>ENA-UESI01001308-UESI01001308.1-human-gut-metagenome-genome-assembly--contig:-NODE-1308-length-16244-cov-5.001299_pt1 | contig 16244 bp, 12 predicted proteins | sample MGYA00243005_ERZ508006 | MGnify/ENA primary metagenome ERZ508006 (study PRJEB26167, sample SAMN06115436) | human gut metagenome | host: Homo sapiens | place: China:Shandong | collected 2015-06-10... | reverse complement strand
CCCGACATTCGATGACTTAAAAGACAAATGGGATTCGATTAAGGAAAAAGGCAAAACTGCTATGGCAACAATCATAAGCGCATCCGAAAAATGCGGAAATCGGTGCTTCTACCGAAGGGAACTCCTCATTATCCCAATAGATTCTCATCACAAAGGAATGTCCCACATAGCCGGTAAACCAGATATGCGTAATCATACCCGGTCCGTCGGTATCGCATAAAACAACCGTTTCTCCCGGCTCAATGTCGATACAGGGACGCAATTTTTCGCAGTCCTTTGCATGCGTGCCGCCTTCTCTGGTTCCTGTTGGATTTTCTGCGGAAAACCCGAAACTCTCTCTCTGCCTGATCTGAAAAAGTGATGTCTCCATATCAAAATCTCCCTTTCGCTGCTCTTTTGTCTTTTTCGTTTTACAGCTTATGCTCATTATATCTGATTTGCTCTTCTCTGAAAAGGGATAACTTGCATTTAGAAATTGGAAATATGCAGGAAAACAGCAACCTCTATGATTTTAAAAAGGATATCGAAAACTCCTTTGCAAAACACCTCCGGACGAGTTATACTGAAAGAAAAACAGGAGTTGTCATACATGGACCAGAATGAATCCAAAATGCAGATCGCGGTACTGATCGATTCGGAAAACGTCAGTTCCAGATATGCATCTATTATTTTTAATGAAATCGAAACCTACGGCTTTGCCACGTATCGCCGCATCTACGGTAACTGGACAAAAAATAACGGCTGGAGTGAAAATATTCTTCTGGAGAATTCCATCACACCGATTCAGCAGTTTAACTATACCTCGGGCAAAAATTCTTCCGACATGACGATGGTCATCGACGCGATGGACATCCTCTATTCCGGCAATGTAGACGGTTTCTGTCTCGTCACCAGCGACAGCGATTTTACCCGGCTCGCCATGCGCCTGCGGGAAGCCAACAGCGAATCCTGATGTTTATAGGGACTGACTAAAAAGTCAATAGTATCTCCAATTCCCCTCCTTTCGGAAAGGAGAGGTGGCTGAAAGCCGGGGTGGTAGGTAAAATAAGGTTTATTCCTATTCTATTGTAAACAACAGAGTTATGTGTTCACCTACCACCTCCCCCTACGGGGACTCCTCCTTCCCGAAGGAGGAGAGTTAAGATACTACCGACTTTTTAGTCAGCCCCATTTAAGGTACTACCGACTTTTTAGTCAGCTTTTCCTCCCCCGTTAATTAACCGTAAAACTTAATTGTAAACTTCGGTTTCCGTTAATGAAATGTTATTTTTGCGCAATTTTAAATCAAATGTGCAAAAATCGAATGGAACAAGAACATCAGTTCATTGATTATATTGAACAGAGCATCATTGAAAACTGGGATAAAGATGCATTGACAGACTACAAAGGAATCACGCTTCAATATAAGGATGTAGCGCGCAAGATAGCCAAGTTTCACATTGTATTGGAAAGTGCCGGTATCCAGCCAGGAGATAAAATAGCAGTCTGCGGCCGGAACAGTGCCCATTGGGGAGTCACCTTCTTAGCCACTATCACTTACGGAGCCGTCATCGTTCCTATTCTGCATGAGTTCAAAGCGGATAATATTCATAATATCGTCAATCACTCCGAAGCCAAATTACTCTTTGTCGGCGATCAGGCATGGGAAAATCTGAATGAAGACGCAATGCCGCTACTGGAAGGTATCGCTTCACTCACCGATTTCACTGCATTGGTATTGCGCAACGAGAAACTGACTTACGCCTTCGAACACCGGAACGCTATTTACGGTCAGCGTTATCCGAAGAATTTCCGCCCCGAACATATCTGTTACCGGAAGGACCGTCCGGAAGAACTGGCTATCATCAATTATACCTCCGGCACTACCGGATATTCCAAAGGAGTCATGCTCCCCTACCGCAGTATTTGGTCGAACGTGACATACTGTTTCGAGATGCTTCCCGTGAAAGCGGGCGATCACATCGTTTCCATGCTTCCGATGGGTCATGTATTCGGCATGGTATACGATTTCTTATATGGTTTCTCTGCCGGAGCGCACATTTACTTCCTGACACGTATGCCGTCTCCGAAGATTATTGCGCAGTCTTTTGCAGAAATAAAGCCAAGAGTGATCTCCTGTGTACCTTTGATCGTAGAGAAAATTATCAAAAAAGATATTCTTCCGAGAGTGGACAGCAAAATCGGTAAACTATTGCTTAAAGTGCCCATTGTAAACGATAAAATCAAATCGTTGGCGCGGCAGGCTGCTATGGAAATCTTCGGTGGGAACTTCGATGAAATCATTATCGGCGGTGCTCCTTTCAATGCCGAAGTAGAAGCGTTCCTCAAAAAGATAGGCTTTCCCTACACCATCGCTTACGGTATGACCGAATGTGGCCCGATTATTTGCTCCAGCCGTTGGGAAACACTGAAACTGGCTTCCTGCGGCAAGGCAACCACCCGAATGGAAGTCCGCATCGACTCGCCCGACCCTAAAACACATGCCGGAGAAATCGTATGCAGGGGAATGAATATGATGCTGGGATATTATAAAAATCCGGAAGCGACGGCACAAATTATTGATGCCAACGGATGGCTTCACACGGGTGATTTAGGGACAATCGACGACGAAGGATATGTGACAGTTCGCGGTCGTAGCAAGAATCTGCTTCTGACTTCCAGCGGACAGAATATCTATCCGGAAGAGATAGAAAGCAAACTGAATAATATGCCTTATGTTGCCGAGTCACTGATCGTTTTGCAGCACGACAAGTTGGTCGCACTGATTTATCCGGACTTTGACGATGCTTTTGCCCATGGCTTGCAACAGGCCGATATCATAAAAGTTATGGAAGCCAATCGTGTTGAACTGAATCAGCAGCTTCCCAATTATTCTCAGATAAGCAAAGTCAAAATCCATTTCGAGGAATTTGAAAAGACTGCGAAGAAATCAATCAAACGCTTTATGTATCAGGAAGCAAAAGGATAACACATCCTTTCAAAACCATACTCAATAAAAACAAAAACGGTGAACAGGTATCAAAACCCTGTCCACCGTTTTTTCAGTCTAACCTAACCAACTTAATTTTATCTTGTCATCCTCCGACAATCTCTCTACTTTAACAACCTCACTTATTACCCTCACCTATTACTTATTACCTATTACCTATTACTTACTACCTATTACTTTTTATAAACGAAACAGCCTGCCCGCCTCCGGGAGCCATCCGTATACTCAACGTATTTTCAGATGTTACAATCTGTTCCGTAATCTTATAATCGGTAGGATTCGTTTTCCAGTCAGCCTTTTCGCCATCCGCATAGATGACAGCCTTATACTGCTTGCCTGGTTCCAGGAAGTCCAATTTTACTTCTAAAGTACGGGGGCTTTCATTAGTAGCTGCTCCCAGGAAATAATTGCCTTTTGCTTTACGTACCACTGCAATGAACTCTCCCGGTTCACCTGCCAGTGCTTTCGATTCATCACAATCCGGATCAAAATCACGGAAGAACTGGAATGCCGGATGTCCTTCATAATGCTCGATCATATCCGAAGCCATCTGCAAAGGAGAATACAGGATTACCCAATTAGCCAGTTGTTTAGCCAGCGTCGTATTCACACGGCTATTGCCTTTATCCTGATCGTTCCACTTCTGTCGGCGCGGAGAATCCTTCGTTTTCAAGAACAGAATATCAAAAGTTCCCGGCGTATAATCCATCGGACCGGACAGCAGGCGGGTGAACGGTAACATCACGTGATGAGAAGGAGGATTGCCTTCACTCCACGCATTCCATTCCATGCCTCTTGCCCCCTCACGTGTCATCATATTCGGCCATGTACGACGGATACCGGTATCTTTGATCGGTTCGTGTGCATCCAGAGTCATTTGATGACGGGCGGCAGTTTCCACTACCCGTTGATAGTGATTGACACCGTATTGGCTATGATGCAGATACCCATCCGGAAATGCGCCTGCATATCCCGTCTTCAGGAGGTGGATACCATGATCGGTATACCATTGCATGGCATGATCCATCTGACGTTCATAGTTAGGAATATTCCCTCCGGTCTCATGATGTCCCATGATTTCAACACCTTTCTCTTTGGCATAACGTACGATTTCATCAATATCGAAATCCGCATATGGCTTGGTGAAATCAAAGCTCTGCATACCGCCCCAACTCTCCCAACCTTCGTTCCAACCTTCGAACAGGACAGCTTCGATATGATTGGCCGCGGCAAAATCTATGTATTTCTTTGCATTGGCAGTAGTAGCTCCGTGACGTTCGTCCATCTTCCAGGTCTCTACGCCGAGATGCATCCCCCACCATACTCCTACATATTTCAGCGGGCGAATCCAGTCCGTAGTTTCCAGTACGCAAGGATCATTCAGATTCAGAATGAGTGAAGAGTTGATCAAACCGACAGCTTCCGGTGCGATCTGTATGGTGCGCCATGAGGTCGTGAAGTGATTTCCCTTACGCGCCTTAATGCCGTCAGGCCACGGGGCAAGTTCCGCTTTCAATGTATAATGGCCGATTTGCTTCAGAGTCATTTCCGGAAAATCATACAAAGCGGCTTCGTGTATACTTCCGTAAACTCCATCCGCAGTCTTGAATGTGAAAGGTGTATTAGCCGTTTCCACTTCGGAAATCGGTTGTTGTTGATAGAGTAGTTCATATGTTTCGGCACTGGCGGGAATCGACCACGAAGTTCCGTCACGATGGAAATGGAAAGTAGTCAGTTCGTCGGTAATCAATAAAGAATCTACAGTCGGCACCGTGTATTCATAGCGGAAACCGATTCCATCATCAAATACACGGAAACGGAGTGTCAGTTGTACCTGATCTTCATTTGTCAGGCAGACTGCCATTTCGTTATAATGATTCCGGTTCTTTTTGTTTTCTCCCCACGGCTGTGTCCAAGTTTCGTCTTCACTGCTGAAAGTCGTGTTCTTCACCTGAAAACCTTCTGCCAGAATGATGCCGTTAGCCGCCGTAAAGCCCATGGCTGAATTTTCTATCAAGAGGGAGTCATCCACCGACACATTATAAAACGGTTTGCCGTTTTCGTCTACCGTCAATGTCATCTTGATATGTCCGTCCGGTGACTGGACCTCTGTTTTCGGGCTACTACAGGCATAGCATCCCAGCACACACAGAAAAGCTCCAACTAAATGTTTTACTTTCATAGTATAATCGTCTGTTTATATATAATACAGTTCAGAAAGGAGAAACACTTAAATGTATGCCGTTTTTCTTTCTTCGGATGCAAAGAAAAAGTATCTTTGCATCTAAACAATGTAGATTTATGGCAAAGATACTATTAGCAGAAGATGAAGTCAATATCGCCTCCTTTATCGAACGGGGACTGAAAGAGTTCGGACATTCGGTAACAGTCTGTCATGACGGAAATACGGGTTGGAGAATCCTTCAGGAAGAACCTTTCGACCTTGTAATCCTGGATATTATCATGCCGAAAATAAACGGGCTCGAACTTTGCCATCTCTATCGGCAGATGTTCGGTTACCAAGCACCGGTCATTATGCTGACGGCTTTAGGCACTACGGAAGACATTGTAAAAGGACTGGATGCAGGAGCAGACGATTATCTTGTCAAGCCTTTCAGTTTTCAGGAACTGGAAGCACGTATCAAGGCGCTGCTGCGACGAAACAAGGAGACTGTAACCAATCAACTGACTTGCGACAATCTGGTATTGGACTGTAACACCAGACGGGCGAAAAGAGGTGATGCGGATATCGATCTCACCGTAAAAGAATACCGTCTGCTCGAATATTTCATGACTCACCAAGGGGTAGCCTTGTCGCGCATTACGCTGCTCAAAGACGTATGGGACAAGAACTTTGATACGAATACCAACATCGTAGACGTATACGTCAATTATCTACGGGTAAAGATAGACCGTGACTTCGACAAGAAACTGATTCATACGGTAGTAGGATTAGGATATATCATGAATGCCTGAACATCCATCAAATAAATCCGTGTATGAAAATAGGTTCTAAAATAGCTCTCTTCTATACGTTGCTCAGTGTACTGACAACTATCATCATTATTGCCGTATTCTATCTTTTCAGCACACAGTTTATCAATAAACTCTATGCCTCCTACCTTCGTGAAAAAGCATATCTGACCGCACAAAAGCACTGGGAGAAAGACGAAATAGACGAACAGAGTTACCAGATTATCCAGCGCAAATATGACGAACTCCTGCCCGAAGCTCATGAGATTCTTTTAAATATGGACAGTCTCTCCGAAGTCCGTGACACACTGAACAAATATCTGACCCAGCATCAGCAGGCACTCCTGATAGCCGGTGAAGACAGCATTCCTTTTTCTTTTAAATACAAAGACCAGTTGGGAGCCGCCCTTTATTATCCCGATAATGAAGGGAATTTCATCGTCCTAGTCATGTCCCGGAATGTGTACGGTGCAGAAATCAAAGAACACCTCTTGCTTCTCTCCATCTTTCTGGTTTTATTCAGTTCCATCCTGATTTATTTAGTCGGGAAAATCTATTCCGGCCGTATTCTTATCCCCCTGCAGCATATACTGAAGGAGCTGAAGAGGATACGAGCCAACAGTCTGAACCGCCGGTTAAAGACGACCGGAAACAACGATGAACTGGAAGACATGATCAAAACACTGAATAGCATGCTCGACCGTCTGGACAGTGCTTTTAAAGCTGAAAAGTCCTTTGTCAGCCATGCTTCGCATGAACTGAACAACCCCATAACCGCCATACAGGGAGAATGTGAAATCAGTCTGCTGAAAGAAAGAAGTACCGGAGAATATATCGAAGCCCTGCAACGAATCTCATCCGAAAGCAAGCGAATCTCCAATCTGATCCGCCATCTTCTTTTCCTTTCACGTCAGGATGAAGAGCTCATAAAAAGCAATATGGAGGCAATGTCTCTGCCGGATATGCTGAATGACTTAATAAAAATGAACGAACGAATCCGTTTCCATCATCAAGAAACAGGTAAGGCTTCCACTGTAAAGGCCAATCCTTATCTGCTCAAAATAGCTTTAAAGAATATCATCGATAATGCCTGCAAATATTCTGAAAAGGAAGTAGACATTACGCTCAGCCAAAAAGATCAACACCTCGTTCTTGAAATAAAAGATCAGGGCATCGGCATTCCTCCGGAAGAAATAGAACATATATTCCAGTCTTTCTATCGAGGCAGCAACACACATGACTATGCAGGTCAGGGCATCGGCCTCAGCCTGACGCTGAAAATAGTATCTGCCTACAACGCCAGACTGGAAATATCTTCGGAAATAGAAAAAGGAACAAAAGTACGGGTGATCTTCTGATCCAACCGACTTTTGTCCCTTCCTCACTTCTACCTACTGAAAACGAAATTAAAATTTAATCTATGCCGTTTCTTTCATAGAAAGAATAGAAAATGAATTAGATACGTCTTTGCAATAATTTTCCGTTTTTATCATATAGCATTCGTTCATACACTACTTCCACAATCAGCGGGAAGATGAACAAGGCGAAGAAAGTCGCTCCTATCAATCCGCCGATAATGACAATCGCCAACGGACGCTGTGATTCCGAACCGATACCATGACTCATAGCCGCAGGCAACAGACCGATAGCTGCCATAGCCGCTGTCATTATCACAGGGCGGATACGTGAACGGACTCCTTCTTTAGTGGCCTCCTGTAAGGACGAACCCAGTTTTAGATTTGCCTTGATATCGGAAATCATAATAACGCCATTCTGTATGCAGATACCGAACAAAGCGATAAAACCGATACCCGCCGATATAGAGAAATTGAAGCCCGTTATCAGAAGGGCTGCGATACCTCCCACGGCAGCAAACGGTACATTCAGCAATACCAGTCCTGCATCTCTGGCATTGGAGAAGAGAATAAACAGAATAATGAAAATAATGGCAATGCTGATAGGAACTACCTGTGCCAGACGTTTCGAAGCACGCTGCTGATTCTCAAAATCACCCGTCCATTTCAAAGAATATCCTGCCGGTAAATGGACGGAAGCATTTACCTTTTTCTGCGCTTCGGCAACTGCCGTACCCATATCCCGTCCTCTCACCGAGAACTTGACAGCACAGAAACGGGCATGGTTGTCACGGAAGATCAATAATGGTCCTGTGATTGTGGTGATATCTGCCAGTTCCTTAATAGGTACCATCGTTCCGTCCATCGCCGGAACCAGTATCTTACCTATCTCCTCTTCATTCTGACGGAACTCTTCACTATACCTCACCATGATATTAAATTTCCGTTCGTCCTCATACAACAGCGAAGCTGACTTCCCGCCAATAGCCATTTCAATGATAGACTGAACATCTTCCTTAGCCACTCCATAACGTGCCAACTGACGTTCGTTCAGTTCGATACGAAGTTCCGGCTGGCCGATATTGCGAATCACTCCCAAGTCTTCAATTCCCTGCACGGTATTTAAGATCTTATCAATCTGGACGGCCAGTTTTTCCGATTCGTACAAATCCTTACCGAACACTTTCACCGCAATAGAACCTTTTACACCGGAGGCCGCTTCTTCCACATTATCCGTAATCGGCTGCGAAAAGTTAAAGTCAATGCCGGGATAAATGGATAAATCGTCCTGCATCTTGTCGATAAGCTGCAGTTTGGTCAGCTTGCTTTCCCAGTCTTTCTCCGGATAAATATCTACGTGAAACTCAATATTATAAAATCCGGTTGCATCCGTTCCGTCGTTGGGACGCCCGGTTTGAGACAGTACCTGTCTCACTTCGGGGAAAGTCAATAGTTTCTTTCTCATCTTATTTGCCAGTATTACGGATTCATCCAGCGATATACTTTGCGGCAGCGTAGCACGGATGTAGATCGAACCTTCGTTGAGCTGAGGAAGAAACTCCGTCCCGAGGAAGGAGAAAAGCCATAAACCGACTCCTGCAACCACGGTTGCCAGTCCGATAGTCAGTTTGCGATGAGCATAGAAGGTATCAAAAAGAGCCGTACATTTTTGATTGATGAAATGAACAAAGCGGTTATTCTTTTCGCGTACATTCTTTTTCAACAGCATGGACGACATGACGGGAACCAGCGTTAATGTGAAAATAAGCGCACCCAGCAAGGCAAAACCCAATGTATATGCCAAAGGTGAGAACATTTTTCCTTCCACTTTCTGAAAAGAGAAGATAGGAATCAAAGCGGTAATGATGATCAGTTTGGAGAAAAATACCGCTTTTGCCTTCTCCTTGGCGGTGTGACGGATCAGCCCCATCTTGGACATCACATTGAATGCGGGCATTCCCACCTCTTTCGCCTTCTTGTCCAAAGCGACAAACACACCTTCCACCATCACCACTGCCCCATCGATAATAATACCAAAGTCAATGGCTCCCATAGAAAGCAGATTGGCAGACATCCCCATCACGCGTAAACAAATAAATGCGAATAACAAAGCTAATGGAATAATCACCGCAACAATCACGGTTGTCCGCCAATCCGCCATGAAGATTAACACAATAAACGTAACCAGCAATATTCCTTCAATCAAATTATGGGTCACCGTTTTTACCGCCAGATTCACCAGGTCCTCCCGGTCATAGAACGGTACTATCCGTACATCTTTAGGAAGTACATTCTGATTCAGTTCTTCTATCTTATCTTTCAGATTTGCAATGACTTCACCGGGATTTTCCCCTTTACGCATCACCACAATTCCCTGAACGACATCGTTCTCATCCATTCGTCCCACTTGTCCGAGACGGGGCAGGCAGGATTCGTGAACATCTGCCAGGTTCTTTACGAGAATCGGTGTTCCGTTGATGTTCTTCACTACGATGTTTCTCAATTCATCCAGGTCGTTTATCAAACCGATTCCCCGGACTACGTATGCCTGAGAACTTTTCGTGATGACATCTCCTCCTACATTGATATTACTTTTGGCTATCGCGTCATAAAGTTCGAGAGAGGTAATTCCATAATTAATCAGCTGATGAGGATTCACGCTCACTTCGAATGTCTTCACCTCGCCACCGAAACTGACGATATCGGCTACACCTGATACCGAACGGAGATTTCGTTCGATCACCCAGTCCTGAATCGTTTTCAAATCCCGTACACTACGTTTGTCACTGCGCAGGGTGTAACGATAGATTTCTCCGGTAGGTCCGTACAAAGGTTGTACTTCGGGAGTCACGCCTTCGGGCAGATCGGCATCATTCAGCAAATTGTAGACTTGCTGACGGGCTGTAAAGTCATCAACACGATCTTCGAACATTACATTGATCACAGAAAGTCCGAAAAGAGTGGTCGAACGAATATCCGTTTTTTTCTGTACGGGATTCATGGCTATCTCAATGGGAATCGTGATAAATTTCTCCACCTCTTCCGCACTACGGCCCGCCCATTGCGTGATGATCGTCACTTTTGTATTCGTTACATCCGGAAAGGCATCTATCGGCGTATGTTTGAATGAGACGGCTCCGGCTATAACGGCAATCACCGTACAGAAGAATATAAAGAACTTATTCTTCAGCGAGAAGGCTACTATATTATCTATGAATTTATGCATACTATTCTCTGATTTTTAATCCGCATTCAAAGCATTATACACTAACAATACATTATTATTCAGTACCCTGTCTCCTTCGGAAAGACCGGAACGGACATAACATTCCTTGCTCAACTGTTTGTAAACGTCTACTTCCTTTATCTTCAGACGCTGGTCAGGCTCTACTGTGACCACATAATTCTTTCCTCCCTCGAACACCAGCGCATGGGAGTCGATACGAGGCATGGAAGTATCTTCCGCTTTACATTTTACGCTCACGTTTGTAAACATACCCGGCTTCAGCAGGTAATCCTCGTTTTTCAGTTTGATGCGTACGCTCATTGTCTTGCTTTCACTGTCCAGCAGATGATAGACCTTGTCGATCGTACCTGTAAATGTCCTTTCCGGATATGCCAAAGTCGAGATACGGACATCAGCTCCCTCGGAAACCTTACTAATATCACTTTCATACACATCCGCCATCACCCATACATCGGACAGACCGGAAATCGTAAACAGCGCATCCCCCTGGTCGGGGCGCAGCTGCATATCCCTGCTAATCTGCTTTTCCACAATAAAGCCTGATACGGGAGATTTGAGCTGATAAAAAGCATTTCCGGAGAAGTGATAAATGGAGAATATTTCTTTGATTCGTCTTTCTTCCGCTTCCGCAGTTGCCAGTTCCTGCTTGGCCTGAAGTACATCTTTATCCGATGCCATGCCGGAAGTGTACATATCCTGTGTGGCATCCATGTTCCGCCGGGCCAGCAAGAGTTGTTGTTCAGCTTCTTTCAATTGTTTCTCATAATCCGCCACTTCCCCGCTACGGATCACTGCCAGCACTTCTCCTTTGTGAACAAAGTCTCCTATTTCGGCACGCAGTTCCGTCACGGTTCCTCCGAACATCGGATACACATTTGCCACCTGATCCTGATTGAAAGTGACCCGTCCATTCAATGTCAGTTCATCTACCACTTCACAGACGTGCACGGTATCGACGGATACGATTCTCAGCAGGCTGTCCGTCAGGCATAGTGTAGTCGGTTCTACTTTGGGTTGTTCTCCTTTTCCGGAGCATGCTCCCAAAAGGCTGCCAAACAATATACAAGGAAGAAATTTATTCCAGTTCATAGTCTTTGATAATTTATGGATTGTGATCTTTAATCGTTTCATATTGGTCGGTTTATTAGTAGTTCAATACATTTTGTCCGACAACTGTATTCAGGTTTTCCATAGCGAGAAATACGTTTTTCTTTATCTCGTATAGTTGGATACAGGTTTCTTTATAGCTGTCATAATAGTCGATAAATTCCAGCAGGCTGATATTCTTTCTGGTGAAATTCTCATTGACTCCTGTGATCAATTTCTCGAAGTTACGTTCCAGGTCCATATTAGTGGATTGATAGAGTTGAGTCGCTTTCTCCAGAGACGTATAAGCGGTGAAGAGTTCCATATCGGCACGATTGGCAGCATATTCCTGCTGCACTCCCGCCTGCTGGATACTGAAGCGGGCTGCTTTGATATTTCCCTGATTACGGTTGAAGATAGGTACGGACAGGCTTACTCCTATCGCGAAATAGTCATTGATAAAGTTTCCTACACGGTCATAATTCCCTTTCACAGAGAACTCGGGAAAGGCCATTGACTTCTGTAGTTTCAGATTTGCACGGGAGGCATTCACTGTGCTTCGGGCAATCTTTTGGTCGGGCCGTTCATTGATGATTGCTTTCAGGTCTGCAAATGATAATTGCGACAGGTCCAGTTGTTGCAGTACTTCTTCGTCTAATGAGAGTTGAACTTGTGTATCTTCCGGAAGGTTCAGTAATAAATTCAGTTCTCCCCTGGTAGTCAGTAAATCATTCTCCCGTTCGTTCTTCTCTTTCCTCAAGGAGAAGAGCATGGATTCCAGACGGGAAATTTCCATTAAAGAGATGTTTCCCTTTTCCTGCTGAATTTTCATTCCGCCCAAAAGTACTTGCAGGGAATTTACTTCCTTTTCATAGATGGCAATGGACTTAGAAAGAAAGTAGACTTCTACAAACTTTTCATTCAATTCCTGACGGAGCGTCCGCATTACTTCTTCAAACTGGTATTCAGCTATTTCCTTATTGATTTTTTCCAGCCGGACTTGCTTGTTCCGCTGACCGGCAAGATGGATCACCTGTTCTATTTCAACAACAGCTTCCCCTTCTTTTCCAAAATCAAAATACTTCCCGTTCAATCGGTTGTAGACATTCTGTTCCAGCGAAATGACCGGATTTTCAAACAATTTGGCTTGTAATACCTGCGCCTGTGCCATGTCGATATTGTACCGCTCGGCTATCAACGATAAATTGCGCTCTAAAAAACGCTGCTCTGCTTCTTTCAGTGTCAATGTGCCTGCAACCTGTTGCGCACACATCTTTCCTGCCAATAGAAGAAATAGTAAAAATAAAAATGCTCTGTTCATCGCAATCTTTTTGTTACCTTAATTTGTTTTCCGACAAAAGTACAACTCTGCAACGGTAGAGGCTGGATAAAAGCGATTATAAGGCTCTCATTTCAGATTAGAATTTGATTAGAAAATATCTAAGGAAAGGAAAAATTGTAAACACAACAGGAAGAATGGCTATCCCTCTTTCTCTACCATACCCCTATCTTTGCAAAGTAGAAATAAATAATGAATCATTAAAAACAGGAAATATGAAAATTATAGATTTAACCAAAGAAAGCTTTGTTGAGAAAGTTGCTGATTATCAATCTTATCCGGATAATTGGGAATATAAAGGGAATAAACCTTGTTTAGTCGATTTTCATGCTCCATGGTGTGGTTATTGCAAGGCATTATCACCCATATTGGACCAATTAGCAGAAGAATATAAAGGAAGACTGGACATTTATAAAGTAGACGTCGATCAGGAAGAGGAACTGGAAAGTGCATTCAAGATTCGGACAATTCCCAACCTTTTGCTTTGCCCGGTGAATGGCAAACCGATAATGAAACTCGGTACAATGAATAAGGTTCAATTGAAAGAGTTTATAGAAACGACTCTATTTTCATGATAAAATAGAATATAGAGTACTCACATTACTACTTTTCTTACTGAAAAAGTCCGAATCCCAATTGCTTTTTGCAATTTAAAGGTTCGGACTTTCTATTTTCAGATTTAACAGATAGCACTTATCATTTATGCAGCAATCTATCAGTCCCCGGAACAACTTTTCCCATCGACCAGACACACCGTACATTCAATTCCTTATCAAGTATCACAATATCAGCATCTTTACCTTTAGACAATGCCCCTTTCCGATCGCTCACACCAATCAGACGGGCAGGAGTTTCGGAAGCCATACGCACAGCATCTTCCAAAGGAATACTTGCTTTCTTCACCATCGTACGAACCAACACATCCATAGTCGCCAAACTACCGGCTAATGCAGAATGATCCGCCATCTTACATACTCCGTCCTCAATAATATAACGCGGATCAATCGGCTCGTTCCCTTCATTGGCAGCATAAGCCAACGCATCAGTCACCAGACAGGTATTCTCAACTCCTTTCAGTTTATAAACCAGTTTCAGAATAGTAGCAGGCAAATGAATACCGTCTGCAATAACTTCTACCGTCATTCCATCTGTCAAATATACACTTTCTACCGTACCTTCATATTTATATTCGCGACGTTTGTGAAAACCGGGCATCGCATTATAGAAATGAGCAGCATGCGAGAATCCTACCGCATACGCCGCCTTAATCTCATCATATTCAGCTTCCGTATGAGTAACGGCTGTCATAATTCCCTTTGAACAAGTGTATTTTGCAAAATCATGTGCCCCATGCAATTCGGGACTGATATCCCAGCGCTTGATGCAAGAAGTATGCTCCAACAGCGGCATATATTCATTCGCATCGGGAGTTTTCAGAAAACCGTCATACTGGCTTCCTGCCATCTTCGGATTCAGATAAGGTCCTTCGATATGCAGACCGAGAATCGGAGACTCCGGTTCCTTCATCAGCTTCTCGCAAACATCGACCGCCTGATATATCCTCTCAAACGAAGTAGATGACAAAGTAGGAAATATGCCGGTAGCTCCATGCTTCAAATGAGCAGTTGCTGCGATACGGAAAGCCTCCTCCGTTGCTTCGGTAAAATCATGGCCGCCGCCACCATGCGCATGCATACTGACAAATCCCGGTACGATTGTCATTCCTCTCGCATCAATCACTGTTGCACCGATAACTGCCAGATCACTGTTGGTTACCTCTAATATTTTTCCATCACAAATCAATACAGAGCCGTCTTTCAGCCAGCCTTGCGGAGTAAGTATTCTACCGTTGATTATTTGAGTTAACATCGTTTTCTTTTTTAGTCGTTAAAACAGCTTGTTTGTACCTTCTACCAATTGTCCCATCGCCCAGACCGCTCTTACATTCAGATCTCTATCCAAAGCAATAATATCCGCGTCCTTGCCACGTTCCAACGTACCTTTGCGGTCGAGCACTCCCATGATACGGGCCGGAGTCTCGGAAGCCATCCTCACAGCATCCGCCAAAGGAATTTCAGCATTCTGCACCATCGTACGGATCAGACGGTCCATCGTCGCCACACTTCCTGCCAATGCAGAGCGGTCTGCCAGTTTGCACACACCGTCTTCGATAATGACACGCGGATCAAAAGCAGTCTTACTGTCACTTGCCGCACAAGCCAGCGCATCAGTGATCAGGCACGTACGCTCCACTCCTTTTATCTTATAGACCAGACGAAGAATGGTAGGAGGCACATGAATGCCATCGGCCACGACTTCCACTGTCATATCATCAATCAAATAAATACTTTCTACCGTACCTTCATACTTATATTCCTTCCGTTTGTGAAATCCGGGCATAGCATTGTAGAAATGGGTAGCATGCGTATATCCTGCCTCATACGCAGTCTGGATATCTTCAAATTCAGCCTGTGTATGTCCTACAGATGCCAATACGCCTTTTGCGGTGATATACTTTCCGAACTGCATAGCCCCCGGAAGTTCCGGTGCCGCATCCCAACGTTTGATGCAATGGGTTTCTTCCAGCAAAGGGATATACTCTTCCGGATCAGGATTTTTGATATTCTCCGGAATCTGTCCGCCTGCCATCTCCATATTGAAGTAATGTCCTTCCAGATGCAGGCCGAGTACAGGACTGTCCGGCTCTGCCATCATCTTTTCAGTTGTTTCTGCGGCTGCACGGATCATAGGAATAGTAGAAGAAGAAAGTGTGGGGAAAATACTGGTAGTTCCGTGTTGCATGTGAGCTTTAATCGCTGTCCGGAAGGCGTCTTCCGTCCCCTCCATAAAGTCTCTTCCACCACCGCCATGAACATGAATTTCTACTCCTCCCGGAACGATATACATACCCTTGGCATCAATTAGTTTTGCTCCGATAACCGCCAGGTCGCAGTTAGTCACTTCCAGAATTTTATGATCACGAATAAGTACGGACCCATCCTTCAACCAGCCCTGAGGGGTAAGGATGCGCGCATTAATGATTTGTGTTAACATATCACAAGTTCTTAAATTAATTATAGGTCTGTGTGAGTCGATGACACTCTTTTTGGGGGAAGTACATCGACTTTCGTAATTACAAAAAGAGGTCGCCAATCTTATCGACTGACAACCTCACTACTTTGAGCGGAAAACGAGACTCGAACTCGCGACCCTAACCTTGGCAAGGTTATGCTCTACCAACTGAGCTATTTCCGC
>ENA-UESI01001303-UESI01001303.1-human-gut-metagenome-genome-assembly--contig:-NODE-1303-length-16275-cov-16.172182_pt1 | contig 16275 bp, 15 predicted proteins | sample MGYA00243005_ERZ508006 | MGnify/ENA primary metagenome ERZ508006 (study PRJEB26167, sample SAMN06115436) | human gut metagenome | host: Homo sapiens | place: China:Shandong | collected 2015-06-10... | reverse complement strand
GCGGCGACTGGCAGACCTCGAAAGATTACCAGCATTTCTACAAGCCCGAAAGCTTTAAAGTGCGCGTAAAACGCAGGATAAGCCGGCTTTTCGCGGGCAAGTGAACGAATCGGGCAAATTACAATTATAGAAAAATATGTATTGGACGTCAACTGTACGCAGTCGGCGTCCGAATTTTATTTACAGAATATGGGCTGTATCTGCCGACCCATGAGCGCCGACCTGACCGCCGCTGGCACTTGCGAAAAGTCTGCCGTCAGCGAACGCGGCTTTGCCGAGCAGTCGTCCTGAAACATCGGCACGAAGTAGTAATGGGTGAGGTTCATCAGCCGCCCGATGTTCGCGGCGCTTGCCGAAAGCGCATCGTTGGTAGAGGGTGCGAGCAGCACGGGGCGCTCGGCGCGCAGGTGGGATTTCGCCGCGAGGGCTACGGGCGTATCGTAAATGCCGTTCGCCAGTTTTGCCATAGTCGTCGCCGTGCAGGGGCAGATCAGCAGCAGGTCAAACATCTTTTTCGGGCCTATCGGCTCGGCGGCGGGCAGCGTGCAGATGGCGGGCGCGCCGCAGATCCGCTCTATCTCCGCCACATTTTCCGCCGCACTGCCGAAGCGCGTGTCGAGCCCCGCCGCGTTGAAAGACATAACGGGCGTAAGCCGCGCACCCAGCTCGGTCAGCCGCCGCGCCTGCTCAAAAGCTTTGCCGAATGTGCAGAATGAGCCGCTCATGCAAAAGCCTATTCTAATTCCATCAAGTGACATTTCTGCCGCTCCTTTCATTGTAAATGTTCAGTGCCGCCTCGGCGATTATCTCTCCTGCCGTAACGGGCGCGCATTTGCCCGGCAGCGAAAGGGCGTGCACCGCGCGGCGCGAAAGCTCGGCGGCGGCGGCAAAATCAGTACCGCCCGGCTGCGAAGCGAGGTCGATCACCAAACAGCCGCGGCGCGTTTCTCCAATGATCTCCCGCGTGAGCACCGGTGCGGGCACGGTATTGATGATGAGCGGAAAGCCCCCCGCGCGCGCGAAAAGCTGCTCCAGCTCAAAAGCCTCAAAGCCGCAGCTCTCCGCCTCGGCAAGCTGCCCCAAGTTCCTCGCCGTAACGCACACCCGCGCGCCCGCCGCGCCGAAAAGCCGCGCGCAAGCCTTCGCGACCCTGCCCCAACCGATTATGAGCGCCCGCGTTCCGCTGATCGTGACGTCCATTTCGCGCATCGCCAACGCCAGCGCGCCCTCCGCCGTCGGCACGCAGTTTTTCACCGCCAGTTCCTCGCGCCGCAGGTAGTCTGCCGTGGTGAAGCCGAGCGAATTGAAGTATTCGATCATCGCCGTCGGCATTTTTCCGCCCGCGACCACCGCGTTTTTCGCAAGGTACGGGGTAAGCTCGGCGCAGGTCAGCCGCCCGCAGGCAGGTATTTCCAAGCCGCCGCCCGCCGAGCATGGCATGGGCAGCAGCAGCATATCCGCACGCCGAGGCAGCTCGCCGAGCGTCTTTATCACCCGCGCGCCCTTCGGTTCGCCGTCGGTGAGGTAGGCGCAGACCTCTGTATTATCCAGACTTGCCAACTTTTCGGCGGCGTACACCTGCCTGCGGTCAGAGCCTGTAACGAGAATTAGCGGTGTGTGTTTTCTGTCAGCCATTTTGCTGCCCCCTTGCCCATGAATTTACTGCGTAATACATTATATGCGCCGCCCAAATTTGTGTTAAACAAAAAATTCCCCCGCCCGCAAACGCGAACAGGGGAGTACTATTTCTATAATTTGCATTTTTTACCGCTCAATGGAACGTATGTAGTGGAATAAATACTGCTGCGCCGCGCCCTCAGCGCCCTTTATGCACTCGGGCAGACCGTTCGGGTACCACTCGGCCATCACGCGCTTCACCCACACATCTTTTGGAAAAGCCTCCAGTTTGTACATTCCAAAGAGCATGGTGCAGTCGGCGACTTTTGGACCAACGCCCTTGATCTTCATAAGCTCGGTGCGCGCTGAGTCGGCGTCCATTTTTGCGACCTGCGCCAGGTCAACTTCGCCGCCCGCGACCTTTTGCGCCGCGTCTGCCAGATATTTCGCGCGAAAGCCCGCACGCAGCCCCGCCAGCGATTCGCAGCCCTCCGCGGTCGCCGCCGCCATCTCCTCAGCCGAGGGGTAGCCGCCGAACTGCTCGCAAAGCCGCCCGATTATGCCCTTTATGCGCGGGATGTTGTTGTTCTGCGAGATGATGAACGAGCTGAGCGCCTCCCAGCTATCCTGCCGTAAAATGCGTATGCCGCCCGCGAATTTGCAGGCTTTCGCGAGCGTTTCATCCTCGGAAAAACGCCGTTTCAGCTCGCCGTAGTCGGTCGCGAAGTCGAAATAGCTCTGCCATACCTCCAGCAGTTCGCTTTCGCTAACGCCGCAAAATCTAAACACGCCGTCGGCGGGGTCTTCGTCCAATATCGTCAGTGGGCGGTTGAGAAAATGCCCCGTGTAGCCGCCCTCGACCTTAGTCCAGCGAAATGCCTGACCGCAGTCGAGCGTTTCGTCAAGCGAAAGATCCGCTTGTTTTACCAAAATATCCTTGCCTTTAATTGTATAATCCATAGATAAACCTCAAACTTAGCCGGTGGGACGTAAGCGCGGGCTGTCCGCGTAGCGCTCCTGCACCGCCTTTATCTCGTCGAAATGCTCGACAAAAACGTCCACCACGCGGGGGTCGAAGTGCTCGCCGCGCTCGTTGACTATCATTTCGTAAGCCTGCTCGCTGTACCACGCCTTTTTGTACGAGCGGTTGCTGGTCAGCGCGTCGTAAACGTCCGCCACCGCGGTTATGCGTGCCTCTATCGCTATCTCCTCGCCCTTCATGCCGAGGTAGCCGCCGCCGTTGTACTTTTCGTGGTGCTGCTGGGCGATGACGCGCGCTACGCTCATTATCTCGCCGGGGGCGTTGTGCAGCAGATTTTCGCCGATGACAACGTGATTTTTCATCACCTTGTACTCCTCATCGGTCAGCCTGCCTTTCTTTTCCAGTATCTCGGGCGGTATCAGCAGTTTGCCGACGTCGTGCATCATCGAGGCTATGCGGATATTTTCTACGGTGTTGTGGTCGTAGCCCATGCCCTCAGCCAGTATGCGCGCGTATTCCGAAACGCGCTTGATGTGCTGGCCGGTCTGCCCCGATTTTGCCTCCGTTATCTCTGCGAAAGCCAGCGTTACCTGTTCCTGCGCGGCGAGCGATTCTTTTGAAAGCGAAACTATCTCGCTGCTTTCCTCTATATGGCGGAAAAGTATGTTGTAGGAAAGCTGCGCCGATATGTAAAGTATCACGGTGAATATCAGTATCACAATGTAGTACGCCGTGTCCATATTGCCATTAGCTTCCATCATTATCTCCAGCCCCAGCAGTATCGTCAGCAGTGCGAAGTTGATGGTAGGCAGGGTGTTTATTTGCCGCAGCACTTTCGAGTCGGGCTGGCGGCGCATGAATTCTATCTTCTCAGCCGCCGACTGATAAAATATCAGCAGCATCGTGATAAAGCTGACGGTAGAGATCAGACCCGAGATGGTCGCGTTTATCTCAGTAATTGGCAGCGTCACCAGTGTGCCGGTGACGTACATATAAAGCACCGCCATGTACACGAATACGCCCAGTCCGTGCGAACAGCCGATTATCCTGCAATAGCTGCGGATAACGGCGACGAGTATCGGCACGGCGGTCACGGCGGCGAGTGCCAGAGTAAAAAGCAGCCCGTCGTTTGTCGCGGCGGCTACGCCTGTCTTGATAAAAAAGCCGCGCTGCGCGGACAGCGAGGGCATAAGCGCCACATCGCTGGAAAAATCTATAACACCGAGCGCCAGCAGAAATGCGTTTACTATCATCTCAAGCGCTATGAATGCGAAAATGAAAAGCAAAAAGAAGCCGATTGGCGAAACGAATATCAGCTTTATCAGCTTTTTGCGGTGCTTTCTGCGCATAGCGGGGTCAGCATCGCGCTCGGCTTTGGGCAGGTCTTTTGAGAGAAAAAGTATATCGTTCAAAAATATGAATATCAAGGCTGGTATAGCCATATTTACCAGATTGCTGAATATCCCGATAGCGTTCTCCATTTCAAGCTTCCCCCTTTCGCTTCGGACATTAGTATATAGTACATTAGTACTAAAGTATATTTTAACATATTTTTGCCGAATTGTCCAGCCTTTTTTGACGAAATTTATAAATATGGACGGCGTAAAATACACGCCGTCCGTATCTGACATATATCAATTTTCCGCATTATCCGCAGGTTCGGGGGTATCGGGCGTATCAGCCGTTTCTGCGACCGCCGCTTGCTCAGCCGCTCGGCGCTTTTTCTCAGCACGCCGCTCGTTGCATATCTTCACCGCGTCGCCAAGCAGGCAGTAGAGCACCGAGCATATCGGCACGGCTACGAACATACCGAATATCCCGCCGACATTTCCGCCGATGGTGATGGCGAAAAGCACCCACATACTCGGCAGACCCACTGATTTTCCCACAACTTTCGGGTAGATGAGGTTGCCCTCTATCTGCTGAAGGATTATCATGAATATCACGAAGAATATCGCCTGCTTGAACGAGGTTATCAGTATCAGCAGCGCGCCGATGCCCGTACCGAGAAACGCGCCGACTATGGGGATAAATGCCGTCACCGCTACCAGTACGCCGATGGTCGCCGCGTAGGGAAAGCCGAGTATCTTCATGCCCAGCGCGCAGAGCGAACCGAGTATGCAGGCTTCCAAGCTCTGACCCGAGAGGAAGTTTGAGAAGGTGGCTTTTGAAAGATTGCCGACGTGCGCCAGCCGCCTTACCGTCTTTTCGGGCAGGAAAGCCGTGCAGGTGCGGTAAAGCTGGCTTTTCAGCTTCTCTTTCCGCGCCAGCATATATACTGAAAATACCAGCCCGATGAAGAAATTCACCATGCCGCTCACCATATCCGTCGCGAAATTTATCGTGCCCGTGAGCGCGTCGGAGATTATCGTGCTGTTGTGCAGTTTGTCGGTGAGGGTGGCTATAACTTTGTCGGCGGAAAGCCCCGCTTTGTTTATCCAGTTGTTGAGCGCGGCGTTGTTCGAGGCTTTATTGAAAACGCGCACTACGAAGTCCGGCACCTGCTCGCTTAGCTGCACCACCGTTTCTTTCACCGATGGCACTACCAGCGCCAGCACCAGTACTATCACACCCGCGCAGATAACGTAGGTCAGCGCGAGGGATACGGGGCGGGCTATTTTCGCCGACAGTTTTCCGCGGCTGCCGTCCTTTTTCGGGCGAAAGAGATTGCGCTCGATGAAGCTCATCGGCACGTTCAGCATAAGCGCCAGCACAAAGCCTATTATGAATGGTGAAAGCACGCCGAAAAGCAGAGCCAGCCAGTGCTCCACCACCTTGTAATTTGCCAGTCCCCAGTACAGCACCACGCCGACCACCACTATCGCCAGCGTTTGCAAAAAATGTTTTAGTTCGCGTTTGTTTTTCATATGCCGCTCCTGTTTTTCCGTCCGTTGCCTGTTTTCCTATTATGATTATGTGGTGAAAAAGCGGCGCATATTCAACGCCGCCGTTTTTCAGTTATCAATATGTATTTCTGTCTGTCAGACTTTTAGTCCAGCGAGATCTCCATTATCGGGTCGAGAACATCTCCGCCGGGGGCTACCATAGGCAGTACGTTCACGTCCTTGTCGATAACACATTCTACCAGGCAGGGTCTGCCGCAGTCGAGAGCTTTTTTCAAGCCCGCCTCTATCTCGTCCTTCTTGGTTATGCGAACTCCCTCTATGCCGAAAGCCTCCGCCAGCTTCATCATGTCAGTTCCGCGGTCGATGTCGGTCTGCGAGAAGCGCTTGCCGTAGAATATCCTCTGCCACTGGCGCACCATTCCGAGTACGTTGTTTGTGAAAACAAGCTCGATAACGGGTATGCCGTGCTTTGCCAGAGTAGAAAGCTCGTTGCAGTTCATGAAAAAGCTGCCGTCGCCCGCTATGTTTATAACGTACTTATCGGGGTTGCCGACCTTAGCGCCTATCGCCGCGCCTAGGCCGTAGCCCATAGTGCCGAGTCCGCCGCTGGAAGCAAAGCTGCGCGGATGAGTGAAATCGTAAAACTGCGCCGTCCACATCTGGTGCTGACCTACTTCGGTAGTGATGATGGCGTTGTCCCCCGCAAGCGCGTTCAGCGTGCGGATAACGTCGCAGGGCAGTACTTCGTCCGCTTCGTGTATAGGCTTCATGTTCAGCGCGTAGGTCTTTTTCCATTCTTCCACCTGCGCCATCCACTCGGGGCGGCTCTCCTGCGCAAGCGCCTTGTTCAGCTCGGCGAGAACGTATTTCAGGTCGCCGTTTACATAGCAGTCGGGTGCTACGTTTTTGCCTATCTCGGCGGGGTCTATCTCAACGTGCAGTACTTTCGTGTGCTTTGCAAATGTCTTTGTGTTCAGCGCCACGCGGTCGGAAAAGCGCGAGCCGAGAACTATCATAAGGTCGCACTCTTTCAGCGAGAGCGCCGCGGTCTTTGTGCCGTGCATACCTAACATTCCTACGAAATGCGGGTCTTTGTTGTTAAAAGCAGCCTGTCCCATCAGCGAGAGCGAAATGGGGGCGTCGAGCTTTTTTACAAACTCTGTCAGCTCCGCCTCGGCGCTGCATGATACCACGCCGCCGCCCGCGTAGATAAAGGGGCGTTCGCTCGACTTTATCAGCTCCGCCGCCTGCGCTATGCGCTCGCCTATGTCTTCGGGATTGTGGTTGACGGGCTTCTGCGGCTGTTTCGGGGTGAATTCGCACTTGGCCGCCGTGATGTCTTTGGGAATGTCGATAAGTACGGGGCCTTTTCTGCCCTCGTTGGCTATGTAGAAAGCCTTGCGCACCGTATCGGCAAGGTCGTGAACGTCTTTAACTATAAAATTGTGCTTGGTAACGGGCATAGTGATGCCGCAAATGTCTACCTCCTGAAAAGAGTCAAGACCCAGCGCGCTCGTGCCGACGTTTCCCGTAATGGCAACTAGGGGGATAGAGTCCATATTCGCGGTGGCGATACCGGTAACTAGGTTGGTAGCGCCCGGACCGGATGTAGCTATAACTACGCCGGTCTTGCCGGTAGTGCGCGCAAAGCCGTCCGCCGCGTGGCAGGCAGCCTGCTCGTGCGCGGTGATAACGTGATGTATCTTATCTGAATACATATAAAGTGCGTCGTAGATATTGAGAACAGCGCCGCCGGGATAGCCGAAAACGGTATCAGCGCCCTGCTCGAGCAAACATTCAAGCAGTATTTCAGAGCCGTTAAGTAACATTTAGAGATTCCTCCATCTTAAACATAGGATAATTTGAATATACCTTTTTATTATACACCACTTGTCGCATTTTGTCAATACTTGCGCGCGCCTTTACAGCAGCAGATACCCCAGCCCCAGCAGCAGCTTCATATCCGCCTTGTTTTTGTATAGTATGTATATCAGCAGGGCTATCATAGCTTTTTCCTCGTCTATCTGTATCCCCGCAATGTTAAAGAGCGCGCCTTTTTTTTCGGCGTGCCCGCCGCCCGAATTATCTGCAACGCTTTGGGTATTCAGCCCGTTCAGCCCGACCGCGCCCGCCGTATTTGCCGTTTCGGACGAATTGCTCATGCCGCTCATGCCGCCCGTGCCATTCATGCCGCCCTCCTGCGTGTAACTCCGCGAACGCCGCTGCATTTCCATGACGCGCTTTACCGCTTCCTCCTGCATACTGCGAAAATCGCTCTCAGCCAAAAAGATCGCCCCCCAGCAGACCGCTCTCTTTTATGAGCGGGTAGGCAGCCATCAGGCGGAATATTTTTACCAGCCTGTCTACCTTTTTCTGATTTTCCTCTTTCAGCAGCGGCTTGAGCGCATAAAGCAGCGCGATGTTTTTGTCGTTCGCCCCGCTTGAGGATATAACGCTGCCTATCTGCATTATCCGAGCTAGGTCTGGCATATCCCCCGCGGGCGGGGCGGGCGGCGAGGGCTGCGCTGCCGCGTTTGTCTGACTTGACTGAACTGTCTGACTCTGCTGACTCTGCTGACCCTGCTGAACCGACTGACCGCCCATTCCCGCCATCAGCGAACTCAGCATAGATGAAAGGTCGCCCATTCCGCCCGAATTGTCTGTATTCGTATTGCCCGAGCCGTTAATATTGCCCGCATTGCCGACGCCGCTGCCGCTGTCCGAAGAATTATCCGCCCCCGCGCCGAACATCGAGGCGAGCTGCGAGATCTGCTGCATACTCTGCGGGTCGTTCAGAACATCTGAAAGCTTGCTCATCAGATCGTCCACACCGCCCACGCTCCTTTCCTTATAATATCAGCTGCCGAGCAGCCGTTATCTGCCCCTGCCGAAGCCGCCCTTGCTTATGTTTTTCAGCATTTGCGCGGCAGAGGGGTCTTTCGCCAGCTTTTCGGCAGCCGCGGGGTCTTTCATAGCGGCGCGCACCGCGTCGAACTTAGGGTCGGGGTTATTCTGCACCGCCTTCACCAACTCGCCGCTCTCGATCTTAGCGCGCAGCATAGCGGGCGGCACGCCGAGCTTTTTGGAAGCCATATTTATAAGCATCTCGAGCGCGCGGGGGTCGGGTTGATTCGACTGATTTGACTGGTTGGACTGTGAGTTATCATCGGCTGGCTGATTTAAATTTTTGTTCAAAGTATTTTTCATAAAAATTTCTCCTTTATTAGAATTATTTCATATAAATATATGCTATAATACATTATAAAATACAGGTAAAAGAAAGGAACTTGTGGCACAATGCGCTTAGTGGTATTTTCAGACACTCACGGCAATTTCAGAGCAGCTCGCGAGATCGTCGAGAGAAACGAGAACGTGTATACATTTATCTTTTTGGGCGACGGCGAGCGCGAGATAGACAAGCTGCGCATAGTTTACCCCGAGAAAATGATACTTAACGTAGCGGGCAACTGCGATTACAATTCGTTCACGCCGAACAGCGATCTTTACAACGCGGGCAAAGTGAAAGTGCTTTTCACGCACGGTCACAGGTTCAATGTAAAGTACGGCACCGATATGCTGCTCGCGAAAGCGAAGGAAGTCGGCGCAGAGATAGCGCTTTTCGGCCATACACACGAGCGTTATTACAAGTATGAGGACGGCGTTACCCTGCTGAACCCCGGCAGCGCGTCGTGTCCGCGCGACGGAAAGCCGCCTTGCTATGCCTTTATCGACATCACCCCGAACGGCATAATGTGCAACCATGTAGACCTCTGACCCGCCTTAGCAGTATATGCGTTGGCGGAAATATATGTGAAGATCAAAGCCCCCCGGCAAGCGAAAAGCTAAAGCCGAGGGGCTGTTTTGGTTTTTGTTTGACAAATTTCTACAAGTATGCTATAATAGTCAGAAGGCGTACTGTATAAAACGGTAGGCGGTTCAATTCTATCCTCCAGAGATGGAGGTGAGCAAGTATGAGCGTTTCAGATGTGATCTCGTTATTACTCTTGATAACAAACATAGTCGGATTAGTTTTCGACATTTGCAACAACAAAAAGAAATAACCGCCCCACCTACCAAATAGGGCGATTATTTTAGATAATTCTCAGTTTGGAGGAGAACCGCTTACAGCAGTGCGCCTCTTGTTATCTATATTATACCACGCCGCGCGCGGTTTGTCAAGCGCTCAAACAAACATTTGACATTTGCAATAATAAAAAGAAATAACTGCCCCAAATCGCCAAAGGGCGTGATGAGCCTGAACGTAAAAGGGAAGTTAGAATAGCAATACAAACCGTAATTTGACGAATTAAAGCTTACATATCATAATGTACTCTTCTTCGTTTTCGTCAGTTATTTCAAATCCAACATTCCTGTACATATTAACTGCATAGTTTGTTTTTTGAACGGCAAGTGATGCTTGCTTATATTTTTCTGTTTTCAGTAGATCAATCATTGATTTCATCAAAGCAGTTCCTATTCCATGGTTTCTGTATTCTGGAAATAATGATATTGCAAAAGATGGAGTTTCATTATCAACATGACCATAATCATTCATAATCCGAACCCATACGGCACCCACTATTTTTTTGTCAGACTCTGCAACAAGACAGTAATCTCCACTATGCTTTCCAAAATCTGATATATACACCTGTAATTCAGGTTTATTAATAATATCTTTTGGAGGTGCTTTGACACCTTCGGGAATAAATATTGCCTCATATAAAAAATCGCTTAATATTTTATATTCAGTTTCTCTTATATTTCTAATTATATAGTCCATAGATTACCTCTTCAAATCCCGATTTATCAATCTTTTTGTATCGTACTCACTACTATAATTATACTCTCTCAGAAGCTTTTTGTCAATTCATCTAATAAAAATACTATGTAGTCATAGCACGCCCAAACAAACATTTGACAAAACCCGACAAATATGTTACAATACCAATAAGGCGTACTGCATAAAACGGTAGGCGGTTCAAATCTTCCTCCAGAGATGGAGGTGAGCTTGGTGGACATATTATCAGTTGTAATACAATTACTTCGTTTAATAATGGACATGATCAGACTAACGTTTGATTTTAGCGATAGAAAAAGAAAGTAACCGCCCCACTTCCACATAGGACGGTTACATAAACATAACCCAATATGGAGGAGAACCGCTTACAGCAGTGCGCCTCTTGTTATCTTAATTATACCACGCCGAGCGCGGTTTGTCAAGCACTTTCTCGTTGATTTTGCGGCGGGGGACGGGTCGCTGACGGCGGCTGAAAAATATTTTCAAAAAAATTGTTTTTATGCGTAATATCCGCACGGTGTTTTACGTCTATATTTATGGAAGGGCAAAAGGGGATTTTTATGGAAGATGCTGCTATAATCGAGCTGTACTTCGCGCGCGATCAGCTCGCTATATCTGAGACCGATACTAAATACGGCACTATGTGCCATACCATCGCTCAGCGCATACTGCACTCTGCGCCCGACGCGGAGGAGTGCGTGAACGACGCTTATCTGCACACTTGGAACGCTATACCGCCGAAGCGTCCTGCTTCGCTCGCGGCTTTTGTCGGCTCGCTTACCCGCAACATCTCCATCGACCGCTACCGCCGCTCTAACGCCGCGAAGCGCACCGCCTCTTTCACGCCCCTAGACGAGCTTGCCGAATGTCTGCCCGACCCCGACTCCGCCCCTTCCGACTCCATAGCGGAAAACGAGCTGGCGCAGCTGATAAGCAGCTTTCTCGATACCCTTCCGCAGGCTCAGCGTGTGTATTTCATGCGCCGCTACTGGCTCGGCGAACCCGTAGCCGAGATAGCAAAGCGCTACGGCGTAAGCCCGAACACCCTCGGCGTTACCCTGCACCGCATACGCGCAAAGCTTAAAAAGGCTCTGCAAAATTCAGATCTTTGGCAGGTTTAGGAGGTGCGCTCATGCAGCAGGAATTTGATATAGGAAAAGACAACAAAACGGATATGTTATATAAGGTATACCGCGCGGTGGGCGGCGCGGCGGACAGGCAGGTCGCCGAAATGCTTGACGATGGCTTGGCGGTGCGGCTGAGGCGGCGTGCGCTGGCGAAAAGGTCGGCGGCGGGGCTGGTCTGCACGGCGGCGGCTGTAGCGATCATCATGACGGCGGCGTATAAGCTGCCGCTCGGCTCGGATATAGAAAAGACCGATAAAAGCGTTTACAGCTCGCCGGCGGAGAATGTTAGCAGTGAAGAAGCCGCCGAGCAGGTGAAGTCTGCCGATGAAGCCGAGTTTGGCGATGAAGAAAGAGCCGAACAAAACGCGCAGGAGAACGGCGGAACTTACAGCGATGAGCAGGAGCAGACCGATCAGTCCGCTAAGTCCGATACTAGTACAGAAACAGATACAAAGAAAGACACGGCAGCGGACGATGTTGATCCCGCAGACGAAAGCTCACGCACGAGCAGCGGCAGCGGAAAGCCCACGTCTTCAAAGGGCAGTGCTTCTTCCACGGCGGGCAGTGACTCGAATGAACCGACAGGCGGCGGGCCGCCTTTAGGCTGGAACGCTGATCTTTCAAAAATGCCATACGGAATAATGACCCGCGACCAGTGGCATATGATAGTAGAAGGCTATTACACCGTTGAACTGAACGCCATTAAAGCCCTGCCGCCGGAAATGACCCACTAACGCAGATATTAAGACAACAAAAATACAAAAAGAACAAGAGAAAAGAAAGCGTTTGCCCCCGCCCGGGTGTTGTGTATCCCGACGGGGGCAAGCTGCGTTTATGCATATTTATTTGTCTGACTGTCAGTTTTTCTTGACTGCCTGTATGATAGCCTTTGCTATCTGCACCACGCACATCGAGCCGAAGCTGAGGGCGTAGATAATGCCTATCTGCGCGCCGTGAAGAGCGTCGGAAACGCTGAAAAGCTTGTGCAGAGAGGGTATCAGCAGCACGGCGTTTACCAGCAGCATTCCCGCCGCGAAAGCGCCTATGCCGAATTTGTTGTTGAACATACGCTTTGTGAAGATCACCGGCTCGTCAGCCTTTGCGCTGAAGCCGTGGAAAAGGCGGGACATACAGAGCGTTGCGAAAGCCATAGTCATGCCAAGGGGAGAGCCCGCGGTGCGGTAGCCTATGATGTACGCCGCTATGGTAGCCGCCGCGATTATCACGCCGCTGTAACATACGCCGAAAAGGAAAGGCTTTGTCATCAGCGATTCGTTGGCGGGGCGGGGCTTGCGTTTCATAACGCTGTCGGTATGCGGCTCTAAGCCCAGCGCGATGGCGGGCAGCGAGTCGGTAAGCAGGTTGATGAAAAGCAGGTGTATAGGCGCGAAAGGCGCGGGCAGACCTGCGATAGAGTTAAAGAGCACCGCGATTATTCCCGCGAGGTTGCCCGAAAGCAGGAAGAGTATAGATTTCTTGATGTTGTCGTAAATATTTCTGCCGTTTTTGACAGCCTTTACTATGGTGGCGAAGTTATCGTCCGCGAGAACCATAGCCGCCGCGTCTTTGGAAACTTCCGTGCCGGTGATGCCCATTGCCACGCCTACGTCAGCCTGCTTTAGCGCGGGTGCGTCGTTTACGCCGTCGCCCGTCATGGCTACAATATTGTTGCGCGCCTGCCAAGCTTTTACTATGCGTATCTTATGCTCGGGGGTAACGCGCGCGTATACTGATTTGTCCTTTACGAAATCTACCAGCTGTTCGTCGGTGTAGTCGTCGAGAGCCTTGCCCTCTACCGCTTCGTCGAAGCTTTCGAGTATGCCTATCTCTTTCGCGATGGCGGAGGCGGTAACGATGTGGTCGCCGGTTATCATTACGGGCTTGATCCCCGCGCTCTTACATTCGGCAACTGCCTGCGCCGACTCTTCGCGCGGCGGGTCCATCATGGCGATAAGTCCCATGTATTCCAGACCGTTCTCATCATCTACGGTAATTTCGTCGCCCTCAAATTCCTTGCAGGCGAAGCAGAGTATGCGCAGACCCTGTTTCGAGAGCTGCTCTACCTGCTCGCGTATCTGATTTTTCGCCGTTTCGGTGATGTTCATGCGCTCGGTAAGCACGTCCGCCGCGCCCTTTGTGTACATGACCTTGCTGCCGTTCACGATATTGAGAGTAGACATCAGCTTGCGGTCTGAGTCGAAAGGTATCTCGCTTATGCGCTTGTAATTTTCGCGGATCTCGGTATCGGAAAGCCCAGCCTTGTGCGCGAAGTGTATCAGCGCAGTTTCGGTCGGGTCGCCAATATCCACGCCGTCGCGGCAGCTGGAATCGTTGCAGAGCACCGAAGCTATAACGAGCTGCTTTTCGCCGACGTTTTCCATGTTGGTGTCGTCTGCGGTGATGATATGGCCGTCACAGACCACGCGGCGTACCGTCATTTTGTTCTGTGTGAGCGTGCCAGTTTTGTCAGAGCAGATGACGGATACCGAGCCTAAGCCCTCTACCGCCTGCAATTTGCGCATTATGGCGTTTTCGCGCGACATCTTCTGCGTGCCGAATGAGAGCACTATCGTAACTATCGAGCTGAGCGCTTCGGGGATAGCGGCTACGGCGAGCGCGATGGCGAACATCAGCGAATCCATTACCGAGTCGAAGTTGATAACGTCGGCGCGCCACATCGAAAGTCCGAATACCAATGCGCAGATTATCAGTATGCCTATGGAGAGTTTTTTGCCGAAGTTATCCAGCGTGATCTGCAGGGGAGTTTTGCGCTCGCCCGCGTTTTGTATCAGCGAAGCTATCTTGCCGACCTCGGTTTCCATGCCGACGGCGGTAACTATGAAAGAACCTCTGCCGTAGGTGACGAAGCTGCCCGAGTAGACCATGTTTTTGCGGTCGGCGAGCTGGAGGTCGTCTGTAAGGACATCGGCGGTCTTATCGACATTTAGCGATTCGCCCGTAAGCGCCGACTCGTTGGTCTGAACAGAAGCGCACTCGATAAGTCTGCCGTCTGCGGGAACGCAATCGCCCGCCTCGATAAGCACAATATCGCCGACGGCTACTTCCTCAGAGGGGACTATCATTTTCTCGCCGCCGCGCAGCACCTTAGCGCTGGGGGAGTTGAGCTTTTTGAGGTTATCGAGGCTCTTTTCAGCCTTTAGGGTCTGTACCGTGCCGAGGATAGCGTTCATGGTGATAACGGCGATGATAACGAAGAAGCTTTCCATATCGCCCGTTATCGCGGAGATGAGGGCGGCGATAATCAGAATGATAACGAGGAAATCGGCGAACTGCGAGAGGAATATCTGCACAGCCGATTTTTTCTTGCCCTGAGCTATCACGTTCCTGCCGTATTTTTCAATGTTTTCGTTCACCTGCGCGGAGGTGAGGCCCGTAGCCGAGGAGGAAAACTCGTAGTAAAGCTCCTCGGGGGATTGCTTGTAGCGGTCTGCCATTAAACATCTTTCCTTTCTTAAATAGGTCTTGCTGCGGTGCGGGTCGGCAAACATCACGGCATAAAAAAAGCGGGACGTTTACTAAAGCCATGACCGAATGGGCGCGCGACAAGAAGCGGGCATAGGGGAATATGCCGCCTGAAAAGCCGTGCCTACCGCACCATATGATAATAACTTTAGTAAAAGTCTCGCTGTTTATGTATGCAACGGAAGGAAGCCCGACCACAGCCGAAGCCCGCATCGTGTATTGACGACTGCATATACGGCTAAGTGCCGTCAGCTACTCTCTTTTACGATGATATAATTATAACTCAAACTAACATTTTTGTCAAGGGGGGAATTAGAAAAAAATTTAATTTTTTTGCAAGAAAAGGGGAGAGGAGAGGTGGGGCAGATTGACAACACCCCATCATCGTGATATAATAAAACCAGACTAAAAAGCTCTGTTTGAGGGCATGATAGAATAAGACTATTAAAAAGCCGCGAAAGCAACGCCTGGCGCACGCCCTTGAACGAACAACCCCAAAGCCATCACCCAAAAAAGCAGTTTTTCCTCCACGCACAAAAATTCAGTAAATAAACAATAAACTATACTATTATAAAGGAGTGCTTTTCATGACCGAAGAAAGAATACCTAAACGCGAAGAACTCGACCCGAAATATACTTGGGACCTTAGCGATATTTACCCCACCGATGAGGATTGGGAACGCGACTTCGCTAAATTTTCTAAACTGCCCAAGACCATCGCGGGCTATAAAGGCAGACTGGCTGAGTCCGCCGATACGCTGCTCGAATTTTTGCGGCTCTCGGACGAGATAGCCGTGCTCTGCGACTCGCTCGGCAATTACGCTCAGAGAAAAAGCGATGAAAATACCGCGAACGCTAAGTATCAGGCTATGGTCTCCCGCCTGATGAACGGATATGTAGCTATAAACTCCGCGGGCAGCTTTGAAACGCCCGAACTTATCGCTATCCCCGACGACCTGCTCGAAAACTTCTATAAGGATAAGCCCGAGCTTGAACTTTACCGACGCGCGCTCGATACCGTTCGCCGCCGCAAAGCTCATGTGCTCTCAGAAGCTGAGGAAAAACTGCTCGCCCTCGCGGGGGATATGGGTATGTCGCCCGAGAATATATTTTCCATGTTCTCTGACGCCGACCTTAAATTCCCCGACGCCGCCGATAAGGACGGCAACCCCCACCAGCTTACCCACGGCAGCTATATTCCCATGATGCAGAGCGCTGACCGTATCCTGCGCAAAAACGCTTTCGAGAACCTTTATCATACCTACGATGGCTTTAAAAATACTTGCGCGGCTACCCTCGCGGCTCAGGTAAAGACCCTCGCCTTTTACTCGCAGGCGAGAAAATACGGCTCGGCGCTGGAATCCGCACTCGACGGCAACGAGATACCTACCGATGTTTACACTAATCTGATAGCCGCCGTGC
>ENA-UESI01001299-UESI01001299.1-human-gut-metagenome-genome-assembly--contig:-NODE-1299-length-16344-cov-53.269687_pt1 | contig 16344 bp, 9 predicted proteins | sample MGYA00243005_ERZ508006 | MGnify/ENA primary metagenome ERZ508006 (study PRJEB26167, sample SAMN06115436) | human gut metagenome | host: Homo sapiens | place: China:Shandong | collected 2015-06-10... | reverse complement strand
TGATTTTTCAAATATAAGAAGAAACCGGCAGGAATACATGAAGTTTTTTCTTTTTATTATTATTTTTGTCGGATATTAATCAAAATGAGATACAAATGGAGACGGAAGAAACGGTGAAGGAAGAGTGTGTTGCTATGAGTAAAACAAAACGTATTTGGCTGGCATTCGTTGATATAGTACTGTTTACTGTACTTTTTATGATTTTTCTGTTTTTGTTTGCCATACCTTTTGCGATTGCTTTCCCTGAGTTGAAGACACAAGCTGGTGGGATGAGCGTCTATTTAATGATGTTGAATGAAGTCTTGATGTTGGCCAGTGGGCTTATTGCCGCTTGTATGGTGCTGGGTTTCAGGAAACTTCCTTTTTCGGGCTTGGGCTTGTCTTTGAAGGGATGGGGTAGAAGCCTGCTGAACGGAGCTTTGTTTGTCGTGTTCTTGTATGCAGTTGGTTTTGGCTTGTCTTTATTGTTGGGGGCTGTGGAAGTGGCAGGGGGCTTGTTTTCTCCCATTTCGTTGTTGTCGAGTCTTTTGCTTTATTTTTTAGTGGCAGTTACGGAAGAAGTTATTGGACGCGGTTTCATTTTAGGGCGTATGCTGGATGGAGGCGTCAATAAGTTTGTGGCATTGTTTATCTCTGCGGTGTTATTTTCGTTGATGCATCTTTTCAATCCCAGCTTTGCCTTCGTCCCGTTTTTGAATATCATGCTGGCGGGTTGTTTCTTGGGAGCTTCCTATATATACACGCGCAACCTCTGTTTCCCCATTGCCTTGCATTGGTTCTGGAACTGGATTCAAGGTTCTGTTTTGGGATATAAAGTCAGTGGAAATGAATTTAGCAATGAGAATCTGCTGATTCTTCACTTTCCGGAAGAAAATCTGATAAATGGAGGAACTTTCGGGTTCGAAGGTTCCATTCTGTGTTCACTACTTTTAGTGCTTGGTACAGTAATTATCTTAAGACACTATTATAAGGGATTAGGGATTAATGATTAGGGATTAATGATTAATGATTAATACGGAAACCATTAACCACTAATCATTAATCCCTAATCATTAATCCCTAATTCTGTTCCACTCCTTTCATTGTCAGCTGTATGCGTTTCCGGTCCATATCTATGCTGAGTACCTTTACGCGTATATGTTGATGAATGGACACTACTTCATTAGGGTCTGATATGAATCTGTCGGCGAGTTGGGAGAGGTGTACCAGTCCGTTTTCCTTGATGCCTATATCGACAAATGCGCCGAAGTTGGTGATGTTTCCTACGATGCCGGGCAATTCCATGCCTTCGCGCAGGTCGTTGATAGTGCGCACGTTCTTATCAAATTCAAATATTTTTATCGGTCCGCGTGGGTCACGTCCGGGCTTGTCCAGCTCTTGCAGGATGTCTTTCAGTGTCGGCATGCCCACGGTGGGGGAGAGGTAGCGTTCCGGATTAATCTTCAGACGCAGCTCCCGGCTGGCTATCAGCTCGGCTACGCTGCAACCCAAGTCCCTTGCCATTTGTTCTACGATGCAATAGCTTTCCGGGTGCACGGCAGTGTTGTCCAGCGGATTCTTTGCCTGCGGAATGCGTAGGAAGCCGGCACATTGCTCAAACGCCTTGGCACCCATGCGCGGCACTTTCATCAGTTCCTTGCGCGAGGTGAAGGCACCGTTTTCGGCGCGATAGTTCACAATGTTCTGTGCCAGTTGCGGACCCAATCCCGAGATGTAGGTCAGCAGATGGCTGCTTGCGGTGTTCAGGTTGACACCTACTAAGTTTACACAGTTTTCTACGGTCTGGTCCAGTGATTTTTTCAGCTTGGTTTGGTCCACATCATGCTGGTATTGCCCCACACCAATAGATTTCGGGTCAATCTTTACCAACTCTGCCAGCGGGTCCATCAGTCGTCTGCCTATGGACACAGCACCGCGTACGGTGACGTCGTAGTCGGGAAACTCGTCCCGTGCAATTTTAGAGGCCGAATAGATGGAAGCTCCCTGCTCGCTGACGATGAATATCTGTATGTCACGGTTGAAGCGCTGATGTTTCAAGAACTCCTCCGTCTCGCGGCTGGCAGTTCCATTACCTATGGCTACGGCATCTATCTTATAAGACTCTATCATCATTTGCAGCTTGGCAAATGCCTCTTTTTGCTTGCTGACCGGAGGGTGGGGGTAGATGTTCTCATTGTGGAGCAGATTTCCTTGTGCATCGAGGCACACAACTTTACAACCCGTACGAAATCCGGGGTCTATACCCATCACACGCTTTTGCCCCAGTGGTGAAGCCAGCAACAACTGACGGAGATTTTCGGCAAATACCTTGATGGCTTCCTCGTCGGCACGCTCTTTGCTTTGCGTGGCAAATTCCGTCTCTATGGATGGCTTCAATAGGCGTTTGTAGGAATCCTGCACGGCTTCTGCCACTTGCTGTCCGCAGGCGTTGTTGCTTCGCACGAATTGGCGTTCCAGCCGTTCCACGCACTCCTCATCGTCCGGGCTGATGCTGACTTTCAGCAGGCCTTCCGCTTCGGCACGCCGGATGGCGAGCAGGCGGTGGGAGCTGCATCGCTTCAACGATTCGGAGCAGTCGAAGTAGTCACGGTATTTGGTCGCTTCCTCTTCTTTGCCTTTCACCACCTTGGCGGTCAGTGTGCCTTGGCGGGCAAATGCGTTGCGCACGCTGTTTCGGGCACGTTCGTCTTCGCTAACATGCTCGGCTATGATGTCACGGGCACCTTTCAGTGCATCTTCCACGTTCTTCACGTCTCCTTTCACGTAATTGGCGGCGCGTTCCTCCGGATGAGGCTCACGTTGCAGCATCAGCAGGGTGGCGAGGGGTTCCAGTCCTTTTTGACGGGCTGCTTCGGCACGTGTTTTCCGTTTGGGCTTGTAGGGGAGGTAGATGTCCTCCAGTAGGGTATTGTCCCAAGTCTCCTCGATGCGCTTCTGAAGTTCGGCGGTCAGTTTACCTTGTTCCTGTATGGTGTTCAGGATGGTTTCTTTACGTTTGGCGGTTTCGCTCAGTTTCTCATATTGCGTCTGGATAGCTTCAATCTGCACTTCGTCCAGTCCTCCCGTTGCTTCCTTGCGGTAACGGCTGATGAAAGGGATTGTCGCTCCGTCTTCCAGCAGGCCGAGGGTCTGGCTTATTTGTCTTTCTGATATGCCGAGAGCGGCAGATATCATTCGATGAAAATCTTGTATCATTTTGTATCTCATTTTATAATAGGTGCCAAAAGTACAAAAAAACAATTGTTGTTTTTTCTTTAGGTTCCAACTTTTATCTATATTTGTCAAAGCTATGGAGCAATTAAACGAATCAATCAATTGAAACACATATATCGTACAATATTACCATGCATGGTAGCGCTTTTCTGTTGCCTTTTGCCCGCTTTTTCTATTACGGGAGAGCATCCGGTACTGATTATCAGTTCCTATAATCCGGATGCCGGCCGTACTTCCGGCAACATCTCCGACTTTATGGAGGAGTTCCAACGCCTGGGCGGGACAAACACCATCGCATTGGAGAACATGAACTGCAAGAGTTTTTCCGAATCCCCTCTTTGGGAGAGGAGAATGGCTGAGCTGTTGGCTAAATATCAAGGTGATAAAAGTCCGGCGCTGATTGTACTTATAGGGCAGGAAGCCTGGGCTGCCTATCTTTCTCTGGAAGACTCCATATGCGGCAATACTCCGGTAGTGAGTGCACTGTCCAGCCGGAACGCCATATTGCTGCCGGGTGATACCGTTGACCTGAAGACCTGGATGCCCGAATCCGTCGACTTCTTCACGGATTTCCCCAGTTCGCCTATCAAGGCCGGCTTCGTTTATGAGTATGATGTGGAGGCCAACATCAATATGATAAAGCAGATGTATCCCGGCACCAAGAATATCGCTTTTGTCTCAGACAACAGTTATGGCGGCGTTGCCATGCAGGCCTATGTAGTGAAGGAGATGCAGAAGTTCCCGGAACTAAACCTGATTCTGCTGGACGGACGCGTCAATACCATATATACCATTTGTGACAGATTGCATGAGTTACCGGAAAATACAGCTATATTGATGGGGACATGGCGTGTGGACATGAACGATGGTTACTTCATGCGGAATGCAACCTACGCCATGATGGAAGCAGCTCCCACTTTGCCCACTTTCTCGCTCAGTTCCGTAGGCTTGGGATATTGGGCTGTGGCAGGTGTCGTTCCTGCCTACCGTGCTTTGGGCAAGGAGATGGCAAGACAGTCTTACCGCCTGCTGACCACCTCCCAGGATAGTGAGACCCATATGGAAATCATTCCGAATGAGACCATACTGGACGGCAAACTTGTGAAGGAAAAGAAACTGAATATCGCCGGCCTTCCGGAACCGGTAAAGATGCTGAACGTAACCCCTTCTTTCTACGAGCAGTACAAGTATCATATCTGGTTTGTCGGTGTTGTTCTGTTGGTGCTGTTGGGCGGTTTGTTCGTTTCCCTTTATTTTTATTATCATACAAAGAAGTTGAAGGATGAACTGGAGGTATCCGAAGGTGCCTTGCGCGAAGCAAAGGACCGTGCCGAAGAATCCAGCCGCCTGAAGAGTGCTTTCCTTGCCAATATGAGCCACGAAATCCGTACTCCATTGAATGCGATTGTGGGCTTCTCGGACGTGCTGTCTGCCGGAGGAGCCTCGGAAGAAGAACAGCGTGGCTATTTCGAGATTATCAGGACCAACTCTGATTTGCTGCTTCGGCTAATCAATGACATATTGGATGTGTCCCGTTTGGAGGCCGACCGCGTCATCCTTTCTTTGGAGAGCTGCAATGTAGTGCAGATATGCCAGCAGGTAGTAGCTTCCGTGGCCCAGGTACGCAGGTCGACCAATCAATTCTTATTTGAGTGTGAACGTGAGGTAGTGGAGATGCGGACGGATGTGCAGCGTTTACAGCAGGTTGTGATAAATCTGCTTTCCAATGCGGACAAGTTTACAAAAGAAGGCACGATAACCTTGAAGCTGGAACTGGATACAGCAGGGAATGTAGCAGTATTTTCGGTGACCGACACCGGTTGCGGCATTCCTTTGGACAAACAGAAACGGGTGTTCGAACGTTTCGAGAAGCTGAACGAATATGTGCAGGGAACCGGCTTGGGCCTGTCCATCTGTAAGCTGACCGTTGAGAAGTGGGGCGGCGAGATTTGGATAGATCCTGCCTATACGGATGGAGCGCGGTTTATGTTTACCCACCCTATGAACTTATAAGAACCGACAAGAAATAAGGATATATAATGAAAAGATTTAGTTGTTTTTTTATCTGGATTTTTGTCCTGACAAGCATACTGCCTGCGCAGGAAAGAGAGGTGAAACTGAAAGTCGTACAGACCAGTGATATACACGGCAACTACTATCCCTACGACTTTATACGCCGCCGGGAGGCAACCGGCAGTCTGGCACGTGTGCATGCTTTGGTGCAAAAAGAACGTGAGGCTTATGGCGAAAACCTGATTCTTTTGGACAATGGCGACATTCTGCAGGGACAGCCCACAGCCTATTATTATAATTACATAGATACCGTTGCCCCTCATCTGGCAGCGGAGATGATGAATTTCATGGGGTATAATGCCGGTAATATGGGTAACCATGACGTAGAGACCGGCCGTACCGTTTTCGACCGTTGGGCAGGTGACTGCCGTTTTCCGATATTGGGTGCCAATATTGTGGATACTGCTACCGGAGAAACCCATTTCAAACCCTATGAGGTGCTGGAACGTGACGGAGTGAAAATTGTGGTTCTCGGTATGATAACTCCTGCCATCCCCGTATGGCTTTCAGAGAATCTGTGGAAAGGGCTGCGTTTCGACGATATGGAGGAGACTGCCCGCAAATGGATGAAGATTATCCGTGAGCAGGAAAAGCCTGATTTGGTTATCGGTATGTTCCATGCCGGCCAGGATGCCCAGCTGATGGGAGGCAAGTATCGCGAAAACGCTTCGGTGGAAGTGGCGTGCAACGTGCCGGGATTCGATATTGTCCTGATGGGGCACGACCATGCGCGCGAATGCAAGAGGGTGTGCAACATAGCCGGTGACTCGGTACTGGTGATGGACCCTGCCAGCAACGGTGTTGTTGTGAGTAATGTGGATATAACCTTGAAACTGCGTGATGGTAAAGTTATAGACAAGAAGATAGACGGCATACTGTCCGATACGCAAGACTACGGCGTCAGCGAAGAGTTCATGCAACGCTTTGCCCCCGAAAATGAAGCTGTGCAGAATTTTGTTTCCAAGAAAATTGGTTCCTTTACCGAGACTATCTCCACACGTCCTGCCTATTTCGGTTCTTCCGCTTTTATAGACCTTATCCACGAATTGCAGTTGGCAATCAGCGGAGCGGATATTTCTTTTGCGGCTCCTTTGTCCTATGATACGGAAATCCGTAAAGGAGACATTTTTGTGAACGATATGTTCAATCTGTATAAGTACGAAAATATGCTTTACACCATGCGTCTGACGGGGAAGGAGATACGCGATGCCTTGGAGATGTCGTATGATTTGTGGACCAATCGGATGAAGTCTCCGGACGACCATATCCTTCTCTTCCGTGAGAAGCGCCGCGAAGGTGCTACGGATAGGGCCTCATTCAAGAATTTCAGCTTCAACTTCGATTCTGCGGCGGGTATTATCTACACGGTGGATGTGACCAAGCCGGATGGGGAGAAGGTAGCCATTCTCAGTATGGCAGACGGTACCCCGTTCGATATGGATAAAATGTATAAGGTAGCGGTGAATTCTTATCGCGGAAACGGTGGCGGCGAATTGCTGACAAAGGGTTCCGGCATCTCGCAGGATGAATTGAAGGAGCGCATCATCCACTCTACGGATAAGGACTTACGCTATTATCTGATGCAGTACATCGAGCGAAAGAAGGTGATTGAACCGCGTGCGCTGAATCAGTGGAAGTTTATTCCCGAAGAATGGGTGGCTCCGGCTTCCATGCGTGATTATGAGTTCTTGTTTGGCAAAGTTAAAGAATAATTCACTATCTTTGCGGCTCAGAATCTATAATGTAAGTTTTTGGACGTGAAGCAGAAGAAAAAAAATATAGGCGCATTGAGCTTGCTGGTACTGTTTATCATGTACCAGGCAAGCATCACCGCGTTCACTCACGTCCATTATGTGAATGGGGTGATGATAACGCACTCGCACCCTTTTCATGGCACACACTCTCACTCCCAGACTTCCCTTCTGGTCATCGGGCATTTGTCGGCATTCTACTCTTCCGGGGTGGATGTGTATGAGGTTCAGCACCCGATGCGTCCTTTGCTGGCCATGCTCAGAGCCAAACCGGCAACACCTACTGTTAAGGGGGAAGTGATACGTACCCTTTCCCTTCGCGCTCCTCCCGCTCTTTTTTCATAGTCATTAGGTTTAAAAACGCCTGGATTTTTTGTATGTAGATACCAGGCATTTTAGTCTCGAAGTCCGGCATTTCAGTGAACGAAGTGCGGCATCTCGGATGATTATCTTTTTTCAGACTTGAATTATTTTTTTTATTTAGAGCGCTAATTTGATGAAACAATACATTTTGGCGTTGGTACTTGCAGTGGTAAGTGCCAGCGTAGCTTTTGCCGTAAATCCTATAAAAGAAGGCAATATGATTTCCGGCCATGTGATAGTGAAAGGTACGGAGGAAAATATACCGTATGCCACGGTTTTGATTATCGGCAGTGGTCAGGGAACGGTTTCCAATGAAGAAGGACAATTTGAGTTCCGCAAGCTTCCGGCGGGAAAATACAAGCTCCGTGTGTCGGCAGTGGGTTACAAGACCCAAGAGAAGGAGGTGACGGTGAGCAAGGACTTTACTGCCGTCATACATTTCCCGATGGAAGAGGAGAGTTTCATGACCGATGAAGTGGTGGTATCCGCCAACCGCAACGAGGTAAGCCGCAAGGCAGCTCCGGTAGTTGTAAATGTGATGAGTACCAAATTGTTCGAGATGGTCAACTCCACCGACCTTGCCAAGACACTGAACTACCAATCGGGCTTGCGTGTGGAGAACAACTGCCAGAACTGTGGTTTCCCCCAGGTGCGCATCAATGGCTTGGAAGGTCCGTATTCGCAGATATTGATAAACAGCCGTCCCATCATCAGTGCATTGAGCGGTGTGTACGGATTGGAGCAAATCCCCGTGAACATGATTGAACGGGTAGAAGTGGTGCGTGGCGGAGGCTCTGCCTTGTTTGGCGCCAATGCTGTGGGAGGAACTATCAATATTATAACCAAAGACCCCATCAACAATTCCTTTCAGGTATCGAGCATGTTCTCCAATATGGACGGCAAGTCCTGGGAGCAATATATGGGTGGCAATGTGTCGCTGGTTGCCAAAGATAACTCTTACGGCATTGCCTTTTATGAGAGTTACCGCAACCGCAACCCCTACGACCGCGATGCCGATGGCTTTTCCGAGCTGGGCAAGCTGAACATGAATACTTTCGGCTTCCGCGCCTATTACCGTCCTACGCATTTCAGCCGCATCAATCTGGAATACCATACCACCAACGAACTTCGTCGCGGAGGCAACAAATTCGATTTGCAGCCGCACGAGACGGACATCACCGAGCAGACCAAGCATATCATCAATAGCGGAGGCGTGAGTTATGATTTATTCTGGAAAGAGTACAAGCATAAGATTTCGGCTTACACCTCCATCCAGCACACCGACCGCAACAGCTACTATGGTGCCCAAAAGAACATGAATGCCTACGGCAAGACGAAAGACCTGACCTGGGTTGCCGGCGGCATGTATGTGGGCAATATGGACAACTGCTTCTTTGCCCCCGCCACCTTCACCGGCGGACTGGAATATCAGAACAACTCCCTGCACGACATCATGACCGGCTATCATCGTGACATGGAGCAGGATGTCCGCATTGCCAGCGCCTTCGTGCAGAATGAGTGGAAGATGAACGTACTGACCATGCTGGTCGGCGCCCGCCTGGACAAACACAACCTGATAGACAAGCTTATTTTCAGCCCCCGCGTCAACCTGCTCTACAAGCCGGCAGATGATTTTCAGGCACGCTTGACTTACTCTACCGGTTTCCGCGCTCCGCAGGCATACGATGAGGACTTGCACGTGACGGCAGTAGGCGGCAAGGGAGTCCAAATCAAACTCGCCGATAACCTGAGTGAAGAACGCTCCAACAGTTACAGCGGTTCGGTGGACTGGACCGCCCATCTGGGTCACTGGCAGGCAAACATCCTGGTGGAGGGTTTCTATACAGACCTGCGCCACGTCTTTGTGCTCGAAGATATCGGCAAGAACGAAGTAGGGGATGTCATCAAGGAGCGCCGCAACGGAAACGGCGCACGCGTATACGGTGCCAATCTGGATGCGAAGATTGCCCACGGCAAGGAGGCGCAGTTCCAGCTCGGCTTCACGGCGCAGCGCAGCCGCTACACCCATGAAGAAGCCTGGACAAAGGTGGACGGCAAAGACCTTACCACCAAGCGCATGCCCCGTACACCGGACTATTACGGGTACTTCACTTTCTCCTCGGCACCGGTGAAGAATTTCGACTTCTCCCTTTCCGGCACTTATACGGGAAAGATGATTGTGCCGCACTACGCACCGGAAGATGCTCCCGAGGGTGCCTTCTGCAATATCACCTCGGACCGCATGGAGCATACCCCCCAATTCCTGGACCTGAATGTGAAGCTGAACTACACCTTTGTGCTTCACGACCATATCAAGCTTCAGTTGAATACGGGTGTACAGAATATCTTCAACAGTTTCCAGAAAGACCTGGATAAAGGGGAATTCCGCGATGCGGGCTATTTCTACGGACCTACGCAGCCGAGAACCTTCTTTGTCGGCTTCAAGATAATGAACTAAAAGTTTCCATTTAAGGATTTTTAGAGCTAAATTCCGCAAAATAGTCCTACATTTGTCGCCAAAGCACAAAAACCATGGATACTAAGAGAATACGAAATGTAGATATTTCCCAGATACATCATTTGCCGATGATCGATTTCATCGGCAATGATTTTGCTATTTTTGATGACATCAAGGACATGTCTTTGAGCTCTTATCCCACCCGTTTGAATGCTGCTTGCCTGACTGTCTGCCTGAAAGGGTGGTGCAAACTGGAACTCAACTTGCAGCAATGTGAAATGCGGGAAGGTATGTTGGGTATTATCCTTCCCGACCAGATTGTTCTGCAAGGAGAACGCTCCGATGACTTTGCCGGACTTTTCATTGCCGTCTCAAAAGATTTTATGGATATGGTGATACCCACCATGCAACAGCTTTTCCCTATGTTCTTCATGATTAAGGAACGGCCTTTCGTCCACATCACTCCGGAGGAATCCCAATCATTCCAGGAGTATCACTCTTTCCTCTGGAGCAAGGTGAAGCTGAAGGACAATCCTTTCCGTAAGGAAATCACCCAGGGATTGCTGCTGGCACTGTTCTATGAGATATACAACATCTATCAAGGGCATGCCGTTCAGGAGCGCATACCCAAAAGCAGGAAGGAAGACTTGTTCGAACGCTTTATCCGTGCCGTTTCAGAGTCCTATAAGGAAGAGCGAAGTGTGTCCTATTATGCCGATAAGATGTTCCTCACCGCCAAGCACCTTTCCACCGTAGTGAAGGAAATCAGCGGAAAGACGGCAGGCGAATGGATTGACAGTCTCGTCGTTTTGGAAGCCAAAGCCTTGTTGAAGTCTTCCGAGCTGAGCATTCAGGAAATTGCGGACGAGCTGCACTTTGCCAACCAGTCGTTCTTTGGCAAGTATTTCAAGCATCACACCGGTATGTCACCTAAAGAATATCGCCGGCAATAGGTTCAATGTGACGGAATAATGTTTATTTTTGCGGTAAAGATTTACCCCCAAAATAAACTATCATGGAAAAAAGAGAAATTGACCTTACTGTTTCCTGCTATGGAAAGGTGAAAGGAGTGAAGTATGACGTTGTCATCCTGCCTTGGGGAGCTACGGAGCCCCATAATCTGCATCTGCCTTATCTCACTGATTGTATTCTGCCGCATGACATTGCCGTAGACGCGGCTGCATTGGCTTTACAGAATTCCGGTGTACGCTGCATGGTGATGCCTCCCGTACCTTTCGGTGCACACAATCCGGGGCAGCGCGAACTTCCGTTCTGCATCCATACCCGCTATTCCACCCAGCAGGCCATTCTGGAAGACATAGTTGCCTCCCTCTATGCACAAGGCATGCGCAAGCTGATTATTCTCAGCGGTCATGGCGGCAACAACTTCAAGGGAATGATTCGTGACCTGGCGTTTGTGTATCCCGATTTTCTGATTATCGCTGCCGACTGGTTCAGCATCGTCCCTCCCAAAGACTACTTTGAGGCTGTTGTCGACGACCATGCCGGCGAGTCTGAGACTTCCGTCATGATGCATTACCATCCCGAGCTGGTGAATCTGGCTGAGGCCGGTGACGGAGAATCCCAACCGTTTGCTATTCCTTCCCTGAATGAAAAGGTGGGCTGGGCTCCCCGCCATTGGGATAAGGCTACAGTCGACAGCGGGGTAGGGAACCCCAAAAAAGCTTCTGCCGAGAAAGGAGAACGTTATATGAAACCGGTGGTGGAGAAGTTGTCGAAGCTCTTTACGGAAGTCGGTCAAGGAAGTCTGTATTGATGTACTTGGGGATATTCCGTAAATGTTCCTCTTTCTAATAAATTAAGAGAAAAGTTTTACTTTACGTGAGCTTTTCTCTTGATTATTTTCGTTGAACCTCCCCAGTTTTCTGTCTTTTCATAGAATATTATTTACATATTCTTATTTTTTCCTTTCCACCCATGCATTATGTACATGTCTTTTTTAGGGGAAGTTAAAACCTCTCCTCTTTTCCTGTTATTTTAGTCTGATTATGCAGCAGTTCTTTTTTTCTTTTCGACCTTTTTTATCATGCATACCGCATTGGCCGTATGTATCCCAAAGAAAATCCAAAGCATTTCCGTTTTCCTGTTTCTGGCTTTTATCCTGGCCAGTGAGTAATGTTGTTTCTGCGTTCCAGAGCTTCCTTCCAGCCGGGTAGCTCTTTCACGGCTGAGTTCCGACCGTAAGATCCTCCGAAGCGGCTCATCTTTGGCGGCTCTGCCCTTACGCTTGAAGGAAGTACTTATATGATATTTAGTACAAAATTTCCGGTTGGCATTATTGGCATAGATTGAATCCGCTGCAAGCGCCTTAACCCTAACCTTGGTCAGTTGTTGTTGCAGATGAATACAGTCTTTCAAACGTACTCCTTCGTTAAAAGCCTTAAAGGAGATATGTTCTATAAAGGAGATTCCATCTATCTGTATATTGTTGACCTTGGCTCCGAATTCAACGGATTTGGTTTCCTTGCCTCTGATAATGGGGCGAAGGTAATGCCGGTCGATACTCACGATACGGTCGGACACTTTTTGGCCTGCAAATAAATTCTTCCCTTGCTCAAGAACCGTCTGTATGACCGAGAATCGTCTTTGGTAATCAGAGGATAGTGTAAGCCTGTTCCCGTAGGATGAATGGATCCGCTCCAACTGGTCAAGCAACTTTTCCAACAACTGAAGTAGCCTGCGTGTAATCATACGAGTCTGTGATTTCCTGCGTTTACGCAGTTTACTGTAAACAAGGTAGGCACGGCTTACATCAAGATACTTGTTACGGGGACGTTGTATGTGCAATCTCCGGCAATGTTTGCACAGATGACGATGAAGCCATACGATACCTTCCCATAAGAGTTTGGTATCAGTAGGGAAACGCAGACGGCTTTCATAACAGGTGGTATCGGTCATACAGACATGAAGGTTCTCAAGATAAGGTTTCCAATGCCCGGCAAGAATAAGCTGGAGGGACTCAACATCAAGGCGATTCGTCAGGAACTGGCGGATCGCACTGACGATTTTAGGATTGGTCAGCGGATGAAGCGGATCAATCTGAACACCACAAAACAACTGGTAATGAATATTACCGTTTAAATGTTCAATCAGTTGTGCATCGGAAAAGTTGGTATAGGACTTCAGGACCATCAAGGCTATTTTACCTTCGGGAGAAAAATAACTTTTACGACCCAAAGGAGAAGACTTCAAATGCATTTGTCGGGCCAGTTCCGAGAAAGGGAATAGAGAATGGAGGCGACCTAATTCACTCGTTACAAAACTTTGACGATATTTTTTAAGCATATCGAACTCGGTAAAACCTAAACAAGGTTCGATTTCTGAAATTTTTTGTATCTTTACCATGTGTTTTTATTTTTAATTACCCCCGTTTTGGCCGTCAAACCGTTTTTGGGGGGAATGCTTAAAGATACAAAAAAGGCAACTAACTCATTGTAAGTTAGTTGCCTTAAATTTTATTATTTTAGGAATATCCCTATGTATTCTCCGGGCAGACAGGTGGAGGGTTACAGTATGCCCGAACGTACCCGACTCAGTGTTTCGGGGGTCATCAGCAGATAGGACGCAATATGCGACAAGGGAGCCCGCTTGATGACTTCGGGCTGATGTTCCATGAGCTGGTTATAGCGCTCGCGTGCAGCCTCAAACCGCCAGGAGTCAGCCTTTATCTGTGAAACAATCAGGGAATATTCCAGAATCTTCCGATAGAACATGTTTATTTCCCATGAGATTTCGGTAAGTGTCAGCAGCTTGTTGTATGGCAGCAGGTATACGACACTCGGTTCGAGTGCCTCAATCATAAGGTGGGTGGGTTCCTGCTTCAAGGTACTTTCTATGCAGATGATGATGCAGCCTTCATAGGAAAAGTGTTCGGTGACGTCTTTACCGTTTTTATAATAGAATTGGCGCAACATGCCTTTTCCTACAAATACGATATTATGGCTTATCTGCCCTTCATTGAGTAATAATGCGCCCTTTTCTACTTCCTTGCGAATGAGGATTTCCTCTATCAACCTTCTTCCCTCGGGAGCCATGCCTGGATAGCGGGAGTTGATAGCAGCATCTACGGTTTCTTTCAATAGTGCATCCATAAGACCATGATTTATTTGTTCAGTAAGCAAGACCGGTAAAGTTCGGTCCGCTTCTGCTTTCGGGGAGCAAAGATAGGACTTTTGGAATTAAAAACAATTCCGGATGAAGCTTTTGTTTACCCATTTCATGCCATACCAGCGGCGGACGAAAATGAAGCCGCGGATATTCTCGTCCAACAGGAAGGCTACCCACATGCCGCAGATACCCCAGCCGAAGGGGAAGCCGAAAAGGTATCCCACACCTACAGCTACACTCCACTGCACCACCAACCCTACGTAGAAGGGGTAGTTGACATCTCCTGCCGCACGAAGGGCGTTGGTGGCGAAGATGTTGATGGGGCGGCCTATTTCGAGGAGTACATCTATGATAAGGATGGTGGCACCCATACGTATGATGTCGGGGTTGGACGTGAGCCAGCCAAAGATGGCATGCCCCGAAAGGGCGAGGATGCAGGACAGCATGACGGTAATCATGACAGATTTCTTCATGACGTATTTTCCCATAAGGAAGGCTGCGTGAGGTTTCTTCTCGCCTATCAGATGCCCGATACAGATGGCGCCGCCTTGTGCCATGGAGATGCTGAACAGATAAGCGAACATGATGATGTTGACACAATAGGTACGGGTGGCGAGCGCTTCCACTCCCAGCATGTTGATGAAGTAGGTGATGACGACTTGCGACGAGCTGTACGACAATTGTTCGCCGGCAGAGGGCAGGCCTACCTTCATCAGGTTCTTTAGTTCTATCCATGGAAAAGGGCGGAAGTATGCCGGTGGGAAACGGTGGATGTGCTTGCGGAACAGTATGACGAACAGTATAATCATGGAGACACCCCGGCTGAAGGCTGTGGAGATGGCGGCGCCTTCCACGCCCAGTTCCGGAAAGCCGAAGCGACCGAAGATGAGGGAGTAGTTGCCGATGATATTGAGAATATTGACTACGACGGTGACCATCATCGGGTAGATGGCCTTGTTGGCACTGCGCAGGGAGGCGGAGAGGGTGAGGGATAGTGCCTGGAAGAAGGCGAAAGCGCCTACGATACGCATATAGTCCATGCCGTCCTGCATCAGTTCAGCGGTGAGCCCCATCAGCCGGAGGATGGGATGGGCGCAGGAGAACAGTACCAGGCTGACCGTGATACCTACCGCCAGGTTGACGAGGATGGATACGCCGACTACTTGCACTACTTTCTTGTGTAGTTTCGCACCGAGATACTGGGAACACAGAACGGACGTTCCGAGGTTGATGACTTCGAAAACGAGGAAAGTGAGCATGATAATTTGGTTGACTACCCCTACGGCGGCAACACTGTTGTCCGAGTGGCGGCTCAGCATGATGGTGTCCACCGCACCGAGCATCATGATGAGAAGTGTCTCTATAAAAATGGGGGCGGCCAGCTTGGCAAGCCGCTTTTTCAGGCTTTCTTGTTGTATCATTGTCCGTGTATGTGCACTATACTTTAAAAATCGCGCAAAGATAAGGAAAGGTTGAAAAGGACGGTTTGATATGTATCAAATTTTTTTTCTTGTTTTAGGGTTTGAGTGTTAACGTGTTATCTCAAATTGTATGAAAACGGTGAAAAAAATATGTAGGAAAGATTTGCACAGTCCAAAAGTTTGCCCTACATTTGCACCGCATTTGAAAAGAATGCTGGTTATAAAAAAGGAAGTTTGGGTGAGTGGCTGAAACCACCAGTTTGCTAAACTGACGTACGGGTAACCGTACCGGGGGTTCGAATCCCCCAGCTTCCGCCAGATGCACTCTTAGCTCAGTTGGTAGAGCAACTGACTCTTAATCAGTGGGTCCAGGGTTCGAATCCCTGAGGGTGTACAAGACAAATGCGAGGGTGGGTTCATCTAACGGTTAGGATACATGCCTCTCACGCATGGTATACGAGTTCGATTCTCGTACCCACTACAAAAACAAGAAAGCGGTTGACTGATGAAACGGTTAACCGCTTTTTGTTTTTCATTTTTCTGTTGTAATCCGAAAATAGTTTCTATATTTGCACCCGCTATGGCGAAATGTATATTCTATATCTTGTTAGGGTTGTTCCTCATATCGAAGTTCACTTCCGTTTCTGATGATATGGAGGGATGTAAGACACTCCCTACTGCGGATGTGCATTATTTTTCCGGAGCCCAGCACAGCTTGTCGGGGGCAGATGGCAGACAATGTCAGGAAAAAGGGGAGGACGCGAATTATAATTGCCTGGCAGATGCCGGTTGCATAGGAAATACCTTCTCATCACGGCATGCCTCTTGCTCGAAATTGTTGAGGCTTAATCCGGACTTCATTGCCGCCAAGGTTGCGAGAACCCTGAAAACTCTGCTCCCGGAAGAAAAGACAACTTCTTTCCCCTTTACTTTCCAT
>ENA-UESI01001296-UESI01001296.1-human-gut-metagenome-genome-assembly--contig:-NODE-1296-length-16361-cov-5.221751_pt1 | contig 16361 bp, 15 predicted proteins | sample MGYA00243005_ERZ508006 | MGnify/ENA primary metagenome ERZ508006 (study PRJEB26167, sample SAMN06115436) | human gut metagenome | host: Homo sapiens | place: China:Shandong | collected 2015-06-10... | reverse complement strand
CCCTCACGCTGGATCGGGAGATGGGCACATTCGATGGAACCTGCAAATACATATGAAATTACTACACCCATAAGAATAGGGATAATCTTGAATGGACCGGGTGGCACAACGCCGTGTAGTCCGCGGCGTTATTTGCGTTGAGGGAGATGGAGAGGGTGTCGATCCGGCCCTTCAGCTCCGGGATCACATCCCGGCCGTGGATCAGGTTGGCGTGGCCGTTGGTGTTGATGCGCACCGGGGGCAGCTGCCCGCCGAAGCGCTCCTTCAGCTGGTCCACCAGCCAGAGTATGTCCTCGATGCGGTAGGTAGGCTCTCCATAGCCGCAGAACACGATCTCCCGATAAGAACACACGTCCCTGCTGAGAAAGCTGTCCAGGGCCTCCTGCCGGGTGGGCTCCCGCTCCAGCCAGAGGGAGTCCTCCGTATAGATGGAGCCCTCCTTTCTCCCGTGGCGCAGACAGAATTCACAGTTGCAGTTGCACTTGTTGGTGAGGTTCACATACAGCGCGTCCTCATATTCATAGGTGATGGTCATACCATCCCGCCTCCTTGTTTAAAATTCAATGCGGAAAAACCGCGTTCCGTTTTCCAGTGTGATCCGGGCAGCCTCCTCCGGGTCCATTCCCTTCACCCGGGCAATGGCCTCGGCCACCAGATGGACCTTCCCCGAGTCGTTGCGCTTGCCCCGGAAGGGCTCCGGCGTGAGATAGGGGGAATCAGTCTCCACCATAATCCGGTCCATGGGCAACCACTCGATGACTTCCAGAGCCTTTCGTGCATTTTTATAGGTGATGACGCCAGTGAAGGACAGCATCCAGCCCAGCTTCACCAGCACCTTGGCGTCCTCCAGACTCCCGGAGTAGCAGTGGTACACGCCACGGACCTCCGGATGGGCCCGAACCACCTCCAGGCAGTCCTGGTGGGCCTCCCGGTCATGGACGATGACCGGCAGGTCCAGCTCCGCCGCCAGCTCCAGCTGCCGGGCAAACACCTTCTGCTGAAGTTCTCTGGGGGGATTGTCCTTCCAGTAGTAGTCCAGCCCGATCTCTCCGATGGCCCGTACCTTTGGGTGGGCGGCCAGGGCCCGCAGCTGCTCCAGCCAGCTGTCCTCCCACGCCCCGCAGTCAGAGGGGTGAACCCCCACAGCGGCGTAGACAAAGGGAAACTCTTCCGCCAGGGCGATGGCGGTCCGGGAGCTCTCCAGGTCGCAGCCCGGATTCAGGATCAGCTCCACCCCCTGCTCCGGCATGGCGGCCAGCGTCTCCAGCCGGTCGCTGTTGAAAGCCCCGGAATCGTAGTGGGCATGGGTATCAAATAAACGCATGACAGGTTCCTCTTTCTCCGCACCTTCCGGCCCCGGGGCCGCCTGTGCGGCTTCTGTTTCGGCCACTATCATACCGCGATTTGGACGAAAAAGCAAGCCGCTCCCGGGACCCTTCTCCGCAAATCATTCCACCGTGAAGCGGGTCAGGAACAGATCTCCCTCCTCGCCCTCCTCGGTCCCGTTCTCGATCAGCTCCAGAAAGGCCAGAGTAAACTCCGTCTCCTCCTGAGGCACCTCATACACCAGCAGCCCTTCCCGGGACTTTCCAGGCTCCAGGTCGTACTCCCGGGGCAGCTGGTCTTCGCAATAGGGATCCAGGGGCATGGCCCACTCATCCGGGCCGCATTCCCCCCAGTACAGCTGAAAATCCGTGTCATACATGGAGACCGCCTCATGGAAGGTGTTTTTCAGCTCCAGCTCCACCACCACCAGCTTATTTCCGCCGGAGGCTGTATCGCTCTCATAGGACTTCCGTGCCTCCGCCTCCTCCACCGTGCAGTCGAACCACCGGGTCGAAACCGTTTCACCCAAAACAGCCTCCGTCACTCCGCTCTCCGCCGGGAACGCGCCGCACCCAGACAGCAGCGTCAGCGCCGCCAGTCCCAAGATCCACCCTCTCTTCTTCATGAGGCTCCTCCTTCTGTCCGGCGCCGCGGCCGGGCATCTGCTGCCTTTATTATAGAGGCTCGGCAGGAAAAATACAACCGCCAGCTTCATTCCCTCCCCCAGAAAAGCAAAGTCGTGTGCCGGGAGGCACACGACTCTGAGGTTCAAGGCTGTAAAACTCCTTCGGACTTTGGTGCGGAGGTCTCTGTATCCCCTTCCGCTGTATCGGAAGGGGCTGTCATACTGCTTCCCTTTGAATCAATGGTAAAGGTTTGGAGCCCCCCATCCAAGGTCTCAAAGGCTGTGGTCAGCATCCACTCTGTGGCGCTGCCCTCCACCGTGACCGTCACCTGGGTCCCGCCGAAGGATAACTCGCGGGTGTAGCTGCCCGCAGCCTTCAGCTGGTCTGTGATGTCCGTCTCCTCCCCGTTCACCACCAGGATGGCGCGCCCATTTTGGTTTTCCACTGTGGCCTGGGGCAGGTCCAGGACCGTGACTTGTTCACCGTCCTTGGTGGTCAGGTCACGCCGAAACTCGTCTACCTTGACAGCAGAAGTGATGTGAGCGAAAAATTCCTGTGCGGCCTCTGGATTAGCGGCGGCCACCCCCACCACCATGGTTGCTGCGGCGGCACAAGCTGTCAGGCCGGCTCCCAGAGAGCGGACCCATTTCTTTGGGGTACGATGTTCTGTCATAGCGATGATCTCCTCTATTTTTTTTTCAGGAGCCCGCAGCTCCCGGCATACTTCACAATATTCCTTGGGGTCGAACATAGACGCTTCCCTCCTGATCCTCCGCCTTCTCATCCAGCGCGCTCCTCAGCCGGGCCCTGGCCCGGAGCAGCCAGGTCTGCACCGTGGATGGATTGGCTCTCATGGCGGCAGCTGTTTCGGCCACCGTCAGTCCTTCATAGTAGTAGAGATAAATGGCCAGCCGGTATTTCGGATCCAGCGCCATCACAGCCTCCAACAGCTCTGCCCGCTCCCCATGTTCCGGTGCCTCCAGCTCGCGCCAGTCATCCAAAGGGACGGAAACGCGCCGCCAGAAGGAGCGCAGGAGCTTCCGGCTCTCATTGACCGACACCCGCAGCAGCCAGTGCTTCAAATGTGCCTCGCTCTCAAATTCCTTGTCGTACTCAAAGAGCTTCAGCATGACGGTCTGCATCACGTCCTCCGCGTCCTCACGGCTGTTCAGTGCATGGAATGCGACCCGGTACACGGTATCTCCATAGGTCTGGACCGCCTGGGCAAATGCCTCTCCGGTCAACTCGGACCACCTCCTTGTTTGGTTCGCTTTGAAAGGCCTTTCATAAAGGAATATCCATCAGACAACCTAAAAATCTCAGAGAAGCCAAATTTTTTTGCTCCATATGCGGGTCCGCCTCCCTTCTGCAAGGCCCAGCCCCTGAAGGTATTACAGAAAAACCGCCGCAGAACATTCCCATTCTGCGGCGGTTCCTGCCTGTCTATTTGGATGCGTCCGGCCCGGCGATGATCGACAGGGCCTGGCGGCGGTTCCGGACCTCATTGATCTCATGGCTGCCGCCGTACTCCCCGTCGATGGTCCAGGGGATGGGCTTCTCACTGAGGAAACGGAGACGGGCGGCGTGGAAGGAGAGCAGCGCGCCGCTCTCCTCCACTGCACCGGGGCGGAGCAGAGCCTGAAGCCCGGCCCCGATGTCGAAGATGTTCATGGGTTTGCGCACCAGAATGACCTCGAACAGGCCGTCGTCCAGGTCCACCCGGTCGGTGGGCAGATTCTTGATCCCACCCACGGAGTAGGTGTTGCACACCATACCATAGAAAAAGTCATCCTCAATGGTCTGGCCGTCGTATTCCAGCTTCAAATGGTAGGGGGTGATGGAGGGCAGGGACGCGATCCCAGCCATGACATAGGCCAGGTGTCCAAAGGTGTTTTTCAGCTCCTGGGGGGTATCGTATGCCACCTCGGTAAAGGCCCCGAAGGCGGCCACATAGACAAAGGGGCGGTCGTTGAGGGTCCCAATGTCCCACTTTAAGGGAGGGGTGTCGCCGGCGGCCAGCTCCGCGGCCGGCTTATAGCCCTGTGGGATGCGGAGGGTGGCGGCGCAGTCGTTGGTGGAACCGGAGGGGATGTAGCCCAGCAGAGGAGGCTGAGGGAGGGCGAGCAGCCCGGCGGCCGTTTCGCTCAGCGTGCCGTCTCCGCCGCAGCAGACCACCCGGTCAAACTGAGGGGCCAGTTCCCGGGTGACCCGCGTAGCATCCCCGGTGCCCTGGGTGGGATAGATGGTGACCAGCCAGCCGGCCTTGGTAAAAGCGTCCACGATGGTGGTCACGTTTCCGGTGATAGCCCCCTTGCCGGAGGTAGGATTGTACACAAAAAGCAGCCGTTTCATAAGAAATTACCTCGAGATGCTGTGATGTGCGGCGGCTGCCGCATTTTGGCCGGACATCGCTCATTCTGTCCGTACAACTTCCAAAAGAAGAAGGACCTCATTCCTGACAGTCCGATATTATTATATGTATGTTCGCAAAAAAAGCAAGAAATTCCCGTAAACATTTTGAAAATTCTGTGGCCGTTCCATTAAAGAAGTGTAAATTTTCAGTTCAGGAACCCAACCAGTGAACAATGAAACTTCAGAACAGATGGGCTGGGGGCTTGCGTCCGGGGCGGAAAACGGTTACAATGTGGGCAGAAAACGCCGGAGAAGCAGCGGCGGACAGGAGGAAACGCCTTATGGAGGAGAGAGAAAGCCGGCATCCGGCGGTACTGATCACCGGGGCATCCCGGGGGATCGGAGCGGCGGCCGCCCGGCGGTTTGCCCAGGGCGGCTGGGATGTGGCGGTAAACTACTGCCGCTCCCGGGCAGCGGCGGAGGCGCTGGCGGCAGAACTGCGGGAGCGGGGCGTCCGCGCGGAGGCCATCCCGGGGGACGTCTCCCGGCCGGAGGAGGCGGCCGCCCTGACTGCGGCCGCGGAGCAGACCTTTGGCGGACTGGATGCTCTGGTATGCAGCGCTGGCATTGCCGCACCCCAGATGCTGCTCACCGATCTGAGCACAGAGGGCTGGCGGGAGCTGATGGGCACCAATCTGGACGGGGTGTTCCATGTCCTGCGGGCGGCGGTCCCAGGCTTTGTCCGCCGGCAGGCGGGGAGCATCGTCACCATCTCCTCCATGTGGGGGATCACCGGCGGCTCCTGCGAGGCGGCCTATTCCGCCTCTAAAGCGGGGATCATCGGCCTGACCCGGGCCTTGGCTAAGGAACTGGGGCCCTCCCACATCCGGGTAAACTGTGTGGCCCCCGGTGTGATCGACACCGATATGAACCGCCATCTGAGCGCCGGGGATATGGCCGCTCTGGCGGAGGAGACCCCGCTGTGCCGCATCGGCCGGCCCGAGGAGGTGGCAGAAGCTGTCTATTTCCTCGCCTCTTCCGCCGCCAGCTTCATCACGGGACAGGTGCTTCCCGTAGACGGCGGAATGGTCATCGGCTGACCGGGCATGGGCATATTGCCGGGTTAAAAACCAATGCAGCGGACAGAATGAGTGGAGCGTTGGAAGTTTGGAGAGGAGGATGGGGATGCGACGCACCAAATTTGACTATCGATCCTACCATGGAAGAAAGACCGCCACGGACTGGCTGAAGTGGATCGCGCTGATCTTGGCCATTCTTGCCGCTCTGGCTGTGGCCGCGCTGCTGTGGGGGCAGAAATATTTCAACTATACAGACGAAGGACTCAAGCTGACCCTCCCTTTCTTCCAGCAAGAAAGTCCCAAGCCGGCCGACCCAGGCCAGGTGGATGTGGTGATCGAGGAGGAACCGGAGCCGAAGGAGGACGCCTCTCAGCCGGTGGAGCCTCCCAAGCCTGAGGAGGCCACTGCGGCGGCGGCAGTACCGCTGTCCGCCCTGTTGGACGGGAGCGCCGCCGCCCTGGCGGAGCAGGCGGTGGCCAACAGCGTGGTGGTGGAGATGAAGGACGCCCAGGGACGGCTGGGCTGGCAGTCAGAACAGCCCCTGGCCGGGGCGGCAAAACTGCCCGGGGCGGATGCTCCCGAACTCAATGAGCAGCTGTCCGCCTGGAATCAAAAGGAGTTCTATACCATAGCCCGTTTGTCCTGCTTCCAGGATGAGGCCCTGGGCTCCAACATGGCCCACACCATCCGCACCGGAAGCGGCTACCGCTGGAAGGACAGCGATGGACTTCACTGGGCCTCCCCCTCTGATCCAGAGGTGCAGGACTATCTGGTGGGCCTGATGGTGGAGCTGGCCCGGCTGGGCTTTGACGAGATCGTGCTGGAGCACTGGGGCTACCCCGCCCAGTCGGACGGCCCTCTGGGCAATCTCCAGTACCCGGCGGGAGCGCTGGAGCCGGTTGTGACCGGCTTCCTGGCCCGGGCCGCATCCGCCCTGGAGTCCTATGACGTCCGCCTCTCCCTGGCGGTGTCCGCCGGCCAGCTGTCCGGTGAAGATCCTGGCACGGGGCTGACGGCAGAGGCACTGAACGCCAGTGTGGACCGGATCTGGATGGATGGGAACCGGACAGAGGCCCTGGCGGCGCTGAACGCCTCCGGCGTGACCGGGGCGGAGGAGCGGCTGGTGTCCCGGAGCGGCACCCTGAACCCGGATGAGGCCGTGGCCCAGGCGGTCTGGGCGGCAGACGGCACTTGATAACGGAAGAAAGGGAACAGCACGGCGTACCAGTTGTAGTACGCCGTGCTGTTCCTTAAAAAGCCGTCCGCAGGAGCGGCTTCGCCTCCCTGACCGTTCCAATACTAGAACCTAAAACAAGAGGCAACTGCAAAAGCAGTTGCCTCTTGTTTGGCAGCGGGAGAAGGATTCGAACCCTCACAAACAGAGTCAGAGTCTGTCGTGCTACCCTTACACAATCCCGCTATTTGATTCAGCCGAGCTTTTTTAACTCGTGTCCCGTAAGGACAGGTGTTATTATAACAGAGTCTCGAAAAATGTCAATAGGTTTTTTGAAATTTTTTTATTTTTTCAAAAAGGCCTGAAACCGCCCAGTCCGGAGCCGCCCACGCACACCCCGCTCCCACAGAAAATTTCTCCCCGGGCGGCTCCCGCTCTTTTCAACAGGATGGAAAATATGGTACACTGGCACAGGTGATGAAATATGATACGAATTCAAAATATCCCCCTGCCTCTGGACGGAGATCTGGAGCAGCTGCGGAAAAAGGCGGCCCGCATTCTGGGGGTGCGCCCGGGCGCGCTGGAGGAACTCACTCTAGTGCGCCAGTCTATCGACGCCCGGAAGAAGCAGGACGTCCACTATGTTTACACCGTGGACGTGTCCCTGCGCACCGGCGAGGAACAGGCGGTGGAGCGGACCGGGAAAAAGAATGTCTCCCTGGTGCTCCCCAAGCCCTATCTCTTTCCGGAGGTGAAGCGGCGCTCCCCCTCCATGCCCGTGGTGGTGGGCATGGGGCCGGCGGGCCTGTTTGCCGCCCTGTTTCTGGCCCGGAACGGGCTTCCCTGCGTGGTGCTGGAGCGGGGGCAGGATGTGGACTGCCGTACCGCTCAGGTGGAGCGCTTCTGGGACTCCGGCCTACTGGATCCATCCTCCAACGTCCAGTTCGGCGAGGGCGGGGCTGGGACCTTCTCTGACGGGAAGCTCACCACCGGCACCCACGACCCCCGCATTTCCGCCGTCATCGACGCCCTGGTGGAGTCGGGGGCTCCGGAGGATGTGAAGTGGTCCCACAAGCCCCACATCGGCACCGATATTCTGCGGCAGGTAGTCAAGCGCATCCGGCAGGAGCTGATCTCCCTGGGGTGCGACGTGCGCTTCGGCCACTGCCTGAGCGGGCTGGAGACCGGCTCCGGCGCGCTCTCCGGCGTGTGGGTCGCCTGTGAGGCGGGGCGGTACCGCCTGGACTGTGACGCCCTGGTGCTGGCCCCGGGACACTCAGCCCGGGACACCTTCGCCATGCTCCACCAGGCGGGTGTGCCTATGGAGCAGAAGAATTTCGCCGTGGGCGTGCGCATCGAGCAGGAGCAGGCAGCCATCTCCAGGGCCCAGTACGGCCCAGCCTGGGAGCAGTTGCCCCCTTCGGACTATAAGCTGGCCTGCCACCTGCCCACCGGCCGGTCCGCCTTCACCTTCTGCGTCTGCCCCGGCGGCCAGGTTGTGGCCTCCTCCTCCTCACCGGGCCAGGTGGTGACCAACGGCATGAGCCTCCGGGCCCGGGACGGAAAAAATATCAACGGCGGCTTTCTGGTGGGTGTGGGGCCGGAGGATTTTTGTTCCTTTGGCTCCGACCCTCTGGCCGGGGTCCGCTTTCAGGAGCAGTGGGAGCGGGCCGCCTTTCAGCTGGGCGGCGGGAATTTCCTCGCTCCTGCCCAGCTGGTGGGAGACTTTCTGAACAAGCGCCCCTCCCAGGGGCCGGGCTCCATCCTGCCTACCTACCGCCCCGGCGTGACCTGGACGGAGCTGGACCGCTGCCTGCCCCAGGCGGTGGCGGACACCCTGCGGGATGCGCTGCCCCTCATGGACAGGAAGCTCCGGGGCTTTGCCGCATCCGAGGGCGTGCTCACCGGGGTGGAAACCCGCTCTTCCTCGCCGGTGCGCATCCTCCGGGATGAGAGCCTCCAGTCCGCCCTGCGGGGGCTTTATCCCTGCGGCGAGGGAGCGGGCTACGCCGGCGGCATCGTATCCGCCGCCGTAGACGGGATCCGGGTGGCCGAGGCGGTGGCCAGAGGATAGCGCTATCTCCCCCCTGCCCCGGGCCGCCGGAGGACAAATCGCCCTGAGCAGGCGGTAAAATTCTGCTTGCTTTTTCCCTTCGGATACAGTATAATGGGCAGGAAAATTTCATCAAATTCTACCACCGGGTAGGAATGCGAACGCATTCGCCGCACATCGATAGGTCTTTGAAGATGTGCCGCGAATGCTTATTTTTTGATCGGAGGATCTAAATATGGCAAAAAAACGTGTGTATCACTGTTTCCACTATTTTACCAGGGGGGAATTGGCGCTCTGGGGGACGTCCACCGCGCTCATCCTGGCCTTCTTCCTCGCCTATGACCGGACACAGTTCGGGATCCTGGCCGCGTCGCTGATCGGCGTGACCTCCCTGATCTTCAACGCCAAGGGGAACCCCTTCGGACAGCTGCTGATGGTGTGCTTCAGCGCGCTGTACGGTATCATTTCTTTCTCCTGCGGGTATTATGGAGAGATGGCGACCTACCTGGGAATGACTGCGCCAATGGCGGTATTCGCTCTGGTCTCCTGGCTGCGGAATCCATATCAGGGAAACCGGGCCGAGGTCCAAGTGAGACGGCTGGAGCGACGGGATGCTGCTTGGATGCTGACCCTGACCGTGGCAGTCACAGCAGTGTTTTATTTCATCCTGGCTGCGCTCCACACCAACCGCCTGATCCCCAGCACTCTGTCCGTGGCCACCAGCTTCCTGGCCGCCTTCCTGACCTTTCGGCGCAGCGCCCTGTTTGCGGCCGCCTATGCCGCCAACGACCTGGTCTTGGTCGTACTCTGGGGGCTGGCCGCGGCAGAGGACCGCTCCTATCTTCTGGTCCTGGTCTGCTTTTCTGTATTCCTGGTCAACGATCTCTATGGCTTTTTGAACTGGCTCAGGATGCAGCGGCGGCAGGAAGCGGCCCGCTGTTGTCAGACCTGATAGAAAAGTTCCAAACAAAGGTTGAAACTCTGCGCATTCAGATAAAATATAAAAATCAGACTCCGAAGGGAACTTTTTTCACTGGGAGCCGTCCAAAGAACATGAAGGCAGCAAACTAATCACACAAAACACGATATGGAGGACTTATCATGAAGAAGATCTTGACTCTCGTTCTGGCCCTGGCCCTGTCCATCACCGCTCTGTCCGGCTGCGGCAGCAAGCCTGCGGCGGACAAGACCCCAGAGGAGCTGGCCGAGCTGTACAGCTCCGCGATCATGGAAAACGGCGGAGAGATGGCGGAGTACAACCCCGCCTTTACCCAGGCCAAGGATGATGACGGATCCGCCATGGTGCTGGAAAACATGGGTCTGAACACAGAGGATATGGCCGCGTTCGGCATCAGCGCCTCTTTAATGAACATCAAGGCCTATGCCATTGCCGCCATCATGCCCGCCGAGGGCAAGGAGGCTGCGGTGATGGAGGCGCTTCAGGGCTATATCGACCGTACCAAGTCCAGCTTTGAAATGTATCTGGCCGACCAGTACGAGGTGGCTGAGAACGCCAGACTGGAGACTCTGGAGGACGGCACGATCCTGCTGGTCATGTGCCAGGACCAGGATACGGTCTTTGACGCCATCGCTGACGCCACCCAAGCCAACTAAATTTAAAAATGCGCAGGGACCGCCATCATGATGGCGGTCCCTGCGTGTTCTGGCGGGTAAACTATATTATCAAGCGCAATACTTTAGGAAAACGAGAAGAAGTTCATACAACTCTCTGGTAGAATGAAGTTACCACACACCAGACTACGAATGATTTAAATATTAGACAGTCGCTTTTGTTCGGAAGCTGAAACGCCCCCTAAACGCAAGGGCCTGTTGCAGAATGACTTAGTTCTGCAGCGGGCTCTTCATGATCTTACTATACAATGATTGAATGTTTTATTATAATCGTTGTTGACAAATATCGCCAAGAGAAGTGCCGTACACAAAGTCCGGAATTACAAAATGTAGGCGGTGGCCATCTGGTGGCCTGTCACTATCCCTTGGCACAGGCCAAAGGGATCCTAAGATGAGTGTGAACATAATTGGCCGCTCAGGCCAGCTTCCTGTTCCCTCTGATGAACGTCCTTTCGGAGCGCTATTTTTACTCCGCAAACCGGTTGCTGGATCCCCTACAGGTCTATCAGGATAGGGAGGAATGCGCGCGTATAAGAGAGGCCTGCCGCCGGAGCGATGAGGCACTCCGGCGGGTGATGGAAGACGGTAGCCGGTGGGCGGCCGGACAGGGGTAGAATTTTTTGTACAGCTCTCTTACAAGATGACGGTGCTGGGACTGGATGAGCCTAGCACCTGCATCTGTGCCGGTTCCCACGCGGCGGATCCACACTATACGGAGCGTCTGGGGTGTATTGAGCGGGGAAACTGTCTTCTGATGGACTTTGGAGGGACATATCAGGGGTATTATACCGATATGACTCAGACGTTTTGGTTTGATGATCCAGACCCGGAATTTGTCCCGGATTCATGAAACCGTCTGCCAAACCAACGCTGCAGCAAAGGAGGCCGCCGTCCTGGAAAATCCGTTGCAGGACGGCGGCATTGATGTACATGAGGAACCCATTGTCATCAACACTTTTCAGAAAACCATTCCTTCATCGTCTGCAAAACCTTGACCAGTTCATCTTCCTCAATCACATAGGGAACCATCGCATACAGATAGTTCAAGAAAGGACGACTGAATACGCCTCGTTTATAAGCAAATTGTTGGTATTCCTTGATTGTATTGGAATCATATACTTCAATACATACACAAGCGCCCATAATACGAATTTCTTTAATACGCGGATCAGAAAACCCTTCCATTTCACGGCGGGTGATTTCTTCAATCCTGTGGATTTTCGCCATGTAGTCCTGCGATTCAAATATTTCTATGGACTTCAGGGCTACACTGCAAGCCAGCGCATTGCCCATGAAAGTGGGGCCATGCATTAAGGCGTGAGAAGGATTATTGTCATAAAAACCCTCATATACCTTTCGGTTTGCAACGGTGACAGCATGTCCGATATACCCGCCTGTTAAAGCCTTACCGAGAACAAGAATATCCGGTAAAACCAAATCGGCAACAAACCGATTGCCGGTACGCCCGAAGCCTGTCGCAACCTCATCGAAGACAAGAAGCACATCATATTGGTCGCAAAGCTCTCTTGCCCGTTTCAGGAAGGAAATGTCGTACATTCTCATGCCGCCCGCACCCTGCAGCAAGGGCTCAACGATAAAGCAATTCAAACGGTCGTGATACTCTGCGAACGCCTGTTCAAGCGCATCGATCTCAGTAGGGATGTGAACGACATTTTTGCTTTTGCCGTATGCTTTTAAGACAAAATGGTAGTCCTCATCATCGCCCACCTCCATAGTTTTGAAAGTATCCCCGTGATAGGCATGCTCCAACGCCAATACCATGGTACGCTGTATTTCTTCCCGGTTCATATAATATTGCAGCGCAATTTTAAGGGCAACCTCTACCGCAACGCTACCAGAATCAGAGAAAAAGCAGTAATCCAAATCCTCAGGCAGCCAACGCTGGAGCTTTTCGGAAAGTTTTTCTGCTGGCTCATGGGTCAAACCTCCCAGCATTACATGAGCAAATTTCTTCAGCTGTGTCTCAATTGCCTGATTGAGTTCCGGGTGTTTATAGCCGTGGATCACACTCCACCAGGAGGACACAGAGTCAATCAGCTTCTGGTCCTCGGTATACAGATAAATGCCTTCCGCATTGACGATTTTATAGGGTGACTTCATTGTTTTCATCTGCTCATATGGATACCAGATCATTTCCTGTTACCTCCGTTCTCTTCATAAAATCCTTCCATCAATTCAAAGGGAATATCCAAGTCCATATCGCCATCTTTGACACAGGCGACTACGTTCAAGCCGGTCATGGCTTCGCACATCAGCCGGTTATCTTCGTGCAATGGGTTACCCGGCTCGTAATGATTGAAGATAATGCCCTTCACGGGGATTTTGCGGGCTTTCATATATTCAGCCGTCAAAACAACCGCGTTGATGGTACCAAGCCCTGCGTCAGCGATCATCAGGCAGGCCAAACTGCGGGCTTTAATAAAATCCTCAAGCTGGATCTTCTGCTCGTCAAAGCGGAGCGGGCAGAAGATCCCGCCTGAACCTTCCACTGTAACGTAATCATATGTGCCGCACACACGGTCAAAATTTTTCAGCACACATTCCATTTCAATGGGGTTCCCCTCGATCTTTGCCGCCAGATGGGGAGAAACTGCCGTCTCATAAATATATGGACACATCTCTTCAAGGGGCTGTTCAACCCCAGACATTGTTTTCACCTGTAAGGCGTCGCCGGGGATCAGAGTGCCGTCCGGCCGCCGTTCGTTTCCACTCATTGCGGCCTTGTAGTAGGCGGAAGACGCTCCACCCTCACGGAGCTTTTTGACAATCAGCCCCGTCACATAGGTCTTTCCGACATCTGTTCCGGTTCCAGTAATAAATAAATTTTTACTCATTGCAAATCTCACCTCATATCCCAGTTCCTTTAACAGCGCCATATCTGTTTTGTTGTAATTCCTGTTAGGAATTTCCAGATTATTATGTACCCTCGTCACACCGGCTTCTTTCAACCTGCGGAACTGTTGTTCATTCAGCAGGCCAAAGGAACCACAGACAGAGATCCCGACTTTTTCTTTGGTTTCCCGGACAGCCTCGCACATTGCATCCACTTCTGTATCAGACAAGTGTTTTCCTGACGTCACAATTGAACAGTGAAGGACACCTTTATTCGTGATTGATCCTTGCCTGTTCTACAATTAAAAGCAGTGCTTCTTTCTTTGTTGTTTACCATTCAAGACTTTGTCTGTTCATTCATTTTCATATCCTCACACTCTGCTGCTTCTCATGAGCGGAATCATTCTTTTTCCGAGAAATGCTCCAAGAATACATAACAAAATATCCCCTGGTACAGCCAAAATAAAGCAATACAGGAACAATGGCCATAAACCAATAGGAGTTCCAAGGTAAAAATTACTCATCAAATAATAATAGACCATTCCGAACAGATAAACGATTCCAAGACCAATAAAGTTTGCCGCAAGCAAGCGTTTATAGCTCGGATCGGGAACCCGATTGGCAATCATGCCTGTCACATAGGAAGCAACCGCGAAACCGATAATATATCCGAAGCTCGGCTTCAGAACATACGCAAAACCGCCGCCTTCCGCAAATATAGGAAGCCCGAGAAGTCCCATCAGAATATACACTCCAACAGAGACAGCGCCAAGTTTTCCTCCAAGCAAAAGACCTGCCATCATTGTAAATAAAAGTTGTAATGTAAATGGCACAACAGGAACAGGAATTTTGATAAATGCTCCTACAACAATCAGCGCGACAAAGAGAGAGCACATTACTAAATTTTTTGTTTTTTTCATATAATCTCCTATTTAAAAACGAACACTAATTTCACCGGATGAATAACAATCTTCTGTACCATCAGAGTATCTCGCTAACAAATGGCACTTATCGTCTATACCAAAGACAACAGCATTTGGGGATTTATTAAAAGACATTCGCGCGACTTGCTTGCCGATTACAAGGCTGCGGTTTCGGTATTGTTCCATATAGTCCATTTGATTTGCAGACGATTTTTAATATCACTTTGGTTTTGCTGAAAACAGTTCCGGCAATAGAAGCTATCTCTTCTGGAAAGCCATCCTTCGGCCGATCAATGTTGATTCCCACTCTAAGCATGGCATAGTCCAACGAACTGCTTTCAAGATTAAATACACCACCCGTTAAAATGCCGCAGACCTATTTATCACGGACAAAAATATCATTTACCCATTTAATCTCAGCCTTCTCATCAGATACGGCTTCGATTGACTCGCACATTGCAACGGCAGCCATTGTAGCAATTCTGACAGTTTGTTTTGCAGCATAGTTTTGGGGCAATATCTTCGCCGGAAAAATATACGTCTCTGCTCGTCTCAAAAAGCTTGAGTATTTTTTCTTTTGTTGTCATTTCATAACCTCCCTAAACAATATAACATTTTCATCCTCTTATTGTAAACCTGTTTTCGCATATTGGGTTTACAATATAATTTTATTATTTTGCTGGTGCCATCTCGCTTTCAGATATAACGACAAGTACATCAAAAAATTTCTGGATGATGTCTTGTGATGTGCCAACTTTTCTCGGTCTTATACTGCCATTTCCCATGTTCATCCAGCGGGCGCACCTTCCGACTTTCCCATTCCGTGTGACTTGGCTTGAAACGGTGCATTTTCCCATGATTCCATGCACCTGATTCGCTGGAGCGAGCAACACGGTTTCGTAAAATGATAGGCTACGGGGAAGCGATTGCGGACAAGGGTTTGGGCATGGGGCCCATCCATCTTGTCAGGTTCGTGATCACCACATTGAAATTAAAGGTCAATGGCACATCCTGTTCTACGATGGTATCCATCAGTTCTTCAAAGTAAGCCTTCCCGGAGTCGGTTATGGATCCCCTGGACCACCAGATCAATGGACGACATAGGCGCCACTCTCCTTCGCTATCAAATATAGCACTATAAGTTATAGTGATAGTCAAGCATTTCATCTCCAGGCAGTGGTTACACCTCAAAAAAGCCTTTGGCGGCCGCAGAGTCTGCGGCCACCAAAGGCTTTTTAACAGATCAATGCACAAATGCGTTCTGCATCTGTACCTATTATTTTCCGGGCTTGAAGCCGTCCTTGAGGCTGACTGCCCGGTTGAACACCAGGGCCCCGGGCTTGGAGTCCTTGCTGTCCACACAGAAGTAGCCCAGACGGAGGAACTGGTACTGGGCCGGAGCCTGGGCCTGAGCCAGAGAGGCCTCCAGCTTACAGCCATCCAGCACCTCCAGAGAGTTGGAGTTCAGGCAGTCCAGGAAGTTCTTGTCCCCGGCGTCAGGAGCCTCATCAGCAAAGAGGTTGTCGTACAGGCGCACCTGGGCGTCCACCGCGGTGGCGGCGTCCACCCAGTGGATGGTGGCCCCCTTCACCTTGCGTCCGTCGGCGGGATTCCCGCCCCGGGATTCCGGGTCGTACTCCGCCAGGACCTCTACCACGTTGCCCGCCTCGTCCTTGACGCAGCCGGTGCACTTGATCAGGTAGGCCCCCTTCAGGCGGCACTCCGGACCGGTTGGATACAGGCGCTTATACTTGGGAACGGGAGTCTCCAAGAAGTCCTCCTGCTCAATATACAGATGCTTGGAGAAGGAGACCGGGCGGGTCCCGGCGGCAGGGTCGTTGGGGTTGTTCTCCACCTCCACCAGCTCGCTTTCCCCCTCGGGGTAGTTGGTGATGGTCAGCTTAATGGGACGCAGCACCGCCATGGCCCGCTGGGCGTGCTCGTTCAGGTCCTCCCGGAGGCAGTGCTCCAGGAAGCCGTACTCCACCGTGGAGGGGTTTTTGGCTACGCCGATCCGGTCACAGAAGTTCCGGATGGAGGCGGGGGTATAGCCACGGCGGCGCAGGCCGCACAGGGTGGGCATACGGGGGTCGTCCCAGCCGGAGACATAGTGCTCCTCCACCAGCTTGCGCAGCTTCCGCTTGGACATGACGGTGTAGTTGATGCCAAGGCGGGCAAACTCGATCTGACGGGGCTTGCTGGGCACATCGGTGTTGTTGATGACCCAGTCGTACAGGGGCCGGTGGTCCTCATACTCCAGGGAGCAGAGGGAGTGGGTGATGCCCTCCAGGGCGTCCTGGATGGGGTGGGCAAAGTCGTACATGGGGAAGATGCACCACTTGG
>ENA-UESI01001293-UESI01001293.1-human-gut-metagenome-genome-assembly--contig:-NODE-1293-length-16390-cov-8.510758_pt1 | contig 16390 bp, 13 predicted proteins | sample MGYA00243005_ERZ508006 | MGnify/ENA primary metagenome ERZ508006 (study PRJEB26167, sample SAMN06115436) | human gut metagenome | host: Homo sapiens | place: China:Shandong | collected 2015-06-10... | reverse complement strand
TCATCCTGTGGCAGCTCGTCAGCACTGGTAAAGACAAACTTTTCCAGATAAAATTTTCTGCTGCCGCTGACCTCCTGATTTGCTTCTTCCTTAGTCAGCACGGCTGTTTTTTCCTGTTGGGCCCGGTTTTCCTCCAAAGCTCGCAGATCACCGCTGCTGTTTGGCAGAACTGCTGCCGCCGAAGCGGTCGTACAGCTCAACACCATCACCAAGCTTAAAATTTTAGTTTTCATCCTTCAGCTCTCCCTGTTTTGTTTTAAATATTTATTATTTCCTTGTTCAATCAATCTTTTCCATAAATATTTTTAAAATATTAGCTATACCCATTTACATTATAGCACCGTTGTACCCCCCCACAAGACACGTTTAATTTTTTGTAAGATTTACTTTTTCTGCCGCGTTAACCAGTACGCAGTCGGCCAGCAAGCTGCCCGCCCGCTATTTGCTGAAGCTCTGTTCCAAAATGAGCTTTTAAAAATAAAAAAACTTCCTTTTCAATCAGCCCCCAAGCCAATAAAAAAGAAAGTCTCTGCCCCAACGCTAGATATAAAAAAACAGAAAGACGTGTTTGCCAAATGGCAAGCACGTCTTTTTTACTGCGCCCTAACGCATTATTATTTACTTTTATCAGTTTCCTACGCCGGCGCTGTAATTATCAGCCTTTAGTATCGCCGGCCTCTGCTACCATCAACTGGTCGACAAACTGCATCTTCACAGGGATCAAAAGTTTCTGTCCCGGTTTCAGATTAGTGTTCGCCAGTGAATTGGTCTCACAGATGCGGTAAATGACTTCGCGTACGTCTTCACCCTGATCGGCCCAGCGGTCAGCGATCGCCCACATAGTATCGCCAGTATGTACAGTGATCTGTTCGTAATGATAAACAGTATCATCCTGTAAAAAATTATAGCCCGTATATAAGATAGTAGTCATCAGCATTAATACAAACAACTTCTTCATAACTTCACGACCTTTCAAAACATCTGTTCGTTAAACATATAATAAACCGAACTGCTTTGTTTGTCAAGAGTTTTTCTAAAAATTTGTTCGTATTTTCTGTTTTTATAGCGAACAAAGACTTGTTTAAGCAAACAGGTCAGCCGCGCAGTACCCACATATAAAACGGCGTCGTTATTACTGCCAGCAGCGTACTGACTACTGTCAGCATGGCCGCATACTTATAATCGCCCCCATAAACCTTTGAGACGATAGCAGTGTTCGTCATAGCCGGCATGGCCGCCTGCATGACAAATACATCGCTCATCAATTTCGGCAGCGGGAAAAAGGGCAGACAGACCATAACACACAGAGGACAGATAACAAACCTGCCCACCATTGCCGCCACAAGTTCACGGTCACAGGTGACATCCTTGAGGGAAACTTTGCTGATCGCGATACCGATAAACAGCATCGCCAGCGGCGTCGTCATCCCACCCAGATAACGAAAAGAAGCTTCTATCGGCATTGGCAGCCGCCAATCCAGCATTACCAAAATAATACCCGCAAAGAAGCCTAACAGCGGCGGATTCAAAACAACCTTCAAGGTCTTACGGCTGAGCCACGGTGCCGCCACCCCTGCATCTGAAGCCATATCGTGAACAGCTACGACCCAGAACATCGTCGTGTTGACCATATAATACAGCATCACGTAAGGGATACCTTCTTCACCGAACAAAGCCAGCGTCATCGGCAGACCGATGAAGATAGTATTGGATACAAAAAAGACTGTGCAGAATACGCCTACCCGTTCCCGCCGTACCTTCAGCAATTTTGCAACCGCATGACCGATAAAATAGCCCATCGCCATGGAAATGATCGGCACAGGCAGGCCGCCGCTCATCGCGACCAGCTGGTCATGACTGAAATTGACCGTCAGATTGACGATCATATAAGTCGGCAGACAAACCTTAGTCACCAGCTGGGCCACAGCCGCGCTGAAACTTTCAGAAAACCAGCCTTTACGGGACAGATAAAAACCGGTAGCTATCATAATAACGATCGTCAAAATTCCCTGCAGTGCGTGCAAAATCGCCGCCATAAAATCACTTCCTTAAAATAAAAGGCACCGAAGCCTTCGCCCCGGTGCCGCTTAAATCAGTTTTTGGCCTGTTTCGCTTCTTCCAATTTATGCTTCATCCAGTCGATCATGGCCAGTTTGCCGAATTCATGCCAGGTTTTGCATTCAGTGTTTTTGGCAATATATTCGTTCCATTTATCCTGGTTCACCTGCTCTACCTCCAGCAAGTTCATGATGCCAAAGCCGCTGCGCCAGATCAGGTCGTCCATCGAGGTATATTTACTGTTTTCTGTTAAAAATTTATCGTTGAACAATTCCTGAAAGGATACCTTTGCCAAAATCTTGCCCAGTTCTTCGTCGTGGGTAAAGATTTCCAGATAATGCTTAAACTCTTTTTCAATATCGATTGCTGCCATTGTTTCATCCTCCGGTGGTAAATTATTGATTTGATAATTTATGCTTCTTATTTTACCACAAAAAAGCCGATGGCGCTAACCATCGGCTTTTCTGTAAAACTAATGTGAGTAAAAGGAGGAGTTGGAACTGAAAATTTTAACAGCAAAATCAGCTGTTAGTGGCCGCAGTCGTGACAGCAGCCTGTACAAACATCTATACCTTCGGTAGACATGCCGTTTTTGACCTTGTAGTCATAAATAGCGGCACGCAAACCGTCAGCAGCAAGATTGGAACAATGCATTTTGACCGGCGGCAAACCGTCAAGCGCTTCGGCTACGGCCAGATTGGTCAGCGCCAGCGCTTCCTCGACAGATTTGCCCTTAGCCAGCTCCGTCGCCATACTGCTGGTAGCGATCGCCGCACCGCAGCCAAAGGTCTGGAAGCTGATATCGGTAATGATATTGTCTTTGACTTTGATAAAGATCTTCATGATGTCGCCGCATTTGGCATTGCCCACTTCGCCGACGCCGTCGGCATCAGGCATCACACCCACATTGCGGGGATTCATAAAATGGTCCATTACTTTTTCACTGTAAGCCATTGATTACACCTGCTTTCTTACTTATGGTAAAGGGGCGACATCGCCCGCAATTTTTCAACGATCAGCGGCAGCTGTTCTAAAACATAATCGACATCGGCATCGCTGTTTTCTTCCGATAAGGTCAGACGCAGCGAACCGTGCGCGATCTCATGCGGCAAGCCGATAGCCAGCAGAACATGTGACGGGTCCAGCGAACCGGACGTGCAGGCGCTGCCGCTGGAAGCCGCGATACCCAGATGGTCAAGCAGCAATAGCAGGCCTTCGCCTTCAATATATCTGATGCTGACATTGACATTATTCGGCAGTCTATCGGTGGGATGGCCGTTCAGCCTTACTTCGGGTATCCTGTCTAAGATCCCGGCGATCAATCTATCACGCAAAGCGCGGGTTTTCCCAGCATTAGCCGCCATATTTTCCTGCGCATAAGCTGCCGCCAGCCCCAGCCCTACGATCCCGGCAGTATTTTCAGTACCGGCACGCAGGCCTTTTTCCTGCCCGCCGCCGACGATCAGCGCCGGTACGCGCACACCCTGACGGATATACACCGCGCCTACGCCCTTGGGGCCGTGGAACTTGTGCGCCGTCAGTGTCAAAAGGTCGATATTATCGTCATTAACGTCAATGGGGATATGCCCCGCCGCCTGTACGGCATCAGTATGCAGCAGCACCTTGTGCGCCCGGCACACAGCGCCGATCTCCCTGATCGGCATGACCGTACCGATCTCGTTATTGGCATACATCACCGAAACAAGGATCGTATCGTCACGCAGGGCAGCTTCTACCTGCGCAGCCGTCACCCGGCCGAATTCGTCCACAGGCAAATAGGTGATCTCAAAGCCTTCCTTCGCCAGTTCCTCACAGGTATGCAGCACCGCATGATGCTCGACCTGCGTAGTGATGATATGTCTGCCTTTTTTGGTGTTGGCACAGGCCACGCCTCTAATAAGCATATTGTCGCCTTCGCTGCCGCCGCCTGTAAAAATGATCTCCTTCGGCGAAGCGCCGATCAGGTCGGCCACCTGCTGGCGGGCCGTGGCAATAGCTGCCGCCGCACGCTGCGCTGCCTTATAGATACTGGAAGGGTTTCCGTAATTTTCTACCATTGACCGGGCCATTGCCTCGGCTATTTCCGGCCTGACCTTAGTCGTGGCCGCATTATCTAAATAAACTTCCCGCATTGCGATCCGTCCTTTCTTAATTCCCAGCTATTTAGTATGATTACATCTTCAGTATAGTAATTCCTAGTATTTTTGTCAAGATTATATTTGTAAACTTTTTGTGTGCAAAAATTTTCTTATCCAGCTATTGAATTCCTAGTAAACTAGTAGTAAAATAAAGTCAAGCTTTTGAAAGGACGTGTGCTTATGAAAATCTCTACCAAAGGACGTTATGCTTTGCGGCTGATGCTGGACCTGGCTTACAATCATACCGGCAGCTTCATCCCCATTAAAAATATCTCCCAGCGGCAGGATATTTCCGATAAATATCTGGAACAGATCATTACCCAGCTGAGCCGTGCCGGACTTGTCAAAAGCGCCCGCGGCGCCCAGGGCGGCTATATGCTCGCCAAACAGCCGCAGGAATATACCGTAGGCGAGATACTGCGGCTGCTGGAAGGCGATCTGGCCCCGGTAGCCTGCGTAGACGATACTAAGGACGCCTGCACCCGCGCAGACGAATGCGTAACTATGGAAGTATGGCGCGAGATCAAAGACGCCGTGAATAAAGTAGTCGATAACATTACCCTGGCTGACCTGGTGGAACGGCAGCGGCAGAAATGCCGATGTTGTAAGTAAAGTACCGCTTACAGCTTAATTTATTGAAGAAAGGTTTTGATATCATGACTAAAATCGCTCACAGTCTGACCGACTTGATCGGCAACACTCCGCTCCTGGAACTCACCAACTATAATAAAAAATTTGCACCGCAGGCGACTATCATCGCCAAGCTGGAATACTTTAACCCGGCCGGCAGCGCTAAAGACCGTATCGCTATGGCAATGATTGACGCCGCCGAAGCACAGGGACTGCTGCAAAAAGATTCGGTCATTATCGAGCCGACCAGCGGTAATACCGGCATCGGTCTGGCCAGCGTGGCTTCAGCCCGCGGCTACCGTACGATCCTGACCATGCCCGAAACCATGTCCCAGGAACGCCGTAATCTGCTGAAGGCTTACGGAGCCGAGCTGGTGCTCACTCCCGGCGCTTTGGGCATGCAAGGGGCTATCGACAAGGCAGCAGAACTGGCTGCCGAAATCCCCAACGCTTTTATCCCCGGACAATTTGACAATCCGGCCAATCCGGCCATCCATAAGGCGACTACCGGCCCTGAAATCTGGCACGATACTGACGGCGAGGTCGATATTTTCGTTGCCGGCGTAGGTACCGGCGGCACGGTCAGCGGTGTCGGCGCTTATCTGAAAGAAAAAAATCCGCATGTCAGGATCGTCGCTGTGGAACCCAGCGCTTCACCGATCCTGTCCGGCGGTCAGCCCGGTCCGCATAAGATCCAGGGTATCGGCGCCAATTTCATCCCGCAAAACTTTGACCGCAGCGTTGTGGACGAAGTGCTCCCCGTAGACGCCGAAAACGCTTTTGCGACCAGCCGCGAACTGGCAAAACACGAAGGTCTGCTGGTAGGGATCTCTTCCGGTGCCGCTGCCTATGCCGCAACACTGCTGGCACAGCGGCCAGAAAACGCCGGCAAAAAAATCGTCGCACTGCTGCCCGATACAGGTGAACGTTACCTGTCTACCCCGGGCTTTATCGGCGATTGAATCCAACTTACCCTCTCCTGAAAAACAAGCGCAGAGTACACCTCTGCGCTTGTTTTATGGTACTGTTTGAACCCTTGGCGAGGTGTTTTCGAGCCTAGTGTTCATACGTGCCTTTATGGTATAATTATTCTATTAAATACGCATCAATGCGCATAAACGGAAGGATTGATTTTCATGGCCACTTTAACTCGTGATGAAGCCTGGGCACTGCTGACAGAATACAATAAGGAGCCTTTTCACCTGCGGCACGCGCTGACGGTAGAAGGCATCATGAAATACTTTGCCAATGAACTTGGCTATGCCGACGAAGCAGCTTTCTGGGCTCAGGTCGGTCTGCTGCACGACCTGGATTTTGAAGTTTATCCGACTGAGCACTGCGTCAAATCACAGGAACTGATGCGCGCAAGCGGTCTGGACGAACGCCTGATCCGCGCTACTGCCAGCCACGGCTACGGCCTGGCGCAAAATGAGATCGAGCCGCAGCATCAGATGGAAAAAGTACTGTTCGCTATCGACGAGCTTTCGGGCCTGATCGGCGCAGCAGCTATTATGCGCCCTTCCAAAAGCGTCATGGATCTGGAACTGAAATCCGTCAAGAAGAAATACAAAGACAAAAAATTCGCGGCAGGCTGCTCGCGCGACGTTATTGAACAGGGCGCCGCCAGGCTGGGCTGGACCGTGGACGAACTGATCGAAAAAACTATTCTGGCCATGCGCCAAGACGAAGCCGCTATCAACGAAGCCTGCGCTTCCTTTGACGCCTGAGCCCTGAAGGACTATAAATAAAAAACAAACTCGGATGCCCCATTTTATCGGGAGTTCCGAGTTTTTGTTAAGCTATCTAAAATATACTATAATAAACTTCATCCAATTAGGAGCGAAAATGTACACATGAACAAGATAACAAAGTATTTTAGAAATGCAGTTTTATCAGCTTCGCAATGCCAAATCAATTATAAAAATGATCCATTTGCAATATTATCATTATCCGAAATCGAAAACGGCCAAATAACCAGTGCTGATATAAAATTTTTATGGAAATCACAATCAAAAAACGAAAAAAATATACAACAAAAAAATAAATACCCGCAATCTGTAATTATCGCACTAAAAACAATTTCCTCTGAATTTTTGAATGGAAATAAAACGAAGAACAATCTTGATGAAATGACCTCCATTCTCTTTTTACCTGCTATAGTTACTTATGAAGGTACTTTATCAATACCAGAAAATAAATCTCCTTGGATTCCAAGAGAATTCCTACAGCCAATGCTCGAAGAACAACTTGCACTTGGAACATGCGCAGACTATGATAAATTTCTTGAACAATCAACTGCCAAAAGAAATTTACTAGACTCTTGGGGAGCTTATTTTGATTATGCTAAAGAACTGTATGAGGAAGTTACAAAATCAAAGTTTTCAGAAGAACTATTACCTAATCAGAAAATAAAAACTGATGGTAAATTTTATATTTTTAAAGATCCCATAGTTAATGCAACATATCACATAATTAATTTATACAATAATTTACTTATTACACCAATACTGCCGCTATTATATTCAAAATTAACAAATGGTCTACCTGAACCAAATAGAATTATTGCAAATATTCTTGACCCTAAAAAAATGACCTATCATGCCGGGCAAATGGGTGGAGAATACCCATTATCTCCATCACAAAGAGAGGCAATTAGTTGTTTTGAAGAAATAGAAAACGGTGAGGTATTAGCTGTTAACGGACCACCCGGTACTGGAAAAACCACTTTATTACAAACCATTGTAGCTAATATGTATGTCAGGGCAGCTTTAAACGAAGACCGTGCTCCTATTATTGTAGCAACATCAACAAACAATCAGGCAGTAACAAATATTATTGATTCTTTTGGACAAATAAATCCTATTGGCATAAAAAATTTGGAATGCCGTTGGATTACAGGTGTAAATAGTTTTTCTCTGTACTTTCCGTCTACCCAAAAAATGAACAATGAAAGCACAAGCCAGTATCAATGTACTAATATTAATAATAATATTTTTGAAAAAAGCATTGAGTCTTCTGAAAATAGAGAAAAATCAAAACATCTATTTGAAAATGAATTTTTGAAATATTTCAATAAAGAAACAATATCCCTTGATGTATCCGTACAACATATCCATGATGAATTAAAAAGTATAGACTGTCAGCGGCTGTCTTGTATTGCTGAACTAAAGAAAGTAAAAGATATTATTGGCAATGAAAATTGTTTTAATTATCTTAATAGAATAAAACAAGAAATTGAAAAAAACGACCAAGAAATTAATGTTTTACTGAACAAAATAATGCAACAAAAAACTCATGGAGACATTTTAAAAAATAGACGCATACAATGGCGTCAATCATATACAGCTTTACCATGGTATGTTAAGACATTACAATTTTTGCCTTTTTTTAAAAAGAAATTAAAAGCCTGGTCTTACGATAATATGGCTTATGATGAATTAAACTTTTTGCAAAGAGGCATGACTATTGATGAAATCGAAGAAAAATATTATAACTTTATTGCTGAAAATGATATAACTATCAACCAAATGCAAAACACAAAAAATGCTATTCAAGAAGCAAATAAACTGCTACTGGAACACTATAATTCTTTAGAAATATTATTGAATAAAATCAAAGATATGCTTTTAAGTTTTGCCAAATATCAAATTATTGTCAACGAAAATGATTTTATTATATCATTTGATGTGGAAAAAATAAATAATTTGCTCGATAAACTACGCTATATAGAATTTTGGCTAGCCGTACATTATTATGAAGGCCGTTGGCTTAACGAAAATAACCCAGCAGAGGAAAATCAAAATAAAACTACATCCACAGCAACTTTAGATATAATATATCACCGTCTTGCAATGTTAACACCTTGTATGGTAATGACCTGTTTTATGCTTCCTAAGCAATTCTTAACCTATGACAACAATGCAAAAAAATCTTATCATCTTTATAATTTTATAGATTTATTGATAGTAGATGAAGCTGGCCAGATTTCCCCGGAAATAGGCCTTCCAGCTTTTGCTTTAGCCAAAAAGGCTGTTGTTGTCGGTGATGAACAGCAAATCCCTCCTGTATGGGGAAATCAGCGAGCACTTGATATAACTATGGCCATTGCCAATCATGTTATCCCTAATAAAGAAAGCTTTTTAAAACTTGAAGCAAATGGGTTGAATTGTTCGCAATCTAGCATCATGAAAATCGCCTCACTATCATGTCCTTTTGAAAAATATAGCAAAGGATTATTTTTAAGTGAACATAGAAGATGCTATAATGAAATAGTCACCTACTGTAATAATTTGGTATATAATGGTAAATTAGAACCACTAAGAGGTTATGCAAAAGACGATAAAAATAATGTGCTTTCAAAAATTCTACCACCTATGGGCCATAAGCAAATAAACTCTGCTGCTTCTCAAAAAGACGGCAGCAGCAGAATAAATACTAAAGAAGCAAATGTTATCGTGGACTGGCTGGAAAAAAATTATCCTATAATAATTACAAAATACAAAGATTTTGCCATCAAAAAAGACGAGGAATTTAATGAAAAAAATATAATAGGCGTTATCACTCCCTTTAAAAAACAAAGCCATGTTATAAAACAGCTTATAAAAACTCGTTTACCACTAATAAAAGATAATATCTCTGTCGGAACAGTACATACATTTCAAGGAGCAGAGAGAAAAGTAATACTTTTCTCAACTGTTTATGGAAATCAAGATGGCTGCTATTTTATCAATAATAATAAAAGTTTAATGAATGTAGCTGTTTCAAGAGCCAAAGATTCTTTCTTGGTCTTTGGTGACAGCGGTTGTTTAATCGGAAACAACAAATCACCAGCTGTATTGTTAAAACAAGCAACTCTAGAAGAAATAGACTAACAGAGCATATAAAAAAGGACTATAAATCATGAAGAAAAAAGTTTTAGCCGCCATGAGCGGCGGCGTTGACAGCTCAGCAGCCGCCCTGCTTCTACAGCAGCAGGGCTACGACGTTACCGGCGTCACGCTGCGGATGTTCTCCAACGAGGATCTGGGCTTGGAGCAGGACAGCGCCTGCTGCTCACTGAGCGATGTGGAAGATGCTAAATTGGTGGCACATAAACTGGGTATCCCCCACTATGTGTTCAATTTCAGCCCCTGCTTCAAGCGCTGCGTTATCGACCGTTTTATCAGCGAATATGAGGCAGGACGCACGCCCAATCCCTGCGTCGACTGCAACAAACATATCAAATTCGGCGAACTGCTTGACCGGGCCCGGCTGATGGATTGTGATTATCTGGCTACCGGCCACTATGCCCGCATCGTTTTTGACGCTGAAAGCAACCGCTGGCTGCTGGCCCGCGGCGATGACCATGCTAAAGACCAGAGCTATATGCTCTTTAACCTGACCCAGCAGCAGCTGGCGCATATCCTGCTGCCGCTGGCAGATGTTACCAAACCCGAGATCCGCCAGCTGAGCGAAAAACACGGCCTGGTAACGGCGCACAAGCCTGACAGTCAGGACATCTGCTTTGTTCCCGACGGCGATTATACAGCTTTTATTGAGCGTACCACCAAACAAAAAGCGCGGCCCGGCCAGTTCGTCCACCTGAACGGCCAGGTACTGGGTACGCATCAGGGACTGATCCACTACACGATCGGTCAGCGCAAAGGTCTGGGCATCGCTTACGAATACCCGCTTTATGTGATCGACAAAGATATTGCCAGCAACACGGTCATTCTGGGCCCCAACGACGCTCTGTTCAAAAAGACGCTGCTGGCCGAGGACTGCAACCTGATCAGCATCGACAAGCTGGAAGCGCCCCTGCGCGTCACGGCCAAGACCCGTTACCGGCAGAAAGACGTTCCGGCCGTTATCGAACCGCTGGCAGACGGCAGGATCAAAGTCACCTTTGACGAGCCGCAAAGAGCTATCACACCGGGACAGGCCGTGGTCTTTTACGACGGTGATTATGTAGTCGGCGGCGGTATCATCGCCGCAGGCCTGGAGGAGTAAGTGCTATGAAATTTTTTCTGGCCGCTATCGTTACAGCGGCTCTGTTAAGCGAGATCGTTCCCGTCTGGGCAGCTGACCCCGGCGGCGAAAAAATAAAAAATACGGTACCGTCTGTTCAGACAGAAACAGACAAAGCTGACAGTGATCCGCCTGCCGCAGGGATCAGCATCACGCCGCAGGCCCAGGCCCATACTTTTGACGCCGCTACGGCTAAAGTCACACCTGCAGCAAATGACGTAGCGACATCAACTAAAGCAGACGCTTCCAAACAGCCTCCTGCAGGTACAAAAGCGGCTCCGGTCAAAGATAAGGAAGGCAAAGTACAGCCGGCCGCACCTCAGCCGGAACCGCCCAAACCGGTGATCAAAAAAATTACACCGCCGGTACCGCAGGAAAAACCGCTGCGCGTGATCTGGCCGCAGGATTTTTATTACTATTCCTATAATGGCGATCCTTATTACAGCCTGTCGCTGCCCAAAGACTTCGGCGCCGACACCATCGCCGGGCTGCCGGCAGTCGGTCCCATGCTGATGCGAGCCCAGAGCAATACCGTGCTGATGACCTTTGCCGCCGTCGACGCTGACCCGGTCAGAACCAAAGTATTCAGCGACGCTGTTAAAAACCGTGTCGAAATACCCTTGCCCCCTTTAGGGCCCAATGAAGAATATGCATATATCCCGGCACCACGCTATGACTATCCTACCGATCCGGCGCCGCTGGGCCTGCCTGAACAGATCACCAGCGCTAAGATCGTAGATGCCGGCAGCGGGAGAACAGCGGAAAATTTGCTGATCAACTACCTTTACCTCAGCTGCACGGCCGACGGCCAGCCTTGTATGGCTGCTGTAACGCACAGCGAACGTAACGGCAAAGCCTTTGACGGACTGTTCGTCTTTCCCTATGCGGAAAAACAGAACTACATACCCCTGGTGACCTACACCGCGCAGAGCCTGCGGGTGAGAAAATAAAAACAGCCGCGCCTGCTGCGCTGCCTGCAAAAGTTAGAGCTTCTCTAACACTTGTAAGGCAGCGCACTTTTTTATCGCGGCTGTTTTCCATATTTACAGCAATTTCTGCAAAGCCTTTTTCAGTCTGACAAATTCTATCGGCTTGGCGATATGGTCATTCATCCCGGCACGTTTCGCAGCCAGGATATCTTCTGAATAAGCATTGGCCGACAGGGCGATTATCGGCAGCTGCTTCACATCTTCGCGCCCCAGACCACGAATCACCGCCGTAGCCTCATAACCATTCATCCCCGGCATCATGATATCCATCAAAACCAGATCGATACTCCACGGCTGCGACTCTTTTACTATTGCCACCGCTTCCTCGCCATTCCATGCGCTGAGCACCTCTGCTCCCAGCATTTTCAGCATTTCCACAGAAATTTCCATATTCAGTTCATTATCCTCTACCAGTAACACACGTTTCCCAAGCAGCGGTTCCGCTATTTCATCCTGCGGTTCCTGCTCCTCCTCTTCAGCCGATCCGGCATTATCAAGCTTCAGATTGAAGGTCACGGTAAAGGTACTGCCCTGGTCGATAGCGCTCTCCACTTTGATCTCGCCCAGCATCAGCAGGATGATATTCTGCACGATCGTCATCCCCAGCCCGCTGCCCTGGATCTTATTGATTCGGCTGTCGTCAGCCCGGCTGAAAGCAGTAAACAGCTTCTTCTGAAACTCTTCACTCATCCCGATGCCGTTGTCACTGACGCTAAAAGTATAGCAGGCATAACCGGAAACCCTGACAGGCTCTTCCCGCAGCAGCACTTTGATCGTTCCTCCTGCCGGCGTATATTTTACGGCATTGGAAAGCAGGTTGATAAATACCTGCTGCAGACGCAGACGGTCCCCATAGACGCTGCGGTGTTTCAATTCGCCTATACAAAGCTGCAGCTGATGTTTTTTCTGCTGGACCGCCGGTTTGATGATCTCGGTCACTTCCCGCAGCAGCCTTTCAATATCCAGCCGCTCTTCCGTCAGTACCAGACTGCCGTTTTCGATACGCGACATCTCCAGCACCTTATTGATCAGCTCCAGTAAATGCCCTGACGCCAGCTTGATTTTTTTCAGGCTGTCGCACAGTTTTTCCCTGTTATCCAGATTGGCATTGGCAATATCCAGCATCCCCACGATCCCGTTGATCGGCGTTCTGATATCATGGCTCATCGTTGATAAAAATTCACGTTTAGCCCTGTTGGAAGCCTCTGCCGTAGTCAGCGACTCTTCCAGCATCTTCCTGATCCGCAGTTCATCTGTATCATCTTCAATACAAATTATGTACTTGTACCCCAAATGTTCATCCTCGACCGGATAGATCCTGATCTTACACTGGCGTACATCACCGGTCACAGCATTATAATAGCTGAAAGAACCGTTATAATTACCGCCCAGCTGATTTTCCTGGATCTGCCGCAGGACCTCCTTCAAAGAACCGTCTGCGGCCGTCTCTGTCAGCACATTAAGGTCAACGCTGACCGCTTCACGGGAAATTCCCAGAATCCTGCTGATATTTTCAAATACATAGTCTACTGTTTTAGTCACCGGGTCATAAATAAGGAAGCAGCTTTCTATGTTCTGTGACAGCATATCAAACCAGAAATCACGGTAACGGCGTTCATGCATCATCCAGGTATATTTGCGGTAAGCCAGAAAATAACAGCCTAAAAGTACAACGATACTCACGCAGAAAACTGTCAGCAGCACTATCGTCTTACTGATGATCTGCTCCGCCTGCTTATTGACCACATCGCTGGGGATGATCGTCACCATGTTCCACCCCGGCGCATTTTCCAGCGGCGCATAACAAATCAGGTTTTTCCTGCCCTTATACGCCGCCTCAGCCCAGCCTGTCTTCTGTTTAAACAACGCCTCCCGCAGACCGGCGATCACTTGTCCGTCCTCATCCGCATCAATAGTATCAAAAACATTCTGCACCGTTTTGTTGCTGTTGGGATGCACCGGACGCAGCACGATATCGCCGCTGCTGGCAACAATATACGAAAAACCCTGTTTCTCGTAAAAAGTCATAATAAACTCTTCCACAGTTTTACTGACCCGATACTCCTTGAGCAGGTAAAACACTGTGCCGTCGTTTAAGCTGGCCTCAGTAAAAATATCAAAAACCCTGCGGCCGGTCTGAGAATTAAAATGCGGCTCGATTATCCCCTGTTTCCCGCCGCGTTTCTGCTGCAAAGGCCGTACCGCTTCCAGATCTATATTTTTCGACTGACTGCCGCCAGGAACAAAATAATACAAACCATCTTCGTTGATCAGCTTGGATAAATATCCTGCCGCAGCCTCATTGGAACCGGCACTGCCAAAAGCAGCCAGCCTGGCGATCGATGCGTTTTTTTCAAAGTCTCCCTCAAGCTGCTTCTGCAGATTGTTGCGGCCCTGGATCGTGATCTCCAGCACACTGTTGACAGAATTGAGCCACAGCTCCTGCCGCACCCGGCTCACATAGTAAATAACAGTCGTCAGCAAAACAGCAATAACGACCCCTGTGACCAACAGGTTATAATAAAACAGCTTATTGTTTTTCCCGCCCCAGTCAGGTTTCCGCATCTAAAATATCATCTACCTTTTCCAACGGCTGCCGCCTCAAAATTGCCTGCCCCGCACTGAATGCACGCGACCAGATCGGTACCTTGATCCGGTCATCCGACCCCAGCATGATCCGCCCTGACCGTAAAGCTTCGCTCAGCGGCTGCTGCTCCTTATCGGGCAAAACACTGCTGCCCCTCAGGCTGCTGAAAGAATTCTGACTGGCCGCATATAATTCCATATTTTCTTTCTGCGCAAAAAAACTCAAAAATTTTTTCGCTTCCACAAGATGCGGACTGTCAGCATTAACGGCCATCCGCGTATCGATATTCAGCATCAGTATACCGCCGTCCCCGCACAGCGGGTAAGGATAGACCCCAAAAGCAAAATCCGGCCGCAGCTGCTTCAGGCGCCCCGTATTCCAGGCTCCCGTCAGCATAAACGGCGACTCACCTTTGGCAAATATTTTATAGTCATCGCTGTTTTTATTGCTTTGCAAAGCTGCTTCGGTATCCGTATACAAACACAGCGCCTGCGCCATCTGCACGCCACGGTGCAGCGACTCGCCTAATTGCAGCTCCCCTGAATTGATCCGCCTGCACAGCATCTCCGCCTGTCCGTTCAAATAATACTCGTTCCAGCCGCCGCTCAAAATCACCGTCGCCAGCGACAGATCTTTATTCACTACCAGCGGCAAAATACCCTGTTCGTCAAAAAAAGCACAGCTTGCCGTAAATTCCTGCCAATCCTTCGGCACCGTCTGATTATATTTTTTCAGCAGATCCAGATTGCAAAACAGGCCCAGGGCCGAAATGGAAGTAGGCATATAAAAATAGCCTTTTTCCGCCTGCAGCTGCTGCAAAGCGACCGGCGCCAAGGCATCCATGCCCTGCACGTCACTGAGCTCCGCCAGATAACCTTTTTCCTCAAAAGCAAGCAGCCTGTCATGGTCGATAATAAAAATATCATCGCCGTTACCTGAACGCAGCCGTGTCTCTAAAATCTTAAAATACTCGTTGCCTTTCAGGCTTTCATAAGAAATCTGCACCTCGGGGTGCAGCTGCATATACTTATTTAAAATAGTCTCGATCGCTTTGACATTGCCCGGTTCCACTTTATTTCCAAAAAAAGTCAGCGAAACAGACGGTTTGCTGTGACGATCGCTGATATTGACGATTTTATCCTCAGCGATACCGCAGCCCGCAAGCAAAACGCAGATATTCAGTAATAAAATCAGCCAGAAACCTTTGCGCATCAGTATCTCACCTTTAAATTTATTAAACAAAACAATATTATATTTAAATTATAACATAAAAAGCGAGTTTATTATATTTTTATAATCTTTGCATTAAAATACCCTTATGCACAGGCAATTACTAACAGTAAGCCTGGCTTCCAGCGCTTAGCTGAAAGCCCCTCTGCCTTACTGTTACGAAAACTTAACAATAAAATTTATAAACAAAATACGTTTTCAAATAAAAAATTGGGCAAGAATAGCTCTGAATCTCTATCCTTACCCAATTACTTTCTCTCTTATAACAGTCCGGCCGGTATATACCAGTTCTTAGCATCTATTGGCAAAAGATCACTCGCAAAGCAGATCACTCCACCCTCTCCCAACTGCAAAGCCCGTTCCCCTTCCGTTACCGGCTGCAGCATATCAAACTTTTTCGTCTCTTTCGCCGGATTAGAGCTTTTACGGATCGCCAGAGAATACACCTTGCCGTCCACGTTCAGCACCAGTTCTACTTCACGGCTGTTAAAGTCACGATAATACCCCAGCGGTGGTACCTGTCCGCAGTTACTGAAGCTCTTATAGATCTCCATTACAGCCCAGGTCTCTAAAAAGCTGGCTGACATAGCGCCTGCTTCCAGTATCTCGGCATTGCTCCAGCGCAGCAGATAAGCCGCTAACCCCGTATCCGTAAAATACACCTTCGGCGCTTTGACAGCATATTTTAAATTTGGATGCATAAACGGCTCCAGTAAATAGACCAGCCCCGCCGCCACCAATACTTTCAGCCA
>ENA-UESI01001269-UESI01001269.1-human-gut-metagenome-genome-assembly--contig:-NODE-1269-length-16590-cov-3.564828_pt1 | contig 16590 bp, 16 predicted proteins | sample MGYA00243005_ERZ508006 | MGnify/ENA primary metagenome ERZ508006 (study PRJEB26167, sample SAMN06115436) | human gut metagenome | host: Homo sapiens | place: China:Shandong | collected 2015-06-10... | reverse complement strand
TTCCAGGTTGCCATTATTCCTTATACTTACGAACATACCAATTTCCATACTTTTAAAGTGGGAAGCATTGTGAATATGAAAGGGTGGAGGAACGCGCCATGCTGGAATTACTGCACATTGAAAATATCGCGGTGATTGAAGAAGCGGATATCCAGTTTCACGCCGGGTTCAATGCCCTGACTGGCGAGACGGGTGCTGGTAAGTCTATTGTCATTGACGCCATGGGTACGGTCTTGGGGGGCCGGACCTCTCGGGAGCTGGTCCGCACTGGGGCAGAAAAGGCCTTTGTCAGTGCAGCCTTTTCCGCTGTCTCAGCCAATTTGCCTGGCCTTGCAGAGAACGGTGTGTACCCGGATGAGGATGGAAGTCTGCTGCTGCAGCGGGAGATTGCCAATGATGGAAAGAATGTCTGCAGAGTGAATGGTAGGCCCGTCACAGTCGCCCAACTTCGGAAAATTGGCGAAAGTCTTCTGAATATTCACGGCCAGCATGACGGGCAACAGCTTCTGGATGAGGAGCAGCATGGGGCCTATTTAGACCGTTTCGGCGGGACTGAAAAGGCGCTCTCCGCGTACCAAACAGAATATGGAGAGATGGTGTCTCTTCGGGAGCAGATCAGGGCTTTACAAATGGATGAGGCGGAAAAGGCCCGCCGGATGGATAGCCTGCGTTTCCAGATCGACGAGCTGGAGCGAGCGGAGCTGATTCCAGGGGAGGAAGATGAGCTGAACACCCGCCGCAATCTCCTGCGCAATGGAGAGAAATACCTCTCTGCTCTGGCGGGTGCGGACTACTGTTTCAGTGGGGACGAGGAGTCTGGCGGTGTGGTCAGCCGGTTGCGTGACGCGGAGATCGCTTTGTCTGGCATCCGCACATTGGGAGGCGAACTTTCAGAACTCTATCAGCGTTTGGAATCCCTACACAGTGAAGCGTATGACCTTGCTGAAATTATCCGAGAAAAGCGGCAGGAATTTGACTTTTCTCCTGGGGAGCTAGACGCAGTGGAGAGCCGATGTGACCAGCTCTACCGTTTGAAGAAAAAATATGGCCCCACAGTAGAAGAAATGTTGGCTTATCTGGAACGGTGTCGGAATGAACTGGACGCCATGGAAACCGCAGACGACACATTGGTTCGGCTGGGAGAAAAGCTGAAAAAGACTCTGCAGAGGGTTTGTGAGTTAGGAGCCGTGCTGACTGAGCGGCGTCAGGCAGCCGCAAAAGACCTGGAGCAGCGTATTCAACAAGAGCTGCGGGAACTGGATATGCACAAGGTCCGCTTTTCTATTGAGTTTGGGGAGAAGGAGCCTGCGGCAGACGGCTGTGATGTCATCCGCTTTTTAATGTCCGCCAATGTGGGAGAGGATCTACGGCCCATCGCCAAGATTGCCTCTGGCGGTGAATTGGCTCGGATTATGCTGGCACTGAAAAATGTACTGGCAGAGCAAGAGGCTGTTGGGACACTGGTCTTTGACGAGGTGGACACCGGCGTCAGCGGCCGAGCGGCCCAAAAGGTAGCGGAAAAGCTGGCCCAGGTGAGCCGCCGCAAACAGGTATTGTGCGTTACCCATCTGCCTCAGCTGGCAGCTATGGCGGACACTCACTTTTCTGTACAGAAAGGCGAGCGGGACGGTCGTACCTATACGAAGGTTCTGCTGTTGAACCGAGAGGAGCGCAAAGCAGAGTTGGCCCGACTCACTGGTGGCAACCGGGTGACAGACGCGCTGATGGAGAGTGCTGGGGAGCTGCTGGATGAAGCAGAGTCCTATCGAAAAATGCTGCAAAGGTAGAAAAGCGTATACCAGGTGGGGATCTCCTTTTAGTTTCAGACCGTCTACTGTATAAAAGCCAGGGCATGTCCTGGCTTTTATACAGTAGACGAAGCTGGATTTTACTTCTTTTCAGAATCCACAGGTTCCCAAAAACTATATGGATATCCTCCTGTACCGTGGTAATTCCGGCAATACCGAACTTTTCAATCAGCACTTTGGCGACATTGGAACTAAGGAAGCCGGGAAGAGTCGGTCCCAAATGGATGTTCTTGATGCCTAAAGATAGCTCTGTCGTTATAACAACGCATGAGGAAATGATGATGGATTATTATGACCTGTCGAAAACAATCCTCTTCCAGGGGACCACACCGGAGGAGGTGGAGACGATGCTGAATTGCTTAGGGGCGGAGCGGCGCCAGTATGCCAAGGGGCAGATGATCTGCCGGACTGGTGACATAGTCTCCTCCCTGGGAATTGTGCTCTCTGGTAGTGTTCTGGTTGAAAATGACGATCTTTGGGGGAATAGCACTGTTCTAGATCGCATAGGCCCAGGACAAATTTTTGCAGAGACCTATGCCTGCACCCCAGGGGAACCATTAATGGTAAACGTGGTGGTTCCTGAGTCTGCAGAGGTACTCTTCCTCCAGGTGGGCCGGATTTTGGAGATGTGCCCCAATGCCTGCGGCTATCATAACAGGCTGATTCGCAATCTTCTAACGCTCTCGGCACAAAAGAACCTGACTCTGTCCAGAAAAATTTTTCACACCTCCTCAAAATCTATCCGGGGACGGCTGCGGTCGTACCTGTCCTACCAAGCAATCCTGCATGGCAGCCGGAGTTTTGCCATTCCCTTTGACCGTCAGCAGCTGGCAGACTATTTGAATGTAGATCGAAGCGCTCTTTCCAATGAGCTGAGTAAAATGCAAAAGGAAGGACTATTAACGGTACGGAAAAATCACTTTACCCTCAATCAGGAGAATTTGGAAAGCCCATTTTTCTGAGATTAAAGGGGGCCGGAAAAGACGCATAAGGTTGTATGCGGAAATGCGAGGCTGCGGTCAGCCGTGATTGACCGCTTGACCTTTCCGGGAATCTAGGGATTTTGATTGACAAATCTGACGAAATCCGATATAATTTCTTACGTATACAGCAAGGAAGAGGACCAGTACCCGTTATGGCGCTGTGCAGAGAATCCCTGGTTGGTGAAAAGGGGAGAGGGCCAGACGGCGAATACACCTTGGAGCTGGCACCCCAACAGCGGCAGGTCCGCTCAGTAGGCGTGTTCCGGGAGCGCCCGTTACCGCGCCGCCGTGTGTTGGCACGGCCCGAGGCCGCTATCGTGAGAGAGCGGCGAAGCAGAGGTGGTACCGCGAACGCAAATTCGCCCTCTGTCCCCCACCGGGACAGAGGGTTTTGATTCTGTTCCGAAAACTTTTGAGCAGGAGAGATGGTAACATGCAGATTTACGAAGAACTCAAGGCCCGCGGGCTCATTGCCCAGGTGACAGACGAGGCGGAGATCCGGGAGCTGGTCAACAACGGAAAGGCAACCTTTTATATCGGCTTCGACCCCACTGCCGACTCACTCCATGTGGGCCACTTCATGGCCCTATGCCTCATGAAACGGCTACAGATGGCGGGCAACCGGCCCATCGCCCTGATCGGCGGCGGCACCGGCTATATCGGCGACCCCTCTGGCCGCAGTGACATGCGATCTATGATGACGCCGGAAACCATTCAGCACAACTGCGAGTGCTTCAAAAAACAGATGGAGCGGTTCATTGAGTTTGGCGAGGGCAAAGCCATGATGCTCAACAATGCTGACTGGCTTTTAAAGCTCAACTACGTGGACCTTCTTCGGGAAGTGGGTGCCTGTTTCTCTGTAAACAACATGCTGCGGGCTGAATGCTATAAGCAGCGGATGGAAAAGGGCTTGAGCTTCCTGGAATTTAACTATATGATCATGCAGTCCTATGACTTCTACCACATGTTTCAGGCCGTGGGGTGTAACATGCAGTTCGGCGGTGACGACCAGTGGAGCAATATGCTGGGCGGTACGGAGCTGATCCGCCGTAAGTTGGGCAAGGACGCCTATGCCATGACCATCACCCTGCTCATGAACTCTGAGGGCAAGAAAATGGGCAAGACCGCCTCCGGCGCGGTTTGGCTGGACCCCAACAAGACTTCTCCCTATGATTTCTACCAGTATTGGCGGAACGTGGGCGACGCGGACGTACTCAAGTGTATCCGAATGTTGACTTTCCTGCCGCTGGAGCAGATTGACGAAATGGATCAGTGGGAGGGCAGCCAGCTCAACCAGGCTAAGGAAATTCTGGCCTATGAGCTGACCAATCTGGTCCACGGCGAAGCCGAGGCGGAAAAAGCCCAGGAAACAGCCCGTAAGCTGTTCTCTGGAGGCGGCGATGCAGCCGATATGCCCTGCACCAAACTGCGTCGGGAGGATTTCGATGGTGAGAGGATCGACATTTTGACCTTGTTGGTTAAGTGCGGTCTCTGTGCTTCCAAAGGCGAGGCCCGGCGGCTGGTGCAGCAGGGCGGCGTGACGGTAGACGGCCAGAAGGTAGGCAACATCGAGGCCGCCTGGAGCTGCAAAGACTGTTGCGGCGAGGGCAAGGTCATCAAGAAGGGCAAAAAGGTCTACCACAAGGCGTTGATGGAGGAGTAAGCCCTCTTCTCAGCGCCCCCTGCAAAACGAAACACAGACGCGGGGCGGCGGCTCCGCGCCTGTTCGCATTTCATATGAAAAGGAATGAAAGCCATGATTACTGTCAATGACGTCAGCATGAACTTCAGCGGTCAGACGCTTTTCAAGCATGTGGATCTGAAATTTATCCCCGGCAACTGCTATGGCATCATCGGTGCCAACGGCGCTGGTAAGTCCACGTTTCTGCGCATCCTCTCCGGCGACTTGGAGCCCACTACCGGCGAGGTCATCATCCCGAAAGAGGAGCGCATGTCCATCCTGAAACAGGACCACTTTCAATATGATGCCTACACTGTGCTGGATACGGTGATCCTTGGTAATCAGCACCTCTATGACATCATGAAAGAGAAGGACGCCCTCTATGAGAAAGAGGACTTCACCGACGAGGACGGCGTCCGGGCCAGCGAACTGGAGGCGGAATTCGCCGAGATGGGCGGCTGGGAGGCCGAATCGGACGCCAGCCGACTCCTACAGGGTTTGGGGCTGCCTGGGGACATCCTGTACAGCGAAATGAGTAGCCTCACTGCTAAGGAAAAAGTCAAAGTCCTGCTGGCCCAGGCCTTGTTCGGCAAGCCGGACATCATTCTCCTGGACGAGCCCACCAACCATCTAGACATCCAAGCCATCGAGTGGCTGGAGGACTTTTTGCTGGACTGCGAGGCGTTGACCCTGGTGGTCAGCCACGACCGCCACTTCCTGAATACGGTTTGCACCAATATTGTGGACGTGGACTATGGCCAGATCAAGATGTATGTTGGCAACTATGAGTTCTGGTACGAGTCCAGCCAGCTGGTCCAGCGGATGATCAAGGATCAGAACCGGAAGAACGAGGAGAAGATCAAGGAGCTGCAAAGCTTCATCCAGCGCTTCTCCGCTAATAAGTCCAAATCCAAGCAGGCCACCGCCCGGAGAAAGCTTTTGGACAAGCTGACGGTGGAGGAGATGCCTGCGTCCTCTCGGCGCTATCCCTTTGTAGGCTTCAAGATGGACCGGGAGTGTGGCAAGGAGATTCTAGCAGTGGAAAACCTCTCCAAGACTGTGGATGGCCGGAAAGTCCTGGACAACGTCTCTTTCCGGGTCAACCGGGGGGAGAAGATCGCCTTTGTGGGCGAGGACGAGATCGCCAAGACCACACTCTTTAAGATCGTCATGGGAGAGATGGAACCGGACGAGGGCACCTATAAGTGGGGTACTACCATTACCACCAGCTATTTCCCTCTGGATAACTCCGCCTTCTTTAATGACTGCGATCTGAACCTGGTGGACTGGCTGGGGCAGTACACAGCCGACAACGCGGAGGAAAACACGGAGTCCTTCAAACGCTCTTTCCTGGGACGGATGCTGTTCTCTGGTGACGACGTCTTCAAGCCGGTCAAAGTCCTCTCCGGCGGCGAGAAGGTACGGTGTATGCTCTCGCGGATGATGCTTTTTGGCTCCAATGTGCTGGTGATGGATCAGCCTACAAACCACCTGGACCTGGAGTCTATTACTGCCGTCAACAACGGCCTCATTGATTTCAAGGGCGTGGTGTTGTTTTCTAGCCACGACCACGAGTTTGTCCAGACCATTGCCAATCGGATCATGGAGTTCCATGACGGCAAGCTTACTGACAAGCTGGGCACTTATGAGGAGTATCTAGAGAGCCAGCGCGCATCTGGCGCAGTCTGACAGAGATCTGTTACCAGATTGTAGTTGACATAAAAAATACCACTCCGTATACTGAGAGTGATTCAGTAACGGGGTGGTTTTTTTTATGCATCAAGGGGGAATTTTGGCGTTGACACTCGCTTTGCTCACAGGGTGTGGCACAGCAAACTTGCCGGAAAATCTTGCGGCAGATCAGACCACCGCGCCACTGGCAGTATTAGAGGGGGAGGAACTCTCTCCGGACGGTCAGTTTGAGGTCCAGATCGTAGGGGCAAGCAATATTGTCAACGGTATCCAGGTACCGGAAAAGATCCAGGTAGTGGACCAAGAAACCGGGGAAGTAATGTGGGAGGACCAGGGATGGGGTACTCAGTCCGTTCTATGGTCCCCGGACAGTCATTACCTGGCTCTGGCATACGGTGCCTGTACTTGGCAAGCAGTACATATCATCGAGACTGATACCTGGACTGTCTGGGATTTCACCCTGCCCGACGGTTCACCGATTCCGGAGCACGTTGCGTTGCCACACGACCAGCCTTGGGGGGTCTGGGAGAAAAATTTCGGCATGCCGGAAGAAGATTATGCTTTGATTCTGACGGTTGGCCGGGGCGGAGATAGGGAGCATACCTATCACTGTTCCTTTCTGTTGGACGGTGGACATCTGATTGGCAATCTCTTGGAACAGACCTCCGAGGTCCTGTCTGATCGCTATGACTTTGACCATGATGGCACGGCTGAACGCACAGAGCTGGTGACTCTCTGGGAACCAGAAAGGGAGCAGGCTGCCTGGTATAAGCTGCAAGTGACCACGGCGGACGGCGGCCTTCTTTGGAGTCAGACCGCCGCAGAGTACCATGTGGGCTGGACCTCCGTGTTTGCCTATCGGGAAGACGGAACAGACTATCTGCTGCGGTACAATCCCTGGATGGGGCAGGGAAATGCCAGATACCATTATCAGATATTTTCTCTGGATCGTGCGGGACAAGAATCGATTCTTCGGGAACATGGCGTGGAATTTGACATCAACTTTGGAAGCCCTGTCCATGAGAGCTTTGATGCCATAGAGATCGCCGCCTTTTTGGAAGAGACTCATGGGTACCTGAACGATAGCACTCTGCTCGTGACAACCGAGGGGGGGACCCTCCGCACTGGCGGCAGCGGGGCAGAGTTTCAGGAGGACATGGAATTCTGGAACGAAGGTTGTCCCTATGAGGAAACGAAATCCCTGGAGGACAACCTGCGCAACTACGAGGCATGGGCAACAAAAAATCAGAAATAATAGCCGCCCGGAACGAGTTCCGGGCGGCTCATTTCAGCTCTCCTGCAACAGTCGATATTGGACCAAGGTTTTTCGGATACGCTCCATCTGGATACCGTTTGCTTCGTACAGCGGAAGCCGTAAGGCACCCGCTTCCATCCCCAGCAGATTCATCGCCGCTTTGACGGGAATGGGGTTTACCTCACAGAACATTGTGTCACAGAAATCCTTTAAGTACAGCTGCAGCTCTCTTGCGGCAGAGAAGTCTCCGTCCAGACAAAGAGATGCCAAGGCATGCATCTCCGCTGGCAGGATATTCGCCGCCACAGAGATGACACCCACGCCTCCCAATGCGCAGATGGGGAGAGTCTCATCGTCATTGCCGGACCAGATATAAAAATCCTCTGGGCAGAGGTTCAGGGTTCTCTGGAGATTGCCGAAATTACTGCTGGCCTCTTTGGTACCCATGATATTCGGGTGTTTAGACAATTCCGCATAGCTCTCCGGTGCAATATTGACTCCGGTACGGGAGGGCACGTTATAAAGAATGATGGGCACATTCACCGCATCAGCAATGCAGGTATAGTGCCGAATGAGTCCCGGCTGGCTGGCTTTGTTGTAATATGGTGTCACCAGCAGCAAGCCATCAGCTCCGGCCCGCTCTGCATCCTTGGACAAAGCCAGAGCAGATTCTGTATTATTGGAGCCGGCTCCAGCAATTACCGGAATCCGGCCATCAATATGCTCCACACAGAATTCAATGGTCCGCATCCGCTCACGATAGGTCATGGTGCTGGCCTCTCCTGTTGTGCCGCAGACGATGACAGCGTCTGTTCCGCCCTCCAACTGGAAGTCCAGAAGGCGGCCCATCGCGGCCAAATCTACGCTTTCATGAATGAATGGCGTCACAATCGCCACACCGGAACCTTTAAAAATTGGCTGTTTCATACCTCTTCAACCCCTTCATAGAATGAAATCATAAAAGGCGAAAGACACCTTATGATGACGCATGCACTACTGGAAAATAAAAACGGATGCTCTCTTTGAGCATCCGTTTTCTTTCGTAGACAGGATTTACTTGGCCTCTATATAGCCCTTGGCACACAGCAGCTCCGCCAGTAATACCGCACCGCCGGCGGCGCCGCGCAGCGTGTTGTGACTCAGGCCCACAAATTTATAATCGTATTGGGAGTCCTCCCGCAGGCGTCCCAGAGAGATGGCCATGCCGTGTTCCAGATTCCGGTCCAACTTGGTTTGGGGCCGATTGTCCTCCTCAAAGTAGTGTAGGAACTGCTTGGGCGCGGAGGGGAGCTCCAGTTCCTGTGCCGGCCCTCGAAAGGCCGCCCAATCCGCCTTGATTTGCTCAATGGAGGGCTTACTACCGTCCTGGAACTTCATGAAAACCGCCGCCATGTGTCCGTCCAGGCAAGCTACCCGGAAGCACTGAGCTGTGATCACTGGAGATTCTGCCTTGATAATTTTACCGTTTTCCAGATGTCCCCAAACCTTCAGCGGCTCCTGCTCAGATTTCTCCTCCTCGCCACCGATGTAGGGGATACAGTTGTCCACCATCTCCGGCCAACGCTCAAAGGTTTTGCCTGCACCAGAGATTGCTTGATAAGTACAAACCAGCGCCCGCTCCAACCCGTATTTCATCAGCGGGTGCAGGGCAGGGACATAGCTCTGGATGGAGCAGTTGGACTTGACAGCAATGAATCCACGCTTCGTTCCCAGACGCTTGCGCTGGGCCTCAATGACCTCAATATGATCGGCGTTGATCTCGGGGATTACCATGGGGACGTCATCGGTCCAGCGGTTGGCGGAGTTATTGGAGATGATGGGGCACTCCAGTTTCGCATATCTCTCCTCCAGAGCACGAATTTCCTCTTTTTTCATATCCACGGCGCAAAAGCAGAAATCCACCATGCCAGCCAGCTTCTCTGCATCCGCGTCGGCATCCAGCACCGCCAGCTTCTTCGCCTCCTCAGGAATGGGAGTGGTCATAGCCCAGCGGCCCTGCACGGCCTCCTCATACGGCTTTCCGGCGCTGCGGCCGCTGGCGGCGATGGCAGTCAGCTGGAACCAGGGATGGTTTTCCATCAGGGTAATAAAGCGCTGGCCCACCATTCCCGTTCCGCCAATAATCCCAACCTTGTACTGATTCATTCTAAATTCCTCCTAATCTCAGGCGGAATGGCAAAACTTGCACAATCCCGTCGATTTTTGGTTGATTGCTGTGCCGCTATATACTATAATATGATGTACGCAGAATTGTGCGCACATTGTCGCTGTTTTTGATAAGCGGACACTTGTCTTTCTTGTGTATCATACCATGTTTTTAACACAGGGTCAAGAGTTCTGGTGTTGGGAGGTTCTATGAAAAAACGATTCCTTGCGATGTTTGCTGTTGTGACATTTTTTATCCTAAGCGCGGTTCCCGCCTCAGCTGTTGTGAACGACACCATCAAGGTCGGTCTTCGTTATGGCTCCTCGGCCATGACCTCAGCCAATCTGGAAAATGACGTGGGGGAGGGGTATGAGTTCGGCTATTTTGACAGTGACCGGAATTTTGTCTCTCTGGAATGGACGGATGAGACCACGATTACCATGTCCCCTTCGGGCCATGGAACCATTCAAGTAACGGTCACGGGAACAGATGAGGTCCTGTATGAGTCTGATGGAGATACGCTGGGCGTTCTGCCATCGGGGCGAAGCACTGCCACCTGGTTCCGGGGTTACAGGTATCCTGGCGGATTTGAGTATGTTCTCTCTGGCGGACTTCTGAATGTGATCAATGTGGTGGATTTGGAGGAGTATGTAAAAGGCGTTATCCCGTATGAGATGAGCGGAAGCTGGCCGCTGGCTGCCCTGGAGGCGCAGGCCGTCTGCGCCCGTACCTACGCCTGCCGGGACAGCAAGCATTTCAGCACTTACGGCTTTGACGTTTGCAACGGAACGGACTGCCAGGTTTACAACGGACTTGGCAGCGGTTCTTCCGCCGCCACGGACCGGAGCAACCAGGCGGTAGACAATACCGCCGGCCTCATGCTCTACTATGATGGTTATCTGGTTCAGGACGCAGTGTACCATGCCTCCAACGGCGGCGCCACGGAGGACTCCAAAAACGTATGGGGAACCGACAAAGGCTATTTGAAGGGGAAGTCGGACCCTTATGAAGCCCAGACCAGCATCCCGAATTACCAGTGGAGCGTTACATATACCGTAGACGAGCTAAGCTGGATTCTGGATCAAAAGGGGTATGATGTGGGCACGGTACAGGATGTTTATGTCTCAGAATACACACCGTCAGGCAATGTGCGGGCCGTCACCTTTGTTGGTACCAAAGGAACCAAAACTGTTACAGGTGAGACCTGCCGGACCATCTTTTACAGCAGCACCTATGGAAAGTCTGTCAGCAGCATGCGCTTTTCCATCCAGGGCGGCAGCGGTGGTGCCGGCGGCGTTTATGTGAATGGTTCTGGTACCTGCTTGCCCTCGTTAGAGGGTATCTCTGTGATCTCCTCTGGTGGTACCAGTACCTTGCAGGGAAGCTCTGTATCTGTGATCTCCTCCGCAGGTACTTCCACAGTGAACGGAGGAACCAGCACAGCGGCTGTGCCAAACGCCGGAACCTTTACCATTACCGGAAGCGGAAACGGCCATAATGTAGGGCTCAGCCAGTACGGCGCAAAGGCCATGGCAGAACTTGGGTATACTTATGAGGAAATCCTCCAATTTTATTATACGGATATTACCATCTGGTAAATAGATAGGAACGATATGAAAACCAGTGACTTTTACTACGAGCTCCCTCCGGAGCTGATCGCCCAAACCCCGATTGAAAAGCGGGATAATTCCCGTTTGATGACACTGAGCAGAGAAAACGGGGCAATAGGGCATCACCATTTTTACGAGCTGCCAGAGTTTCTGAACCCCGGCGACTGCTTGATTTTGAATGACTCCCGTGTTCTCCCGGCACGTCTGTTGGGCCAGCGTCTTCCGGGGGGAGGCGCCTGCGAAGTATTGCTACTCATTGACCGGGGCGACAAAACATGGGAATGTCTCGTGCGCCCGGGCCGGAAGATGCATCCTGGCGCCAGACTTTCCTTTGGAAACGGGGAGCTGACAGCAGAGATCGCCGGTGAGGTAGAGGGAGGAAATCGCTTGGTCCGATTCCAATATGACGGCATTTTTTTGGAGGTTTTAGAGCGCCTCGGTAAAATGCCCCTGCCGCCCTACATCAAGGAGGAACTGGCAGACCGGGAGCGGTATCAGACCGTCTATTCCAAAGTCGTTGGCAGTGCAGCAGCTCCCACTGCGGGACTGCACTTTACAAAACCGCTGCTGGAGGCGATTGCAGCCAAGGGCGTCGATATTGGTTCTATCACACTCCATGTTGGCCTTGGAACCTTTCGACCTGTTAAGGAAAAAAACATTACAGATCATGAAATGCATAGCGAATACTGCGTGATCTCCCAGGAGACGGCAGACCTCATCAACCGTACCAAGGCGCGGGGCGGAAGATGTGTCTGTGTCGGTACCACCTCCTGCCGGACTCTGGAATCCTGGGCCAGAGAGGACGGTACCATGGAGGCCAAGGCCGGATGGACCGATATCTATATCTATCCAGGGTACAAGTTTAAGGTGATGGATGCTCTGATAACTAACTTCCATCTGCCGGAGAGTACACTGATCATGTTGGTGTCCGCTTTTGCGGGGCGGGAGCATGTGTTGGCGGCTTATGAGGAAGCCGTCAGAGAGCGTTACCGGTTCTTCAGCTTTGGCGATGCGATGCTTCTCTATTGAGGCCGCTGCTCGGACATCCCATAAAGCAGGATAGTCAAGAGCGATATCTAAGGAAATTGATAGACTTACTCAATCTCGGTCCCGTGCTGGCGGGAAACTTGCAGCGCGCCGGAATCCAGACGCTGGAGGCGCTGTGGAAGCTTGGTGTGCAGAGGGGCCTCCGCATCCGGCAGGATGTGGACCTGACTGCCTGCTTTCACCAGTTCAATGCGCTGACTACGGGCTGCGATCAAATCAAATAGGAGAGACTCTATATGTTTCAAGTTCTCAAAACCGAAGGCCGCGCGCGGCGCGGTGAGTTTTCCTGTACCCACGGCGGCGTGGTGCAGACGCCTGTTTTTATGAATGTAGGGACTCAGGCCGCCATCAAAGGCGGCGTCTCTGCGGATGACCTGCGGGAGGTTGGCTGCCAGATTGAACTGAGCAATACCTATCATCTGCATCTGAGGCCCGGCGATCAAATTGTTCGGAAATTGGGCGGACTCCACAAATTCATGCGCTGGGACGGTCCGATTCTGACGGATTCCGGTGGCTTTCAGGTATTTTCTTTGGCGTCTCTCCGAAAAATCAAGGAGGAAGGTGTCTATTTTGCCTCCCACATTGACGGTCACAAGATCTTTATGGGACCCGAGGAGTCCATGCGCATCCAGTCCAACCTGGGCAGCGACATTGCTATGGCCTTTGACGAGTGTGTGGAAAACCCCGCCACTTATGAGTACGCCAAGGCTAGCTGCGAGCGGACACTCCGCTGGTTAGAACGGTGTAAGGTAGAGCACGACCGGCTGAACACGCTGCCAGACACGGTGAATCCCAACCAAATGCTCTTTGGAATTAACCAGGGCGCCACCTTTGCAGACTTGCGGGCCTGGCACATGCAGCAGATTGCCAGAATTGACTGTGACGGCTTTGCCATCGGCGGCCTGGCAGTGGGAGAGCCGGCAGAGGTCATGTATGAGATGATTGACGTAGTGGAGCCTTTCATGCCCAAGGAAAAGCCACGCTATCTAATGGGAGTTGGGACTCCCAGCAACATCATTGAGGCGGTCAGCCGGGGCGTTGATTTTTTTGACTGCGTCATGCCATCCCGCAACGGCCGCCACGGCAAGCTCTTCACTTGGGAGGGGACCGTGAACATCATGAATGAGAAATACCAGGCTGACGAGCGCCCCATCAGCGAGCACTGCAGCTGTCCGGTGTGCCGCCGGTATTCCAGGGCATATCTTCGCCATCTATTCAAGGCGGACGAGGTCTTGGCATTGCGGCTGGCCGTACTGCACAACTTATATTTCTATAATGAGCTGATGGCTTGTATCCGCAAGGCGTTAGATGAGGGGAACTTCGCAGCCTTTCGGGCGCAGTACAGTGGCCAGCTGGAAAAGCGGGTATAGGCGTAATATGTAAAAAAGAGCTTGCAAAAACGGATGATTCTGGTATAATGGATATCATTCTGAGTTCGCTCTGAATTTGCTGATGAAAAGGAGATTTTACCATGGAATCCATAATTATGATCGTCTTAATGTTCGCTCTGCTGTACTTCATGCTGATCCGACCTGAAAAAAAGCGGAAACAGCAGGCCCAGCAGATGCGAGATGGTTTGAAGAAGGGCGATACCATCACCACCATTGGCGGTATTATTGGCAAGGTGGTGTCTATTGATAAAGATACCTTTGTGATTGAGACCAGCGAGGATCGTGTGCGGGTACAGTTTGCCAAGTGGGCATTGTCTACTGTGGGTGTCCAGACCGGCGAGCAGCCCGAGGCCAAAAAGAAGGAAGAGTCTGCCGCTACAGAGGGCGCTGATTCTTCAACTCCTGCCGAGGTTCCTGCGGAGACCACTTCTGAGACAGATGAAGAAAAATAAGCTGATTTGATCATAAAAGCATCCTCCCTTGGAATATGCTCCATTGACGAGCTATTGCAAGGGAGGAGTTTTTATGGGCAAAAAAAAGACTACGGCTGCGATATGGACCGTATTCCTCAGAGGAAGCATGCTGTCACTAGGCATATACTTTGCAGGAATTCTACTGCTGGCATTATTGCTGGTAAAAGGGGCGATACCCGAAAGCGGTGCCTTTCCTGTGACGGCAGTGCTGTGCTTTTTGTCTGCTATGAGTGGGGGACTGCTTACGGCACGACAATCTCCATGGGGAACCCTGCCGTCCGCTTTACTCAACACCCTCGTCTTTGCTGGAATTTTGATCGCGGCGGGAGCCATCTGCTGGCAGGGAATCACCTGGTATGGTCATGGAAGTATTCTGCTTCTGTGTGCCTTGGCAGGAGGCGTAGTGGCGGGTATCTTGGGCGGACGCAGGAGCCACCGCCGCAAACGTAAATAGAAGCTTTGTGAAAATTCACAAAAATCAAGGAGGACTCTGCTTGCGGGTGACAGAAACCCCATCGTGAAGTTGTATCACCGGTTGTTGGCGGAAAAGGGCAGATATGGGGGAGATGTGAAAAAGATGCCCACCATATCTTGTCCTTTTTCTTCTTAAATCCCGTTTTGTTTCTTTAGTTTACATAATTTAATTTACATAATATTTTGGCATAACCAACAAAAAGGAGTTTTTTTCTCCAAATTCCTTGATAAAACTGGAAATTTGAATTATAGTAAGATCATAAATAGTTTACGTCAACCAATCATAAGCTGGTGATCCTGCGCATAGGATGCAGTGAGGTGAGCCAGATTGGATTGGAAGAAACAAAGCCACACAGGGCAGACATCTTTGTTGCTTCGTTTGGTGTTGTTAGCCCTCTTTTTTTTGGGCGGCATTTTTTTGGGACAGGTCCTGGCAGGAAAAGTTCCGGATGCTACCGGTCAGGAGCTAACAGAGTATCTGCGTGGATATGTGGCTCTGGAGGCCGGTGTGACACCCCAGGCAATGCTGTCAGCGCTGGTGCTCTATTACCGCTATCCGCTTTTTGCGGTTCTTCTTGGATTTGCATCCATTGGGGTGGCGCTGCTGCCGTGCTTAACGGCAGCATTTGGTTTTTCGTTATCGTTTTCCGTCTGCTGTTTTACTGCTTCGTTTGGTGGAAATGGTATTTTGCTTGCACTGGCGGTTTTTGGAGTGCGGTGTGCGGTGACATTGCCGGTATTTTTTCTTCTGGCCGTTCCTGCGTGGGGAAATTCCGCGGCACTGGCGTTAGCGTCCCTTGGGAGGGGACGGCGCACAGCGCCTATCGTTTACGGTCGTACCTGGTGGCTTCGGGTCGCAGTATGTGCTGGGATTTTGCTGGCTGGCATGTGTATGGATTTGTTTTTTTCACAGTGGCTACTTCAGGCGGTCCTGGGCCGTATTTTGGTGTGAGTTATTTGAGGAGGAGGGCTTCACATGGATGATATTGCCCGTTATGGTGCATATCTGGCAAATGAGAAGAATGCCTCTCAAAATACGATCAGCTCCTACTTGCGGGATGTCACCCAGTTTGCAGAGTACTTGCAGAACACACAGAGCTGCGGACTTCGCTTGGCAACCGGAGATATGATCCGCAGCTATATGTACTGGATGCAGGGACACGGAAAATCCGCCTCTTCTGTGACAAGGTTTTTGGCCTCCGTCAAATCCTTTTATAATTTTCTGGTTGGAAACCGTGATATGAAATCTAACCCTGCTAAGGGCATTACTGCTGCGAAGGCAGAGCGAAAATATCCTGAGATTCTCACCAGCAAAGAAGTAGAGCTATTTTTGGAACAGCCCCAGTGCGTGGATGCAAAGGGTTTTCGGGATCACGCCATGCTGGAACTGCTATATGCCACTGGTATCCGGGTTAGTGAGCTGATCTCTTTGAATTTGGGTGATTTTAATGCAGCTGGCGGTTTTATCCGCTGTGAAAGCCGTGGCAAGGAGCGAATGATCCCGCTGTACCACACCGCTATTAAAGCCATTCAGGATTATGTGAAAAATGTACGTCCTCAACTGATCTCTGATAGCAGCGAGGAAGCCCTGTTCGTGAATATGAACGGTGAACGCATGAGCCGGCAGGGCTTCTGGAAGATTATCAAATTCTATCAGGAAAAGGCCGGCATCCAAAAGGACATCACCCCACACACTCTTCGTCACTCCTTTGCGGTACATCTGTTAGAAAATGGTGCGGATCTACGGTCTATTCAAGAGATGCTGGGGCATGCGGATATCTCCTCCACGCAAATCTACACCCATGTGATCAAACGACAGCTGAAAGATGTCTATCAAAAAGCACATCCGCGGGCATGAAGAGCATCAGGGTGCGATTAGCATCTCGCTAATAAGCGCATTGATTGCGGCAGGCGGTGTCTTCGCCGCAACTGATGTTCCGCTGATGACAAAATTTTTCAAGATCTTCATCGCTCATTTTGCCGACAGCGTTTGCGCCGACATATTCAAACTGTTCGGACAATCCGATTGG
>ENA-UESI01001237-UESI01001237.1-human-gut-metagenome-genome-assembly--contig:-NODE-1237-length-16940-cov-5.927059_pt1 | contig 16940 bp, 9 predicted proteins | sample MGYA00243005_ERZ508006 | MGnify/ENA primary metagenome ERZ508006 (study PRJEB26167, sample SAMN06115436) | human gut metagenome | host: Homo sapiens | place: China:Shandong | collected 2015-06-10... | reverse complement strand
TACTCACTTCGTTCGTAGCCAGCTCCTGACGGGAGAGAGTCCCCTTTGTCGCTCCGCGACATTTCCCCACACTGTGGGGAATCACCCTTTTCAAGGGAGCCTGAATAAATCCCTCAGTCTACTCACTTCGTTCGCAGACAGCTCCCTTTTCAAGGGAGCCTATTTAAGCCCTCTGTTTTTACCCGAAAATCACCGTAAAAATGTTCAAAACCGTGTTCAATACTTGTCAAAAAGTTCAAAACTCGAAAACGTTAACAATTTGTTCATAATTTTACAACAACATTGCCAATTTTGTTTGCCACTTTTGCCCAAAAATAACAATTCTATTTGTTCAATACAGAAAATCAACAAATTTGTGTGAACAATTTATTGACTTTTTTCGTTTAAAATTCTATACTTTAACTAACCATAGGAATGGTGTAATAGGGCGAAGTGCCCCCTTTTTTGAGGGAGCGCTGCCGCACGGCTGATTTACCGTGCAGTTTCCATCCCGTTTTGATACACATCCTACGGTAATATGCTCGGGTGTGTATCATCAGTTTTCCACCGATTCATTTTTACGGAAGTGGAAACGGTGGAAACCGACCGAGTTAACGTGCCGAAATCGGTTTGCTTTCTTGTAAATCAAAGAGCGGTCAGAAGTACAGCGGATTTTGTGCGAGGAATTGTTGCGGGGAGTGCCGCCCGCAGAAAAAATCAGGTACGCATACATGGTTTTAATGTAAATCTTTTTAGGAGGAAAAAACACGTATGAAAAAATCTACCAAATTGTTAAGTGTCATCTTGGCAGTTGTCATGATTTTCTCAACTATGTCCGTAATGGCGTTTGCCGCAAAGACGAAGTATCAGACCTCTGATAACCTTACCGCTCTTGACGCATACAGCCCGGACGGCGCGGTAACAAGACTCTCTACCGAAGAGAGAATGTCAGTCGTATTTGACTTCCTCGATGTTACCCTTGCCGCCGCGAACATAAACATGGGCGATGTTATTAACAAAGCAGGTTTGCATCTTGTTATCGACCTTCGCTCGGTTAATGCTCTTTGCGGAACCATCGACAGCGCACAGGCTCTTCTTAACAACGGACTTGTTAAGCTTGTCAGCGGCTTGCTCGGTATAGTTAAAAATGCTAACCTTAAAAACTGGAAGTCGGGCATGACAAGAGAAAAGAACGCTCAGCTTGACATAGTCAACGGTATTGCAACCATTCTTAACGACAACGCAGGTCTCGTTAAAAAGGTTATCAACGACGGCAAACTTGACGTCGGCATTATCGGCAACTTTGTTGATATCTCCGGCGTTAATAAGTACCTCTCGGATCTTCCGGGTATGTTAAAAGGCCTCGTTTATCCGATGTTCGCAAGAGTTGACGATGACATGACGCTCATCAACACTTATTCGACAACAACCGCAAATCCCGACACTCTTGTCAAGAATGTCCTCATCAACGCTATGTCTAAGCCGCAGAGCTATACTTCTTATAAAGAAGACGCTTCCGGCAAATGCATAAGCAATCACATTGCTCTTCCGACAAGCGCTAAAGCAGGTCTTCGCGATTATTATGTTAAGGGTTCAGACTCTAAGGGTGCTTACATCGAGGTATTTGAATATGATACCGACAAGAAGATGTATGTAGCTCAGGAAGAGAAGTATTATAAGACCGAAGAAACCGATATGGAAGGCAACGGCACAGGCGTTTATGTTTACGCTAACGCTGCCGGCGAAAACGTAAAATATTACGTTAAAGACAGCTACTTCCTTCCCTCACTTGCTACAAGCGATAAGGTTTCCGAAATTTTCAACCTTGACAGCAATACTCTTGTTTCGGCTCTCTATCAGATAGCTCCCTATGTATTTAAGGATCTTGCTCCCGTTGTTCTCAACGGTTCGGTTAAGATGCTTCTTGCACAGTGGTTCGGCGCTGAAAAGACCGAGCTCTTCGGCGGCAAGGCTTCAGAGGCCACCGCTGTTCTCGCTAAGCTTCCGTCAGATGTAAAGGCATTCTATTCTAAGGCTGCCGGCGCATATAACTGGGAGTGGTCGGACTTCACAATAGGCTCCGACGACAACGGCTATTATCGCCTTGTCAGCAAAGACGGTCTCACAGAGACCTGGCTCAAGTTTGATATGTCCACCGCTAATTCGTTCGCTAAGCTCATTAACTGGAACTACACCATCTCCGGTGATTTCGTTAACGAGTTTATGCCCACAGCTGCAAGCGACGGCTCCGTTACTGCTTCGGCAGCGGGTTATACCACCGTTCTTGCGGCGCTCAACGATTTTGTCGGCAAGGCAATCGACACAATGCTTTCGGATACTGCAAAGGCCGCAATCAATTGGACAAAGGGCGATAACTCAAACCTTGTTCCCAATCTTCGCAAGGCTCTTCAGTATGTAGCAGCTTATAACCCCGAGTATCTCTTCGGTACCGGCTATGAGACTGTTTATGCAGGCTACTATGACACAGTTGTAGATAAGTCCGCTTCCAATCAGGATGTTGTTACCGCTCTCGGCGCAATCGGCGTTAAGGCTCTTATGCCTCAGATAATTCTCCCGTCGGCTGCCGAGCTCAAGGGACAGAACGTAACCGCTCTTCTCGCTTGCGTAATTCGTGAGCTTGCAACTCAGTTCGTTCCGACTTACAACTATGACGCACTTATTTATGCCGATTACAACTCGAAGACCCTCGTAAAGGGTAAGGACAGCGGCTATTGGCTCGATGTTATCTTTACCATGGGCACCGACATCGGTATGAAGTATCTCTCCAAGCTTGCCGACCTCGGCTCCGATAAGGCTGACGGCTACAGCGTTGCAGCCTCCAAGACTTATAAGCTTGCAGACTTCGAAAAGAACACACGCGCTTGGGAAGACACCATTGACTGGATAATCGACTGGGCTCTCACCTCTGACAACGAGTGGTGCTGGAAGGTACAGAAGCTCATCAACACCGATGGCCTTGACCTCAACCTTGCTACCGCACAGGATCCGTGGGTTAAGCTCGACAAGATTATCCGCGACGTTCTTCCTGTTGAGAAGATAATCAACGAAACCGCTACTGACGGTAAGACCTTCCTTGAGACTGTTCTCAGAGAAGACATTATTGACAGACTTCTCAACCTTGACGTAAGCAAGCTCCTCGGTACAAACAGCGTTACGGGCATATTCAATATTCCTGCTAACAGCACTCTCAGAACCGAGGCTCTGTATCCCGCAGTATTCAGAATCGTAAGAGAACTCCTTAACAAGGTTCTCGGCAAGGTATGCGGCAACACCGCTCTTATCGCCGATTCTTACAATTCACTTGACGCTATTCTTCAGAAGGGCGCTATTGCAGACCTCGCAGAGAAATTGATTGTAGGTATTGCCTATGCCGTTAAAACAGGCGGTCTTCTTGACGTAGCTCTTCCGATCGTAAACTTCTTCCTCGGCTGGACTACTAACGCTCAGTCCTATGCTGAGCCTAAGCTTACAGTAGATAAGGGTACACTTAACTATGTACAGCTTACAAACGGCCAGATGAATACTACTCTTAAGGTAACAAACGCATCTGCAGGTATGATCTTAAAGCACGGCGATACATATGATCATCCTTATATGCTCACTCTTAAGTCTGTTACCGTTAACGACACCGAAATGCTCACAAGCGGCGAAAAGACTCTTTCACCGTATGAGAGCACCGATGTTACTCTTAACGCGGCAGTTCCCACAGACAGCCTTGTAAAGGTAACCGCTGTTTACAGCTTCACCTTCAAGGACGGTACTGCTTACAACGGCGACATTACTTCCACTACCTTTGAGTATGCAACCAACGATACAGCCGATACCGTCGGCACCCCTTGGTCTAAGGAAGATAAGAAGACAAACTTATATGAGGTAGTTAAGATGAAGGGTGAAACCACCACAGATTACCTTGTAACAAGTGCATCGGCTCTTGCTTCTGCTATTTCAAACATTGCCGTAACCTGGACTAACCAGAGAGATTCTGATTGTAAGTTCGACGCAAGCTCTGTTTCCGCTTATAATTCAACCTACTTTGAGTCCTCGGGTCAGGCAGAGGCTCTCGTCGGTCAGAAATTCTTGACAGGCGATCCCAACGGTATTGTTACCGTTAACCCGCTCAGACTTAAATCCGATGTTGACGCAGCGACGGTTCCTTCGGGTGCCACATATGCTCTCGGTAACAGCTCGGTAACTGTTTATGGTGCACACAGGAATCGTCACGGTACTCTTACCATGACTGCCCCGTTCGGCACTCTCTATTACTACAATGCGATGCCGATTAAATCTCTTGTAGACAGCGAGTTCAAGGCTAACCGCGATTCTTCTAAGTATCCGGCAGAGGCTTGGGACACTTACTGGACAGCTCTTACCGCTGCTGCTAAGATTGCTTACGGCCCGTTCAAGAAGGCTAACCTCGGCAATTACAGTGACGACAATCTCACTGCAGCCGTAACCGCTCTTGAAACCGCCGTTAAGGCTCTTGATACAGCAAGCACAACACCTTCAAGCGGTTCAGCAACCGTTACACCGGCTCCCATTGAGGCTGCTCTTAAGGCTGCCGGCGACATCAACTATCAGAACTTCGACCTCTATGCTTATTGGGCTTACGAAAAGGCAATGAAAGCCGGCAACGCTATCATTGACGCTTACAAGGGCCCCGTAGCTCCCGAAAAGTACATTGACGGCAGCTCACTTTCAGAGGCTGAAATTACTGCTATTGCCAACAAGGCAAACGCTACATATAAGAGTGCTATCGTAGCTTCCATGAAGGCTCCTTCAATCGAAGCTCAGAACGCTTATATGGATGCCGTAAAGGCTTACAAGGCTCCCAGTTATTCGGAGCTTGAAATCCTTAACAGCGCTAAGAACATTACTTGGTATGCAAGCTTCCTGAAGAGCGCTGCGGTTACAACTCAGAAGCAGTTCCTTGATAAGGAAATCAAAGCCGCTAAGGCTCAGGGCTACAAAGAGGCTGATTACACAGCAGGCTCTTATGCAAGATACACCAAGGCTCTTGCAGCTGCCGAGGCATTAAATGCCAACGCAAATGCTCTTCAGTCCGAGGTATTCGATGTTAAGTATGAGCTTGAAATCGCTCAGCGCGCTCTTATGCCGAAATCGGCTTCTGCTCTCGAGGCAGGTGCTTACACCGAGCTTGAGGCAGTTATAGCTCAGGCTAAGTCAATATTCACTGAAAACAGTGCATATACATTTGACGCATCAAAAGCTGACGGCCTTTCAAAGACCGAAGCTTATGCTAAGCTCGTTTCCGTACTCGGCTATGAGTACACCGATGAGAAGGGCAACACAGCAAACCTTTACAGCGGCTCCGCTGAAAACTATGCTGCAAATGACCGCTTCTATTCAAATGTTGTAGCAGCTCAGATTGACGCTGTTATCACAAACCTCAAGAATGCTATGGCTCCGTTCGTATGCAAGTACGTAGCAGTTCCCACCACGGCGGGTTCAAATGAGGGCGTTTCCGTAACAGAGAACGCTTCTCTCATCACCGGCGTAACACCCGGCTCGCTCGCTACTGCCGACGACGTACTCGCAAGAGTAACGGCTAAGGATCCTTCGGCTACAACTCTTAATGTTGCCGCTAACGCTGCAGGCCTTTATGGTACAGGCGCTACCGCAACACTCAGCCTTAAGTCGAGCGGTGCTCCGGTTGCTATCTACACAGTCGTTATCTACGGCGATGTAAACGGCGACGGTGTTGTTGACGGATTTGATGCTTCCTCCATGGACCTCGCAATCAACAACAAAGCTGCTCTCACAGGCGCTTATAAGACTGCAGGCGGCCTTGCTACCGGTAAGGTTGACCTCGCTAACTACGGCCTTGTAGTTGACGCTGCTTACGGCGGAACTGCAATCGCTCAGAAGTAATTTCCTTTAAGATTACTTAAGTTAAAACCCGGTGGGGGAGTTTTCTCCCCCACAAGGGCGTATGTAATGGGATATTCTTAAAAAGATTAGAGCATATACTTTAAAAGTGCGGCGGAATAGTTTTGTGAAAAAACGGTACAAAGCTTGTAAGCCCGCGAGGAAATAACTTTATTTGTGATAGCGTAAGGGATATTTTCTTTCGGCGTGCCATTTTTATTCACAAATTATTGACATTGTGCTCTCAAAAGTGTATATTTAATATTGATTAAGAATAGAAGGAGGCAAAAAATGACCAAGGCAAAAAAGGCTATTAGCCTTATTGTATCTGTAGTTATGCTCCTTGGCGTGCTTGCAGTCGGCGTTTTCGCAAATGATAATACCGGTGTCGCAGAAAACGGCACTATCGCTTTATCGTTTGACAAGGCGTCATATAGCGCAGGCGATACAGTCAGGGTTACCGTAAAATTAACCACAGATTATTATGCTGCAACGGTTTCTGTTCCTGTTCAGTATGACAGCAGTGCTGTTAAGTTTGTAAGCGGCACAACCGCTTCAACGCTGTTCGGTGCAGGCGATGCAACAAAGACGGTCGTAAATGATGCTGCTGCGGGCGGCAAGACTTATGTCTATGTCGGCGTATTACCGCAGGCTGCCGGCGGAGCTGTTGCTCAGAAGGCAAACGGCGTCGTACTTTCGACCCTCACCTTTACCGCTTCTAAGGCCATTTCCGATACCGCGGCCGCTTTCGGTGTGCTTAACGATCAGAAAACAATGACCAATCTCGGCGGTAAACTCTATGTAGGTTCCTACAAGACCTCTGATGTAACCTCTACGGTTTATACCACAGGTCAGAAACTTACATTCCCGGTAATGAAGGCTGCTGCTGCAGCTGATCCGGAACTTATCCTTACCGAAACAGGCAAAGATTACGGTACCGTAATCAGAACAAACCTTTGCACAGGTTCGGGCGACTATGCCGGCTGTGTATTCGGTATAGATACCATTAATGGCGGAAACATTGAGGATTATGTTACTACAAAAGCAGGTTCTATTGAAGTAGTTGCCAACGATCAGGGTAATATGACTACCGGAGCTACCATCCTTCTTAAAGATGACAGCGGCAAAGTAGTTGCAACCTATGTATTCATTTACTTCGGCGATGTAAACGGCGACGGTGCAGTTGATGGTACCGATGCGGTTGCTGTCGAATTACATGATGCTTGGATTGAAACAATAGATGAAGATACTGCAGCATATTATGCAGCAGATGTAAACGGCGACGGTGCGGTTGATGGTACTGATGCAGTTGCTATTGAAGCACACGATGCTTGGCTCGAAACTCTTCCTGACCAGAATGTGATTGCCGGTAACGTCAATACTGCTTGGTAATGTCCCTTTAATCAATCAATTTTTACAAATAGGAGATTAATTTATGCTTAAGATGAAGAAAATTTTAAGTATTGCTCTTGTTGTAGTCATGCTCTTAAGCACAGTCGCAATCAGTTCTTTCGCTATTGATACCGGCAAAACTTTCGGTCTTGTACTTGAATCAGATAAGAAAGCATCTGAAATCGTACCAGGCGCAAAAGTTACGGTTACATTAAAATTCGAAGTAGCGGATTTCGACAACTTCCTCTTCTCTGACTCACGTACATGTCTCTTGTATGACAGCAATGTTTATACTCCTGACCTTTCTTCACGTGTTTTCTTGGGAGACCTTGCAAATTATGCAAAGGATGCTACTAAACCTAACATCAATGCAAAGTTTGCCGCCACTTGTATGAGCAACTCAACAATGAGTGATGCAGACAAAGCGTTGTATAACAGCGGTGTTATGCAGCAGATCCTTGCCGACGGTCCTAACCTTGGTGCTACATCTAAAAAGGGTGTAAAGATCACAGAAGAAGCTAATGGCATTTCTGTACCTGAAATGTCAATCACATTTAACGTAACCGGTGATGCAGCTGCAATCGCGGCTGGCAACATTAATATTGCAATGTGTGACTCGAGTACTAATGCAGCTCAGTATTTGAAGCAGACCGCTGGTACTACCGCTAACCCTACCGTTATTCCTCACGATAAAGTAAGTGCGGCAAAAGGTAATATCCTTGCTAACATGCCGTCAGCTCCGTCTTATTCTGTAGCTAAGTATAAGACTCAGGCTAAGTTCACAGGCGATAAGACAACTGCTCCGGATGATCTCTTCCAGTTCAGACTTACTTCGGTTATCACAGCTGCTGACTTCGCTGCTATGAACTCAAACGGCAATACAATTAAGAGCGTTGGCTTCATTGCTGCCAACACAGGCGCTGCCGATGCAGCTGATGCTAAGGCAGCAGTTGAAAAAGGCACCGCACTTCCGTCAGCTTGGAAAGCTGCTTCTACTGACTATGTAAGTCAGGCAAATGCTTCTTCCGATGCATACTTCGGCGCAATCATCAAGAATATCTCTCATGCTTCTCAGGCAACTGATATTGACTGCATTGCTTACGTATGCTACAATGACGGTACTGCCGATCATTACGTTTGGTATTCCGCAGCTGTAACTGCTAAAGTTGCTTCAGGATATGATGCTGCTGTTGCTGCTTGGAAAGCTCAGTAATTGAATTTTACCAAGAAACCACAGCGAAACTTTACTATCGGTTCGGCTGTTCAAAACTGAATATTCCGTTCCGACATTAAATTTTATTATTATATCTTGAAAGGAGATTAAATCTCAATGAAACAGGTTTATCAAACACCGGATTTCGATGTTTCTGCATACGAGCTTGATGATATCATCACAATCTCCATAGGCACCGGCCCCGTAGAGGGCGGCGACTCGGGTTGGGTTGAGATCTGACGCTCACGTAGCAATCGATCCGATTTATTAACAATCATAAGCAGAGCAAGGTTCGCCTTGCTCTGTTTTTTTGTGCCCTGTTTTGCATTTTGTGCACCATTCCGTTTCTGTACCCCATTCTGATATCGTGTGCCTATTCTGTTTTTGCACTTAATTTAGGTGCTGTATGCCTATTCTTTTTTTGTGTGTCATATGAGGAGCTTTCCACACACCCCTGCCCGCCCTTTTCACTATTCGTTTTCCACTTCCGTTTTCGTCTTTTTACTTTTCAGCCTCCCTTGCAGAGAGCAAGCCTCGCCAAAGCAGTTTGGAAGCTTTTTGCCTCCCTTGAAAAGGGAGGTGGGTTGCCGAAGGCAAGCCGGAGGGATTCTGCGGAGTTATATGGAATTTAAATAGAAAGCAAATTACTTTTTAATCCCTCAGTCTACTCACTTCGTTCGTAGCCAGCTCCCTTTACAAGGGAGCCTGAATAATCCCTCAGTCCGCTCGTGGACTCGCGTCCAGCTCCCTTTACAAGGGAGCCTTTGACATTTCCCCACACCGTGGGGAATCACCCTTTACAAGGGAGACTGAATAATCCCTCAGTCCGCTCGTGGACTCGCGTCCAGCTCCTGACGGGAGCCCGTCCCCTTTGTCGCTCCGCGACATTTCCCCACACCGTGGGGAATCACCCTTTACAAGGGAGCCTTTTGACATTTCCCCACACTGTGGGGAATCACCCTATTTGATGTAGCCTGAAAGCGGCTGCAATGTAAATTCGGCAGTCGAAAGAGACATTTATGCAAAAAATCCGCGCTTTTTGTCGCAATTTCGAAATTTCGGCAGATTGACGAATAATTAACACATTGATTATTTATTTTGACGGAGTAATCATCAATATATTGTGTAGTTGCTCATTTACACCCCACAGATGTATTCGTCATTTTTTCAAATTCGCGGCTGTTTAATTTGACAAATTCAAATAATAGTTAAAAAACATCTAAACGTCCGCAATTTTGAGTTCGATTTGTTTGCCGCGTCGTATTTTTGCGTTGACAAGAGTCTTTTTTGTGCTATAATTACAAGTGAACGGTAATTCACTACACGTGGTTATCTGTGGTGCGCCGCTTTTGCGCAGCACCGTTTCGTTAATTTTATTAAACGGAGGTCACGATATGGACACAAGATTTGCAATTTCGGAGTACAATGACGCTGTTGCAGTCAACAAAGAGCTTGATGAGCTTATTAAAAAGCCGATTTACACCATCAAGCCGGAGGCTCTTAAAAAATACGAGGATGAGTATTACAACAAAAAGTGCCTCAAATCAAAAGCACAGATTGAGGAAGCTCGCCAGATAATCCCCGGCGGCGTTCAGCATAACCTTGCTTTCAACTATCCCTTCCCGCTTGTTTTCACAAAGGCAGAGGGTGCATATCTCTATGACGTTGACGGCAACAAGTATTTTGACTTCCTTCAGGCAGGCGGCCCGACTGTTCTCGGCTCCAACCCGAAAGCTGTTCGTGAGCAGGTCATCGACCTCCTTAATACTTGCGGTCCCTCAACCGGACTTTTCCACGAGTTTGAGTACAAGCTCGCCAAAAAGATTTCCGACAGCATTGAAACCGTTGATATGTTCCGTATGATGGGCTCGGGCACCGAGGCTTGCATGGGTGCGGCTCGTATCGCGAGACTTGCTACAAAGCATAAGAACATCATAAAGATGGGCGGCGCTTACCACGGCTGGTCAGATCAGATGGCTTACGGTATCCGCGTAAACGGCACAAAGTTCACACAGGCTCACGGTGTTCCGCTCAACTGCTTTATGTTCATTCAGGAGACTACTCCGAACGATCTTGATGAGCTTGAGAGAAAGCTCAGACTCAACCAGTTCCGCGGCGGCACAGCAGCTGTTTATATGGAGCCGGTAGGCCCCGAGAGCGGTACTACCCCCATCACCGTTGAATATGTTAAGGGCGTTGAGCGTCTTTGCCGCAAATACGGCGCACTCCTCGTATTCGATGAGGTTGTTACAGGCTTCCGTATCGGTATGGCAGGTGCTCAGGGGTACTTCGGCGTATCGCCCGACCTTACCATATTCGGTAAAGTTATTGCAGGCGGTTATCCGGGTGCAGGCGGCATCGGCGGTAAGAGAGAGTACATGAAGTATCTCGGTGCAGGCCTTGATTCGAGCGGTAAGAAGATCCACAAGGCTCTTGTCGGCGGCACAATGACCGCTAACCCGCTTTCATGCTGCGCAGGTTACTTCACTCTTGAAGAAATCGAAAGAACAAACGCTTGCCAGAAGGCAGGTCAGATGGGCGACAGAATTTGTGCGGGTCTTAAAGAGCTCGTTAAGAAGCACGGCCTTCCCTTCGTAGTTTGGAACACCGGCTCTATCTGCCACCTTGAGACAGTCGGCACAATGCACTATCAGATTAACTGGAAGAAACCGTGGGAAATCCCGGCAATTCTCGGCGAGACCGGCGTAAGACAGAAGGAAATGGAGCATATGGGCGCAGCTTACATGGCAGAGGGTCTTGTAACTCTCGCAGGCAGCCGACTTTATACTTCAGCCGCTTATACTCCTAAGATGATCGACCAGGCTCTTGCTTGCTTCGACAGAGTATTTGAAAACGTCGCTGTTAAGGCTGACTGAATTTAATCCCAAGAAAACGGGGCGGACGGGTTTTCCGTCTGTCCCGCTTTGTTATAAATAACGAAGAGGTGAATACAATGGATATAATGGAAGCAAAACAGCTCGTCATTAAAGCCGGTATAGAGGTTGTTGAATACGGCCTTATCGCGAGAACGTGGGGTAATATTTCTTGCAGAGTAGACGATAAGAAATTCGTTATTACTCCGAGCGGACGTCCCTATGAGACTCTTACTCCCGACGAAATAGTAGTTGTTAATATCGACGATTGCAGCTATGAGGGTGACATTAAGCCGTCCTCGGAAAAGGGCATTCATGCCGAGGCATATCGTCTTCGCCCCGAGGTTAATTTCGTAATTCACACGCATCAGATGCAGGCGTCCGTCATAAGTGCGCTCGGTATGGATATAAACGAGGTTGAACCCGCGTCGGCCGAAATAGTCGGCGATAATGTCCCGATTGCGGCATACGGACTTCCCGGAACCGGCAAGCTTCGCAAGGGCGTTGTCGAGGCTATAAAGCGTTCGGACTCCAAGGCCGTAATTATGGCTCACCACGGTGCTCTTTGCATGGGTAAGGATTACGACGAGGCGTTTAAGGTGGCGGCAGAGCTCGAAAAGATCTGCGAAACTACCGTTAAAAACAGATACCGTCTCATCACCGGTAAGGTAGCCGAGACCTTAGGCGATGTAGCCGAGTATATCGGCTCTCTCTTTGACTCGAGTGCCAAGGAAGCTCCGGTATTTGAGCCGTGCAACAGCGAACGTGACGGCAGCGTGTTTAATATAAGTGCCGTAGACGGCGACGGCTCGATAGTCAGAATAGATATTAAAACGGGTGAGCTTGTAGCAGGCAATGATTATCCGGCTTCGGCTGAAATGCACAGAGCCATCTATAAAAAGCGCAAGGACGTAAACTTCATTATGCACACCAAGACTCCGGCAGAAGTCGCAATGTCTAAGTCGGGCAAAACAATAAAGCCGCTTCTTGACGATTTTGCACAGCTTGTCGGCGCAACCGTTCGCTCGGTAACATTTAATCCCAACAGCACCAAAAAGACCGCGAAGAAGGTCGTAAAGGCTCTTAAGGGAAGAAACGGCGTTCTTCTTAACAACAACGGTGCGCTTTGCGTATCGGGCAGCGAATATGATGCCGCAGCGGTTGAAATGGTAATGGATAAGGGCTGCAAGACCGCAGTCGGCGCAAGACTGTTTGAGGCAGGCAAGCCCATAAACCCCATTGAGACAAGACTTATGAGATTTATATATCTCAAGAAGTACTCAAAGCAGGCTAAAAAGTGATATTTGAATATGGTGTAAAAAAGTGTCGCAAACCTCGTGTTTGCGGCACTTTTGCATTTTACGGACTTTGTTTATTACGGTTTTGAGCGGCTCGCTTCGTTCTGCGTCGCGGCAAAACCGGAGGCTTACCGGGCTAAAATAAAATCGCGCGTTAATTCTCAACCGAAGAGCTGCCGCATATACATATAGTGTTGTACCTGCCATAAAGGACACGGTGTTTATAAAGCGGCAGGCATAGTGTAAACAAAGCAGGTGAGAATTATGAAAAAATATTACCCCGAGGGTGCACGCGCAGACATCGAAGCCGTCGAAAAAAGACTTTCAAGCCCGGCGGAGCTCAAAAACGCCTTTTTGTCAGGAGAATCGCTTGAGGCGCGCGCGGTTCTCTGCGACCGAGGACACAATCTCGACGTGGATTTAAGGTGTATGAAGGGATTTATGCCGCGCGAGGAATGCGCTATGGGGATTGAAGATAACACGGTTCGCGACATAGCCATAATATCGCGCGTTAATAAGCCCGTTGACTTTGTGATAACGGGATTTTCCGAGAATGAAAGGGGCGAGACATTCGCTCTGCTCAGCCGCCGCAAGCTCCAAGAGGAGTGCGCGGCAAATTATACTTCAAGACTCATTCCGGGCGATATAATCGACGCGCGCGTGACGTACCTTGAGCCGTTCGGCGCGTTTTGCGACATAGGCGCAGGCATTTCGGCACTTATGCCGATAGACGGTATCTCGGTGTCGCGCATACCTCATCCGTGTGTTCGTTTTTCGGTTAATCAGGATATAAAGGCAGTTGTGAAATCGATAGACGAAAACGGCAGAATCACCTTATCGCAAAAGGAGCTGCTCGGCACTTGGGAGGAAAATGCTTCAAAATTCGCGCCCGGAGAAACCGTGCCCGGAGTAATACGCTCTGTGGAGGATTACGGTATATTCGTTGAGCTTGCGCCAAATCTTGCAGGGCTTGCCGAATGTGCCTCCGGGCCGCGCGCAGGCGACAGTGCCGCGGTTTACATAAAAAGCATAAATCCCGAAAGGATGAAAATAAAGCTTATTATCGTGGACTATTTTACCGGTGACGGCAAAAGTCCGGCGGCGGATTATTTTATAAGTGACGGTCACATAGATAAATGGACATATTCGCCCGAAACGTCAATTAAAAGGGTTGAGACGGATTTTATGAGCTGATTATATAAAAAATATTGCAAAAATGATATAATTATGGTAATATCTACTTAACTGTTTAAAGCAGGGGGAGAATAATTATGTCAAAAAACAGGATGAAAAAGCTTGTCAGTGTACTTTTGGCACTGACCATGACAGTTCTTTGCTTTGTTCCCGCGGCAGCCGCAGAGCCCAAGGATAATGTTACGCCTATCCTGATAATAGCCGGCTTCGGCGAATATGTGCTGGTGGACGGTGACGGAAATCAGGTTTGGGGGCCGTCGCAGGACGCAATAGTTGAAATGGCGAAAAACGCCATAGCTCCGCTCGGCGCGTTTTTAAAGGGAGATTATGAAACGTTTTGCACGGGAATAGTGGAAATAGCAAACAATCTTTTCGAGCCGGTTTCGTGCAATCCCGACGGCACGGCAAAGCACCCCGACGTCACCGTTATAGACCAATATACCGAGCCGGTATCGCACTACGGTCTTGATGAGGTAACAAGAGCCGATGCCTTCGATAAGGATATAGTCGACGCGTGCTGCGACGAAGTCGGTGCCGACAACGTTTACGTTTACGGTCTTGCTTGGCATAAATCCATGCAGGAGCTTGCCGCGGACATAAACACGTACGTTCAAAAAATCAAGGCGGATAAGCACGTTGACAAGGTGTCGATTGCCGGACACAGTATGGGCGGAGCGGTTTTGGCTTCGTATTTGGGACTTTACGGCTGTGACGACGTCTCAAACATAACCATGCTCAATTCCGCATTTACGGGGCTTGATATGGTGGGCTGTCTCTTTAAGGGCGAGATAGCCATCGGCACAGATGAGCTTATCCCGTTTATAAATCAGAGTATGAATTCCGACACTCTCGGCAAGGTTCTTGACACCTTAAAGCTTTTGCAGCTTGCGGTGCCGAAGCTTGAAGGCTTCCTCGAGACCGAGCTTCCCGACGGCAGCGGCAGAACCTACAAGGACCGCATTTTTACCGAGTGCCTTGTTTCCGGCTTCGGTTACACGCCGAGTCTTTGGGCGTTTGTGCCGGATGAATACTATAATGACGCAAAAGCCGTAATGCGGGCGTATATGGAGAAAAATCAGCAGCAAAAGGGCGTTTCGACTTCCGTGATAGCCGCCAACTGGGCGACCTTTGAGAGAAAAATCGACGAGATACACAATATACAGGCGAATATTTCTTCGATTTTACAGAGAGCCAAGGCAAGCGGCACTTCTGTTTGCATATTCTCAAACTACAATCTTTATATAGCGCCGTTTACGCCTACCGCCGATTACACGAGCGACGGAGTTATAGAGACAAACCGTACAAGCGGCGGTGCCACCTGCGCCCGTCTTAAAACGACTCTCGGCGACGATTACGTTCAGGCGAGGGACGACGGGCACAATCGTCTTTCCGAGGACGGCATTATCGACGCTTCCTCGTGTATGCTTCCCGAAAACACCTGGTTTATAAAGAATTACGGGCATTCGATGTTTGATTACCGCAAAAACGGCTGTGACCTTTATGTGCGGGCGATGACGGCGAAAACGCAGCCGACCGTTGACACTTGGGCTGAGTATCCGCAGTTTCTCGTTTATAATGCGGGAACTCACTACGTGGCTCCGCTTACGGCAAAGTTCGGCGACGTGGACCTTGACGGCAGCATAACGCCCGTTGACTCAAGGCTTGCTTTGAGATACGTAAACGGTATGGAGGAGCTGTCGCCTACGGCTAAATATGTTGCGGATGCAAACCGCAGCGGCGATATTTCGACCTTTGACGCGGAGTACATCTTAAAGATGTACGCGGGTCTTGTATAATTTCATTTCCGAAAGGAGCTGTAATTTTTACGGCTCCTTTTTGATTTGCACAGTTGTTATTCGCAAAAAACGGCGTAAAACTTGCATATTTTCCCCTAAAATGCTCAAAATTATATTTTGTGCTTAATTTATTTCGCCGAAATACAAAAAATTCGCAAAAACTATGGAAATGCCGTATTTTTTCTGTTATAATATCAAGCGGTTTATAATGCCCATAGCTTTAAAGCGAGGGCAGCCATTAACACTGTAATTTATAATTGGAGGTATTCTCAATGGCAAAAAAGTATTGCTACCTTTTTTCAGAGATCCTTTGTCATTCTTATAATATTTTCCGTGGCTTTGCCAAAGGGCGATGTATCTGCCGCTTTGGACTGATCCGGATTTCCCGCCTTATCAGTCAGACTTTGTGACAGCAGAGTTTCAAATTTTTCCCCATTCCATGAAAGTAAAAGATATGCGGCACTCTCCTCATCCCCATAGGACTGCAGTGCAAATCCAAGCAGATTTTCCTCCGCATCTGCAAGCACACATTTATAATTATAGAGTGCCTCACTGTAATTATAATCTTTTAATACGAGACTGTTCGTTTCTTTTAAACTGGAAGGATCTGAAATGTCAAACATTGTAATCTTGATACCTGTATGTTGCCCTGTTTTTTCATCCGTCTCATATCCGATCCCGACCAGCTTATCTTCCCCCCAGAAATGCAGATACTCTGAAAATCCACTGATCTTTAATTCACCGAGCACCTTGGGATTTCTATCATCCGATAAATCTACAGCAAAAAGCGGATCTGTATTGCGATAGGTAACAAAATATGCCATATTCCCCAGATAACGCGCAGCATAGATTTCCTCTCCCTGTGCAAGGCCTTCTATCTTGCCTGTAAGACTCAGATTTTTATCAAACAAATAAAGATTATTCGTGTCCTCTCCATTTACTGAATCCTGGCTGGTCGTTAAAACCCGTAGTTGTCCGCTCTGTTCATTTATCGCAAATGTATCTGTAATTCTCCCGTTCACTGAAACTGCTCCATCAGCATCCATCTTCCCATCAGCAAGCCCAAATTTTGCAATCTGTGTTACCGCATCATTCCAGGAACCTTTTATCTGATACGCATAAAACGCACTTTCACTCACATAGATATCCACATACTGACTTAAAATCATGGTATTATCCACAACCTGATCCGGATTTTTCACATTTACTGAGGATATATACAGGACGTCTCTTGCTGCTCAAAGAATCATTATCCGAACTATAATACCCCACACCGAACGGGGTCATA
>ENA-UESI01001236-UESI01001236.1-human-gut-metagenome-genome-assembly--contig:-NODE-1236-length-16940-cov-13.370812_pt1 | contig 16940 bp, 13 predicted proteins | sample MGYA00243005_ERZ508006 | MGnify/ENA primary metagenome ERZ508006 (study PRJEB26167, sample SAMN06115436) | human gut metagenome | host: Homo sapiens | place: China:Shandong | collected 2015-06-10... | reverse complement strand
GGACGAACCTTTAGGAACCGATGAAATTGATGCTATTTTAAAGCAGACCTACTACTCTAACAGCCGCGGTGACAATGATAAATTGCACAGGACGGGTGCTAAAAAAACCGATTCTACGGTAAAATATGTCTATAAAGGCACTGAAACACCACAAAATCAAGGTGAATCATACCTTCTTGTGGACGGATATAATATTATATTTGCATGGGATGAATTAAAAGAACTTGCAGCCATTAATCTTGACAGTGCAAGAGGACGTCTCCTTGATATCCTCTGTAACTATCAGGCAATGACAAAATGTAACCTGATTGCTGTATTTGATGCATACCGTGTTCAGGGACATGACACAGAAATGACTGATTACCATAACATCCATGTTGTATTTACAAAAGAAGCTGAAACCGCAGACCATTACATAGAAAGTTTTGCACACAGACATGGCAAAAAAGACTATGTACGCGTGGCAACATCTGACGGATTAGAGCAGATTATCATAATCGGTCAGGGCTGCCACCTCGTTTCTGCCCGCGAGTTCCAGCAGGAAGTCCGGGATATGGAAAATCTTGGTGGAGGGGCTGGTGCTCTGCGCCCTCAACGGCCGCTTCGGCGGGGATTATCCCCTCAGCCCTCCGAGCCCGCCCCGGGGGCAGGGGGTGTACCCCCTGGAGGGCTTCCTGCCGCCGGAGAGGGAGGCGGGGTACCGGACACGGATGGCCGCCGAGACCCGGCCGGTCATCGGTGTGCTGATCCATGACCACTACGCCAGAACCGGCAATCTGGAGCATGTGGACGCCCTGCTGCGGGCCATTCAGGCCCGGGGGGGCGTCCCATACGCCCTGTCCGACTCCTTCGCCGCCGACCACGGGACGGAGCAGGGCATCCTCTACCGGATGGAGCGGTTCTACCGCAGGGCGGACGGCACCCCCATTCCGGGGGCGCTGGTGGTGTCCTACGGCTTCAGCCTGACCACCCTGGCCGGGCGGGAGGCCCGGGCGGGCCAGGTGCCCGCCAGCGTGTTTGAGAACTGGGGCCTGCCGGTGATCCAGGGACTCACCACCTACTGCAGTGCTGACGAGGACCGGCGGGAGATCCGGGGCAACGCCGAGCAAAAAAGCGCCCCTGCGTTTTCGGCACAGGAGCGCTGATGATATAATATTTAGATAAAGTCTACAAGCTCAAGATATGCGCTGTACATCTTATCGGTATTGGGATCTATCGTTATGCGCAGCGAATAGAGCGGTGTCAGACCCATTGGAGTGGCATTTCCGAGCATACTTCCGCAGTACGCCGAGCCGTCGCTGCTCACGCCGTATCTGCCGGCATTTTCGGCGCTCGGCTTGGTGTATACATATGAAAGGTAGCTGCCGGAGATGCTTATCTCGCTGTCGGAACTCATGCCGTTCTGCTCGAAGAATGATGCTATGTTCGCAGCAGTTATCTCCTCGGCGCTTACGCAGTCGTCAACATCGTGCTTATAGATGAGTTGATTTAAGCGGGTGAGCAGACCGTGCGGCAGCCATGCAGGCGTATTGCAGCCTACATCATACTCGTCATCAAGCTCCTCCGCCCACGCTACATACGAATTTTCCAGCGTCACCTTACCGTTCGGGTCGGTAAGGTTTACGAGATAAACTGCTATTCTGTTCTTGCTGCTGCCCTTCGGCGTTAGCGTAAGCCTGTACATCGTGTACCACGGCTTATTTGTGAGCATGATATTGTCGCCGCCAACGTCATACTCCAGCAGGTTATCCTTATTTTCCTCGTAAGTGCCGTCGCCGTAAGCGAAATCGTACTTGTCGGAATACTGCTCGTAAAGTTCGGCTACCGTTATCTTGCCGCCAAGCTGAAAAATGTCGTTTCCTATCTGAACAAGTCCGGAACTCATGGCGGCTGAGGTTATCTCGCTGCTCGGCTCGGTCGGCATAGCCTGCGGCTCGGCCGAAGTTTCGTCAGAGCTTTCGTCCTCTTCGGCGGCTAAGCTATCCAGCGCATTTTCTACGTCCTTTTCGTCGATGTCATCAAGGTCGCCAATATCTCCCGCGCCTATGTCCTCGCTCTCCGCCTTGCGCGAAGCTGCGGGCTTTTCGTCCGCCTTTTCGGGCTTGCCGCCCATGTTTACCGCGACGGCTATACCTCCGCCGACTATCACTGCCGCGCATACTCCCGCGATGACTTTTGCTTTAACTGTTGATAACATAGTTTTTCCTCCCGATACGGCTTTTGCCGATGTGTTTTCGGGAACGGTATTGGCGTGAGAGTTCTGTGAGTTCTGAGTATTCTGTGAAGTATCGGCGCTCGGGGTATCTCCTCCGAAAACGGAAAGCGGCGGCAGCGGCATATCCTGCGATTCCGCAAGCAGCAGCCTTGTGAGCACGGGTACGGGCAGAACCGCGTGCAGCCTGTCGTCGGTCTTTTTCTCGTAAATGAGCACCGCCTCCTTTATCTTCTTTCTGGCGGCGCTCAGGCGCGAAGTTACTGTGCCGCTGGGGCACTCCATTATCTGCGCTATCTCTTCCACGCTAAGCGAGTCGAAGTAGTAGAGTATAACGCTGCGGCGCTGCTCGGCGGTAAGCTCGCGGTCTATTATCTGCATGATGACGCGGCGCTTCTGCACGTCGGCGGCGTATTCTTCGGGTATGAGCCCCTCGTCTGGTATCACCTCCAGCGCTTCGTCTGTCAGCTCTTCCGCAGCAGGCTTTCTGAAATACGCCCTGCATTTGTTTATAGCTATGCGGTTTACCCATGCTGAGAAATTTTCAGGCTCTCTCAGCTCGCCGAGTTTCAGCAGCGCCGTCATGAAGGTGTCCTGCACAGCGTCCTGCGCTTCCTGCGCGCTGCCGATAAGCTTTAGGCAGTTGAAATACACCGATCTGCCGACCTCTTCGTAAAGCCTGCCAAAAGCTTCCCTGTTTCCTTCCTTAGCCTGTAAGACTAGGGCTTTGATCTCTTCTTTTTTCATAAGCTGATGTACAATCTCCTATGTTGAAATATTTTCCCGTTTGGCTGATCTACTGGTCTTCTGACAAAAATAAACGACCCGTTTTCGCGTTTGCCAAAATAACTTCACAGTTTCGGAACTCTCACTTTTTCGTTCCTCATAAGTTAGATGCTTTGCGAAAGCGGATCGTTGAGTAAAATATAAAAGTTAATATATCGTTTACAAATCGTTTATAAAAGTGCTCAATCAGTTATCATTTCGCGCACGCGCAGGTGTATTCCTACGCTGTCTGCTACTTTCTGCGAGCGCTTTATCTCGTCCTCGCCGATTATGTCTACCACCGTGAACATTACCTGCGGAACGTATTTTTTTACCTCCTGCGCGAATTTCAGCATAGCGCCGAAGCTGTCTGCGTCTTTGAAAGAGGGGCGCGTTACCGCCTCGTACTCTTCCTTAGTAGGCGCGTTCAGGCTTATCGAGATGACGTCTATCAGCCCCGCAAATTCGGGAGCGGTATCGCGCTTGTTTATGAGGTCTGAAAGCCCGTTGGTGTTTATGCGCAGCGGCGTCTTACATACCGACTTTATATAGCGCGCGGTGTCTTTCAGCAGCTCAAGCTCGCAGGTAGGCTCGCCGTATCCGCAGAAAACTATCTGGCGGTAGGCGGCAAGGTCGCGCTTTGCGAGGTCTGCCTTTATCTCCTCAAGCGTGGGCTGATGCTCGAGCCAAAGCGGGTCAGAGCCGTAAGCGCCGTCGCCGTTGTTGCGTATGCAGAAAGTGCAGTTGCAGGGGCACTTGTTGGTTATGTTGAGATAAAGCGCGTCGTCTATCTCGTATGATATAGTCATTGCCTTTTCCATTTTTACATTACCTAGCCTTTCCTTTTATAAGTCTTACAGCCGCCGCCGCGCCTATTAAAATAGTGAGCGCTATGGCGCATATCAGAAGCACCCATGACGAGCGCTGAGATCGTACAAATTCGTCCATCGTGCGGCTGCCTATCGCTTTTTCGGCGGCAGATGTCTTGCCCATAGCCGAAAGAGTCATTACCGTCATAAACTGCGCGTTCACCAGCCCCGCGAAAAATGCCGCGCCTGAGCCGATGGAGCGGAATATCGCCGAGTAGCTCTCGGTATTTTTGTAAGTGACCACGCCTTGTATGCAGTGCGCCAGAGCCAGCAGTGTGAAGAGCAGATAGCAGCCTGCTATTACGTAGCAGCCGTACTTGCTCTCTTCGTTCATAACGTCTGAAAGCAGCGTTATCAGCGAGATGGAAAAACCCAGACTCGCCGCCATCAGCACTACTGAGAGTATGCAGTTCGCCTTTTCGTATTTCTGCAGGGCGTTGTTTTTTATCTTTTTCGGCATTTTTTTACTCCTCCGTATCGTTATCCTGCGGCGGCTCTTCCGAGCGCTCTATCGTCAGCGAATCTATGCGCTGCGCGTCCTCCATCTTTACCGTCACGATGAAAGGCTCTATTATCAAGCGCTCGCCGTTTTCGGGAAAGCGGTCTATCTTCTCTATCACCCAGCCGCCCAGCGAATTTGAGTCAGCTTCGATAAGGTCTTCGTCGAGGTCGGCTTTTTCGAGAAAGTCTGATACCGAAAGCTCAGCCGATACCTGCCAGCGGTTTTCGCCCAGCGTCTTGAAAGAATCGTCTACCTCGTCGCGCTCGTCGTAAATATCGCCCACCAGTTCTTCTATTATGTCCTCCAGCGTGCAGATTCCCTCAGTGCCGCCGTACTGGTCGATGACCACCGCCATGTGCACCTTTTTCTTCTGCATCAGCTTCATAACGTCTGAAATGCGCTTGCTTTCGGGTATGAATACAGGCTTGTTCATTATGCTCTCGATACTCTCGCCGCTGCCCGAAAGGTACAGCTTGAAGAAATCTGCCTGATGTATTATGCCGACGATGCTGTCGATAGTGCCTTCGTAAACAGGCATACGCGAGTAGCAGTTATCCATGAATATCTCTTTTATCCGCTCCATATCGGTGTGTATCTCTACGCCCACGATGTTCACGCGCGGTACGAGCACCTCGCCGATAGATGTTTCGTCGAAGTCGAGCGCCGAGCGCACTAGGTCAGACTCCTGCTCTTCCAGTACGCCCTCAGTTTCTATCTCGTCGATTATGTATTTCAGCTCTTCTTCAGTAACGCTGGGCTGTTCTTTTTTGCCGCCGAGAAGGGCGGTCGCGAGCCGCTTTATCGCGGAGAAGAACCATATCGCGGGCGTGAGTATCGTCATGCAGACCGAAAGCGGCGCTGCCATCAGCATAGAGAAATTCTCGGCGTTTTCCTTAGCGAGGCTCTTCGGCAGTATCTCGCCGAAAATCAGCACAAGCAACGTCATGACGAGGGTAGCCGCCGCCACGCTTCCGCTGCCGAACTGCTCGGTAAAAAGCACCGTAGCGAGCGACGAAGCGGAGATGTTCACGATGTTGTTGCCGATGAGTATAGCCGTAAGCGCCTTATCAAAATTCTCGGTGATCTTCAGCGCTTTCTGCGCGCTCTTGCTGCCCGAAGCAGCCAGATTTTTAAGGCGTATGCGGTTCGCCGCTGAGAAAGCCGTTTCAGTAGCCGAACATACGGCAGATATTGCTAAAAGCAGACATATCACTACTATTTTCATTTTAAAACTATTACCCCTTTTGAGATCATGAGATTATCGGTAAGCGGCATATTCTTCCATGCCGCATTACATACATATATTTATAATAACACATTGCGCGCAAAAAATCAAGATATAGAAGGCTCTTTGCGGCGGAATTTTTCCTATTTTGTGATCTCTGTTCGGAATAATTAAATATTTGTACTTGCAAAATTTATTTTTTTGATGTATAATCTTTAAGGTAAAAAAATAAAACAGCAAAATGTGCAGAAAAATTCAGAAAGAATGGAAAAGGAGAAATAAAATGGAGGATAACAGAAATACCGCACCCGATATTTTTGACCGCATGATGGGCAGCGGCTTTTTAAAAAGGTTCGAGCCTTTTTATAAGGCGCATAAAGAGATACTGCTTTACCTGCTCTTCGGCGGACTTACCACGCTGGTCGGCATAATCTTTTTCGCAATACCCGTGAAACTTATCTCGCTGCCTGAAGTTCAGCTTTTTGGGCACAAGATAAACCTTACCGTTCAGGTCGCGAACGTGATCTCTTGGGTGTGCGCGGTGACATTTGCTTATGTTACCAACCGCACATGGGTGTTTGAGAAAAAAGCCCACGGCTCGGCGGCGGTGGCGGGCGAGTGTGCAGCCTTTTTCGCAGGCAGGTTCCTGACGCTGGTGATAGAGAACATACTGCTCAATATCACGGTAGACAGCCTCGGCATGGGCGATATACTCGCGAAGATACTGGTCTCGGTAGTTACCATTATCCTGAATTATATTATAAGCAAGCTTTTTGTATTCCGCGGGGATAAAAAAGCTGCTTAGATCATGAGGTGACCTTTTTTATGAGTACGATTTTGACCGATGAATACAGCTACATATTATTTATAGCCGTTATTCTGCTTTCGACTAAGCTGCTGGGTCTGCTGACGCAGCGCTTCAATATGCCGCAGGTAGTCGGCGCGCTGGTGGCAGGCGTGCTTATGGGACCTTCCTGCTTCGGGCTGGTACAAAAGACCGAGTTCATCACGCCCCTCGCCGAGCTTGGCGTAATAGTGCTGATGTTCACAGCGGGTATGGAGACCGACCTGAAAGAGCTTAAAAAGTCCGGCGCGGCTTCTTTCGTTATAGCGATGTGCGGCGTGCTCGTGCCGATAGGCGGCGGCTACCTGCTCTCGCGCATATGGGGCATAGGCACCGACAGCTCCGGCAACATGGCTTCGGCATTTTTACAGCAGATATTTATAGGCATAATACTCACCGCTACGTCTGTAAGCATAACGGTAGAAACGCTCAAAGAGCTTGGCAAGCTAAAGACCAGTGCGGGCAGCGCTATACTCGGCGCGGCAGTGATCGACGATATACTGGGTATAGTAGCCCTCACCATAATAATGTCTGCCGGCGGCGGCAGCGGCGAGGACGGCGGCTCTATCGGCATAGTACTGCTGAAAATACTCGGCTTCTTCGCGGTAGCGGTTCTCTCGGCAGTGCTCTTCCACATCGTATTCTTCAAATGGCGCGCGCATGACAAGAAAGACCTTCGCCGCCACACAGTTGTCTGTTTCGTATTCTGTCTGCTGCTTTCGTGGATAGCTGAAGAATTTTTCAGCGTAGCGGACATCACAGGCGCGTTCGTAGCAGGTCTGGCGCTTTCGGGTATGCCGACTACCAGCTACACCTCCACCAAGTTTGAAACGGTATCATATATGCTGCTCTCGCCCGTATTCTTCGCGAGCATCGGTCTTTCGATGACAAATATCAGCATGAGCGGCTCTATGATAGCCTTCACCATACTGCTCACCGTTATAGCCGTTCTCACAAAGATAATCGGCTGCGGTCTGGGCGCAAAGATATGCAGATACACCAATAAGGAAAGCGTGCAGATAGGCGTGGGCATGATCTCGCGCGGCGAGGTAGCGCTTATAGTCGCCAACAAAGGTTCGGCGAACGGTCTGATAAGCGAAGAGCTTTTCGCACCGATAATCATAATGGTAGTAGTTACCACTATAGTTACCCCGATACTGCTGAAACTTGTTTTCCACGACAAGCACGCGGCAGAGCCCGCACAGGCGTAATTTTAAACTATATCAGGCAGATCGTTTCAGATTGAGGCGGTCTGCTTTTTGTTTCAGCCCAGTAGCCGAGTTACCCCCAGCGTTGGGTCGAAGCCTTTTTCGATAGCCGACATCCCGCTTTCGATAAATATCTGCTCTTTCGGCAGCTCGCGCGGGGTGTAGCCCGTAAGCTGCTTGAACACGCGGTTGAAACTGCGTATAGTGCCGAAACCTGCCGCCAGCGCCGCTTCGCCGATAGCCATGTTCCCGCGCGAGAGCATTTTTACCGCCGCGCTCACCCGCACTATGTTCAGGTATTCCGAAAAGGTCATGCCCGACATCTTGCGGAAATATTTTGAGAAATACGGCTTGCTGAAACACATGAACTCCGCCGCTTCGTCAAAGGTCATGTCCGCGCAGCGCTCTGAGATAAGGCTCAGCAGGTCTTTGTACGCCGTGCTTTCGCCCAGCTTGCCCGCCTCCTGCGTTTTTTCGCCGCGAAATATCTCCGCCACAAGCGCCATCGCAAGCCCCGTGCAGACGGCTTCATGGTATTTTTCGCCTGCCGAGATCTCTCGACGTATCCGCTCGGCAGTTTCCGCTATCGGATAACTGTTTTCCAGCAGGGGGCATACGGGCGCGCGCTCGCCAGCTATCGAAGCTATCAGCTCTGACTTTATTTTCATCACAGTCAGCACGCTTTCGGCCTCCGCCTTTATGTAATGCACAGCCCCGCCGCGCACGAAAATGCACCGCCCCTCGGTAAGCTGATACACTGTATTTTCCGCCATTACCTCGGCACAGCCGCTCTCGGCGCAGATAAGCTCGCTCTCCATATGCCAGTGCGGCAGATTTTGCAGACCGCCGTACCTCTGCACCGCCGCCTGCAATTTTCCCGAAAGAACGCTTTGTTCGTATTTTGCTATCATCGCATTTCACCTCTGTATATGATTATACCACACAGGTTAATAAATGTCTATAATCGGTAAACAAAATTCTTGAAAAAAACTGCATATTAGATTATAATACAGTTAAGGCAAGACCGCACAAGGACCGCCTAGCGGCTTTGCACGCAATCTGCTTGCATATTTTCCGTCATATTGCACAGAAACTCCTTACCATACGCTAGTATGCCTGCGTCGTTTCTATACAATCTGACTAAAAATCTGACTGCGCATCTTACGCGCAATCCTTGTGCGGTCTTGCCTTAAGCATTTGGAATTTTAACGGAGGGAGCAAATATCATGAAAAAATTATATTTTATAACAGGCAGCCAAGACCTTTACGGCGAGGCTACTCTCGCTCAGGCGGCCGCCGACGCAAAGGAAATGGCGGCGTACTTGGGCGAAAAGCTCGCTGACATCGCCGAGGTAGAGGCAAAGCCGGTGGTGAGAAACAGCGCCGAAGCGCTCGAGATATGCGCCGCCGCAAGCAACGACAGCGCCTGCATAGGCGTTATAATGTGGATGCACACGTTCTCGCCCGCGAAGATGTGGATAAGCGCGCTGAAAGCTCTGCGCAAGCCGATGCTCCACCTGCACACGCAGTACAACGAGCGTCTGCCGTATGAGAGCATCGACATGGACTTCATGAACCTGAACCAGTCGGCGCACGGCGACCGCGAGTTCGGCTTTATCTGCACGCGCCTCGGCATAAAGCGCGAGGTGGTCGCGGGCTACTACAAGCACGCCGACGTTATCGAAAAGATACGCCGTTTCGCGCAGGCGGCTGCGGCGGTGGGCTTCGGCAGGGGCATGAGAGTCGCGATGTTCGGCAGCAATATGCGCGACGTTGCCGTTACCGACGCCGACAGGGTAGAGTGCGAGATAAAGTACGGCTGGAACGTGAATTATTACGGTATAGGCGACCTCTGCGACATGATTTCCGAAGTCACCGAAGCCGAGATAGACGCTAAAATGGCTGAGTACGCCGAAAAGTACGCTATGAATACCGACAACACCGCCGCCGTTCGCGAGCAGGCTAAGTACGAGGTCGCGCTTGATAAATTCCTCGCGCGCGAGAATATTTCCGCTTTTACCGATACTTTTCAGGACTTGCACGGTCTGGAACAGCTTCCCGGCCTTGCCGCGCAGAACATAATGGCTAAGGGCTACGGCTTTGGCCCTGAGGGCGACTGCAAGACCGCCGCGCTCGCCGCAGTGCTCGGCAAACTGGCTGATGGCAGAGAGGGCGCTACCGGCTTTCTCGAGGACTACACCTACGACCTGCCCGAGGGCGGCGAGGCAGAGCTGGCTTCGCATATGCTGGAGGTTTCGCCAGTATTCGCCGCTGAAAAGCCCGCGATAGAGGTTCACCCGCTGGGTATAGGCGGCAAGTCTGCCCCAGCGCGACTAGTGTTTGAGGGCGTTACCGGCGAGGGCATTGCCGTTTCGCTGATAGATCTGGGCGACCGTTTCAGACTCGTCTGCGCCGAGATAACACTTGTAAAACAGCCCGCCGCTATGCCGAAGCTGCCCGTAGCGAGAGTTATGTGGAAGCTGAAGCCCGATCTCGCGACAGGCTCGGCGGCTTGGATATACGCGGGCGGCGCTCACCACGCGGTAGTTTCCACCGCCCTCACCGTTGACGATATTCGCCTTTACGCAAAAATGACCGATACCGAGCTTGTTGTGATAGACGGCAAGACCGAGCTGAACGCTTTTGAACAGCAGCTTGAGCTGCTCGATACCGTTGCGAAACTGAGGAGGTAGATCATGTTGGAACTGAAAAATACATATCTTGGAATAGAGCTCGGCTCTACCCGCATTAAGGCGGTGCTCATCGGCGACGATTATGCGCCGCTCGCTTCGGGCAGCCACGACTGGGAAAACCGCCTTGAAAACGGCTACTGGACATACTCGCCGGAAGATATTCACGGCGGCGTAAGAGCCTGCTTCGCCGACCTCGCCGCAGACGTTCACGAGAAATACGGCGTGCCGCTGACCACCGTAGGCGCTATGGGCATTTCCGCGATGATGCACGGCTACATGGCTTTCGATAAGCAGGATAAGCTGCTCGTTCCATTCCGCACATGGCGCAACACCACCACTAAGCAGGCGGCGGAGCAGCTTTCGGCGGCGCTGGGCTTTAATATCCCGCAGCGCTGGAGCATAGCGCACCTTTATCAGGCGGTGCTGAATAAAGAGCCGCACATCGGCGAGATAGCGCACATCACCACCCTCGCGGGCTACATAAATTACCTGCTGACGGGCGAAAGAGCGGTAGGCGTGGGCGAAGCTTCTGGCGTTTTCCCCGTTGAGAAGGGCGCTTACAACGCCGACTATATGCGCACCGCTGAGAAAATGCTTGCCGAGCAGGGCTTTTCGCTGCCGCTTGCGGAAGTTCTGCCGCCGATAAAGACTGCGGGCGAGGGCGGTGCGTACCTTACCGAAGAGGGCGCGGCGTTCCTCGACCCGACGGGCACGCTGAAAGCAGGCGTACCGCTTTGTCCCCCCGAGGGCGACGCGGGCACGGGCATGGCTGCCGCTAACGCAGTACGCGTCGGCACGGGCAATGTTTCGGCAGGCACTTCCACATTCTCAATGCTGGTATTGGATAAAAACCCCGCCGCCGCTTACCCTGAGATAGATATGGTCACCACCCCAGACGGCGCTCCCGCAGCTATGGTGCACTGCAACAACTGCTGCTCTGAGCTGGACGCTTGGGTGAAGCTTTTCGGCGAATTTGCGGCGCTCACGGGAAACGCCATCGACAGATCGGCGCTTTACGAAACGCTTTATAAGAACGCCATGACGGGCGACCCCGACTGCGGCGGCGTTACCTCGTTCAACTACCTCTCAGGCGAGCCTGTTACGGGCGCGGAGAGCGGCAGACCGATGTACTTCCGCCAGCCCGACGGCAAAATGGATCTCGCGAATTTCTTCCGTGCGCAGATCTACTCGGCTTTTGCAACGCTCAAGATCGGCATGGATATACTCTTTGAAAAAGAGCAGGTAAAGGCTCAGCAGTTTACGGGACACGGCGGGATATTCAAGGTAAAAGGCGCGGCTCAGCAGGTGCTCGCCGACGCGCTCGATACGCCCGTTTCGGTAATGGCGACTGCCGGTGAGGGCGGCGCTTGGGGCATGGCTCTGCTGGCGGCTTACATGATAAAGGGCGGCGGAAAGACCCTGCCCGACTGGCTGGACAGCGAAGTTTTCGCGGATATAGAAAAGCTCACCGCCGCGCCCGAAGCTGAGGGCAAGCGCGGATTTGACGAATATATCAGAAGATACAAGGCTGCGCTGGCGGCTGAAAAATTACTGGGAGATGTGAAATAATGCTTGAAAAACTGAAAGAAGAAGTGCTCGCGGCGAACCTTATGCTGCCGAAGTACGGCCTTGTAACATTCACATGGGGCAACGTTTCCGCTGTGGACAGAGCGAGCGGAATGATGGTGATAAAGCCCTCGGGCGTTGAGTACGGCAGCATGACCGCCGAGGACATGGTGGTGGTAGACCTCGCGAGCGGCAAGGTAGCCGAGGGCAGATACAAGCCCTCGAGCGATACGCCCACCCACTTGGAGCTGTACCGCGCCTACGAGAACATCGGCGGCATAGTGCACACTCATAGCCGCTGGGCAACGTCTTTCGCGCAGGCGGGCGCAGGCATAATTCCGATGGGCACTACGCAGGGCGACTATTTTTACGGTGAGATACCATGCACGCGCGACATGACCCCCGCCGAGATAGGCGGCGAGTACGAAAAGGAAACGGGCACTGTTATAATCGAAGCTTTCGCGGGCGCAGACCCTATGACGATACCTGCGGTGCTTGTGAAGAACCACGGCCCGTTCGCATGGGGCGCAAATGCCGCCGAAGCGGTGCACAACGCGGTAGTGCTTGAAGAGATAGCCTTCATGAACTACCACGCCGCCGCGATAAACCCGCAGGCAGGCCGTATGCCGCAGGCTTTGCTGGATAAGCACTATCTGCGCAAGCACGGCGAGAACGCTTATTACGGTCAGAACTGAGATACATATATTTTTGCAGCGTTGTTTTTTGACTGCCATATTTCATGTTTCTAAAAAAAGTATACAGATTAGTTATAAAAAATGTTTGATATATCTGCTTAAATGCTATACAATAGATTTATTATTTAGATTCAAAGAGGTGACCGTAAAAATGTGTGATACCGAAGAGTTTGATTCCAAGATAAAGCGCGTGCTCATAACCGAGGACGAGATAAAGGCGAAGATAGCCGAGGTCGGCGCGCAGATCAGCCGCGAGTATGAGGGCAAGCCGCTGCTGCTGGTGAGCATTTTAAAGGGCGCTTTCGTTTTCATGGCGGATATTTGCCGCGCCGTTACCGTGCCCTGCGAGATAGGCTTTATGTGCGCAAAAAGCTACTATAACGGCACATCTTCCAGCGGTATAGTAAAGATAACCATGGATCTCGATCAGGATATAAGCAAGTATCATGTGATAATAGTAGAAGATATTATCGACACGGGCAGAACGCTCAGCGACATTATCAAGCTGCTGAAAGCCCGCGACCCTCTCTCGCTGAAAGTAGTTACCCTGCTCGATAAGCCTGACCGCAGACTGGTAGACCTTAAAGCAGACGTTTCGCTCTTTACCATACCCGACTATTTCGTTATAGGCTACGGACTCGACTGCGCCGAGATATACCGAAATCTGCCTTACATAGCGGAATATGACGCGGACTAGGGCAACACCGCACAACTATTGTGTACGTATTACGCCGTCAGATTTTTCGTCAGATTGCCTAAAGCCGATGAAGGCTAACTCGCGTTAGTCGAAGAGGTTTTAGGTGATATGACGGGAAATATGCAAGTAAGACGTACACAAAGCCGATAGGCGGTAGTTGCGCGGTGTTGCCCTAACTATTAGCATAAAAAATCAAAGCGTGTACCACATTTTGCGGCACACGCTTTTTTCTTTATTCTAGCTTTTTATCTACACATTTCTAATCTAAACATCATACATAGGTGATAGTAACGCCCGAAGCTTTTATCCTGCCCCTTATCACCAGCGTTTTGTCCAGCTTCGCCGAGTTGGTAGCGCCCTCTTCCGTTATACCGCCCGCGCGGCAGTCAGCCTCTATGCGCACCACCCATTCGCGCGGGATGTACAGCTCAAGACCGCTGCAAAGCACGTCGAGGTTTATCTCGGCTCTGTTTTCAGCCATGTCTGCGCCGTCGAAATACACCTCCGAGCCGCTGTAATGGCAGAATATATCAGCCTTTTTGAATTGCTGCGAGGTGATGTAATTGGTAGCGCCCGCAAAGCTCGCATTTATCTGCACATTTTCGCCGTCATATGAATTTTTCGTGCCCTCGGGCTTGCCGTAAACTCTGCCGCTCCACTTTTTCTGCGTCATGCGGTAGCGGTAAGGGAATATCAGCGATAAGCCGATGCTGAGGCATACCGCCGTTATCAGCACGGGGAATGGGGTGAGCTTTTCTATTCCCAGCGGCTCGGCGAAAAGTATCGCCATTACAGCCAGCGGGCAGAAGATCCCCCAGAAATTGAGGCGGCGTATGCTGTTGACGATAATGGGTATCAGCAGCAGCGAAATGACTACGCTAAGCGCGCTGACGCCGCCCAGCAGACCCAGCTTGCTGAGTATCACGGCAGCGCCGGCAAGTATGAAAAATAAGCCCCATATAAGATTTTTGCCTTTCATAAGTATCTCCTTTCGCCCAGCCTTAATTTTAGTACTTTCAGATAACTGCGGCCGGCGTACAGTTGCTTGTCAGTTCCCGCGAAGCTTATCAGCGTGGCGGAAGCTAAGCCTTTTTCTACCGAGTAGATGTGCTTTACATTTACGATGGCGGATTTTGAAACGCGCACAAATTTCTGCGGCAGTGTGTTTTCAAGCTCAAAAAGCTTCGCCTTTACCTGAAAAACATCGTCCGCGGTGTGGGCGCTGAGAAAATTGCTCTCGGTCTCAAAAAACAGTATAGAGTCAAGCGGCGGGAAAAACTGCTTGCCGCCCTTGAAAAACGCTACGTCGGCGCTGCCCATAGCCTCAGCCGCGCGCTTTAAGCGGAGTATGTTTTCATCAACGTCGCGGCAATGTATCACCACAGTATCGGCGGGCAGCTCCTCGTCGGTAACTATTTTCACTTTCAATTTTCTCACCTCCGCTGATATTATTATATAGCAGATCGCCGCGTTTGTAAAGCGTAATTTGCCAAGCGGTAAAAAAACGGGGGTAAGCGGTATTTTTTCGCTCTCAAATGCGCGCTCTTCATCGCAGGCTGTACATACTAATATGTAAATAAATCCCAATATTCTTAATTTTCACATTATAATGCCTTGACATAACAGCCGTATTGCAGTATAATAAATAGTGTGTTTGCGCATATAAAAAAAAGAGAGCGCAGACCTCGCGAAACTTGTGTATATATAGATTTAAAAACGGAGGATCAAAAATTGAGGACAACTTTTCCAAAAAGCATTTTACATATTGTGATAGCTGCATTTGCCGTGCTAGCGGCGGTGCTCACGCTGCCTGCGCTTACAGCTTCGGCGGCGGATGGCGCTTACTCTACGGGCGCGCTGCTGCCCGAATACTCCAGCTCGGAGGAGGTAAGCGTGCTCGACTACAAAGCGGACGCTAAAGGCAGCAAAGACAGCGCAAGCGCTATACAAAAGGCGCTGAACGTCGGCAAAAGCAAAGGCTCAGACAGCCACCAAGTAGTGGTGCGCGTGCCGGCGGGTACATATAAAATATCCAAAACGCTGAAAATTTACAGCAATACCCATCTTATACTAGAGGACGGCGCTACGATAGTAAAGGGCTTTTCGCAGGGCTGTATGCTGAAAAACACCATGCAGTACGGCGGGGGCGGCTACGGCGCTGACAGAAATATAGTTATAGAGGGCGGCACATGGGACGGCAATACCTCGGCTTACAACAGTATGTATACCTTTTCTAATATACGCATAGCCCACGCGAACAACATCGCTTTCCGCGGGGTGAGCGTTATCAATAACAAAAACGGCCATCATTTGGAGATTGGCGGCGTGCAGGGGCTTTCGATAGACGGCTGCTATTTCAGCGGATATACAGGCTCGCTGGTGAAAGAGGCTATACAGCTCGATGTAATGAACAGCGCTGAGCTTTTCGCAGGCTTCGCGCCTTTCGACGACACCGCCTGCGACAACGTGCTGATACAAAACTGCACATTCCGCAACATACCGCGTGCGATAGGCTCGCACTCGGCGGTAGTCGGCAAATACTATACTGACGTCACTATAAGGAACAACAATTTCAGCGATATATGGGACGTTTGCATGATACTGTATAATTACCGCAAATGCACTGTTTCGGGCAACACCATAACCGACTGCGGCGCGGGGCTGACTTTCAATTACATGAGCGACGAGAGCTTTCGTCACTATTTCTGCGCGGTAACGGGCAACTCTACTTCGGGCATAAACACCGACGCGGATACCGTAATCACCGGCAACAGCATTACTACCGTGCAGACCACCATGCAGTTCGAGCCTTACGCCATAAAGCTTTTCGGCAAGAGCGTTTCGGCTAATAAAGATTACCCCGCATATAATTACACGGTGGATAACGTTAGCGTTACGGGCAACACGATAGTTACAGCTGGCAGCGCTATAAACGCTACCAACGTCTACGACAGCGAAATATCAGACAATGAGATCTCGCCGAACGCCGATGTAGACTGCGTTGACTCAGACCTCATAAGCCTTTCGTACTGTTACAGCACAGATATAAAGAGCAACAAGATAAGCGGCTCTTACAAGAGCGGTCTGCGCGCCTCCAACGCTTCAGACCTCAGCATAACGGGCAATACTTTCAGCAAAAACGCCGTGTGCGCTATGGTGCTGGGCAACACGAAAAAATCATCGGTGAATAAAAACACCATCAAGGACAGCGCTACGGGCGGCGTGAAGCTGGGCGAGGGCTGCGCCAGCGTTACGGTAAACAAAAACGTTATCAAAAACTGCTCGGAGTACGGCATACAGGTAGTATCGGCAGGCTCGGGCAAGGATATAAAGCTGAAATCAAACGACCTTTCGGGCGGCGCGGTAGGAATTTCCTGCATAAAGAGCGGCAAGGCTTACCTCTACGGCAATTCCTTCGAGGCGGTTTCCGACAAGGTGTACGCCGACGCCGAGGGGCTGATTACCCTTGCGGAAGCGAAGAATTTCACCGCTGAGGAAGTTACCGAAAACCGCATAAAGCTGATATGGAACTCTATCAGCGAGGCGGACGGCATATCCGTTTACCGCAAACAGGCGGGCGCGGAAGAATTTGAGCTTATAGCTTCGGTAGACAGCGGCGCGCTTTATCAGGACGAGCGGCTGAACCCCGGTACTAACTACGTTT
>ENA-UESI01001234-UESI01001234.1-human-gut-metagenome-genome-assembly--contig:-NODE-1234-length-16944-cov-8.387621_pt1 | contig 16944 bp, 8 predicted proteins | sample MGYA00243005_ERZ508006 | MGnify/ENA primary metagenome ERZ508006 (study PRJEB26167, sample SAMN06115436) | human gut metagenome | host: Homo sapiens | place: China:Shandong | collected 2015-06-10... | reverse complement strand
TAATATTCGCACCTATTATAGCACGTTTGTGCCCCCCCACAAGACATACAGGAACTTTTTTGCGACGCAGTTTGGCTGTCTATTGCCCTTACGTTTTGCCAGCCGCCGAAGTTAGCAGTAATACGCAGTTGGTAAAATTTGAAGATAAAGCTTCAACAACAAAAATAAGACCAGCCTCTGCCAGTCTTGTTCCTAAATCCTATTGCACTCCACCATCGTGAAGCGCTGCTGCTTTATTATGTAAGCAGGCCAAGTGTACACTACAGCTACAACAAACGAAAGGTGTGATCATATGTCATCCAATCCCAAAATCGACGTAAGTCGCTTCATTAAACAGGAAGGTAATACCTGCGGCGCTCATTCCATTTATAACTATTTGGTACTTATAGGAGAAATCGCTTCCAATCAAGATCCTGATACCCAGAGAACTATAATTCAAAGTATTTATAAACGAATAATTTCAGAGCAAACCAGAGAAGCAGCTTTACCTAATCTGATGTTAGCTGTTTTAAAGGAAAGTGTTCCATCAATAACCTTATATGGCAGTAAAGAATTCCAATCAAAGCTGGATGAACTATGTCGCCAACTGGGGATTGCTGCAGAAATCAATTATGCTGATAATCTTTTATCTAATGTCCTCGCTAAAGGTCAGTACGGCATCGCCCTGTGGAATACTAAAGAAGAATTCCCGCCGCTGACTCAATTGGCAACTATGCATTATACTGTGGTCTACAAAAATGCTGACGGAGATATCTATGCCCTGGATTCTAACTGCCCTGACAAAGGCTGGCAATTAGTCGGTCCTCAATTTACTCTACACTTTATGGGGCTTTTATTCGCCTGATAAATACACGCTTGCAGATTCTCCTTTGCTCCAATTCAGTAAAAAATCTGCTGCCAGTTTTTTATTGACACTAAACCAGCATAACCCTGTTTTGAATTTTGAGAAAAACCAAACCCCTGTCTGCAATATGCACAGCAGGGGTTTACCTATTTATCCGGCGTCTTTAGCTGCGGGCTTTTGAAGTTCGGACGCCAACAAGCCCCCCGCCATATCAGCGGGAGGCTTAAGGGAAATATTTTCGAACAAGGTACGGGTTGAAGATACCCTGCCGAAAAGCGTGTCAGTCTGCGGCCGGCTGGCAGGCAAAAGCCGCCGTCTTGCCGCTGTTATCGAAAATAAAGGTCAGCATCAGCTGCCGGACCTGCTCTTAACTTACAGCCGCTTTATCTTCAGCCGCGTTCTGCCTTCATTCTTTGCAGTTCGGCCCGCTGTTCTTCCAGCAGCAGTCTTTGCTCTTCCAGCAGGGTCTGCTGCAATTTCATTTGGGTCATCATTTTTTCTATGTCGCCGTTTCTGGCTGCCAGCAACTGGTCTACTTCTTTGCGGGTATAGACGATGTCGCGGGGTTCTTTTTTGCGGTCTTTAGAGCGGTCCAGCGCAAAGTTGATGCCGAAGTTGCCCATTTTGCTGCCGCCTTCGCTGATGCCCATGCCCAGCGAGAACATCACTTTTTCGTTGGGGGCATAGAAGCCGCCCACTGCTAAAGCACTTTTGCCGCCATAGCCGCCATAGGCCATAGCCAGCTCACCCTTGTTGCCGTCCTGGAAGCGTGGGTGCAGACCGGCCATTGCTGCCGAAAGCGCGCCGACGCTGTCGATCTCGTCGCCCAGCTTCGTGATGTCGTGGCTGATATTGCCGATCTCCTGCTGCACCTGATAGAGCTGACTGCCGTTGACGGCGTCCATCGAGGTAGCGCTCACTTCGCCGGCGGCGACGTTACCGATCTTAGTGCCGCCATTGCCTTCCAGGGTGATCTTGTTTTTATTGAGCTTACCATTGCTGTCCACGTCATATTTGGCGGCGCTGTCATGCACGGCTTTCAGCTGGTCCTCGGTGGCCGCCTGCCCGCTGGCATAATTATCGGCGTCCCAGGTCGTGTTGGCCAGGCCGCCCACTTTGCCGTTGTTGCCGTCGATGCTGACTTTATTGCTGCCGGAACCGATCTCTACCACATCATTCAGCCTGACCTGATGATCGATGCCGCCGGATTCATTTTTACCGGTATTATCAATGATCAGGTTATTATCGCCGTTGGAAACACTGCTGTACTGCCCGGCTTTATCTGCTGCTTCGCTGGCTTTGTCGTGGATAGCTTTCAGTTGGTCCTCGGTGGCTGCCCGGCCGCTGGTGATGTTGTCAGGGTCCCAGTCTTTATTGGTCAGGCCGTCGACCGTACCTTCATTGTCTTTATTGATAGTGACGCCGCCGGCTTTGACCGAGCCGTCTTCGCCGTCAAGGACGACCTTGCCCTTGCCGACGTCGATCTTACCCTCGCCTGTACCGTCGATGACCATATTACCGCTATCGCCGACGTCCAGCTTATCGCCAAGTTTTACTTCGTAGTCGGTACCGCCGTTACTGCCCGGTTTCGACTCGATAACGATATTGCTGTCGCCTTCCTGCACAGTTACTTCCTGTGCGGCGACCTGCTGCTGCACCTGATAGAGCTGGCTGCCGTTGACAGCGTCGGTCGAATCAGCGCTGACACGTCCGGCCGCTACGTTTTGGAGCTGGCGGGCCGCGCCGGGAGCGCCCACACTGACCGCACCCCTGACGTCACTGACGCCGGCCCATTGAGTATAGGCGCTGTTGCCGGTAACGTCATGGATCTCAAAAACGACCGAGCCGCTGCCCAAAGCGACGCTGTCTGCCAGCGCTACGATAGTATTGTTGCCCAGCGCCAGGCCATTGGTGGCGTTGCCGACAATAATGTTCCCGTTGCCCAGCGCCGCACTGTTATTAGCGTAGATCTTATTCTCATTGCCCATGACGGCGGCCAGTTCTGCGTCTACGATGTTATCCGTACCGACAGCGGCAGAGGAACTGCCTTTTACCTTGTTATTCGTGCCAACGGCGGTCGCCTTCGCGCCTGTCACTATATTCGAGCCGCCCAAAGCCACGCCGTCCGCTGCGGCGGCAATATTTTTATAGCCGAAGACGCTGGTACGGTCGCCATAGGCCAGATTGTCATAGCCGACAGCACTGGACTGCTGCCCTGCCGTGGAGTTATTGACGCCAAAAGCGCTGGAATAATCACCCTTGGCAATATTGTTATTACCAAAAGCATTGGCGTCCAGGCCTTCCGCCGAATTATTCACGCCCACGGCGCTGCTGCCTGCGGCGTCCGCATTATTGCTGCTGCCCACAGCGCTGGCGCGTTCACCTTTGGCGATATTACCATAGCCAAAGGCGCTGGCATAGCTGCCGCTGACGCTGTTATTGATACCGAAAGCAGAGGCGTTATCATTGAGCACATCATTATAATTGCCCATAGCGACGGCATTGCTGCCTGTGACCATATTGGTGATACCGAAGGCGCTGGCATCAACGCCGGAGGCTTCGTTATCGTAACCAAAAGCGTTGGCATGGGTATTGGATGCCGTATTGCTGTTGCCAAAGGCGCTGGAGTTTTCACCGATAGCGCCGTTACCATAACCAAAGCCGCTGGAAAATCTGCCGGAGGCTTCGTTGCCGCTGCCCACAGCGCTGCTGTATTCACCGCCGGCGCCGTTGCCGTAGCCCAGGGCGCTGCCATAAAAGCCCTGCGCGTTATTGCTTCGGCCAATAGCAAGGCCATGATCGCCCAGCACATGATTATCATTGCCGATGGCGATAGCTTCAAGCACTGCGGCGTCATTACTGATACCGACAGCAACCGCGTCAGTACCGGAAGTTTTATTACTGCTGCCCACAGCGACGCTGCCTTCGCCAAGAGCGTTATTATAATAACCGAGCGCGCTGGCACGGTCGCCTGCGGCAGTATTGGCATTGCCTACAGCGACTGCCTGGTCGCCGGCAGAAGTGTTACCCGCCCCGATAGCGCTGGCTTCGAAACCGTCGGCTGTATTACTCAGGCCCAGGGCGCTGGAGTTTTCGCCGCCGGCAGTATTGCCCAGCCCGACCGCGCTGGACAGATGGCCGACCGCATAGTTGTTGCTGCCGATAGCGCTGGTATCATGCCCGATAGCTCTGTTGCCGTAACCCAGAGCGCTGCTTCGTTCGCCGTTAGCCTGATTGCTTCTGCCTACGGCAGTAGTTTCTATTTCGGAGGCCGTATTGCCATAACCGAAGGCACTGCTGTAGTCGGCTTTGGCTTCATTGCCATAGCCAAAAGCGCTGGCTTCCACGCCCAGGGCAAAGTTCCCTGTGCCCACAGCGCTGGCCTGGAAACCGTCGGCTTGATTGCCCGTACCTATAGCGCTGGACTCGCTGCCGCTGGCGGTATTATTGTTGCCTACGGCGCTAGCCTGTGCACCGCCGGCGGTATTATTATTGCCCAAAGCGACAGCAAATTCGCCGCCGACCTGATTTTTATAGCCTACGGCGCTGCCATAAGCGCCGTTGATACTGTTATCCTGCCCCAAAGCCGTAGCAAAAACGGAATCGACTTCGTTGCGGAAGCCGAAGGCAGAGGAAGACGCGGCATTGAGCCCCAGCATATTGCCTTCGCCGACAGCCAGCGTATGGTCGCCGAAAAGCTGGTTGCCGCTGCCCAGCGCCAGAGTAAAAGCCCCCGAAACATTGTTGGCGATACCGACGGCCGTTGCAGAAGCGCCTGTGACCTGATTAGCCACACCAAAGGCACTGGACTGGCTGCCTGATACATTATTATCGGACCCTACAGCGGTGGCGTGTTCGCCGCTGGCTGTATTGTTGTAGCCTACGGCGCTGGCAAAATAAGCGCTGGCGTCGTTGCCTGCACCGATAGCGCTGCCGTAATAGCCGCTGGCCTCATTATTAACGCCCACTGCTGTTGCAGCATAACCTTCGGCATTGTTGTAATAACCGAAAGCGTTGCTGTAATCACCGAGCGCTGTGTTGCTGTGCCCAAAAGCACTGGCAGAATTACCTTCAGCTTCATTTTTAAAACCAAAGGCATTGGAATAGTCGTTTGAGGCCGTATTGGCATAACCGGCAACAGTAGAAGAGACAGCGGTGCCATCTTCAAAAACAGGGGCTGCCGTTGCTGTGTTACCTGCATATAAAAAACAGCCGGTAACTGCACAGGAACTCAAAAAAAGGGTTATACTCTTCTCTAAATTACGTTTTCTGGTCTTTGTCATCAGTCTCATCTCCTTTTCTGCTAGTGGTTTTTAATACCTAAAACTTACTCCAACATACTACAATCAAACAGCGGCTTTAAATTTCCCGGGTATAAATTTAAAATATCGCCGTTTTTATATTTATTATCATTATATTTTTAATGATTAATTAAATAATTGTAATAGATGTTTTTAGTTTGTGTGTATATTATCATAATCTTCGCTGCTTCTGCAAGACATTTTTATCAGTAAACGATTATTTTGTTATAAAACGCAAAAATGTAAATATTTGTGTAAAATTAGTCCACTTCTGTTGGTTTTTTGGTTTTTTAGATTATTTATTTTTGTGTCTTATCATAATTTTTGAATTATTTATTTTCAGAGCTTATAATATATGCATAAGGAGGCGTAAACTATGCGCGACCAAATAAAAACGATCGGAAATCTGATCGACAAACAAAGCACTGCTTTCCTGAGTTCAGTCGATGCGGACGGCTTCCCCAATACCAAAGCTATGCTGGCGCCCCGTCTGCGCGAGGGGCTCAGGGTCTTTTATCTTACCAGTAACACTTCTTCCATGCGGGCTGCACAATATCGGCAAAATCCCCAAGCTTGTCTGTAGTTCTGCGACAGGCGTTTTTTCCGCGGCGTGATGCTGCTGGGCACAGTAGAAGTTTTGACTGACGCCGCTGCCAAAGAACTGATCTGGCGCGAAGGCGACACTATGTATTACCCGCAGGGAGTTACTGATCCCGATTACTGCGTTTTAAGGTTCACTGCCCACCAGGGCCGCTATTACAGCAATTTCAAATCCGAAGATTTTAGCATTTAAACGACAAAACACCGTACAGGTCAAACCTGTACGGTGTTTTTCAGCTTGTGCCGGACTTTGGCTATCCGGACAACCACTTCTTATTATTTAGTTGATTTTTGCTTTCAGGGCTTCTATTTCCCGGCTTTGTTCTTCGACCTTGACCAGCAGCATTTGGATCTTCTGATCCTGCTCTGCCAGAGAACTATCTACTTCCTTACGGGTATAGACGATATCGCGGGGTTCTTTTTTGCGATCTTTGGAGCGGTCCAGCGCAAAATTGACGCCGAAGTTACCCATTTTACTGCCGCCTTCGCTAATGCCCATGCCCAGCGATAACATGATTTTTTCGTTGGGGGCATAGAAGCCGCCCACTGCTAACGCGCTTTTACCGCCATAGCCGCCGTAGGCCATAGCCAGTTCGCCCTTGTTGCCGTCCTGGAAGCGTGGGTGCAGACCGGCCATTGCTGCCGAAAGCGCGCCGACAGTATCGATCTCATCGCCCAACCTGGTGATGTCGTTGCTGATGCTGCCGATCTCCTGCTGCACCTGATAAAGCTGACTGCCATTGACGGCGTCCATAGAAGTGGCACTTACTTCGCCTGCGGCGACGTTACCAATCTTGGTACCGCCAGTACCTTCCAGCGTGATCTTGTTTTTATTGATGTTACCGTTGCTGTCCACGTCATATTTGGCGGCGCTGTCATGCACGGCTTTCAGCTGATCCTCAGTGGCCGCCTGGCCAGTCGCATAATTATCTGCATCCCAGGTGGTGTTGGTCAGCCCGCCCACTTTACCGTTGTTGCCATCGACAGTGACTTTGTTGGCACCGGAGCCGATCTCGATCACATCGTTCAGCCTGACCTGATGATCGATGCCGCCGGTACCATTCGTGCCGCTGTTATCAATGACCAGGTTATTATCCCCGGCCGAAACGGTACTGTGTTTGCCTGCCTCGGCTGCTGCGCCTGCCGCTGTGTCGTGGATAGCTTTCAGCTGGTCTTCCGTGGCCGCCTGGCCGCTGGTGATGTTGTCAGGGTCCCAGGTCGTATTGGTCAGGCCGTTGACTGTGCCTTCATCGTTTTTATTGATAGTGACGCCGCCGGCTTTGACCGAGCCGTCACTGCCATCGATAACGACATTGCCGTTACCGACGCTGATCTTACCGTCGCCAGTGCCGTCGATGACGGCAGTGCCATTACCACCGACATCTAACGTATCACCCAGTTTTACTTCGTAGTCGGTGCCGCCGCTGCCGTTTGTCGTCGGCGTAACAACGACATTGCTGTCGCCGGCAGCGACAGTAACGTCCTGAGCGGCGATCTGCTGCTGCACAGCATAAAGCTGGCTGCCGTTGACGGCGTCAGTAGATGTGGCGCTGACTTCGCCCGCGGCTACATATTGGATCTGGCGGGTACCGCCGCTGCTGCCCACACTGACAACACCCACAACGTCGCTGACGCCGGCCCATTTAGTATAGCTGCTGTTGCCAGTAACACTGTTGATCGCCGCTGCGACTGAATTATTGCCTAAAGCCACGCTGTTAGCAAGTGAAACGCTGGTATTACTGCCCAAAGCAAAGGCGTCTTCAGCGGTTATAATATTGTCATTGCCAACTGCCGTACTGCTTTTAGCAGACACATTATTGCCCATGCCGAAAGCATTGCTTGCCTGGCCGCTGACCGTATTACCGTAACCAAAAGCACTGGCATTTTCATTAGTCGCCGTATTATTATAGCCTATCGCACTGGAACCGACGCCGCTGGCCGTATTACCGTAACCAATAGCACTAGCTGCCAGAGCCTTAGCATTATTGCTATAACCGATAGCGCTGGCATTCTCACCGTCAGCTTTATTGCTGAAGCCAACTGCGGTAGAAGCCAGGCCGTTGGCCTCGTTACTATAGCCAAAAGCGCTGGCATAGTTCACTTTGGCAATATTTCTATAGCCAAAAGCGCTGGACGCATTAGCATTGGCGTTATTGCCATAACCGAAGGCGCTGGCATTCTCATCAGTAGCCGTATTATTATAACCGACCGTACTGGAACCTACACCGCTGGCCGTATTACCGTAACCAATAGCACTGGCTGCCAGAGCATTGGCATTATTGCTATAACCGATAGCGCTGGCATTCTCACCGTCAGCTTTGTTCTTGAAGCCAACTGCGGTAGAAGCCAGTCCATTAGCCTCATTGCTATAGCCAAAAGCACTGGCATTGTCCACTTTGGCAATATTGCTAAACCCAAAAGCACTGGACGCTACGCCGCCGGCGTTATTGCCGTAACCAAAAGCACTGGCATTTTCCTTGGCCGCTTTATTTCTGAAACCAAAAGCACTGGAAGCCAGGCCACTGGCCTCGTTGACATAACCAAACGCGCTGGCATTTTCGGCACTGGCCGTATTGCTCCAGCCAAAAGCGCTGGACGCTACGCCGCCGGCAGTATTGAAATAACCAAAAGCACTGCTGGAATTAGCAGAAGCTGTATTATTGACACCGGCAACAGTGGAATCAGAAGCACTGCCACTCGAAAAAACTGGTGCCGCCTGTACATTATTGGCATACAAGCCTGAAAAAACAAAAACACCACTGCTTAAAAAAACCATAATTTTTTTCTCTAACTGAATTTTCCGGGATCTGGACAATTCCCCACCTCATTTCCTTAACTTTATATAGAATGCTGCAGCAATGAAGCTGTCATGCACCTATTGTTTTTTTAACGCTACTGCTTTTTTGGGGCCGCACTGAGCTTCCCCAACGCCCTTACATTCCTAATACTTAAAATAATTTTATTTTTAATAATTTATAAACCCTAATATTTAATATTATGCTTATAGATTATTTTTGACATATTAACATATTTTCTTTGCACACCGCAAGGCATTTTTCTTAAAAATAATTACTTTTATATAATTTTTATAACTTTTATATTTAAAAATTAAAAAATACTCCTTGTTTTCTGTTCCCTGCTCCTCTGTTCATAAAGTTTGCCCCAGCCTTACAGACCGGGGCAAATGCATTCTTTTCTGTATTTACTTTTCTATTTGTGCTCTCAGAGCTTCGATCTCACGACTTTGTTTTTCCATTGCCCGGCTTTGTTCTTCTACCTTGGCCAGCAGCATTTGGATCTTTTGATCCTGCGCTTCCAAAGAGGTATCTACTTCTTTGCGGGTATAGATGATGTCGCGTGGATCTTTCTTGCGGTCTTTCGAGCGGTCCAGCGCAAAATTGATGCCGAAGTTGCCCATTTTGCTGCCGCCTTCGCTGATACCCATGCCCAGCGAGAACATCACTTTTTCGTTAGGAGCATAGAAACCGCCTACCGCTAAAGCGCTTTTACCGCCGTAACCGCCGTAGGCCATCGCCAGTTCACCCTTATTGCCGTCCTGGAAGCGGGGATGCAGACCTGCCATTGCTGCCGACAGCGCGCCGACAGTATCGATCTCATCGCCCAGCTTGGTGATATCCTGGTTGATGTTATTGATATCCTGCTTCACCTGATAGAACTGGCTGCCGTTGACGGCGTCCATCGAGGTGGCGCTCACTTCACCGGCGGCAACGTTACCGATCTTGGTACCGCCATTGCCTTCCAGCGTGACCTTGTTTTTATTGAGGTTACCATTGCTGTCTACGTCATATTTGACGGCGCTGTCATGCACGGCTTTCAGCTGATCTTCAGTAGCTGCCTGCCCGGTCGCATAATTATCTGCATCCCAGGTGGTGTTGGTCAGTCCGCCCACTTTGCCGTTATTGCCGTCGACAGTGACTTTGTTAGCGCCGGAGCCGATCTCGATCACATCATTCAGCCTGACCTGATGCTCGATACCGCCGCTGCTGTTCGTGCCGCTGTTATCGACGATCAGGTTATTATCGCCGGCCGATACGGTGCTGTGTTTGGCAGCTTCGGTTGCAGCGCCTGCCGCTGTGTCGTGGATAGCTTTCAGCTGGTCTTCGGTAGCTGCCTGGCCGCTGGTATAATTATCAGGGTCCCAGGTGGTGTTGGTCAGTCCGTTGACCGTGCCTTCATCATTTTTATTGATAGTGACGCCGCCGGCTTTGACCGAACCGTCGCTGCCGTCGAGGACTACTTTGCCGCCGGTACCGACAGTGATCTTACCGTCGCCTGTGCCGTCGATGACGGCAGTGCCGTTGCCGCCGACATCCAGCTTATCACCCAGTTTTACTTCATAATCAGTGCCGCCGCTGCCGTTCGTTGTCGGCGTAACAACCACATTGCTGTCGCCTGTGGAAACACTGGCCTGCTGGGCAGCCTTTTGCGCTACTTCATACAGCTGGCTGCCATTGACGGCGTCAGTCGAGCTGGCGCTCACCTGTCCGGCCGCTACGTTTTGAATCTGGCGGGTAGCGCCGCTGCTGCCTACACTGACCACGCCTACAACGTCATCGACGCCGGCCCACTTAGTATAGCTGCTGTTGCCCTTAACATTATTGATCGCCGCCGCTACAGAACCACTGCCCAACGCGACGCTGTTAGCCAGTGAAACGCTGGTATTATTGCCCAAAGCAAAGGCGTCTTCAGCGGTGATAGTATTGTCATTGCCCACAGCCGTGCTGCCTTTGGCAGATACGGTATTGCCGATACCTAAAGCATTGCTTTCCTCTCCGCTGGCCGTATTGCCATAACCAAAGGCATTAGCATAACTGCCGCTGACATTATTTCCGTAGCCAAAGGCATTAGCAACATAACCAGAGGTCACGTTACTGTGACCAAAAGCACTGCTGTAATCGCCAGTAGCCTGATTATTGTTACCGACAGCACTGGCGGCGTAACCATACGCTTTATTGCCCGCGCCAAAAGCATTGGCAAATTCTTCCGTAGCTTCGCTTTGGGCACCTAAAGCCGTAGCCTGATTACCAGAAGCGGTATTGCTATAACCAACGGCAGTAGCGAAACTGCCGGAGGCTGTATTCATCGCGCCTACAGCGCTGGCTACATAACCGGCTGTATTGTAGTAGCCAAGAGCGCTGGCATAATCAGCCGAAGCAGTATTATAACTGCCTACCGCACTGGCATAATTGCCTGACGCCGCATTATAAACACCTACAGCACTGGCATAATCGCCAGAAGCATTATTAAATGCGCCGAAAGCATTGGCATTTTCACCGCTGACCTCATTTTTGCGGCCAACCGCCGTTCCATACTCGCCGCTGGCTGTTACAGTGTTCTGCCAGCCTATAGCCGTTGCGCCATCAGCCTGGCTCAGGTTGTTATACCCAAAGGCATTAGTATAATCAGCCGAAGCCGTATTATTATAGCCAATGATATTGGCATATTCACCGCTGGCCGTATTATGGGAACCGACAGCGTTGCTGCGGAAAGCTACCGTATTCTCATCGCCCAAAGCATTGGCATAATCACCTGTCAGCCTGTTTTCGTAGCCAAGACCTGTAGCAAAGCTGCCGTCAACGATATTACCATAACCAAAAGCATTGGCATAACTTACATTAGCTTCATTATAAACGCCGTAAGCATTAGAGTAAGCGCCTGCCGCCACATTAGAGGTACCAATAGCATTTGCCAGATAATGGGACGCAGTATTGTCATAGCCGATAGCGTTAGCGAAATCACCGTCCACGATGTTTTTGACACCTAACGCGCTGGCTGCATAGCCGTCAGCCACATTCTCATAACCGATAGCGCTGGCATAACGCTGCGAAGCTTTATTCAGTGCGCCGAAAGCCAGCGAATCTTCTTCGACCGCTTCATTCTTATAGCCAAAGGCCAGAGCGTTAGTATCGCTGGCTGTGTTGCCGCTGCCGACAGCGACTGCCGCTGCAGCTGAAGCCGTATTGCCATTGCCCAAAGCCACGGTATCGTCTTTCGTAGCTTTATTGCCGATACCGATAGCAGCAGCGTGCTCGCCGATAGTATAGTTATCGTTGCCGACGGCTGTAGAATACATGGCCAGAGCCTGGTTATTATTGCCCACAGCGCTGGCACCCGTAGCGTTGATCTCATTATTGCGGCCCAGAGCCGTGGCTTCGGCCGCCGTGATAGTATTGGTATAACCAAAAGCTACCGACTGGTTGCCTTCCACAGCATTAAAGGAACCAAAAGCGCTGGCGCCGATCCCATCAATGATATTTTTAGTGCCGAAAGCATTGGCATTTTCACCTGTGGTGCTGTTATAAATACCAAAAGCATTACTGTTCAGACCATTAGCCGTATTTTCCCTGCCTATAGCGTTAGAGCCAATACCGTTGGTGACATTGGCGATACCGATAGCGCTGGAATTACTGGCGTTGGTCTTGTTCCTGTTACCGACTGCGTTGGAGTCCTCGGCCAGCGCCTGATTTTCAGCACCGAGCGCGTTACTGTTATCAGAAACGGCATGATTGTCATACCCCACCGCGTTCGCCTTCTCGCCGGCGGCGTTATTATTCACGCCGGCCACAGTCGCATTAGTGCCTGTCCCGTCTGTAAAAACTGCCGCAGCCAGCGCATCACTGCTGCCCAAGCCTGCAATAGCAAATAAGCCGCTGCTTAAAAAGATCATGATTTTTTTCTCTAACTGGTGTTTTTGTTTTTTAGACAACTTTTTCACTCCCTCTGCCTCAAATTTTGATAGTTTTTTCTCAGCGCAGAGCTGTCAGCATCTCTGTCGTTTAGTGTTGCCGGCAATATGCTGGCCTTATGTTTTGCTTTTGTCACCTCTTTTCATAATTTTGCGCCGATTTTTAAAGCCCGTTCCTGACGATCGGGTTATTTGGAAACAATATTTCAAACAAGTAAGCTCTGAGCTTCTTGCTTAAAAGCAATAGTTACAGACCTCAGCAGCAAGTATCCCACTGCGTTCTTACAGCCGCTTAGTGTAAAGTTGTGATGTTTTTTTAGTGCTGCCGCTTTGCTCTAGAAACAAAGCGGCAATTTGGGGAATAATTTCAAACAAGGCGAAGGGTTGTAGCGCCTTGGTGAAAACAACAACAACTCAATAATATTCGCGATACTTAAACTACTTCTCGATTTATTAATTTTTTAACCTTAATATTTAATACTATCTATATAGATTATTTTTGATATAATACCATATTTGTCCCCCCCCGCAAGACATTTTTGTTTTAAATAAATTCGTTTGTCTGAAAGTCTTGCAACCGGCTCCTCACTAATAAAAACCGCCTGCTGCCGCAGACGGTTTTTCTTTATGACCTATTTACTTTTACAGAAGCCGCTAGACACTCTAGCTAAGTATTGCCCCTTCAGCCGGGCCAGCATTTTGATACCTAAAAAAATAAAAACTCAGGCTCTGCCACTAACGCAAAGCCTGAGTTTAAAAACAAATTTATTTTCTTTTACCTCTTCAAATCACAAATACTTTTCAGCCATGGCCATTACCGCGATGACCACTGAAACGCAAACAACTATTGGCAGCCATACTCTTATGCCCAGCAGCAATAAAACTATATCCTTATACTTTGTCAGTCCCCTGTCATTCTGCTCATAAATGTTACCGTCGGAGTTTGATGCCCAAATAACATCGCCATAAAGTATTTTTTTATCCGCAAAAGTGCTGTTATTTATGGAAGTGCCTCCACTTAGACCTTGTTCCTGCACATCATAATAAAGATCTTTATTTATTTCCACGCACAAATCGATATCGACCGAAAGAACACTGACTATTGCCATTATGCTTAAAGCTAAAACCAAAGCAATTTTCTTTTTACTCGTTAAATGCATACTCCTGCTCCCCTGCTTTTTCTTTCACCGTTATTCTGTCATCTTTTATCTGTTATTTTCTACGTTTGAGCCTCAGACAGCATTTCACAGCAAGCCAGGCTGCAGCAATAATAATCTTGCCCCGCTTTCTGCACATGATAAATCCTTTCAGCACTAACTTTATGTCCGCAAATCGGGCAAATCAGAGACTTAGCATTTTTTGTATATACACTTTTTCGACTTATTCTTTCTTCCCATGTTTCTATATACATAAAATCCGCCTCTTTTCCTGACACCGTTTTTCAAATATACTTGTGTTTATCATAATATAAACAACCTAATCATCATATTATAATCTCTTTAGTTCTATTTTTTTAACGATTAGTTCCCACTATTATGATACCACACGTGTACCCCCCCGCAAGACATTTACTATTTATATGAACCGAACTATAGCAAGTCTTGCTCGGCCCTCAGCTCTCGGTAACCTGCTATCGAAAATTCCCTGAACTACTGCTGTCACATTGCTTTTTGACGCATCTTTCTCTCGAACAATAAAGTGGCACCGTACACAATTACTCATACGGTGCCTTTGCTAATTTATTTTTTTTTATTCCTACAGCTGCTTGCCCAGCTCGCGCACTAAGGTCGCCAGATTCAAAGGCTTCGCTAAATGACTGTTCATACCGGCCTTTTTCGCTTCGATGATATCTTCGGCAAAAGCGTCCGCCGTCATGGCCACGATAGGTACTGTAAGGGCGTCTTCCTTAGCAGCAACGCGGATTTTCCTGGTTGCTTCATAACCGTTCATGATTGGCATCTGCACATCCATCAGAATCAGATCATAATATCCTGACGGCGACGCAATGAATTTATCTGCTCCCGCAGCGCCGTCACAGGCAATATCCACTGCCGCTCCGGTAGATTCAAGCATCTCCACAGCTATTTCCCTGTTCAGCTCATTATCCTCGACCAGCAGAAAACGTTTCCCGCTGAAATCCGCTGCACCTTTCTGCTCGCCTGTTACCTCTTCTCCCAAAACATATTTCTGCAAAGCCCGGCACAGAGTCGAGAGAAAAACAGGCTTGTTCATGAAGCCGTTGACACCTGCCTGACGCGCTTTTTCTTCGATCTCGGCCGAGTCATAAGCTGAGATCAAAATAATGGGCAGCGGCGCGCTGATATTACTGCGGATGATCGCAGCCGTTTCCACGCCGTCCTGATCCGGCATCCGGCAGTCCAGGATCACGGCATCATACGGCCGGCCCTCACGGTAAGCAGTCAGCACCTTCTGCACGGCCCGCTGCCCGTCTGTTTCCCAATCAGCACGAATACCGATCTGCCGTAAAATCTCTGTAGTATATTCGCAGACGATCACATCGTCATCAACAACAATGATTTTCAGATCCGGGAATTTAAAAGCATGCAGGTCCAGCGTACTGATCTGCAGCGGCAGCCTGATCGTAAAGCTGGTGCCTGTACCAACGCCGCTGCTGACCTCGATCGTGCCGCCCATCAGATCAACGATTTTTTTCGAGATCGCCATGCCCAGGCCACTGCCTTCTGTCTTATCTATCCTGCTGTCCTTTTCACGCGTGAAGGGTTTAAAAATATCCCTTAGAAACTCCGGTTTGATACCGATCCCCGTATCCGTTACCGTAAACTGGAACCAGGCCTGACCGGCGCTGGCTGACGGTAATTCTTCAATATCGAAACTGATCGTCCCGCCGGGCGGCGTAAATTTAGAAGCGTTGGAAAGTACATTGATCAGCACCTGCCGCAGGCGCAGCGAATCACAGTACAGCTGCTCATGCCTGAGATGCTGCAACCGCACGTCAAAGTTCTGCTGTTTGGCCTTGATGCTGCTCTGCATGATCGAAACGATCGTATCCATGACCTCCGGCAGCTCGATCAATTCTTCCGCCAGAGTTATTTTCCCGCTTTCGATCTTCGACATATCCAGCACATCGTTGATCAATCCCAAAAGATGCTGACTTGAAAGCGAGATCTTCCGCAGACAATCCCTGATCTTATCCGGGTTATCCATATGGGCAGCGGCAATATCCGTCATCCCCATGATCGCGTTCATCGGCGTGCGGATATCGTGCGACATACGGGAAAGGAAATCCGATTTTTCACGATTGGCTATTTCGGCCTCCTGCAGCGCAGCCTGCAGTTCCTGCGAACGTTTTTCCAGCTGCTTTTGCAGTTCTTTCTGTTCTACGGCTTCAGTCACATCGACAAAAGTCGAATAGAGCACCGGGATACCGTTGACCTCCTGGTCTGTCACCACGCCGCTGATTTTGATCCAGATATAGCTGCCGCCCTTCTGCGGCATTTTGCAGATGCTTTCATAACTCCTTTTGCCCTCTGACAGAGCTTTACTGACCGCGCTGGCAAATTTTGCGTATTCTTCAGGGTCCTGCTGAAAATATTTACTGCAATTGTTCTGATAGATAGCTTCGTATTCGGCCTTGGTATACAGGGTCTGCGCATAAAAATAGTCGTTGGCCCAGATAACGGTAAAATTTTCATCCAGCAAATGTTTGCTGACGCTGACATTCATCGCGCTCATCAGCATATTGTAATCATAAACAGTCTGCTCATGGCTTTGCTCATTCAGCTTGAGACCTTGTTTATCAGAATCCATTTCTTCACTTCCTTATGTATTACGCAATTACGAAAAAACACCGGAAAATATTTTTCATTTATTTTTATTAATATTCTTTAGTTATTATTTATAATACTATTCTAGTTAATTCATAAAGAAAAAGCAACATTCATGCAACATTATTTTTAAATATTGTATAGTTTTCTTTTTCTACAGGACAGGCATACTTTTTCCGTTGCTTCTGATTTTTTCTGTACTCATTTCAGTGAATATCTGTAACTGCTGTAAAAATATTATTTATCAAAGCTCTAAGCACGGTATTTTACCACAGCCACAGCTGCATTCCACGTGAACTTCAAAATAAAAACACCGTACGCGATGTTGAAGTGGTCAATACTTAGTAGACAGAAAAAAGATTTTAGAGCGCCAGTTCAATTCTATATTGGACTGGCGTTTTTCCGTTGAGTTTTCTTACCGGTCTTGCCTCATTGAAATAAGTTATAGCGTCACTAATAGTTTGCTGCAGATCTTCTTGCTGCCAATATCTGAATTTTACCCTCAGCACATCTTTGAATCTGCCAAAGAAACTTTCCATCACTGCATTATCCCTCGGCGTTCCTGCCCTTGACATACTTTGAATAACATTATATTCTTTCAGTAGGCTATTATAGCCTGCTGATGAGTACTGAATACCCTGGTCGCTGTGCAAAAGCTTGGGGTATTCGGTACTTTTTATTTTTTCC
>ENA-UESI01001230-UESI01001230.1-human-gut-metagenome-genome-assembly--contig:-NODE-1230-length-16990-cov-16.460297_pt1 | contig 16990 bp, 16 predicted proteins | sample MGYA00243005_ERZ508006 | MGnify/ENA primary metagenome ERZ508006 (study PRJEB26167, sample SAMN06115436) | human gut metagenome | host: Homo sapiens | place: China:Shandong | collected 2015-06-10... | reverse complement strand
ATAATAAAGCTGATGAAATCGTTGCCCGAATCTTATCAGCAAACGGTGCAAAAATCAATAGAAATGCTTGCCGAGGCTTACAAGTCTGAGCTTAAATGATTTGGCGCACGAATATATAATGTGGGAGAAAATATGAAAATTTTAATTTGCGATGACGAGCAAAAGAGCATAAACATAACGAGGCTTTATATCGAGGAGTATTTGAGAATAAAGTCGCTTTCCGCCGACATTGAGGCATACACAAGCGCGCCCGATTCACTTGATGGGGACGGGATTTTTGACATTGCGTTTCTCGATATTGAAATGCCGAAGCTCAACGGAATCGCGCTTGCGTCGGAGTTGAAAAAGCGAAACGGCAGAATTATAATATTTTTTATCACAAATCACGCAGAATTTTTGGATGATGCGATGGATTTGAAGGTTTTTCGTTTTTTTACAAAACCGATTGAGCCCGACAGGCTTTACCAAAGCCTCGACAGAGCAATGGAACATCTTGATAAGGCATGCTGCGATGTATTTTTTATGAACAGTGACGGCGATTATATTCGCACCGAAGTTGAAAGCATAAAATACCTTTGCCGCAACAACAGAAAAACTATTCTCGCACTTTCCGACGATGGCGAATTTGAGATTAAAGAATCGTTTGAAGAAGCTGCGAAAAAATTGCCAAACCCTTTCTTTTGCTTTGTTCACAAAAGCTTTTTAATAAACATTCACTATATAACCGAATATAATTATTCCGAGGTTTTCCTCGGCAGTGAAAGAATACCGATAGCCACACGAAAACGCGCGGAGTTTCACACTGTTTGGAACGATTATTGTCGAAAAAAGAGCACATTTTAGCGTTGTATGGCAAGCAAATCGTTGTAATACAACGATTTATTGCTTTTTTTGTCCTTTCTATTGCACTTTTGTGTTTGATATTGATTTTATTTCCAAATAATGGTATCTTTAATTCATCGGTAAACAAGCTGTAATTTACCGCTGGGAATTCTTATTTGGTCTATGCGTAAAAATCCGCCGCAGGGTATATGCTCTGCGGCGGATTCGCTGTTTTGTACAGTCATTTTTTGCTTTTTAATAAAATTTGTCTTGTTATATTGCCCATAATTTAAAGCTTAAATATAGGCAGAATGCACATTGATTATATTTTGCATTTCAGTATATAATAAATGTGTTATCTTAAATATATGAGAGGGATAAAAATGGAAGAAAAGCAAATCAGACCCTTTGGTATGCGTGACAAAATAGGCTATGCGCTCGGCGATTTCGGTTGCAATATGAGCTTTGCCTTTATAAACAACTATCTTATGCTGTTTTATGTCACCTGTATGAAAATAAAGCCCCACCACTTTGCAATCATCATTTTGCTTGCAAAAATATTTGATGCAATAAATGACCCGATAATCGGCGGCCTTTGCGATGCGGCGAAACCCGGCAAAGAGGGCAAATTCAAAACCTGGATTAAATGGGCAAGTCTGCCGCTGTTAATTTCGAGCGTGCTGTTATTTATTTATGCCCCTGCTCTGCCATACGCGCTCAAAATCGTGATGTGCTTCGGTCTTTACTGCGTATGGAGCATTTCTTACACAAGTGTAAATGTGCCGTACGGCTCAATGCAATCCGTAATCACAAATGTTCCGCAGGAGAGAAGCTCGCTTTCAACATACAGAAGCGTAGGCGCAATGTTTGCACAAGTTCCCGTTATGATTTTGCTTCCGCTCATTGTTTATGACGAAAACGACAACCCTCGCGGCAATCTTTTCTTTATAATTGTTGCTGTTATGGGCATTATCGGCTTTGTTTCGTTTATTCTGCTTCGCAAAATGACAACAGAAAGGCTTGAGCCTGCCGTTGCCGATAAAACGCAAAAATTCAACTATTTTAAAACGCTTGCATCATTTTTCAAAAACAAAAATATGCTTGGCGTAACGATTTCGTCAATGTCGTATCTTGCGCTTATGATGACGGTTACAACATCAATGCCGTATATTTTTATGTGTTATTTCAAAAACACAAAGCTTATTTCAATTGCAACAATCATCGCAGGATTGCCAACTGTTTTAGGCATCATCGCAGTTAAGCCGCTTTCAAAAAAATTCACCAAAAAACAGCTTTGCACTTATCCGTTTTTGATTTCGGCAATTGCAAGCGGAATTGCTACATTTGTTCGCTTTGAAAATCCGTATCTTTGGATTGTTTTCATCGGAATCGCAATGTTTGGCTCGGCATTTTATCTTGTGCTCACCTGGGCGCTTGTTGCCGACTGCATTGATTATCAGGAAATGAAAACCGGCAGACGCGAGGAAAGCTCAATCTATGCAACATATTCGCTTTTCAGAAAAATTGCACAGGGCCTCGGTGCCGCAGTAATTTCGCTTTCGCTCGGATTAACGGGCTATAGCGAAAAGCTATCCGCGCTCGAGCAAGCGGCAGGAGTTGACAACAACATTTACTTTATGACCGGCTTTATCCCCTTTGTCGGCTCGATAATCTGCCTCGTCAGCATGCATTTTCTCTATCAACTCGGCGACGACCCCATCGGCAACCAAAATACAAATGAATGACAATCAACAACCTCACTGGAGTTAAACCTCACGTGAGGTTGTATTTTTCACTGCGCACTTTGAATCAAAAAAGACACGGTTTGAAAACCGTGTCTTAGCTAATTTTGAATATGTAAAAAAGATAAACTCCATATTTCCAAAACCGGATTTAACAATCTATTTAGAAATTTCTGTTTTAACTTCTATTAAAAGAGCAAAAAAAGCAAATAGAAAGGAACCTTATAATGAAGAACTATTAACAAAAGCTAAATTATATTATGACGATATTTATCGAAACAATGATAAATGTGTTATAATAAATGGAGAACAATCTATGACAACTATTGTTGAGAAAATAAAGCATATTTTGGAGGACAAAGATGAAAGATTTAGAGATTAATACAAATAGACTTGAAGTGATTGTTAAAGAGTTGGACTCTGCCTTCAAAGAAGGATTTGGATTGCTGAATGACAAAAATAATCTTTTAGAAAACCAAATCCCGAAAGGAGTCAACCAGTTATCTAAAAAACATGCATGTTTTATGTTTTTTACTGCATTAAATGACCATGGAACAAAATCATCTATTATGTATGAAAAATCCAAGGAACTATTTGGTTCAAATCCAAATTTATTTGAACCAAATTGGATAGTAGAAAACTTATCAGAAAATGATGCTGTTGAATTAATATCAAAAAAAATAGGTGCTCAATATCCACAACAATTAGCTAAGTCTTGGTTAAAAAATGCTGAAATTTTAAAAGAATTTTATAATTCAAATCCGATTGAAATGTTCTGTTCTAGCAATGATGCCACCAAATTAATAGCAACCTTAAAATCTTTTAGAGGCGTTGGTACAAAAATAGGGGGCATGATTTTAAGAGCAATAATCGGAACAGGATTCAATAAAAATGTTTTTAATATTGAAAAAGTTCTTGTTCCAGTTGATATACATGATTCACGAATTATGTTTCTCACTGAATCATTTGTTATTAATAATAATGAAAAAGTTAATTATTACAAATACGTAGATATCGCTCAAACAGAAATATTAAAAGCTTGTAATAGGTGTAATATAAATTGGCTTGATGTAGATCGTGCTTTATGGCTTACTGGTTCAAACGGATGCGTTTATGATAAGTGTGATATTTGCATTTTAAATAAATATTGTATAAAAGGAATAAAGAATGGAAAAAAACAGTAAAAAATGGTCAATGGTGAATTACATATTTTTATGGATAGGAGTATGTTTTTCGATTCCGACTTTTATGGTTACCGAAACATTATGGAAGCATATCTTCATCATCTCTGACTTTGAACGGATGATTTGGAAAATCGCCAAGCGGTTCCAACGGAATACTTTTTAACTCTGATATTTTCTTTTGTTTGTTTTCACTATCTGTTACCTCCTTTTCTGTTTTCATCTTATAACCTCCTTATTCAGATTTAGCCGTTATTGGTAACGGCTATGTAAAATAAAAAATGCCACTCATTCTTAAATAGAATAAGTGGCTATGTATAAAAGTCTTATATATTAAATTGTATAAAATATTGCCCTAAGCAGTACCCCAAAATCTACCCCAATTAGTACCCCTTGTACCCCTGAAATCTACCCCTTAACTTTAATTTTGTGCGTGGTTTGTATAAGTCTGTATCAGTTTAAAATGCTGACTCAAAGTGCCGATTTTCCTTGTATTTAAGCCATTTTGGGCATAAAATAAGACCTTAGAGAGTTCTGAAACTTTCTAAGGTCTAATGGTCGAGGTGACAGGACTTGAACCTGCGGCATCCTGCTCCCAAAGCAGGCACTCTAGCCAAACTGAGTTACACCTCGATATATTATCAGCAACTGCTGTTTTTGATATATGTAAAACCCCGAAGGGTGTTACCCAATATAAACCCCAAATGGGTACTATACCGCATATCTCTCAATGCGTTGATATTTTATAATATAATTTCTAATTTGTCAAGAAAAATATTTAAAAAACAACAAATATGTGATAAAATAGGTTTAAAATCATATAGGAGATGAAAAATTTGACATCGTGGGAATTTAATTTGCCGGTTACGCTTGAATTCGGAGTCGGCAAAAGAAAAGAAATCAAATCATACATCGACAGCATCGGCGGTAAAAACGGTGTGCTTGTTTGCTCGCACAGCTTTTCAAAAAACGGCGTTGCCGATGAATTTATAAAAATGAGTGATGGCACGCTGAAGGCTGTTTTTGCCGACATTCGCCCAAATCCGACAACCGACAATGTTAACAACTGCGTCAAGGTTATGCGCAAAATCGGCGCCGATTTTGCCGTTGCGCTCGGCGGTGGCTCACCCATGGACTGCTGCAAAGCAGCTTGTGCAATAGCAAAGGGTGATGATGTAATTGAGTCGTACCACAGTGGCGGAAAACCGATTAACGCCGCAGAAGCAATTCCGATGATTGCGGTCGCAACAACATCAGGCACAGCAAGTGAGGTTACAAACATTTCGGTTTTGACGGATTTAAAACAAAATTTAAAAAATCCGATGAACGACCCGGCAATGTATCCGAAAATTGCCGTAATCGACCCGGAGTTGACCCTGACCGTTCCGCCGCAGGTGACAGCCTCAACGGGACTTGATGTTTTGTCACACGCGGTTGAAAGCTATTGGTCAACGCTCAACCAGCCTGTTTGCTCCGCATGCTCGATTTATGCCGCAAGGCTTGTGTTTGAGTGGCTTGAAAAAGCATATAACAACCCAAACGACATTCAGGCGCGCGAAAAAATGGCTGAGGCGTCGATAGTTGCCGGCGTTGCATTTTCACACCCGAGGACAACCGGCTCGCACGCCTGCTCGTTCCCACTGACAAACATTTACGGTGTGCCGCACGGCGAGGCATGTGCATTCACACTTGATTATTTCATCAAATTCAATGCCGACAATGCAGACGGCGACGGCAGGATAACAGCGCTTGCAAAAGACTGTGGCTTTGAATCTCCTTACGCAATGGCAGACGAAATAACGGCGATGAAAAAGCAAATGGGAATGAGAACAAAGTTATCCGAAATCGGATGCACAACCGATGAACAAATCAGAGAGTTGACGAAAAAGAGCATGTCAATGCTTATGAAACGCAATCCGATTGAATTGACCGAAGACGATATTTACGAAATGTATAATAAATTAAAATAAATAAGTGTATCGAATCCACCGTTGGGAAACCTGCGGTGGATTTTTTTATTAAAAACCTTTGCCCCTATGGTAGGGAATTTTATAATTGTTGTTATTTTTATACATATTCAATAAAATTTATATAATTTTTTGATATATTTTGTTGACTTTTTATTGACATTTTTGTAAAATTATAAATATAATTATTAGAGAAACTTATAAATGAGGGAAAAGTATGGCAAAAACAAATGCAAAAAACACGAAAAAAGGAAGAACGGCAAAAATAATCATTCTCACGGCGGTGTTGCTGATAATAGCAGCGCTCGCGTCGGTAATGACGATTTCGTGCAAGCACCGCTCCGAGCCGAGCCAAATCGAAACATACAAAACCAACAACGCTTACATAATTGACGGAACCGACATTTCGGGTCATCGCAGCGGCGGCGGAATTGAGCCGGAGGAAACGATGATGGCGTTCAAGAACTGTGCTGAAAACCCAAATTTTGACATTGATGTCTTTGAATTTGATTTGCATATCACCAAAGACAAACAGCTCGTTTTGCTTCACGATAACACGCTTGACAGAACATCCAACAGTGAGGAGGTTTTCGGCGAAAAGAAAGTACGCCCCGAGGACAAAACATACGCCGAGTTGAGGACGCTAAATATGGGCGCAAAATTTGAAACGGAGGACGGCGAAACACCTTATGCCGATTTAAGCAAAGATGAAGTTCCCGAAGAACTCAAAATTTTGAAGCTTAACGATATTCTTGATTATTTGATTGAGCAGGGCGGCGGAAAATATAAATATATTATCGAAATCAAGAACAGCGACGATTTGGGCAAAGAGGGTGTAGACATTCTCTACTCCGTTTTGCAGGAAAAGGGCATTATCGACAAAGTTGTGTTCGGCACCTTCCACAAGGAGGTCAGCGAATATGTTGACGAAAAATATCCCGATCTCGCACGCAGTACATCAATAGCGGAGGTGTTTGATTTTTGGACAGCCGCACTGAATGACGATGAGGATTATGTGCCGCCGTGCAATGTTTTGCAAATTCCGTTTTGTGCGCCGTACAAAAACCTCGGCATCAATTTGGGCACGGCACAAATGATAAACTATGCACATAAGCACAATATGGCAGTGCAGTATTGGACAGTCAATGACGAGGAAGATATGAAATATTTGATTGATATGGGTGCCGACTGCATTATGACCGACTATCCCGACAAGTTGTATGAAGTAAAAAACGCAAAATAGAATATGACAGAAATAAAAAGCGCAATGCGGTTTAAAACTGCACTGCGCTTTTGTAATATTTATTCGCACTCGCAAATCAGTTTGCGCGTTTGAAGAATTGATGACGGAGTGACCGAAAATTCATCAAGCCCCCATTCGACAAGTTTGGGGATAAGACGCTCATCTGCCGCCGCCTCGCCGCACATACCGACCTGAATGCCTGCCGCCTTTGCGTTTTTGACTGTCATTTCAATTGCACGCAAAACAGACGGCTGTGTAACATCATAAAGGTTTGAAACCGCCGCATTGCCGCGGTCAACCGCCATGGTGTAGCCGGTCAAATCGTTTGTGCCGATTGAGAAAAATTCAACCTCTTTGGCGAGCAAATCCGAAATCAGCGCTGCCGACGGTGTTTCAATCATCACGCCGACAGGAGCGAGTCTGTATCTCAAGCCCTCGTTTTTAAGCTCGTCGGCACACTCGGCAATAACAGCTTTTGCACGCCTTACCTCGTCAACGGTTGTGACAAGCGGGAGCATTATCTTTATATCGCCGAACTGCGCGGCACGCAAAATCGCACGAAGTTGTGTTTTGAAAAGTTGAGGATTGTCGAGGCAATAGCGAATTGCGCGATGACCCAAAAACGGATTGTCCTCTTTTTCAATTGAAAGATAATCAATTGCCTTATCGCCGCCAATGTCAAGCGTGCGAATGATTACCTCCTTACCGTCCATTGCCTTTGCGACGGTTGAATACGCCTCAAACTGCTCCTGCTCGGTCGGCTCGTGAGCACGGTCCATAAACAAAAACTCTGTTCTGAAAAGTCCTATGCCCTCGCCGCCGTTTTGGATAACATTTTGTGCATCCTCCGCCTTGCCGATATTGCCGTAAACTTTTTTAACTGCGCCCGACTTTGTAACAGTTTGCTTGCCGAAATATTCGTTAAGGCTTTCTTTTTCCTTTAAATATGCAGTTTGCTTTTTTGTGTATTCGTTGAGTTGCGTCGGTGTGGGATTAAGCAAAACCTTTCCTTTGAAGCCGTCGACAATCACTGCTTCGCCGTCGGTAATTTTTTCTGTTGCATCGAGAACGGAGAGAACCGCCGGAATGCCCATAGCCCTTGCGAGAATTGCGCTGTGGCTTGTAACTCCGCCGACCTCGGTTATGATTGCGCAAACATTTTCTTTGTTGATTTGGCTTGTCATTGACGGAGTGAAATCCTTTGCGACAAGCACCGAGCCGTGTTCGACAGCCGAAATGTCAACAGGTTTGATACCGAGTAAAAGCGAAAGCAAATTGTCCTTAATATCCTTAACATCGGAGGCTCTTTGGCGTGTCAGCTCGTCGTCAACACCCGAAAACATATCTATAAACATTGTGCAAACGGTATCAACCGCACTTTCCGCAACTGCGCCTTGGTCGATATTATCCTCCATTTGGCTGAGCATAAACGGGTCCTGAAGCATCATAAGGTGACCCTCGAGAATTTCAGCCTCTTTTTCGCCTGCCGACTGCTTGACCTGTTCAATTTGAAGTTTTGTTTCTTCGACAAAATCGTCTGCAGCCTTGTGCAATCGAGCCTTTTCGCTTTTTGCGTCGGAGTATTTAACCGAGGAATAATCAAGCTCGGTATCTTTGATAACAACCGCTTTGCCGATGCCAAAGCCTTGGGATGCGCCTATTCCTTTTAGCATAAAAACACCTCATTTATGTAATAAATGCTCATACGAGCCGACTACGCCCCGACAGTTTTGCCGGAGCGTATTTTTGTTTATTATTCCTCGCCGAATCCCGATTCGATAAGTTCGGTTGCCTCGGCAAGCATTTCGTTTTCGTCTGCGCCGTCGCACTCAACGGTGATTGTACTGCCGCATTTGATGCAAGCCGCCATAATGTTCATTATGCTTTTGCCGTTGATTGTTTTGCCGTTGAAAATGATGTTAACCGATGAAGCATATTTTGTCATCTCTGTAACAAAAACATTTGCCGGGCGCATATGAAATCCCATTTTGTTTTTTATTGTAAATTCCTTTGATACCATAATATTACCTCTCTTATGCCTTAACAGGTTGATTTTTCTTTAAAAGTGCAAGCATCAGTGCACCTACAACAGCGCCGGCAACAAGTGCTACAATGTAAAGGAGCGGATGGTCACAAACGATGAATGTGAATATACCGCCGTGAGGTGCGGGGCAGGTTACATTAAACAATGATGTGAGAGCTCCTGCTACGGCACTGCCTACCATGCATGACGGAATAACGCGAATCGGATCTGATGCAGCGTAAGGGATTGCACCCTCTGTGATAAAGCAAAGGCCCATAAGATAGTTAACCGGACCGGATTTAAGCTCTTCTGCGTTCCATTTTTTCTTGTTGAATGTTGTTGAAAGAGCGATTGCGATTGGAGGAACCATGCCGCCAATCATAACAGCAGCCATAATCCATGTGTCGCCGTTTGCAATTGCCGCAGTACCGAAAACATACGCCGCTTTGTTGAACGGGCCTCCCATATCAGTTGCCATCATTGCGGCAAGAACTATTGAGAGAAGAAGTCGGCTTGTTGCGCCGAGACTTTCAAGTCCGTTTGCAAGAAGTGTGTTGAGCTGACCGATAACAGGGTTTACGCCTGCCATAATCAAGCCCATAAGAAGTGTGCCCAAAAGCGGATAGATGAAAACAGGCTTGATGCCGTCCATTGCCTTTGGCATCCACGAAAAAGCTTTTTTAAGAAGCTGAACAACAATACCTGCCACGAAACCGGCAAACAAAGCACCGAGGAAACCGGAAACGGCCTTTCCGTCGCCTACAAGTCCGTTGCCTGAATTAACGCCGTCAATCATACTTTGGATTGTATGACCGTTTGCGGCAAATACACCGCCGACAAAGCCGGGAAGTAAACCGGGGCGGTCCGCAATCGACTGTGCGATATATGCTGACAAAACAGGAAGCATAAGTGCAAACGCCGCCTTGCCTATCCAGAAAATGACGGACGCAACAGGGTTTGTAAATCCGAAAGTTCCGCCGACATCGGCATTGCCTGCGATTGTATCAATCAAAAAGCCGAATGCGATAAGAACACCGCCGCCTACTACGAACGGAAGCATATGAGAAACGCCGTTCATAAGGTGCTTGTAGAGTTTGTGACCGAAGCTTTCCTTTTCGTCATCGTCAACGGAAGACTTTTCCTCTTCGTTTGCGTGATAAACGGAGGCTTTGCCGTCAACGATTTTTTGAATAAGCTCCTCCGGCTTGTTAATGCCGTTTGAAACCGAGGTTTTAACAACGGGTTTGCCGTCGAATCTTGCCATTTCGACATTTTTGTCTGCGGCAATGATTATACCGTCGCACTCGGCGATTTCTTTTTTGGTGAGAATGTTTTTTGCGCCGCCGGAGCCGTTGGTTTCGGCTTTAAGCGGATAGCCCATTTTTTCGCCTGCTTTTTCGAGTGCCTCGGCAGCCATATATGTGTGCGCAATGCCTGTGGGGCAAGCGGTAACGGCAAGAACTCTGTATCCCTCTTTTTTAGGTTGTTCCTCAACCTTTTCCTCGGGATATTTTTCAGATTCCTTTTTATCAATAATGTTTAAAAATTCGTCGGCGGTTTTTGCATTTCTCAAATCGTTGCAAAATTCCGGTTCCATAAGCATAACCATAAGCCTTGACAAAATTTCAAGATGAAGGTCACCGTCAAGCGGTGCGGCAATCATAAAGCAAATGTCGGACGGCTTTCCGTCAGGTGCGCCGTAATCGACTCCTCCGGGAACGGTAATTGCCGACAATCCGGGTGTTTTAACACTGTCGGACTTTGCGTGCGGCACTGCAATGCCCTCGCCGATAGCGGTTGTGCCTTGTGCCTCTCTTGCAAGGATAGCCTCCTTGTATGCGGCAGTATCCGACAAATTGCCTGCCTTTTCGTGGAGAGCAATCATTTTATCAATTGCTTCCTCCTTTGAAGCAACAGCAGTGTTAAGCTGAATCGCTTCGGCCTTTAACAAATCAATAATTCTCATAAAGATACTCCTTTCTGCGAATTGAATCCTGTATTAAAAATATTAATAATTTCGTCTTTTGTGGCAAGCTCGGGTGAAAACGCCGTCGCGTTGCCGCATGCCGAGCCTAATTTTAAAGCATAGGCATAGTCGCCTTTTTCTATACAGCCGGCAACAAATCCGGCAACCATACTGTCGCCGCAACCGACTGAGTTGACAAGCTTACCGGTGGCGTTGCCGATTTTGTGTGCCTTGCCGTCGGCGTCAATAAGCATTGCACCCTTTGATGCGCGTGACACAAGCACATTTTGTGCGCCGAGTACCTGAAGTTTTTTTGAATACTCGATTATTTCATCGTCCGTTTGAGTCGTAACGCCAAACATATCACCAAGCTCGTGATGATTGGGCTTTACAAGAAACGGTTTGTATTTAAGCACATTTTTGAGCAAATCGCCCGTTGCGTCAACAACAAACCTTACACCTCTGCCTGAAAGACGCTTTAAAATTCTTTCATAAATATCGTCGGGGAGATTTTTCGGAATTGAGCCGGCAAGAACGAGATAATCGCCGTCCTTTAATTTGTCAAGCTTTTCAAGAAGTTTTGAAATATCCTCCTCATCGATATAAGGACCGTTTGCATTTACATCTATTTCATTATCTGCTTTAATTTTAACATTTATTCTTGTGAATCCGTTTTTCAGATGATTAAAATCACAACTGATACCGTCATTTTTCAGCATTTCCTCAAGCTGAGCGCCGGTGAATCCGGCAACAAGACCGAGCGCCTTGTTTTCAATGCCGAGGCGTGTAAGGATGACGGAAACATTGATTCCCTTGCCGCCGTAATAGACAGCCTCGTGTGATGTGCGGTTTATATCGTCATATCGCAGACGGTCAACATACATCACATAATCAAGCGCGGGATTGAGCGTAATCGTATAAACCATCAAACCACCTCTTTGATTACAGATTTTTGTTTAAGTGTTTCATCGTCGCATCTGTCACAGACTATGCAGCCGGCATCGAGCGGAGCAAAAGTCACTGCCGAAACCTTGTTAAACTTTGAATGATCGGCAAGAATGTATGCCACAAAACTCCTCTCCACCGCAACCGCCTTTAGCATTGCCTCGTCGGTATCCGGTGTTGTAAAGCCCTGTTTTTCGCTGATGCCGTTTGTTCCAATGAAAGCTTTTGAAAAATTGTATTTTTGAAGATTTGACGCCGCCACAAGTCCTATTATCGCCTCGGTTGTGTCTTTAAGCTGACCGCCGAGAACATATACTTTGCAGCCCTTTCGTGCAAGCTTTTTTGCGTGTGCTATGCCGTTTGTGACAAAGGTTGCTTTTGTGGAGTTGATATATTTTGTCATCAAATATGTGGTTGAGCCGGCGTCTATGAAAACAAAATCATCGTCGCTGATTTGGCTTGCGGCGTATTTTGCAACTGCAACCTTTTCATCAACATATTTAAGCGATTTTTCCTCAACCGTGTCCTCGTTTTTTAAGAACTGCTGTGACAGCACGGTTGCGCCGCCGTGAACCTTGTTGAGTTTTCCGAGCTGCGACAGTGCCACTAAATCGCGGCGAATTGTCGATTCGCTCGAATTAAATTCCTCGCTGAGCCTGGCAACCGTTACGGAGCCTTGCTCCTCCAACAAATCAAGTATTTTTCTTCTTCGTTCCTGTGTCAGCATTTAATCTCCTTTTGCGGCCGTCGCCGTTGCGAAATAATTATTTCCTACTGCACCTTAATTATATCTATTCAGTCAATAACAGTCAACAGTGAGCGAATATTCTCGTTAATTATGCCCAATAATGCGTGTTTTGTTTGTTGATATCGCTTTATTTTCGGGTTGTGTTTGCACGATTTTGCACATTTCAATTCAGTTGCTCACAAAAACGAGCAGGGTTTTACCGCCAAATTCAATCAAATAAGCAAAAAATCACCCATATATAATGTAATATACAAAAAAGGTTAAGAATCTCGATATGGTGTCATCGCTCAAGAGCGTTGAATAATGATATAAATATTCATAATTTATAACAAAAACGGCAGGTCATAATGACCTGCCGTTTAGACTGTCTATTGTATTTTGTTATTCGAGATTGTTTGTCAAAAGCATAATCGCCGTGAGTGCCGCAACGGGTGCGGTCTGCGTGCGCAAAATGCGCTTGCCGAGCGTCGCCTGAACACCGCCGGCGGTGACAATTTGCTCAACCTCGTTTTTTTCAAAGCCGCCCTCCGGTCCGATATAGACGGAAACGCTTTTGCAGTCGGGCAAAACAATTGATTTTATCGGCTCGCCGTCGCCCTCATAAAACACTATTTTGACATCGCTTTCATCCTCGGTGATTGCCTGTGCGAGAGTTTTCATCGGCACAATTTCGGGAATTATGCCTCTGCCGCTTTGCTGTGCCGCCTCAAGCGCGATTTTTTGATAGCGCTGATTTTTCTTTGCGGCGCTTTTTTGGTCGGGTCGGCTGACACAACGCTGAGTGAGCGTGGGCACAATCGAATAAACGCCGAGTTCAACGCATTTTTGCACAATATCCTCGAGTTTTGTGCTTTTCGGCACGCCCTGATAAATCGTCACCTTGCAGGTCGGCTCACTGTTGTTTGCCTGACGGTAGCAAACCTTGAGGGTCACGGTATCCTTTGTGACGGTTTCAATTTGACAGCCGAAATCGTTGCCGCTTCCATCTGTCACGGTGAGCATATCGCCGACCTTCATTCGCAGGCTTTTTGCGATATGGCGCGCCTCCTCGCCGTCAAGGATTATTTCATTTTCCGGTGTATAATCTAAAAATAATTTTTGCATATCAGTTACTCTTTTTTATCAAAGCCGCTCTGAGCGAGTTTAAAATTGCAAGCAGACAAATGCCGACATCGCTGAAGACGGCAAGCCACATAGGCGGCTCCTTATCCAAAAATACGACGAGGACAAGAATTACAGCTTTAACGGCAAGTGTGAGCGCAATGTTTTCTTTAGAAATGCGAGTTGCACGCTTTGCATAAAAATCGCCGTTTTTTTCGTCCTTAACAACGGCGCCGATACCGAAATAAAAACTGAGCGGCACCGAAATCACGATGGCACACGGACAGCCGACGGTGAGCGCCGAAAGCCCTCTGTATATCCACTCTTTCCAAACGGACCACTGTGCAAAGCCGCCCGTGATGAACGGAGGAATTACAATAACCAAAAGGGAAATCAAGAACACAATCGGTGTGTAAATCATTGAAAATCGTGTTATAAAACGGTTTGTACCGCCCGAGCCGTTAACCTCGTTTTCAAGGTGGGAGAGATTGCTCTCCTCATTTTCAACCTCGTCATCGCTGACATCGGACTCGGCAAACATATTGTTGATTTTGTCCTGACTTTTTGAAACAGCAAGGCTTTGCAGAAAATCGCCGATTGCAAAAAGCAGCATTACGGCACAGCCCTCGTGATATTCCTTGATGGCAAGGGCACCGATTGAAACAACGCTGATAAGCAGATATTCGTTGAAAATGTTTTTGTTGCCGACAAGCATAAGCGCATCGCGTATTACGCCGAAGCCGACCGCGATATATGAAATCGCAAAGCAAATCAAATAAACATAGCTGCTGATTGATGTAAACTCACTTATTACATAACCTGCGGCGAAAAATACCGCGCTGATTATGATTTTGACGGTCATTTCTTTTTTATACTCCTGAAAGGCGGCAGGGTCGCATCCGCATGTGCAACCGACCTGATGCTCCTGTGCAGGTTCGATATTTTCGTTTTCGGACATATTTATCACTCCTCTATGTGCTCAACGGCACAGTTAATTATAATTTTGACATGCTCATCAGCAAGGGAATAGATTATATTTTTGCCCTCGCGGCGGCATTTGACAAGGTGGCTTTGTTTAAGCGAGCGAAGCTGGTGCGACACCGCCGTTTGCGACGCGCCGATTTTTTCGACAATTTCGGTCACGCTCAACTCACGGTCAAAAAGCGAAAACAAGATTTTTACCCTTGTTGCATCGCCGAACATTTTGAATAAATCTGCAATTTCGTTAATTCTTTCGTATTCCATAATAGCCCCAATAGCCTCACATATGTATTCACCGCTCATATGAATGAACCGTACAAATGTGCATTATATATTTATTTTGCCGATTTGTCAATGACGGTGTTTAAATCTTTACAAATATATTATAACACACTTGGCAAGAGGGGGTAAAAAGTGGTAAAATAGCATAAATAACAAAAAAGGACGCATAAAATATGGAACTTGTAAAAGGCAGACCGACCGACTGCTCCGGCAGGCTTGAAAGGGAAGTGCGCGTTTATGACTTGCTCGACAAACTGAACATTGAATACGAACGCACCGACCACGAGGAAGCAAACACGATGGAAAAGTGCAACGAGATTGACAAAATTCTCGACACAATCATTTGCAAAAATCTTTTTCTCTGCAACAGACAACAAACAGAGTTTTATCTTTTGATGATGCCGGGCGACAAGCCGTTTAAAACAAAATACATCACAAAACAGCTCGGTTGTTCGCGCCTTTCGTTTGCACCGAGCGAAAAAATGCTTGAATATCTCGACATCAAGCCGGGTGCAGTGTCGATAATGGGCTTGATGAATGATAAGGACAACAAAATTCAACTTGTAATCGACAAGCCTGTTGTCGAAAGCGAAACCCTCGGCTGTCATCCGTGCGTTTGCACCTCGAGCCTTAAATTCAAGACAAAAGATATAATTGAAAAATTTTTGCCGGCGGTGCACCACGAGCCGATAATAGTCGATTTGCCGTGGGGTGAGGAATAATGCTTGTTTGCCCCATATGCGGAGAATCGCTGAACAAAAGCGAAAATGCGCTGAAATGCCAAAACAATCACTGTTTTGATTTTGCCAAAGAGGGTTATGTAAACCTGCTTGTCGGCTCAAAAAGCGGCGATAAAACGGGCGACAGCAAAGAGTCCGCACGCGCACGCCACGCATTTTTGCAAAAGGGATATTACTCCTGCCTTAAAAATACGATTGCCGAAAAAATGAACGGCACGGTGCTTGATATTTGTTGCGGCGACGGATATTACGACAATTATGACGGCGAGCTGTACGGCTTTGACATAAGCAAAGAAATGGTGCGCCTTGCGTCAAAGACAAATAAAAACGGCAAATATTTTGTGGCAAATCTCGCCTCAATTCCCATACCCGACAACAGCATCGACACGGCAATTCACCTTTTTGCTCCGTTTAACGACAAAGAATTTTTCAGAATACTCAAAAACGGCGGCAAGCTTTACAGCGTTATCCCCGGTGAGATGCATTTGTTTGAAATGAAGCAAATTGTTTATGACAAACCGTATAAAAACGACGAAAAAGCCCCCGAGTCAAAGCTTTTGACCCTCACAGGGAGGGAAAAGGTCAGCCAAAAAGTGACGATAAACGGCGACGATTTGAGAGAGCTGTTTTCGATGACTCCGTATTTTTACAGAACGAAAAACGAGTTTAAGGCGCGGCTCGACAAAATCGACGAAACCGAGCTTACTGTTGAATTTGTAATTCTTTGCTACGAAAAAATTTGATATTCAGCGACATAAAAAATAGGCTTGCAGCGATTAATTTCAACTGCAAGCTTATTTTTTATTCCGTTTTGCCCATAACATTCAGCGGATTAACGGTTTTTCCGCCGACTTTTGTTTCAAGATGAAGGTGCGGCGACGATTTGCTTTCAATCGGAACAGAGCCGAGCGTGCCGATTGTGTTGCCGATATTGACATACGAGCCTTTTTTAACGCTCACGCTGTCAAGGCCGCAATATTTTGCGACAAGCTTGCCACCGTGGTCGATTTCGACAACCATGCCGTAAAGGCTGTCTGTATAAACCGCGATAACCCTGCCGTCATTAATCGCAACAACCTTGTCGCCCTGCTTGCCCGTGAAATCAACGGCGGCATGCGCGCGATAATCGTTGAGAGTTTCGTCAAACACCGGCTCCTCGCTGTACCCTTTAAGCACCGTTTCCGTGAGCGGATATTTATAAAAACTCTTATATGGAATATTGTTTTTGCCCTGCTCCATGGTGGCAGCC
>ENA-UESI01001210-UESI01001210.1-human-gut-metagenome-genome-assembly--contig:-NODE-1210-length-17276-cov-13.793011_pt1 | contig 17276 bp, 14 predicted proteins | sample MGYA00243005_ERZ508006 | MGnify/ENA primary metagenome ERZ508006 (study PRJEB26167, sample SAMN06115436) | human gut metagenome | host: Homo sapiens | place: China:Shandong | collected 2015-06-10... | reverse complement strand
CCCACCCGTGCGCCAATCTCGTAGCCCGCGGCAATGGCAGCCAGCACCTCACGCCCGGAGCGGTGAAGCTTCTGCCCCACCGCCAGCGCCGCGGGGATGGTTACCGCCCCCAGGTGGGTGATGGAGGCGTTGTGCACGTCGTCCATATCCATGACATGGGCGCACGCTGCGTTCAGCGCGGCAGCATGTTCGCAGGAGAACCGCTCCAGTCCGCTGTTCCAGGCGGTCGCCTCCTGCTGTCCGTCCCCGGCGGCAAAGTAGCTGCGCCAGATCCCCCCCTGCGGCTGAACTGAGCCGGCTGCCGCCACGCCGAGTAGATCCCCCAGATAGAGCTTTGCGTTGTCCACCGCTTTGGAGGGCAGACTATCATAGCGGACTTCATATAGAAAATCGGAAAGCTGTTTGGTAAGCATTCGGACCTCTTCCTGGCTGTCCCATTGGTCCAGCCAAAACGCGCACCTTATCGGAATACCGCCCCATATTATTCCGGTATTCCGCGCAATAGCAGGTGCACATATTTTTCTTTTTATGTAGTATTTTTTTGTTAATATTTCATTTTTATCTCTTTTTTGCTTTTTCTCTGGTATACCAATTCGAATTATAGCAGATTCACTCAGCAAAGAAAATACACAAAATAAAAATCGTTACATTTGACAAAAGCCGTCGCTTTTCCTTGGTTATAACAGAGAAATGGCAAGTTGCATCTTTACAAATTGTATGCATAAGTGCTATATCGGCTCCACTGGTATACCGATTCTCCAATAAAGCACGCAATTTAAGTCGTTTTGATGGAACGGAAAGGGATATCCAATTATGAAAACAAACAAGCTTATGATCACCTGCGCCCTCTGCGGCGGCGGTACCACCCGCAAGCAGTCCCCCTACGTCCCCCTGACGCCGGAGGAGCTGGTCGCCGATTCTCTGGCCGCAGTTCGGGCCGGCGCCTGCATCCTGCACATCCATGTCCGCGATGACGAGGGCGCGAACACCATGGAGACCAGCCGCTTTGTGCAGGTGGTCTCCATGATCCGGGAAGCCCTGCGCACCAACCACCTGGATGCCATCATCAATGTTACCACCTCCGGCACCAAGTTCTCCGAGGATATGCGGGTGGCCCACCTGCCCATCCTGATGCCCGAGATGTGCTCCTATGACCCTGGTACCCTCAACTGGGCCAACAGCTACATCTTCCTGAACACGCCCCCCTGCCTGGAGCGGCTTGGCCTGCTCACCCAGGAGCTGGACATCAAGCCCGAAATTGAAATCTTTGACGCCGGTATGCTGGGCAACGTGGATTACTACCTGAAAAAAGGCGTCCTGAAGGCCCCGCTCCACTACCAGCTGGTTCTGGATGTCCCTGGTGGTATGCCGGGCAATATTGACTCGATCAACCATCTGGTTTCCAAGCTGCCGGAGGGCTCCACCTGGTCGATCACCGGAATCGGCAAAGCCCACATGCCCTGTATGCTGGCCGGTCTGGCCGCCGGCTGCGACAACCTGCGCGTCGGTCTGGAGGACAACGTGTTTATGAAGAAGGGCGAATACGCCACCAACGCCCAGTTGGTGGAGCGGGCGGTCAAGCTTGGTATCCTGGCCGGCCGTGAGATTGCCACCGCCGCCGAGGCCCGCGAGATTCTCGGCATCAAGCCTGAGAAGGGCGTTCTTTATCAGCCGTAAATTGACTTGGAAAAGGAGAATGCGCGATGAAATACGATTTTGAAACGATTATTGACCGCGATCCGGCCATCCGCGGCACCGGAAAGTACCGCATCATGAAGGACTCCAAGGGCAATAAGCCCCCCAAGGGCATCGTTCCCCTGTCGGTGGCCGACATGGAGTTCCGCACCGCCCCCTGCGTTATTGACGCAATCAAAGCCGAGGCGGACTTCGGCGTGCTGGGCTACCACCGCCTGTCCGGCAGCTTTCTTTTCACTTTCGCATCCGGCTTCTCCGTCACCGTGTTTCTCTCCGCTTTGATTTTTGTACTGTTCTTCCATTCTCTGTATGGTAGCTTCATCGATACGGTCTTCTTCGAGAGTTCCCGTCACCGATACGAGGCTGTTCACAACCTCAGCGGGGAAGCTGCCCAGTTCGCAAGCCTCTGCACGCAACATTTTGGTGTCGTCGGTTCCCATCATGAAGAGCTTCTTGCCGCCGTGTTTGCAGATATGGGTGCACACACCTTCTACGGTAACGGTTTTTCCTACGAGGCTGTCCCCTTTGGCTAAAATGTCGTCTACGCTCAGAGCCACTGTTGCGGCGCTTTCTTGATTCTGATTCTCCTTAGCTTTGTTGTTGCAGCTCACCATAGCAAGCAAGGCGACGGCTGCAAGGATAAAAATGGATTTTTTCATATTGTTGTAGTTTAAATGTTTGTAAATCTTTTCTTTATTTTTGTTATGACAAAGATAGCAAATATTTTATAAACGAATCATCGGGTTATGCCCGTTTGCAAACCAGTAGCGGAATAAACAGATATATGCCCAATATCATGGTCGCTACGGTCGTTATGAATTTTTGACGGCGGCTACATGTGCTACCTTTACATGCTGTAAAATAAAGCAAAGCGGCCAAAACGAAGTTCAAAATCAGTACCCAGCACGATCCCATGCTCACACGCGGTTTTACCCATTGGTCGTCGTAAGATGTGAACGACAGTTCAAACGGGAAAATATATTTCGACCATTTGTCGAGAGCGGTCTCCGGGTAGTCATAGCGCAGGCTGTCGGCGAAAGCATAGCTGTCAGCGTCGACGGCGTATGTGGTCACGCCTCTTTCGTCGCTTATTTTTAGGGTCCAGTAGAAGATATCGCCCATGATGGTCAGGGTGTTGGTCTTGGGGTCGTATTTGTCTATCGGCAATTTGTGCAACGTGTAATCCCGGTTCAATACATATAGGTTGTTATCTTTGTCCGTTAACAATCCCAGTGTTTTGCGGTTGCTGAATTCGGTGATGGCTACATGCTCGATACCCAATTCGGGAGCCACACCCGTTTCACGCACGTAGGGCAGTCCTTTGGTTTGTTTCACATGGAATACCCGGTGGTTGTTGTCTACCATCAGATACCCCTCGTCATACTCTTTCCGGTTCGTCGGGTTTCCCGACAAGGTTCGCACGGGAAATTCAAACCCTTTTTGTTTCATGACTTTGTCGAACAAAGCCGATTTTTTTTCGTTGACCGTGTTGTCCCGCATATCGATGAAAGTGATACGATCGGTCGTGCGGAAAGCTTCGATGGGGTTTTCGAGGTCGATCCGGTCCGGCATCGATTCCATAATCATGTTCAATGCGGGCTTCGTCACATTCACGTCGCGGGCCGACTGCTTGAATGTGAAATTCCCGTGAGCGATGATTTTCGGGGTCACCTCTTTCCCGTTGATTGTGTCGGGCAGCCGGTCTTTCGAGAACAGCTGTCTGTAATAAAAGGTAGGCAATATGGAGTCGAATTGTGCTACCGTATATTCCGTTCCGTTCGCGTCGTAGCGTTTTACTCCGTTATCCTTGCTCGATTGTATGTATGCGAACCGTTTGGTTACGCAACTGTACAACGTGAAAGGATCGTTTCCCGGTTTGGAGGCTGCGAATTGCAAAAGCCACGGCAATAACCACGACAATAGGACGACAGCCGTCAGGTAGAAAAATATTTTGCTGAATTTTTTCATTGTAGTATACCGTTTTTGAAATTAGTCTTGGCAACCTTCTTTGAATCGGACAACCGACCGGATAGAAAGCGATGCGCACAGAATGGTGAAAATAATAAGCGTCGGCAGAAACGAATTATAGGCTTCCGGTTTGTCGAGCAGGAAAAAGATTCGCACGATACCTGCGGCGATCAGCAGATTGACGATGCGCAGCTTCCACGTCGGTTCGAGGCATATCCACGCTGTCATCAGGTAGGCGGTATAACCGCAGATATACCACGGAGCCGCTGTCAGCAATATGCGTGCGACCATTTCGCAGGCGATATGTTGTTGCAGGTAAATCCACAAGGAAGCGGCTTGCAACAGAAAGACGATGCTGATTTGCGCGACTCCCGCCAGCAACATCAATAGAATCATGCGTTGCTGGGGATAGGGAAGGTGTAAAGTCAGTTTCAGCCGTTTCTGCGTCATTTCGGGAATAAACTGCGACGAGGCGAACAGTGCGCCTATGATGAGCGGCAGGTATTGTAGCAACTCGATAAACACGGTATCCCGGCTCAACAAGATGGCCCACAAGTGGTCGGCCCCCTTGAAAGTGATGACCCGGTTGATGCGCATCATGACGTATCCGGCGAAACAAAGCGATACCAGCAGGGTAATGAAAAACAGTCCCCGGGTTTTGATCCACTCTTTGAAAAATATAGCTTTATTCATAATTCCGATGATAAAAGGATTAGTATTTTCCGGTCAATCCGATGAAAACGTCTTCCAGATTCATTTTCTCGGATTTGAAATCGGTATAGGGTATCGATTGCTCTTGCAATATCTGTTTGATATGTTCTTCGTTTTCGAACGAGTAGGTCTCGGCAGAATCCCGTATGGCCGCCGTGCTGTATAGCGACGGGGCGTGGGGGAGCTTGTCGGGCGACGATGTTTTGAAGGTATAGCGTGTGAAGGTGTCGAGCAATTCCTTTACAGGCTTCTGAATCAATATGCGGCCGTAATCCATGATGATACAGTCGTCGACCAGCCGTTCCATGTCCTGTATGATGTGCGAGGTAAGGAAGATGGTCTTTTCTTCGGCTTTGGCGTATTCGCGCAGATATTCTGTGAAGAGTCGGCGGTAGCCGGGGTCGAGTCCTATCGAGAAATCGTCGAGTACCAGCAAATCGGCGTTTTGGGCGAGAATGAGACCCAAAGCCACCTGCGATCTTTGTCCGCACGACATGCGGGAGATTTTTTGTTTCGGCGCGACTTTCAGTTTGCGCATGAGTTCATAATAGGCCTCTTTGTTCCATTTCGGATAAAAAGCCGAGTAAAATCGCTCTATCTGTTCGATATTCATGAACGTGTATTGCACATGGTTCTCGATGAGCAGGGCGATACGCTCGCGGGTCACCGGCTGCATTCGCTGTATGTCTTCTCCGAAGATACGGCATTCGCCCGAGCGGGGTTTCAAGTAACCCATTAAAATATTGATCGTGGTCGTTTTCCCTGTGCCGTTTTTCCCCAGCAACCCCAAAATCCTCCCTTTGGGGACTTCGAAGTTGAGGCCTTCGTATATTTTTCTCGACCCGTAGTAATGGGTGAGGTTCGAGCATTTGATAATTGTTTCCATATAAAAAGCTATATGTGTTTGTTCTTTTCGGTCAGAAGTTAAATCCTATATTTACTCCGGCATAGTTGGCCGTGCCGTGCTTTTCGTAATGGCTCTGCTGCCAGTCGGCGGCGACCGATAAAGCCCAGCCCGAGAATATTCGGCTCCATTCCAATGCTATTCCGTAGTTTGTTCGTCGGGCCTTCGACAGGACGAAATTATGTTCCAGCATTTCACGCACGCAGTCTTTCTGTACGGTCGGTATGGACAATTCCCCGTTGCCGCCGGTTCGAATTCCTATGTTTCCCGATAAAGATAGTAGAGATTTTTCGAATATGCCGCTTGCATCTATTTTCAGTCCATATTCGCTGCTGTTGGTTTTTAGCCTATGCTTTTTCTCTTTTTGACGAATATCGGTGTGAAACCACAGGTAATAGGGGCGAATGTACCCTTTAAAATTTTTCCCGGCCTCTATGCCGTACAGTAATTCACCTTGTATTTTCATTTGGTCGGAGGTGTATGGGGTCGTGCTGCCTATTTGGTCGTAATTATTGCCGGCGGCACTGCCGAAGGTGTTCTCTGTCCCTTTACGGTTATAGAGTGCTCCTTTTACTTGAATCCCGACTGTGTGCATGTCCTGCTTTGTCGAATATCCGGCGGTCATATCGAGCAGAGTGCGGTCGAGTACGGTTAAAGGCAGGTTGTTGTACCCGTCGAGATGTTGGGTCACGCTATATTTGCGGTAGTTCGCTGCGGCGTATATGCCCTTCCTTCCTTGTGCGGGAAGCAGTTGAATGCCGGCTCCGTAACCGTAGCCCTTGTAGTTCGTATCGGTGACATCGCCTTTCCCGAATCGTACCGAGGTCGTTCCCAGTCCGGTCATCGTATAGATATAGGCGCTACCCAGCGGGGCATAAAAGTCGAGCGTGTTGTCTTGGCTATATATTTGTGCCAAGACCGATATTCCCACGACATATTTACCCAATCGCACGGAACCTCCGCCGGCAAAATCGAGGTCCGAGACGATGTTCTTCGGACGAGGATCCCGGTTTCGATATTCCAGTGCGGCACGGTAGCTCCCTTCGATACCCCATGTGAATTTTCCGGCTCGACCCGAATATCCTCCCGTGAAGGCATATTCTTGCAGGGAAAGGTCTCCCCCGATGGAATCGGCCATGACGTAGGGGTAGAGCAGTTCGAAGTCTGCTGTTTCGTTCCATACGACACCGGTTTCTTTTCCGGTTGTATAGCGGGCGTTACCCCACAGGCGGGTGCGATCGCTCAGCTTTATCCACGACGATACGTCGGCCGCTCCTTTCAGATAACCGTCGCCGGCTTGCAAGAGGGCAGCTTCGTTTTCTTTTCCGTAAACCCCGTTTAAGGAGATACGAGTCAGAGAAGTACAATGCTGGTAATATCGGGTGGCCGGGTTGGTATAAACCGTTTCTATCCATTTCGCAGGCAAGGCTTCATACTCGGCAATCGTGCGAAGCAAAGACAAAGAGTCTCTTTCCGCCCCCTGCAAAGCAGGGAGCAGAAAGAGTGCTATGGTTAGAAAAGAACAGAAACGTATTTTCATGACGACCGATGTCTGTTAAGATTATTTCTTCAACGATGGAGTCGTAAAGGTGAAATCGTTGGCCGAGTCGTCGGTATCTTGGTAAACCGTATAGCTGCCTGTGGAAGAAGCTACTTTGCGGATAAACGACCGCCCGAAACGGGTCTTGTCTGTCCCGGCGATTCCGGTAGTAGCATAACTGCGGTCGAGAACTGCGGGGGTAGCGATTCTTTCGAAGCCGGTATTTCCCAGATTGACGGCATCGAGAACCCATGCTACTGGTACGTCATAACCCTTTTTGGACATCTCTTTACCGTTCGTGGCCGTATAATGATATTCTTTGTAATAGTTGGCGAGGAATTCGTCTTTCGACACTCCCATGCGGGCGATGGCGTAAGCGCGGTTCGCTTGGTTGTTGGGTATCCAGATGGTAGCCGAGTAGCTATACCATTTGTCGAGATTAGGAACCTCGGCTATGTCCGGGTCCATACCTTTTTCGGTTTCGTCATACCATTCGAAATCGGCGATCGACAAATCGATGGCATCGGCTTTGGTCTGTGTGAAATCGTAGCCTTGATCTGCGAGAATGAGTTGTTCGCCCGGAGCGAGAGGGTGTTCCGTACCGTTACCCGGAATGACATAGATGGCGGCTGCGGTAAACGTGGTCGTCATCGGTTGCGGGTTGTCGTTGTATTGGTATTTCTCGGTCGTCCCGAAAGTGCTTTCGAGCAAGGCCACTCCGTCGGCATAGACGGTTTCGCTGCTGTTGTTGTAGATGACGAAGTATTTGTCATAGAGACTGGAAGTCCCTTTATCATTGGCTGTTCCCGTTACATAAATCTCTTTGAGAATAAGGGAATTGCTCGGGGTGTAGATCGATAGCTCCAAAGCGATCGAAGTCGATGGGGCAGAGATTTGTACGTTGTCTTTCGTGCTGCGTACATTGCAGAGGATTTCGCCCGAAGTACTGGCTATGGCTCCTTCGACCGTGATGTTATAAAGTCCCGAAGAAAGTGTGATGACGGAACTTTGGGACAGGTCGAGCTCGTATTCTTTCCCACGGTTGAGGTCTGTGAAAGTGGCCTTGCCTTCGGCCCATGTGAACGAGGTGATCGTGTCCGATGGAGCCGTAAAGTTGAGGGTTACGTCGACGGGAATGGAAGTGTCTTCGTCTTCGTCGCAAGCGGTGAACGCCGTGATTACAGCGGCGAACAACAGGAATGAAAAAAATCTTTTCAGTTTCATAATGGTTTTATTGAATGTTTATTGTATATTAAATTCGTTTGTAAGTCTGTTTTCTTTTTAATGCCTTGATTTTTAATTGGTTCTATAATCTGAAATTGATTTCCATGCCGAAGTAGGGGTTGGAAGTCCGGCGGATTGTGTTCCCGAACAACGTGTAATCGGGGTGATAGCTTACCAACCGATTGACGTATAAGGCCAGTGCGATTTTATCCCGGCATATTTTCTTCGTGACCTTGATATTTATATTGGCATCGATGGGAATCGTACGTTTTTTGAAGTTGTTTTCATAGTGCGGTTCCACCAAGTGTTGCAATATCATGTCGTTCCGTTCGGCATCGGTGTAGGGAAGGAGTTCGCCCTCCATATTGACGTAGGCGATGGGAACCCCGCTTTCCCACATGCTTTGGCTCGATGTGAACCACATACACTGAATAGATGTGGAGAATCCCAGTTTGAGCCGCGGTATATCGGTGTCGAATGTAAAGTTGGTATTGAAACTTTCTCGAATATAACCGTCGTCCTCGTTGTAAAGTCCTATGTATCTGATTTGTCGACCGTCGATAACGACAGAGGGACGTTTGTACACCGGCTGGCTGTTGTTATAGGTCGTGCGGAACCACGCTCCGTTTACCGTCAGTCTCGTGCGGATTATCGGAAATCGTTTCGAGGAGTATTGAAATTCCACGCCCTCTTTCAAAATTCGGCTTCCGTTGGTGTGGACGCTTTGTACTTTCAGTATCGTGTCGGGGGTAAACGTCAGGTCGGCGAGGTCGGGCGGCCCTGTCATCGTCGATGGGTCCAGCCCCTCGGTACTGTATCGGTTATAAATATACCGGGTGTAGGATTTTCCCTGCCGGAATCCCGAAGTCATTTTTTCCCGGAAGTAGGTTACCAATAACCGGTGGTCGTCTATCGAAAAATCGGCGCGCACTTCCCATTTCATGTTTCGGGCGGCTTTCAGGTTGTAGTTGGTCAGGTCGTCGACAAATGTGCGGACGTTCATGCGATTGACTGCCGGATTTTCGTTCGAAAAGAAATTGAGCTGTATAAGGTCGTAGTAAAAAAGGTCGGGATAAAGTTTCGAAATGTCGGGCATCTTGGTGTGCCAGCCTACTCCGCCCGATAGTTCTATGCTCAACGGCTTTCTCTCGCCGATACGCGGCAATGCCCATTTTGCGTTTACACGAGGGTCGAGATAGATTTTTCCGTCGAGGACGTAACGGTTATCGAGATTTGACAGCGATGCGCTGCGTAGGCCGGCGGTAATGTCGATGCGGTGTTTTCCTAATCGCAACTTCGAGGCTTCCTCGATGAAAAAGGCGAGATTGTGCTCGGCCGGTATGTCGTTGAACGGTCGGGGACGGGTGGTCATATCGATGCTGATGGGACGCCTCATGTCGTAGAGCTGCCCTTCGCCGTAGTTTTTATTCATGCGCCAGTCTCCTCCGACCTTGATGATATTGAACCAGTTGCGGTAGTTGTAGTTGAATGTGGCGATCGCTTTGACGAATGCGTTGAACGGGTTGCCGTTCACGTCGAGCGATGCGAGATAGGTCGAAGGCAGAATCTCGGCGTCGTGTACGCCCGGTTGCGTGGCCGTGGGCACGACCGACAATTTGCTGGGCACGACGGTTTTTTCTTGGTGGATATTGTCCCACGAACCGCTGGCCGATGCCGTCAAGGAAAGCGATCGGAAAAATCCCTTTTTGCGATTGTTGAGCGATAGAGTGCCGGCGAGGGAGAGGGCGTTGTTCGACGATTCGTAAGAGTCTATTGCCCCCGACGGAGTGAGGTCGGGATCGTTTTTGTCATTTTCGAAAGTCCCCCGGTAATTCAGATTGGAGTTGAAAGTCCATCGCCAATGATCGTTCGTCCATCGTTTCTCGGCCCGTATCGATCCGGTCACCCGTTTGAAGTTTTCTCGGTTGTTGCGAGGGTCTATTTTCGAATCGAGGTAGTCGATACCCGTATTGAGCGTAAATTGTTTATCCGTCAGTTCTATCCCTTTCCCCACATAAAACAGTTGGCTTTGCATGTCGGCTTTGAAACGGGCTTCGAGATCGTTCCCTCCCTTTTTCCGTTCTATGTTGACCAGTCCGCTGGTGAGGTCGCCGTATTCTACCGAAGGGATTCCCCTCACGATTTCTACTTTGGCGATGTCGTCGGTGGAGATGGAACGCATGTCTATCCCTTTGCCGGTCGTATTACGTCCCGTTTCCCAACTGTTGGAGATATACTGCATATTGGCATCGTTGTTGAGGGGGACACCGTCGATAACGAACGAAGTCCCGAACGAGGTCACGTCGTAGTCGCTCGGCCCTGTCCCACCGGCTTCGCGTAGTTTTATCAGGTTGGCCGAGCCCATAGAGGGATCCTTCGAGACGTTTCCCGGCAACAGTTCTACCAAATCGGTAAAGCTCGACGGTTGCAGATGCTCCATCGCTTTTCGGTCGATACGCGATGCACTGGTTGCTCCTCGCGATTCGTAGGCTGTCACCACCACGTCTTGCATGGCGATATCGTTCGACAAGAGTAAGATTGTCAAAGTCGTATCTCTGCGAGCATGCAGGTCGATTGTCAGGGATTTGTAACCTAAGGAAGTGACGGTCAGTTCATAGTCTCCTTTCGGAATGGATAAGAAGGTGTGAGAACCTTTTTCGTCGGTGATACCTGAGAATTGCCGATTTTTACCCTTTTTCAATAAAAGAGTGGCATACTCTACGGCGTTACGATTGTGGGAATCGCGTACGGTCAATTTCAGACTGATGCGTCCCTTCCGTAGAGGTTCTCCATGAGAACGATGCTGTCCCATGCCTTGAAAATTCAAGCCAAGTAGTAAGATAAATCCTATGAGCTTTATTCTCGTTTTCACCGAATGTATAAACCTGTCGAACGTCCTTTATTCTGTTTTCGATGTGCAAAACTAATTATTTTAAATTGAATGATTGATATGATTTTAAACAAAAATAAAAATTATTTTATGTAGTATGTGTTTTTATTATTTCAAAAAGTTTTTATTATTTGTGATATTATGGAAATATGTTAGTTTGGAACGGAAATAAATAGTAAAATTTATTTATATCAATTCTAAATAATATCTATCTGCCAAATCAAAATTTTTCTATGGCTGTTTGGTAAAACTCGATAGAGGTAAACAAAATGTATGGTCTACCGTCTTTTGTACTGAGGGATATCTCTCAGTATTGCAGAGTATGGCAAGTAGTGCCGTTTTCCCTAACCTTTGTAAAGGAAGATGCTTTCACCTCCTCCTCTGCTCGGCGATGAGCCGAGATAGGGGAGGTGGCACGAAGTGCCGGAGGGGTTAGAAAATACCGGCCGTGGAGGTGACAGATTCAGGTCTCCTCTCCCTCTGCTCATGGCAGATGAGATAGGGGGAGTGCCCGTAGGGCGAGGGGGTTAAATATCTGATATAAACAGACTGATAAGATGGTGTTTTTCAACCCTTCTATCACTACGTACCACCTTCTCTACATGGCTAACGCAACACCCCGTAATGCTACGGTACACGGCAGGGAAGAAGGACAAACACGATATGTCGGAAAGTATTAACCTCCTCCTCTGTGTTTTGCTATGCAAAATATAGGGGAGGTGGCACGTAGTGACGGAGGGGTTTGTTGCGACAAGGGGCGTTTGGGTAACGGAAAACGTTTTTTATATAGACGACTCGTTAACGATCCTTTCGCTCCGATGACCCTTCGATGAAGCGGACGGCAACTCCCGACTACATATATAGTTCCCGATACAACGGGTGATGAGTATGTCGTCGTGATGACCCTCCATAGCGCCGTAGCTGCCGTTGGGTTTGCGTTCATATACATCGTGTTCGTAGCAGGCTTGTGTGTCGTGTTCGATATAGCTTCCTTCCCGAAGGGCGTTCTTTTGGGCATCGATAACCAGTGCTTTGGTGGCTCGATTCATGTGGAATCCCCAACGGGAGGGTGGTTTCTGTCCTATGCTGTCGGGAGGGGACTGTCGGGCATACAGGTTGTTGTAATATCGGGAGAGCGTGTCGAGGATATAGGCCGAGTGTTCGCTATCGTCGTGCTCGGTTTCGAGCGTGTTGCTCTCGATCACCAGCAGAGCGTTCTGATAGTATGCGGCGATTTGAGCCGATTTCCATGCGAGCAAGTCGTGGTCTATGTGTCCCCGCCATTGCGCCACGACTTCGGCGGGGCCGCCATCGAGCATCCAATAACGGTCGAACACGGCTATGACCGAATAGTCCGAAGTGTCGGAGCGTCCGCCTATATCGACTACTGCCAGATAGCGGTCCCGCATTTCGCATTCTTTGGCGGGATATTCCCATATTTTCAGAGGCCCTTCGGGTTTAGCTTCCAATTCGATTTCTTGCAAGGACTGTTTCCCGCTGGGTTCTTTGCCGTGAATGTCGCCTTCGAACCGCGGCGGACAACAGCAGCGACGCAACTTTTCCACCAACGTGGGATCGAACACTCGTTCGCCCGAGTAGCAGAATGCCTCTATATCATCGCTGGGATATTCGGCCATCATGTCGGCATGCCGGGCATACTCTTTCCGTTTCTGCCGATACCAAGCGATTGCTTCGAGCGTGGCTCCCCTGTGCCATAGCATGCGTTCGTAGTCGGTGAGGCTGCCAATGAACGAGTCGTAGTCGTCGATTGGCAGGGTGTACATCTCTATTTCGAACCACGGGACGAAAGCGAACTGTTTGTCGCTCTCTCCCCGTTTGGCTCGTTCGCACTCTTGGTGAAAATAAGACCCCGTCCCGTTCGCCGTGCTTTCCATAACCACCATCGAACAGGGTAGCAGCATGATCGACCCGCATATCGAGCGCATCACCTGTTCGGGCGATTTCATGCGGCTGTTCCGCCAGAAAGCCACCTCCGAGAGGTGAGCCATCGCCGCGTCGATACCCCGCACCGATTCCTGACTCTCGGCCGAGCCTATGGTTACCCTGCACTCCCGCCCGGCGATGACCGATGTGTTCGCCATGCGCTCGAACGGTTTGAACTTCGGTTTCTCCCCGTCGAGCAGCCAGTCGGGATAGTTGGCGAGCAGTTTGCTGTACATGCCCTTGATGTTGGCGGCCGATTCTTTGAGATGGGCACAAATTACGCTGTTCCAGTTGCGGCAGTGCACCAGCTGAATCCATGCCATATAGATTTGTACGAGAGTGGAACCTCCCCATTGCCGGGCTTTGAGCAAGATGAGGCGAATGGGTTTTCCCGCCGTGCGCATATCTTCGAGCATCCCCAATATGCGCCGTTGCGGTCTGTTCAGACGGAATGGAATGTCTTCGGCTCCCAATTTATCTTTGATACGGACAAAGCTGAATGCCCAAAATTCGAAATCGTACCGAATTCGCACCCGTATCCACTCCCTCCATAGTTCTTCTGTGGCATCCCCGCCGTCGGCGAGTTTCGGGTTTCTTCCTGCTTCGTCGGTAGCGATTATTTTGTCGTGACCGTATCGTTCGGCATACACCGCCAGACTCCCGCATTCGACGAGTCTTTGCGCCATTATTTCGTTCTCGAACAGAGCCTTCGGAATATATTGAACCGGTATAGGAGCATCGGGCAACCGCAATATCCGGCGGTCGCCTGTATCGCTACCCTCTCCCGTCTCGGGGTTATAGTACCGTCGCAGGTATTCGTTTCTCTGTCGGTTCTCTTCGACCGTAATCTCTTCGTGATGAAATACAATCCCCATTTCTTCTGCAATTTTCTGCAAAAGAAATGCCACTTCCACCCCGTTTTATGGCAGGGTGATACGAAACGATGTTTTGGAAGGTGATGGGCAGGAAAAAAGGAAAATATATTATCTTTGCAATTCATGGGAAGTTTACGGATAAAACATAGCGGGCAAGTATTTACCCCCGATTATTTGGTCGCCGATATATTGGATTTTTGCGGTTATGTGGAATCTCCCCGCATATTGGGAAAGCACATCATCGATAACAGTTGTGGCGAGGGGGCATTTCTTTGCGAAATTGTCGGCCGTTATTGCCGGGCTTTTCGTGCAGGGAATGATGATATCGCTCTCCTTAAAGACGAATTGCAGACATATATACATGGGATAGAAATCGATGCCGGGACTTATGAACGGTGCATAGAAAATTTGAATCTTGTTGCTTTGAAGTTCGGTGTAACCGATGTGGATTGGGATATTATCGAAGGTAATGCTTTGAAAATCAAAATTTATGACGGGGCAATGGATTTTGTGGTGGGTAATCCCCCGTATGTGAGAGTTCATAATTTAGAAACCGATTATACAGATGTCAAACAGTTTACTTTTGCCAATGGGGGAATGACGGATTTGTTTCTGGTGTTTTTCGAATTAGGTCTTCGTATGTTGTCGGCAGGTGGACGATTGTGTTATATTACGCCGAGTTCGTGGCTGAATAGCTTGGCAGGTGAGAATATGCGTCGTGAAATTGTTTTGAGAAAGTATTTGACAGGAGTAGTGGATATGGGACATTTTCAACCTTTCAAGGCTACTACCTATACGTTGATTTCCCGGTTTGAAAAAGTCGAAGATAATGATCGGATAGATTATAATGTCTATGACGAACGGGTGGGTAAAATACGGCACATAGACACGCTGTCATACGACGAGATACAAATAAATCGCAAGTTTTATCTTTCCGGTAAGAAGGAGTTGGAACTGTTGAAGCGGATAAGGCTGTCTGCTTCGGATTCATATGTACGGGTGAAAAATGGATTCGCTACGTTGTTCGACGATGTGTTTATCGGCGAACTGCCTTTTATGGAGTATACGATTCCGGTGTTGAAGGCCTCGACAGGAAAATGGTCGAGGGCTTTTTTCCCTTATGATGAAAAAGGGTCTCCTCTCGAGTATGAACTTTTGTCGGAGAGCGAGAGTGTATGTCGGTATTTAGAGGATCATGCGGAAAAACTTCTAAAAGGAAGAAAAAGAAGTGAGACGCCCGATTGGTTTTTGTATGGACGTACACAGGCGTTGAAAGATGTTTGTATCTTGAAGTATGCTGTTAACACTTGTATCAAAGGAGTCGAGAGTATTAAATTGACGGAGGTTCCACCAGGGTGTGGTCTGTATAGCGGCTTGTATATATTGCCTGATAAAAGGGTTACATTCGATATGCTCGATCGGATTATTAGAAACGAGGAATTTATTCGTTACGTTTCGCTACTCAAAAATTATAAAAGCGGTGGATATTATACCTTCAATTCGAAAGACTTGGAACTATATATAAATTATAAGATACAATTGGAATATGGAAAGGGAAGAGATAACTTATCCACTGGGCAACTCGGACTTTTTGAGAGTGCTTACTAATTCGTTCAAAGAGTTTATCGAAAAGGGTACATCTCGGAGCACTGCAAAACTTAAACCGTTACACGGTGCGATAGCACGAGATTTGGCAGAAAAGTTAGGCCGGGATTATACCGTTTTTTCGCAGGGGTATGGAATTGGTAAAGAGACGAAGATAAAGGGACGTTATGTCAATAAGGCTGTGGATATTACAGTGAAGAAAGGGGAGTGTGCCGTAGCCGGTTTGGCGGTTAAATTCGTTATGCAGAATTACTCGCAAAACTCGAACAATTATTTTGAGAACATGTTGGGTGAAACTGCCAATATACGATGTGGGAATTGCCCGTATTTTCAAATATTCATCATACTTGATAAACTACCGTATTATCAACGATCCGGAGAATTGAGCCGGTGGGAGACTTTTACAGCTCATAATGCCGAAAAATATGTTACTCTTTCTCAAGATGATGCTAGTATCTATTTCCATACACCTAACAAAACTTTGATTTATGTCGTGCATATTCCTGATAACAACTCTTTGTCTACCAGCAGGGAGTATATGGATTATTATAGGAGGTTGAATCCTTCTTTATCATTAACAGAACATGACTATAATGATTTCGGGAATGGTGTGATATTTAACGATTACGAGCTTTTCATCGAAAAGGTGTATCACACGATAATGGCTTTGTGATTTCTATGGTATGGCTAATGTTATAGTATAAAATCAAGAGATTGTTTCTCTATTTCCATTTCATATTGTTTAACAAGAGCTTCATAACTTAAAAAAGAGACGCGCTTGTTTAACCGTAACTCGTCGAATGCATGATATGAAAGTTTGGTTTCAAATTCAGATTTTCGTTTGGCATCTGCCACTATGGCCATTCTGACGTAAAAATCTTGCAAATCATTAAATTTTAAGAGCGAGTTTTGGATATCTGTCGAGTGTTCTATTTCAAAGAACGAATGAGGCATATTGCGTTCATTGAACCAAATGGTATCAATCATCGCACTTCGATTTATTAATGCGGGGTAGGAGTAATTGGGTAATTTTTTGAGTGTAGAGAGTTCTTGAAGCGTTTTCCCATCGTAAAATTTTTTATTTTTGTCTTGGTTTGGAATAAACGTTTTCAGATTACGCAAATTACCTATTATCACCAGTAGCCCTTGATAGTAAGCGTGATTGAACGATCTTTGTATTTCGGAGTCTTTGTTCTTTTCTGTTTCAGGAATAATTCCTCTTTCTTCGTTTTGTTTTCGGTATTTTTCAAGGCCATATAATCCGGGTTTGATTTTATAAATACCCTTAGTTTGTTGAACTATGCGTCTGATTGATGCGAATGGAGTTTTTGTTTTCCATTCACATTCTTGGATTTTAAAAACTTCTGAGTTTAAGTCTCCCAATGTGGCTACACCACCTAATTTATCTAATGTTTCAATGACTGCTTCGTATTGTTTCATGGATTATATGTTGTTCCTATCATTTGCTTATTTTCATAAGTTCGTCTAACGAGAATGATATTTTGACAGCCTGTTAAAGAGGAATAGAATTTTTATCGATTATTTCTTTATTTCAGTTGGAGAGGGAGCATTGTTGTCTGCTTTTGTTGTTTCCTTGTCTGTTTTTTCCTCCTCGTTTTTCCCGTTTTTATTCAGTTCGGGATAACTAATGCGGGTGTGATAGATGGTTTTGAGTTTCTCGATAAAGGTAGCTTTGATCGTCTCCACATCGCGGAAGCTGAGGGGGGTATCGCGCAGGAGACCGTCGGCGACTTGCGAGTCGATGATGCGGTTGACGAGTTGCGAGATACTTTCGTTGGTGTATTCTTTGAGGCTTCTCGAAGCGGCTTCGACGGCATCGGCCATCATGAGTATTCCCGTTTCCTTCGTGAACGGGTTGGGACCGGGGTAGGTGAATTTCGATTCGTCTACGGGTTGGTC
>ENA-UESI01001206-UESI01001206.1-human-gut-metagenome-genome-assembly--contig:-NODE-1206-length-17324-cov-5.246999_pt1 | contig 17324 bp, 15 predicted proteins | sample MGYA00243005_ERZ508006 | MGnify/ENA primary metagenome ERZ508006 (study PRJEB26167, sample SAMN06115436) | human gut metagenome | host: Homo sapiens | place: China:Shandong | collected 2015-06-10... | reverse complement strand
AGAGAATGTTGCGTGATGAGGAGTTGGAGCGGATGAGAAAATAAAAAAATATCCATTACATATGAGAAGACAGGAATCGTTTTTTGCATTGTAACAACTGTGCTTCGGTGCATAGCGCATAGCAGAGGCTATGGCGCCGAAGGGCATATAGCCTCTGCTCCATTCCAATTCATCAGATCTTGGAGGAGCACCATGCGCTATATGAAGGCGGCTGACGTCCTGCCGCCGGATCTGCTGAAGCAGATTCAAACCTATATTGACGGCGAATATCTATATATCCCCCGGCGCGCGGAGACGCGCAGCGCCTGGGGCGCAGCCAATGGCCGCAAGGCGGAAACCCTGGCCCGAAATTTGGAAATCTATCGGCGCTATCGGGAGGGGACGCCTGTTGCGCAGCTGGCTGAGGAGTACTTTCTGACGCCGAAAAGTGTCTCAAAGATCATCGCCCGTCTGAGAAACAACTAAATGGCAAGGCGCCGTGCGGAGTCCCGCGCGGCGCCAGTTTTCTTCTGAAGCGAGTGGGCGGTTGCCTTGCCGCCGTCTCTGTTGTATGCTGGATACAGCGGAGAGAAAAGGAGGAAATGAATCATGTCTCAGCGCATTCCGCAAAAGCCCAAACGCCGCCCGGCGGATTTCCGCAGTGACCCCTGCGGCGATGTCTTCACCTGCCGGTCCTGCGGCTGGCCTGTGGGCCCCGCCGACGCGGGGACCCGGCACCGCAACCACTGCCCCAACTGTCTCGCCAGCGTCCACCTGGACGACGAGCCGGGAGACCGCTCCGCCGAGTGCGGGGGACTCATGGAGCCGGTGGCGGTCTGGGTCCGCAAGGGCGGCGAGTGGGCCATCATCCATCGCTGCCGCGTCTGTGGTGTGCTACATTCTAACCGGGTGGCGGCGGACGACAACCCCTCGCTGCTGATGTCTCTGGCGGTGAAGCCCCTGGCCAGCCCCCCCTTCCCCCTGCACCGGCTAGAGAAGCTTATATAAAAAAACGCGGCCCGTACATGGACCGCGTTTTGCCGTTATACGCCGCGCCAGGCCTCCGGCCGCAGCTTGCTCATGTCTTGCTTGGCCCGCTGAATCTCCGCCAGCATGGCATCCTTATCCTGGTTCAGCGTTCCCTTCAAAAGCAGGTAGTTGGAGGCGTGGTTCATCCGGAACACGCTGCCTGGGCTGTCCAGGTTCTCCACCAGCAGCCGGGTTTCCTCCAGCACCTGGGCCTGGGTCAGCAGCTGGAAGGTTCCCGCGTGGACCCAGTCGTACAGAGGCGTCTCCTCCTCCACCACCAGCGTCAGCATCCCGATATACTCCGGGTTCATGGCGTTGAAAGCCTTGGCCGTCTCAATGGCGTGCTGCTCCAGCAGGGGTTGGCCGCCCAGGCCCGTGATGGCCGTGACGGAGAGGGCCATGCCGCAGCTGCGAACCTTCTGTCCCATGGCGATAATCTCCGCCGCCGGGTGGCCCTTGCGCATGAGCTTCAAAACCTCGTCGCTGCCAGACTCCAACCCCATATAGATCATCGTCAGGCCCTTGTCCCGGAGGGTCCTCAGCTCCTCCTCCGTCCGCAGGCGGATGCTGGAGGGCGAGCCGTAGGTGGTGACACGCTGGCACTCCGGAAACAGCTCCCGAATGGTGTCGAGAATCGTGTAGAGCTCCGACGCCTTGCGCACTAACGCATCCCCATCTGCCAAAAACACCCGCTCCACATGGCGGTAGGTCTGGCGGGCCAGCCGGAAGTCCTCCAAAATCTCGTCCATAGGCCGCAGTTTGAACCGCTTTTCCTTATACATGTCGCAGAAGGCGCAGGTATTGTGGCTGCACCCATAAGTCACCTGCACAATGAGGCTGTACGCCTCAGAGGGGGGACGGAATACTCTTCCAAAATATCTCATACTCCCAGCGCCTCCAACGCAGACAGCTTCAGGCAGGTACACAGCACCGCGATGGCCTGCTCCAACTCCTCAACTGGCGGCAGGGAGGGCGCAATACGGATGTTGCTGTCCTGCGGGTCCTTTCCATAGGGGAAAGTGGCTCCGGCGTCAGTCATGGTGACGCCAGCCTCCTTACACAGTGCCAAGGTCCGCTTTGCGGTGCCGGGCATGGCGTTCAGGGAGACGAAGTAACCACCCTTGGGCCGCTGCCAAGAGGCGATCTCCAGCGGGGCGATCTCCCGATCCAGTGCATCCACCACGCAGCGGAATTTCGGCCCCATGATGGCGGCGTGCTTCTTCATCAGCTCCAGGGTGTGGGCCTTATCCTTGAGATACAAGACGTGGCGCTGCTGGTTGACCTTGTCAAAGCTGATAACCTGGATGCTCAGAAGCTTCTCCATATAAGCCATATTTGCCTCGGAGCAAGCAAAGCAGGAGATACCGCCTCCCGGAAGCGTCACCTTGGAGGTAGAGGCGAACTCAAAGACCATATCGGGATTGCCCGCCTGCTCACACAAGGCGAGAATATCCGGAAACTTCACATAGTCCCCCTCAAACTCATGAATGCAGTAGGCGTTGTCCCACATGATGGTGAAGTCCGGCGCGGCAGGCTTTAGGGCCGCCATGCGGCGGATCACCTTGTCGGAGTAGATGATGCCGTCGGGGTTGGAGTACTTGGGCACGCACCAGATGCCCTTCACCGCGGAATCCTTCACCGCCTCCTCCACTGCGTCCATATCGGGTCCCTCGTCGGTCATGGGGATCGTGATGAGCTCAAAGCCAAAGGACTCCGTGACCTTGAAATGGCGATCATAGCCAGGAGCAGGGCAGAGCCATTTGATGTTCTCTTCCCTGCACCAGGGCCGGGGACTGTGGAGCAGGCCATGGGTGTAACCCTTGGAGATCGTATCGTACATTAGCTGCAGGCTGGCATTGCCGCCCACAAACACCTGCCCTGGCCGACAGCCGAGAATCTCGGCAAAGAGCCGCTTGGCAGCGGGCAGGCCGCTGAGCTCGCCATAGTTGCGCACGTCGATGCCGTCGGACACATAGTCCTGTGGGTCCTGCATCAGCGAGAAGATATCGCTCACCAGGTCCAGCTGCTGCTTTCCTGGCTTTCCGCGTGCCATGTTCAGCTTCAGGCCCTTTGCCTTCCAGAGCTCAAATTCCTGCCGCACACGGGTGTACTCCGCTCCGCGCTCTTCCCTGGTCATGTTGGGGTAAGCGGTCATAGGGATCATCCTTTCCAGTATTGAATTTCATGGTATAGTATACCCTATTTCCCCATCCCCTTGCAAGGCCGGATTCTCTGTCAAAATCCACACAAAACGGCTCGCCCGCCGCCGGATTTTCCGGCAGCGGGCGGGTCGAGCAGCCTTCAGCAGCAGCCGCAGCCGATGCAGCTATTGTCCGCGCAGGAGATGGTGGGCTCTCCGGCGGTCAGGTTCACGCCGTAGCGGATGGGAACAGATACACAGATCTGCTGGGTCATTGTGACCGTGCAGCAGCTCCCCGACGCGTCGGTGACGCAGGTAATGCTGGGGCTTCCCTGGCACGCCACGGTCACAGTTCCGACGGAAGCGGTAGGAGTTAAAGCGAAAGGCGCGGCAATGTCCACGCACTGAGTACCGGTTTTGTTGCAGCCGCCCACAGGGCAGTTGTCCTCCGCCTGATAGGGCAGGATGGGCTCGTGTTCATAGGCTTCACTGATACGCAAAGCAATCCCTCGTTTCCTGGATATTGTACCCGGCTGGGTACGTTCCATTCTATGCCGTTGGGTGCCGGAGCGCTCCTCAAGCGCGGCGTGTTATTTTTGAAAAGAGGGGCTTCCCTTTTTCCGCGGATATGTTATAGTGATGCTAAGAATTCGTTAAAGGAAGAGAGGCGTCTCCTATGGAAGAAAAACAGGAGCAAAAGTTTCAGCAGATGACCGAGACGCCGGTGGGGCGGCTGATCTGCCACCTGGCCCTGCCCTGTATCATCAGCATGCTTGTAACCGCTTTCTATAATATGGCGGATACCTTTTTCGTAGGCATGCTTCAGAGCAACAGTGCCACCGCCGCCGTTGGCGTTGTCTTCTCCCTGATGGCTGTGCTGCAGGCCATCGGCTTCTTCTTCGGGCACGGCAGCGGTAACTTCATTTCCCGGGAGCTGGGCCGGCACCACTATGAGGAGGCCTCCAATATGGCCGCCACCGGTTTTTTTTCCGCACTGTTTTCCGGCTTAGTTCTGTGTATCCTGGGGCAGATCTTTCTGGAGCCCCTGGCCTATCTCCTGGGGTCTACGGACACTATTTTGCCTTACTCCACGGCCTACCTCCGGGTGATCCTCCTGGGCGCCCCCTGGATGACCGCCTCTCTGGTGCTCAATAACCAGCTGCGTTTCCAGGGAAGTGCCGTCTACGGTATGGTGGGCATCACCAGCGGTGCGGTGCTGAACATCGCCCTGGACCCCCTGCTGATCTTCGTCTTCGATATGGGGGTGGCCGGGGCGGCCTGGGCCACCATCTTCAGTCAATTTGTCAGCTTTTGCCTGCTGCTGGTGGGCTGCACCCGGGGCGGGAATCTCCAGATCCATGTCTCTCGGGTCCAGCTGAAATGGGACTATTTCTCCATGATTATCCGGGGCGGCCTCCCCTCCCTTGCGCGGCAGGGCCTTGCCTCCTTCGCCACCATCTGCCTGAACTGGGCCATCCGCCCCTATGGGGATGCCGCCATCGCCGCCATGGGCGTTGTCCAACGGATCGCCATGTTCGGCGGCTCTGCCATGATCGGCTTCGGACAGGGCTTCCAGCCCGTGTGCGGCTTCAACTACGGCGCGCAACTCTACAGCCGGGTGCGGGAGGGCTTCTGGTTTTGCGTGAAGAGCTCCACTGTTTTCCTGCTGGTGGTGAGCACCCTGGGCTTTGCCTTTGCCCCACAGCTGATTGCCCTGTTCCGGGATGACCCGGAGGTCGTCGCCATCGGTGCCGTGGCTCTGCGGTGCCAGTGCGTCACCTTCTGTGCCATGGGCTGGGTCACAATGAGCAACATGATGCTCCAAACCATCGGCCAGACCGTTCCAGCCACGTTTCTCGCCATGGCCAGGCAGGGGATCTTCTTCGTTCCGCTGGTCTGGATTCTCCCCTTATTCCTGGGTCTCACGGGCGTGCAGATCACGCAATCTGCCTCCGACCTGCTAACGCTGGCCTGCGCTATCCCGATCCAGCTTTCAGCCCTTCGTAAATTATCCCTCCCGGATCATACGCCCATCCAGAATGGCACCTGAAAAAACACCGCCGCAGCCTTTTGGGACTGCGGCGGTGTTCTCTTTGATTGGCTGGATCACTTGCTCACACAGAGCTTAGAATCCTCCACCGTGAGCTTCGCGGTGTCGCCTTCCCGTAGGGTGCCGTCCAGCATCTTCTCCGCCACGGCGTCCTCTACCTGGCTCTGGATGGCACGGCGCAGGGGTCTTGCGCCGTACTTGGGATCATAGCCCTCCTTGGCCAGTTCCACAATAGCCGCTTCGCTGGCATCCAAATGAATCCCCATAGACTCCATCCGAGCGGACACAGTCTTCAGCATCCGGCGGGCCACCTCTTGGATGTTCTCTTCCGTCAGGGAGCGGAATACGATGATGTCATCAATCCGGTTGAGGAACTCCGGCCGGAAAGTCTGGCGCAGCTCCGCCATCACGGTCTCCTTTGCCTGCTGGAAGCGCTTTTCCGCATCGGGGTCGCTACCCCGCTCCTCTGCCGAGAAGCCCAGACGCCCAGAGGCCGCGGTCAGACTCTTGGCACCGATGTTACTGGTCATTACGATCACCGTGTTCTTGAAGTCCACGGTGCGGCCCTGGGAGTCCGTGATCCGTCCATCATCCAGAATCTGGAGCAGCACGTTCCACACATCCTCGTGGGCCTTTTCGATCTCGTCAAAGAGTACCACGGAATAGGGCTTGCGGCGGACCTTCTCCGTCAGCTGGCCGCCCTCGTCGTGGCCCACATACCCCGGAGGGGAGCCAATCAGGCGGGACACCGTGTGCCGCTCCATGTACTCGGACATGTCGATGCGGATCATGGCGTTCTCATCACCAAACATGGCCTCCGCCAAGGATTTGCACAGCTCTGTCTTGCCAACACCGGTGGGGCCCAGGAAGAGAAAGCTGCCGATAGGGCGCTTAGGGTCCTTCAGGCCCACTCTGCCCCGGCGGATTGCCCGGGCCACAGCCTTCACAGCCTCGTCTTGTCCAACCACCCGCTCATGGAGCGTATCTTCCATTCGCAGCAGGCGCGCGCCCTCGTCCTCTGTCAGCCGGGTGACGGGAATGCCGGTCCAGCCGGCCACCACGGCCGCGATGTCGTCCGCGTTGACGGGCCGGTGCTGGGTGTGGTTCTGGCGGCGCTTATCCCGCTCTGCCTCCACCTGGTCGCGGTAGTTCTTTTCAATGTCCCGCAGCTGCGCAGCGGTCTCATAGTCCTGGTTTTCAATGGCGGCTTCCTTGTCCCGGGTCAAAACCGCCAGCTTCTCCTCTAGGCTCTTGACCTCCGGAGAGATCTCCTCCGCCTCCATCCGGACCCGGCTGGCCGCCTCATCCATCAGGTCGATGGCCTTATCCGGCAGGAAGCGGTCGTTAATATAGCGGGCAGAAAGGCTCACCGCCGCCTCCAGCGCCTCGTCGGTGATCTGGAGATTGTGGTGCTTCTCATACTTCTCCCGCAGGCCCTTCAGAATCTCCAAGGATGCCTCCTGGCTGGGCTCACCCACCTGCACCGGCTGGAACCGGCGCTCCAAGGCCGCATCCTTTTCAATATACTTGCGGTACTCGTTGAGCGTGGTGGCACCGATCACCTGAATCTCGCCCCGGCCCAGAGCCGGTTTGATGATATTGGCGGCGTCCACAGCGCCCTCGGCGCTGCCGGCGCCCACGATGGTGTGGAGCTCGTCAATAAAGAGGATGACATTGCCAGCCTTTTTGACCTCCTCCATCACCTTTTTGATCCGCTCCTCAAACTCACCCCGGTACTTGGTGCCGGCCACCATGCCGCTGAGGTCGAGAGACAAAATTCGTTTATCCAACAAGTCGTCCGGCACATCACCCATGACAATCTTCCGGGCCAGCCCTTCGGCAATGGCAGTCTTGCCAACGCCTGGCTCACCAATCAGGCAGGGATTGTTCTTAGTGCGGCGGGAGAGAATCTGGATCACACGCCGGATCTCATCATCCCGGCCGATCACCGGGTCCAGCCTGCCAGAGCGGGCATCAGCCGTCAGGTCTCTGGTAAACTCCTTCAGGGTCTTGGTTTTTCCGCCATCCTCCCGCGCGGCGGCGGCACGGTTTTCTGCTGCGCGGCTCTTGGGCGTTTCGCCAAGCTTCTGCATGAGTGCTGTGTAGAGGTGTTTGGCATCGACGCCGGCAACCCTCAGCATTCGGACGGCCATGTTGTTGCCCTCCCGCAGAAGACCTGCCAGCAGGTGCTCGGTACCGATATAATTATAGCCGCCCCGTACGGAGTCCTCCATGGCAATCTCCACCACCCGGCGGGCTCGGGGAGTCAACCCCTGGGCAGGGTTGCTGCCGGGCAGCCCCACGCCCACGCTCTTTTTGATGATCTCCACCAGCATATCGTCGGTGAGTCCAGCCTCGGCCAGCACCGTGTGGGCAAGGCCGTCGCTCTCCCGCATCAGGCCCAGCAGCAGGTGCTCGGTTCCCACATATCCGTGGCCCAGCTCCCCGGCCGCTTCCTGGCTCAACCGCAAGGCCTCCTCCGCTCTGGGACTGAATTTATTCTCATTCATGTGTCTTTACCTTCCTTTCCTCAGGGAGTATTACTCGCCGCTCTTTTGTTCTTTGTGGTCCGCCTCTAGCTTGTGGATCTGATCCCGCAGCTCCGCAGCCCGCTCGAAATTCTCCTGATGAACCGCCTTCTTCATCTCCACTTTCAGTGCGTTGAGCTGGCGCAAGTAGGAGAAGCGGCTCTGCTCCTCTTTCTCCACCAGGTCCTCCTCTTTTTTCGTCTCCTGCTGCCGAGCAGGCGCGGCGCTCAGCGCCGGCATGTCAGCGAAGAAGTCGTCAAAGGGGTCTTCCAGCATCCTGCCCATCAGGCTGGGAGAAAAGAAGTCGTTAAAGAAGCTGCTCCCAAACAGGCTGCCTCTGCCGAAGAAGTTCTGCATCATCCTCTGGCTGTGGGCGTTGATCCGCTGGGTGTAGCCCAGCTTCTCCGCGCACTCGCTGCAAAGATGCTTTTCTTCCACATGACCGTTGATATTACTCTGGTAAACAAAGGTCACTTCATTCTTGCCACAATTTTCGCATTTCATAAGTCATATCTCCTTCATATAAGCGTATTGTTAATCACCATGTGATAGGTTCCACCGGAATCTTCGTCCCTGCCGGGCACTCCGGCGGTCGGTCCTTCTCCTCAAGAGGAAGTCTGCCCCTTTTATACCTGAAAAATCAGAACCTGCTTCATAATATCCGCCCGGACCTGATCGCGGCTCTCTCGCGGCACAGCCCCCAGAGCTTTATCGCCCAGGGCCGCCAGCAACGCCTGCCCGATCTCCTCCGTCAGCGCCCCGGACTGCACCAGGTTGCTGAGGATCGCTCTGGCAGACGGCAGATCCACCTGAGCACCCAGGGAGTTGATGACATGCATCATCTAATATTTCATCTGCATAATCTACATTCGTAGTCATGTGTGCTTCTGTAATCGAACACTCCATTCCTCCCCATTCATATACTTCGTTCATTTTAATTAATTTTAGACTTCCATTTTTATTTCTCAATGATGCTATAGTTCCCTTTGTTACTGTTTCAAAATCATCAAATGACGGCTTTTCTTCATGATATTGCGTCTCTGCCTGTCCCTCGGTATTTGTCTCATATTCATATTTATACACATATGTATTACTTTCTTCTATTTCCTTTGCCTTATCAACAGACTGCGTTGTGCACCCGCACAACGCAGTCATCAAGAATAAGCTGGAAATAATTGTGACCTTATTACTCTTCATAATTACTCCTGTTCCGACATAAGCAATATAATTAATTAATATAAATCCGGACTCCAATAACCAGTAAATACATTCTAATCATTAGTATATTGCTTATGTCTCTGCTCTTCATACATCAAGCATAATCCCTGTAATCCATCATTTCAACAACAATGTCGTGAACGACAGCAACTTTGTCGTGAACGACCATGGTGACTATAAGTATAGTTGCAAAAAGCCGGAACAGAAAGATTAATCCAACTGTTCCGGCTCTATCACCATCTTATTTCACAACAGAACATATTACCTTCTTCATGATAATCACATGTTCCATTATTCTTCTTTACAAGCTTCTTAATAATCTGAGTTCCAAGACCATGTGATTTCTTGTCCTGCTTACTTGTATGAAGCTCTTTATTATCATTTAATACTGACTTTGATATATAATTCTCTACAGTTATAATCATATCATTACCATTCCACACGGAACGGATTTCTATTTCCCTGTTACATATATCTTCTTTAAGTTCAGCCTCTATTGCATTGTCCAGCACATTTCCCATAATCGTGTACAGGTCATTGCCATGCATAGGCTTTAATGTCTTATGAAGACCTGTCGTTATTATGATATCTTCACTCTTGGCATATTCAATTTTATTATTAATAACAGTATTGAATATCGGATTATCTGTATAAATATATCCCTTGGTTTTCTCAAGACTTATACTGTACTGCTTAAGAAAATCCTTAGCTTCCTCATATCTTTCCTGTGAAAGCAGACCATATATAACCTGAAGCTGATTATTCATATCATGCCTTACGGTTCTTACCTGCTTATCCATTGCCTGAACATTTTTAAGATAATCCTCACCTGACTCTATTACATTTCTTAAATGTTCAGCCTCTTGTCCCTTGTAATTCTCCTGATAGAGCCTTACAAGCGTTCTGTAGAATATAATTGCAAGCACCAGACTTAACACTATAATGTTCATAATCAGCATGACATCATGGCCGCCATCAGAAATTCCTAATCTGATTAACAGATATATATTAAAACATAATACCAAAACATATGCTGCTATATTAATTATATCTATCTTCGTAAAACTGCCATGTCTGATTGTCTTAAATGTATTCATAAATGCAATCAATGCCAGATATATAATAATGACAGTAAACTCATATATTCCTGTCCTGTGTATTAAAGATTGTGCATCTGCAATATATATCACGCCATAAGTAATAGCCGCTATAACAATGACAACCAGTGTCGATACTACATACGCTGCTTTAGCGATATAGCCGTTCAGTACCAGATATATCTCTCTTACAAGTATTACTCCTATACATATCATTATTGCCATTCTGATATTAACAATATTTAACAATATATCATTCATATGTCTGTCTGTTGTGCCTGTACTGCATATATCCCTTCATAAATGTATCTTTATAACTTCTTCCAAGTTTAAGAGTTTCTCCAGCTTTCATAATAACCTCATTAGTACTCTGGTTGATTCTTGAAATATACCTGTAATTAATCATATATTTTTTATGAGCCCTTATTATATCCGTACCTGCTATATCCTGTCCGAATTCCATCATATTCTTCCTGATTACATAGGAATTCCCATCAGCCGTATGTACTGTAAGATAATGGTCCTCACTGTGAACATATGTTATATCACCTGAATTAATATTGATAATTCCATCTTTATCATCAAGAACAATCGTCTTTTCATAACCATCAATGGCGATTAGCTTCTTAACGACTCTCTGTACATAAGTCTCATATCTTGACTTTCTGATAAAATAGAACGGAGTATAATCAAATGTATCATATACAACATCTTCATGCGAAGTAACGAATATAATCTTAGTCCTGTATCCTGATTTTCCAATAGCCTCTGCTACCGAGAATCCATCCATAGGCTCCATGTTGATGTCCAGGAGTACTGCTTTATACATTTTATTCTTTAAAGTTTCCAGTAACTGCACGCCTGTGTCATAGTAATCTATGATTACATCATTCCTGCCTGCTTTCATGAACTCATTCTTCAATGAAACTGTCAGCTTGTCTGCCATATTCTTATCATCATCACATATTGCGATTGTATATCCCATATATAAAGCACCTTCTCTATAGTTATTTGCTCATATTCCTAACTTCTTCAAACTTGTCCATAACTTCCTGCGAAGGCTTTCCTGTAGCAAGACTTACAACAATAATAACTACTGTTGCAAATATAAATGCTGGTAAAAGCTCATATACTGCGAATATTCCACCAAGCTTAGCAATACCGAATTTCCATATAAATATCATTGCACCGCCAGCAATCATGCCCGATATAATTCCATACTTATTGGCTCTCTTCCAGAAAAGTGAGCAGAGAACCACAGGACCGAATGCCGCACCAAAACCTGCCCATGCAAATGAAACAATCTTAAATACTGAGCTTGTTGGATCAAGTGCAAAGAATATTGATATAACTGATATAACAACAACTGTAAGTCTTGCAACAAGCATCGATGTCTTCTTAGACATATTAATATGTAACACCTCAACTGCAAGGTTCTGTGATATTGCTGATGAAGCTGCAAGAAGCTGTGAATCTGCTGTTGACATGGTTGCTGCAAGAATACCTGCAAGGATAATTCCTGCTATAAATGCTGCTACAGGGTTAAATGTTGAAAGATAATGTGATATCTTAACAATAATTGTCTCTGATTCTGAACCTGTAAGGGTATCAATAATACCATTCTTTGAAAGTGTAAGTCCTATTACACCGATTCCGGTTGCAACAATAAGTGATATGAATACCCATACAGTAGCTATTCTTCTTGAAATCTTTAACTTGTTCTCATCTTCAATAGCCATGAATCTTAAAAGGATATGTGGCATACCGAAGTATCCGAGTCCCCATGCAAGTGTTGAAACAATCTTAAAGAATCCATAGTCTCCTGAACTGTTAGTTTCTGCAATATGTGTGTGGAACATATCAAGATATCCTGGAAGTGACTTGGCATTATCAAGTACAGCTCCCATTCCACCAGCCTGTACAATTCCAAATATAACTACTACAGCAAGTGCAAATGTCATGATAATACTCTGCACAAGGTCAGATGTGCTTGCTGCAAGGAATCCTCCCATAGTACAGTAAAGTACGATAACAACAGCACTGACAATCATTGCTGAATGATAATTAAAGCCTAACAGGCTGTTAAACAGCTTTCCGCAGGCAGCAAAGCCTGATGCTGTATATGGTATAAAGAATATTACAATAAGTGCTGCAGATATTAATGTAATTACATGCTTGTCATCCCCGAATCTCTTAGAGAAATAATCAGGAAGTGTTATTGCCTGATAACCATGTGAATATAATCTTATCTTCTTGGCAACAATAAGCCAGTTAAGGTAAGTACCAAGTGCAAGACCAATTGCTGTCCATGTTGCGTCAGCAAGACCTGTAAGGTATGCCAGTCCCGGAACACCCATAAGCAGGTAACTGCTCATGTCTGACGCTTCTGCACTCATTGCAGTAACAACAGGTCCTAACTTTCTTCCACCAAGATAGAAGTCTCCTACATCACTGTTCTTCTTAGAACAGATTACACCTATCCACACTACCATTCCCAGGTAAAGTATAATTGCTGCTAAAATAATAATGTTTGACATAAAATAATCCCTTTTCCTTTCATAAATACACGAATGTACCTATTATAGCATACATTCGGCTTTATAAAAAGCGAAAAGGGATTAATTGTTATTATAAATGTGTTGTTAAATTACTCTGACACGGTCTTGTCATACGGCTTCTGTGCCTCTGATGACTGGGCAGTAGTCTCCTGCTGACTGACAGTTGTCGTCTGTGTCTCTCGAGGATCATTCTTCTGTGTCTGTGCCTCAGTCTCCTGAGGTCTGTCATCATTCGTGACAGCTTCTGTTTCAGCCTGTGTCTGATTGTATTGTGAAACATTATTATTCTGTATATTACTGCTGCCATTCACATTATCTGTCGGGTCTCTATATGCATTATCAGCTATTCTGTTTATATCTTCAACCTTAATATCAGAACTTATATCAAAATCCTCAACTATCTCAACAGTTGTCTTCGCACCACAATTCTCATATATCCACTTGGCATTGGCACATGTCATAAGAATAGAACCGTCTGATACATTCTGTCCAATAGCATTGTATGACTTTGGATTAAGATTATTATCACTCTGACTGTAATAAGTTGCCGTACTAAGATACTCAGCATTATCAAGTCTTGAAGAGTATCTGACATAATATATATCTGTAATCTTACGCCATAGAGATTTCTCTGATATAGCCGTCTTGGCAGGAGCAACTTTAGGTCCTAGAGCCACTTTAAAAGCCTTAACAGGAATAGAGAATTCTTTATTGTCATCAAGCTGATAAACAACCAACGTATGCTTCACTATGCTTATTCTGATATAATACGACTGGTTCTTTGCAATTGTCTGTGTCTGTGTATCCTTCTCTGATGAATCAGTTTCACCAGTAGTCTCTTCCTGTGATACATTATCAGAATTCTTATTGCTGTTATGCATACTGATAACAGTTCTTAACACAAATAGCAGTCCCAGAACCATTACAACAAGTATAACAAGGTATACGATTGAATTAGTTCCCTTAAACCATCTCTTAATATCAAACTTCTTCGTTCTCTTATAGCCATTAAAATCCATAACTTACCAACCGTGTATATATTAAAAGTGAATTAAATATCTTTACCCATGTTCTTCTCTTTTAATTCAATAAACTTAAGTATCATATCAATTGCGCCATCTACTCCTACAAGTCCGCTGTCTATACAGAGATTGTAGCTCTTAGCTTCTCCCCACTTCTTGCTTGAGTAGTAATTGTAATAGCTTGCTCTTCTCTTATCCGTCTTCTGGATAAGATCTGCAGCCTTAGAATCATTAAGTTCATAGATTCTCTTAATTCTCTGTACTCTCTCATCAAGACTTGCCTTGATAAATACACTTACTGCATATGGATTATCTTCCAATGCATAATCAGCACATCTTCCTACAATAACACATGATTCTCTCTCTGCAAGTTTCTTGATAGCATCAAACTGTGCAAGGAAAACCTTGTGATTAATAGGCATATCCACATATGAATTAGTATATCCCAGTGAATATGTATCCATTACAAGAGAATAAAGGAAACTGTTAGTAGGCTTCTCGTCCTGAGATGCGAAAAGTTCTTCACAAAGTCCACTCTCCTTAGCTGCAAGTTCAAGCAGTTCCTTGTCGTAGCACTTTATCCCCAGCTTCTCTGCCAGTTTCATGCCTATCTCATGTCCACCGCTTCCAAATTCTCGTCCGATAGTAATAACTGTTCTCTCATCCATAGTTCCTACCTCCTGGTTTCAATTGTATACGAAATACTTTAGATATATTATACATTATTTCTGTGGTAAAATCTACATATTAAGCATAATTAAATTAATCTTTAATAATTATTAATTACTCTTCATAATGGTCTATATGCAAGAGTATCTCTGTAAGAAATTCTGCTATCTTAGTTCCAGCCTTATTAGATATCACACTGTATCTGCTCGGTGTAACGCAAGCCAGTCTGATATTAGAAAAGCCTCTTGCACCAAACATATAATTCTTGCTAAAATTCTTAGATTGAAGTGCTTTCTCGACATCAGGAAGCACCTGATTTCTTGTAATTATTATAAATGATATGTGTGTATACATATGATTCTTAGCAGGCAGCTTTCCGTCACCTCGTACAAAATGCGGTTCAATCTTATTGACAGCAAAATCATATAAATCATCAAGCTCTTTCATACCAAGCGTATCACAATTAATGAAAAACAGATGCTCATAGCATTTTGAGTCCCATAACTTGGCATCATCTGTTGTAGAAAACCTGTCTTTCTTATTATAGCTGTAAGCATATATAACAAACTTTCTACCTTCAAACCAGTAATTATGGTATATATCAAATGTATCTGAAATACTGTTCAATATCATATCTATAAATTCCCTGCGTCTCAATTGCTACCTCCATTTCTTAAATCCTTAAGCAGCTTCTCAAAATATTCGGGCAATGGTGCTTTGAACTCCATATATTCACCTGTTGACGGGTGTATAAATCCAAGAACACCCGCATGTAGTGTCTGTCCCTGCAGCTTATATCCACTCCTGGCATGACAATACACATCATCTCCAAGTATCGGATGTCCTATACTTGCCATATGTACTCTTATCTGATGAGTTCTGCCTGTCTCTAACTGACATTCTATAAAACTGTATTTGTCAAAATTCTCAAGTACACGGTAATGTGTAACAGCACGTTTTCCATTCTTTCTGTCAACCGCCATCATCTTACGGTCCTTTGGATTACGCCCTATAGGTGCATCCACTGTGCCTTCTTCCTCTTTAAAGCGGTTATGGACAATGCAATAATACTTTCTTGTTATTGAATGGACAGCAAGCTGTGCAGCAATATCATTATGTGCCTTGTCATTCTTACATGCAACAATAACACCCGTGGTATTCATATCTATTCTGTGTACTATTCCAGGACGCATAACGCCATTAATTCCTGACAGATTATCCCTGCAATGATACATAAGTGCATTGACAACTGTTCCTGTATAATGTCCTGCAGCCGGATGTACAACCATTCCCTTCGGTTTATCTATCAGTATCACATCATCATCTTCATATATTATATTCAGAGGTATGTTTTCCGGAAGTATCTGTGGCACAATAAGTTCAGGAATTGTTATTGTGATATGTTCCGTTCCATTAAGCTTATAGTTAGACTTGACACATTTGTCATCAACCGTAATATCTCCATCATCTAACAGCTTCTGTATGCGTGACCTTGACACATCTTCTAACTCCCGCGACAGATATTTATCTATTCTTGTCCCCTTATCCTCTGGTTCAGCAATTAAATTCTGCACTGAATCACTCATTATTATCACCCTTCTTCGATAACTTTAAGAATCCGAAATCGTCTTCTTTATAGACAAAAAGAATAAGAATTATAAGCAGTGCAACTGAAACAGTAACATAGCAGTCTGCCACATTGAATACCGGAAAATTAATAAGCTTGAAATATATAAAATCCCTTACATATCCGAATCTTACCCTGTCAATAAAGTTTCCTACTGCACCAGATACAAGTAATGTACATGTTATAAGAAGTGGCATATACTTTCTTGTTGCAGGAAGATTAATAATTACATAAGTTACTATAAGCATAACTATAACTGTAAACACAAGAAACAGATTAATCTTACCGCTTAACATGCCCCATGCTGCACCTGAATTTCTAAGATAAGAAAAAACAAAAGCGTCGCCTATTATCTTAAAATCCGGTTTTCCCAAAAGCCTCGCTTCTGCAAGTGCTTTGGTAATCTGGTCTAATTCAGTCAGAACAACAATTCCTATAATATAAAATAACAAATTGAATATTTTCTTTTTATTATTCACTTTCAGCCTCCGTTATTAATCATTTATCTTATAACACCTTCAAGTGCTCTTCTCATCTGGTCATCAGTTATATCTCTGTCAATATAAGCATCTCCAACTGACTTTAGAAGAATGAACTTAACCTTTCCGGCATCCATCTTCTTGTCATTCTTGGATACAGCAATAACATCATCTATCTTAATTCCTGTTACATGGTCAGGGAATTCATATAATGCAAATGTATTAAGCGCATCATCTCTTTCTTCGCCAGTAATTGTTCCAAGTTCCACACATATATTAAGTGCAGCTATCATTCCAAGGACAACACATTCCCCATGATAAAGCGAGAAATTCATCTCTTTCTCTATAGCATGTCCTAATGTATGTCCGAAATTAAGCAGTGCTCTTTCTCCCTTTTCCTTAGGATCATTCTCAACAACCTCTCTCTTGATGTTACAACTCACATATATCATATGCTCAAGTGCATCTGTATCCAGCGCCTTTATGCTTTCTGCATTGTCCTTAAGCCAGTTGTAATATTCCTTGTCTTTAATAAGACCATGCTTAATAATCTCACCAAATCCAGAATTAAAAAGTCTCTTACTGAGTGACTTAAGCACTGACATATTCATATATACAAGCTTTGGCTGATGGAATGCTCCAACCATATTCTTATATGCCCTGAAATCAACGCCTGTCTTGCCGCCAATACTTGAGTCAACCTGCGCAAGAAGTGATGTAGGAACCTGTATGAATTTAATTCCTCTAAGATATGTTGCCGCAGAAAATCCTGTAAGGTCGCCAACAACTCCTCCGCCAAGTGCTACAAGGCAGTCATTCCTGTCAAAATGATTCTCTATAAGATATTCATATACATCCTGTACTGTGTCAAGAGTCTTATTCTCTTCTCCTGCTGCAAATGTATACACATATACTGTATTGCCTGTTT
>ENA-UESI01001204-UESI01001204.1-human-gut-metagenome-genome-assembly--contig:-NODE-1204-length-17336-cov-4.270410_pt1 | contig 17336 bp, 15 predicted proteins | sample MGYA00243005_ERZ508006 | MGnify/ENA primary metagenome ERZ508006 (study PRJEB26167, sample SAMN06115436) | human gut metagenome | host: Homo sapiens | place: China:Shandong | collected 2015-06-10... | reverse complement strand
GGGTGGAGTTTCTGCGTGCCCACATGCCCGCGCAGGACAGGGGAACGGTTACGCAAGAAAGGCTGGTCCGGGAAGTCCGCCTCGCCCTGGCTGCACGGAGCCAATTCCCCTGGGCTGCCCAGGTTCCGTGGGAACTTTATGAAAATAATGTTCTCCCTTATGCCGTGGTCAACGAACCGCGAGACGAATGGAGGGAGCAGTTCCATCACCTCTTCGCACCGCTTGTTTCCCCATGCAAGACGGGGCGGGAAGCCGCCCTCGCCATCGCCTCCCTCATCCAGAAAACCCTGAATGTACGCTATTCCACGGAGAGAAGAGTTCCCCACCAGGGAGTCAAGGAATCCCTGCAATCCGGCAAGGTCTCCTGTACGGGCCAAAGCATCCTGCTAATCTGCGCTCTTCGCTCCGTGGGCATTCCGGCCCGCATGGCGGGCGTTCTTACCTGGAACCACGTGCGCGGCAACCACAACTGGGTGGAAGCCTGGTGTGACGGAGAATGGAAAATGCTGGAATACAATGAAAAGGACTTCAACACCCCGTGGGTGATGTCCGCCATCAGCATGCTGGATCCCCGCAAACCGGAGAACGCCATTTATGCCACCTCCTGGAAAAAAGAACCTTCAGGAGCCTTTTTTCCTATGATATGGGAAGCCCGCTACGACGAAAAACGGCACGCGCTGGCTTTCCCTCCGGAAAGCCGTACCGTCCCCGCCGTCAATATCACGGACCGCTACATGAAACTGGCGAATGAATGGGTGGTGGCCCAACCGGAATATGTGCCCGGCAGCCGGCTGATGCTGGACATCAGGGAAGAGAGAAAAAACGGTGCCAGAAGGCTTCCCTTGCACGTCGTCCTCAAATCGGAAGAAGGGAAAGTTCTGGCGGAAGGCATTACACCCGGACCGTCCGACGACATGAGGAAGTTTCTTGAGGTACTCCTGCCGGACAATATTTCCCGCGGAATGCTGGAGTTCAAGCTGCCTGACGGAACCGTGCGCCATGAACGCTTTCACTTCTTCCTCACTCATGCCCTCAAACAGCGCATCCGCCAGGTCATCCGCCATCCGCCGTATCGCCGTGCGGTACTGCATCGCCTTCTCCGTCAGATACACCCGCCGAATCCGTCGGTCGAACGTATCCACTTCCCGCCGCACAAGCCCTTTCTTCTCCAAGCCCTGCAGGCTGCGGGTCGTCGCGGCGCGATCCACCGTGTACGCCTCCGCCATCTCGTCCTGCGTGCGCCCGTCCTGCTCATACAGCAGCGCCAGATACAGCACGTCCGACGAGGTCAGCTTCTCGTCCAGCAATTCCCGGTTCAGGAACAGGTTCATCTGCCGAAACAGCACAATCACGGATTTATCCACGCGCATGGATTGTTCCTCCTCTTCGTTGTCACAACCCATTGTAACGCATTTTTATTGACGTGTCAACAATGCAAAAGGAATTTCCGTCATTTTTTCTTGTTCCACAGCGCAAATCCGGCGGCACACAGCGCCAGCACGAAGCAGCCGCTGCTGTATATGGACAAGCCAAACACCTGCGGGCCGTTTCCTGCAACCGCGCCGCCGAAGATGAGCAGCCCCAGCGACAGCAGCATCAGGCAGAGCTTGCGCACCATGGCAATAACGAGCTTGCGGACGTCCTCGCCCGCGTGATGCTCAATGCCGAGATTCGCTTCGCCCTTTAAGCCTGTGCGCAGGATATCCGCCAGCAGCGCGGGGATTTCCAGCGACTTCCGGCTGCTCTCGTAGATGGCGCGGGCATCCTGCGTCAGGAGTGCACGCCAGTCCACGTTGTCAAACATCTGGTCGCCGATGCGCGCAGTGATGACATTCATGATGTTCAGTTCGGGGCTGAGGTCAGCGACAACGCCCTCAATCGTCGCCAGACCGCGCGCAAGCATCGTCAGGCTGCTGGGCATGGCGATGCCATTCGTCTTCATGACGCTGGTCATGTCCTCGAACACTTCCGCCAAGTCCATCGTGCCCAAATCCGCCGAGCCGTACTTATCCAGCATGGCCTCAATGTCGCGGTAGAGCTGCTTTTTAGCCGCCGTGCCGTGGAATTCGCCCAGCCCCAGCACCGCGTCGCGCACAAGGGCAATATCGCCGCGCGCCACGCCGACAATCGCGTTGCCGATGAGCTTGCGTTCCTTCTCGTTCAGGCTGCCCATCATGCCCATGTCGAGCCAGACGATTTTGCCGTCGCGGATGCGGATGTTGCCCGGATGCGGGTCAGCGTGGAAGAAGCCGTCTTCCATAATCTGCCGGACATAGTTGTCCGCCAGCTTCGCGCCGATTTCCGCGAGGTCGTAGCCCGCTTCCACCAGCTTGTCGTGTTCGTCGATGCCCATGCCGTCGATGCGCTCCATCACCAGCACGTTCGTCGTGGTGTACGCGCGGTAGAGAATCGGCGACGTGACGAACACGACATCCTGATTCAGCGCGTGGAAGCGCTCCAGATTCGCCGCTTCGGTCTGGAAATTCATTTCTTCCTGCGCAACGACCCACATTTCGTCCAGCACCTGATTGAAGTCCACCAGACTGCCGGCGGGGGTGTACTTCAGCACCTTGCACGCCTGTTTGAGCAGGATGATGTCGCGGCTCATGACCTCGTGGATGCCCTCGCGCTGCACCTTGACGACGACGCTCTCCCCGCTTTTGAGGATGGCGGCGTGCGCCTGCGCAATGGACGCACTGCCCAGCGCCTTCTCGTCAAACGACGCGAACACTTCCTCCATCGGGCAGCCGTAGGAGGTTTCCACCACGCGCTGCACCTGCTCAAAGGGCATGGGCGACACGTTCGAGCGCAGCTTTTTCAGCGCCTCGCAGTAGTCCCGCGGCAGAATATCCGACCGCATGGAGAGGATTTGCCCCAGCTTGATGAACGTCGGGCCAAGATCCTCGATGATGGCGCAGAGTTTTTCCGGCGTGATGCCGTGCAGGATGTCATGCTTGCGCACCACGTCCACAATTTCGCGCAGGCGCTGGCGATTCTGGGCGATTGTCCGCTCCCGCTCCGTCTGATTCGCGCCGCGGCGGTTCTCGTTTTTCGGCGGATTGTCACTTTCGGGCTTTTCCGCCGCTTCGGTAGGGATTTCCGGCGTAACCGGCTGCTGTTCCTTCTCTGTCATATGCTGTCTGCCCTCAGTTCTCGGTCGGTGCATCGGATTCTGCCGATGCCGCCGTCTTTTTCGTCGCCTCGCGCGCCGCAATGTGGGCTTTCAGTGCCTCCAGCTGCTCGTCGGAGAGCGAATCCACCGCCGAAATCACGTCATCCGGCGGCGTGACAATCGTCACATTCTCGCGGATGGCATCCTTAATATTGTGCTTGAGTTCCTCGTTGAGCACCTTGCCCTGTTCAATGGTCAGTTCGCCTTTTTTGACCAGTTCATTCAGCACATCCGCGCCCTTTTCCTTCGTCACCGCCGCGACCCCGACGCCCGCCAGAATCAGCTTCCGCAAATTTTCGTCCAAATCCAACATAAACAGCGCTCCCTTCACATTCGCCAAATCGGCGGATTGCTTGCATTTTGATTTTCGCGGCAGACAGCTGCCGTTTCTATGTTGATTCGCCGCGGAGGGGGCGCATTCCTGCAAGGAGGGGGATTTTTTCGCTTGACAATTTGGGGGATTTGTTTAGGAAGTGAAAATGCGCCGCTCTGTTCGAACGTCATATTGCCCACGTTTTTCTTCCTTCCCCCTTGCACAAATCCCCCGCGTGATGTACAATAAAACCGAAGCGTGATTCACGCAAGAGTAGGAGGAGGAACAACTATGGCGATTACCACCCGCGCGTTCGGCACGACCCAAGACGGTCAGAACGTGACGATGTATACCTTGACGAACCATTCCGGCGCGTCCGTGTCCATGCTTGACCTCGGCGCGATTGTGACCAATATTCTTGTGCCGGACAAGAGCGGCAAGCTGGCGGACGTTGCCCTCGGCTTCGATACGCTGGCGCATTATGAGGGCGGCCACGGCGCGATGGGCGATACCATCGGGCGCTTCGCGAACCGCATCGGCGGCGGCTGCTTCACCCTTGACGGCACGGAATATCACCTCTACCAGAACGACGGCGAAAACACCCTGCACGGCGGCAAAATCGGCTTCCAGAAGAAGGTCTGGCAGGCGACGCCCGTCGCGGGGGATACGGTGGATTCCGTCAAGTTCCACTACGTTTCCGCGGACATGGAGGAGAACTTCCCCGGCAATCTGACGGCGGACGTGACCATCTCGTGGGACGACGACTGCAACCTGACGTTCCACTATCAGGCGACGACCGACAAGGCGACCGTCATCAACATGACGAATCACACCTATTTCAACCTCGCCGGATACGACCACGGCACCGTGCGCGACCACGCCATCTACATCGACAGCGACGTGGTGACGGCGGTGGACAGCGGCCTGATTCCGACGGGCGGCTACATGCCTGTCAGCCAAACGCCGCTTGACCTGCGCGAGGAGATGCTCGTCGGCGACGGGCTTGACTGCATGAACGAGTGCGTGCCGATGCGCTACGCCAAGGGCTACGACTGCAACTACGTCCTGCGCAAGGGCAGCGCGATGGGGCTGTGCGCGTGCGTGCACCACGAGGAATCCGGCCGGACGATGGAAGTCATCACCGACCAGCCCGGCGTGCAGTTCTACACCGCCTGCACCACCGATTATGCCGATGGCAAGGGCGGAATGCACTATCTGCCCTACTCCGGTCTGTGCCTGGAAACGCAGCACTACCCGGACTCCCCGAATCACCCGAATTTCCCGACGACGACGCTGCGTCCCGGCGAAATCTACGACACGACGACCATCTACGCCTTCCGCGTGGATGCGTAATCCAAAGTGAACTGATTGCGGAGCGGCTTTTGCGGCTGCTCCGTTTTTTTGCACCCCAAACCGTCTTTTCGCATAGGCTGAATCGGGGTGAAAACATGACCATCGACGAATTTCTGACGAATGTACGGCGGATTCAGGCGGCTGATCCGCGCTACCGATTGGGCCGCGACGGCTCGGACGGCTACTGCGACTGCATCGGGCTGGTCATCGGCGCGATTCGCCGCAGCGGCGGATAATGGCGCGGCATCCACGGCACAAACTGGACGGCGCGCAACGCCATGCACGACTTGAATCCCCTGCGCGGCGCGGGGCAGCTTCAACGCGGCGAACTCGTTTTCCGCGCGCATGAACCGGGTACAAAGGGATACGCCCTGCCGAGCCGATACGCCTCCTCCGCCGACCGCCGCGACTACTACCACGTCGGCGTCGTCATGCAGACGAACCCACTGCGGATTCTGCACTGCTCCGGCGGCGGCGTGAAAGCGGACACGAGCGCGCGCCGCTGGCAGTTCCACGGGATGCTGACGATGTTCGCGGGGCGGATGGGGCTGATGCAAATCGGCGATTCCGGCGACGCGGTGAAGGGCCTGCAAAGCGCGCTGATGGCGGCGGGCTTCCCCCTGCCCCTGCACGGCGCGGACGGCGATTTCGGCGCGGAAACCGAGCAGGCGCTCCGCCAATTCCAGCAGAAAAGCGGACTTAACGCATCCGGCGCGGCAGACGCGGAAACGCTGGCGGCGCTTCGGCTTTTGAACGGATAAGCAAGCAGGGCAGTCCGCTTTTTATGCCGACCGCCCTGTGTTTTGATGCAATTTTGCTGATTATGCCAGCTTGTCCGCCGCCGCCCGGCACGCCGCCAGCGCGTCGTCATCCGGCGCATCCTGACAAATCACTGTATCTACGATATTCAGCCCCGCGTTGTCGCGCTTCCAGATGTCCATCCACTCGCCGCCGCCCCAGCCGTAGCTGCCGAACAGCACCACCTTCTTGCTGCCCAGCACGGGCGCAACCGCGTTCCACATCGGCTCGAACTCGTCCTCTTCCAGCTGCTCCGCGCCCATCGCGCTGCATCCGAAAGCGAACGCGTCGTAGTCCGCCGCTTTATCGGCAGTAAACTCGCTCGCAGTGAAGAGATCCGCGTGCGCCTGATTTGCAATGGCCTCCGCCATCTGCTGCGTGTTGCCCGTGCCCGACCAGTAAATGACTGCAATCTTGCTCATGAGAAAAACTTCCTTTCAATGTCGTCCTATTTTCAAGCGAGGATGAGCAGATGGCTCAGGAGAGCGCAGAAAATAGGAAATTATGCGCGGACGGTCAGCCGTTCAAGCGGCCATCCGGCGCGGAAAAGCGTCTGGTATGCCGCGCGGCACGCCTTGTAGCGCTGGAAAACGCGCATCGCTTCACACTCGTTCGTGTATGCCTTCCAGCATCCGCTGCATCGGCAGCCGCGCCCGCCGTCGCGCATAAACGCGATGACGTCGCTCAAGGGGTAGCCGAGGAAGACGCCGATTTCGTGCGGGAAGCAGGGCGATTCCGCCAAGCGCTGCCGCAGGAATGCCAGTGCGCCATCGGGGGATGTGTCCCCGTAGCCCATTGCCCGCAGAAACGCCTGAACATCCGCCTGTGCAAGCAGCGCCGCGAGCGTCTCCTGCCGGTAGACGTACACCAGCGCGCGCTCCTGCTGCACTCGCAGGATGGTCAGCGACACGCCGCGCGATTCAAGCGCTGCCTGCACGCGCTGAAATTCCGCCCGAAAGCCCGTCGCATCCGCGCAGGACGAGGTGAACAGGCTGCCGACCTTCATGTTCGCCAGCGTCGGGGAGCCGTGGTCAATCAGCGCGCGTTCCAGCATGATGGTGCCCTCCTGCATGTTAGTTTTGGCTAACGCAGATATTCTACATGATAGCAGGCAGTTTGTCAAGCGAAAAAGTTAGACGATGCTAACTTTTTTTGACGAAAAAACTGCCTCCGAAATCATCAGAGGCAGCCTGCTTATTTTTTTTTGGGAATTACACCGTCCCGCACGCATCCGCGTAGAACGCGTTCATTGCGTCCTCCGTCGGGAAGTTCGCGACGTACATCATGTTGCCCATCGCGCCCGACAAGGCGTCCGGCACGCGGCCGACCATCTTCATCTGCGCGGCATACTTCGTCATCAGCTGCTCGTGCGACAGACGGAAGTGCTTGCCGTCGCGGCGACCCGCAAACGCGCAGAAGGCGTGCTCACCCTGCGGCATCAGCGTGCTGTCATAGGCAATCATGTCCGCCCAAATCTTGTACACGTCGGTCGAGTTGGCAAAATTCATCATGTCCGGCGAGAAGCCGCCGCACGGCCGCATGTTGACCTCCAGCGCAACCACGTCGCCCTTCTTGCCCATCGACGGCTGATCCTCGGTCAGGCGGAAGAACTCGAAGTGCACGAACCGGCTGCGCACGCCGAAGGACTTCACCATCGCGCGACCCGCCTTGCGGACATCATCGTGCAAATCCTTGACGATGTAGTACACGGAGTTGTCGTCGTTGTTCACAATGTCCATGATAGAGACGGGACTGACGTTGCCCGTCTCGAAAATCGACTCGCCCTTGCTGTTGATGATGGCGTCGTAGCTGTTGACTTCGGCGTGGATAAACTCCTCCATGATGTAGGAAACTTCCAGCTCTTTGATGATGAGGAAGTGTCGGAGGTCATCGTCGCTGGACAGCTTGTAGGTGTGGGACGCGCCCACGCCGTTATCCGGCTTGACAATGACGGGGTAGCCGACTTCGCTGATGAACGCTTTGCAGCCATCGAAATTATCCACCATATGGTAGCGCGCCGTCGCGATGCCGACCTTCTGATAGTATTCCTTCATCTTGGACTTGAACTTGATGCGCGGCATATCGCTGACTTGGAAGCCGCTGGTGATGTGGAAATCAGTGCGGAGCATGGCATCGCGCTCCAGCCAGTATTCGTTGTTGCTCTCCAGCCAGTCGATACGGCCGTATTTGCTGATGAAGAACGCGACGGCGCGGTACACCTCGTCGTAATTCTCCATGCTGCCGACCTTGTAGTATTCGTGCAGGGCGCTCTTGAGTTCGGGCAGGAGTGTATCATAGGGCTGATCGCCGATGCCGAGGACGCGCAGCCCGTTATTGCGCAGCTGACGGCAGAACTGCCAGTAGTTGACGGGGAAATTCGGGGAAATGAAAACGAAATTCTTCATGGTTTGATTCATCCTTTTGTTTTTACTGAACCGAAGGTTCATTGGATAAACACGCGGGCATTGCCTGAAAGTGTTACCAACTCAATCACGAAATGGGTGTCGAGAGGGTCGAAGACCCTTCGTGGGTGCAGGGCAAATGAAACGGGACGAAGTCCCCCTGCCGGAGTCCAGAGGCAGAGCCTCTGGCGCCTCCCCTCATAAAATGTGCGGGACATGATAAGCCACTTGCTGATACCACCAGTCCCAGTCGTGCTTCACATCGTAGCCCCAAATGTCGAACCAGACGTGAATGTCCTTCTGCGCACAAATGTCGCGCAGGCGGAATGTGCTCTCCGGCACTTCCCACGCGCCCTGCCCGACGACAACCACCGCCTTGTGGTCGTTGTACAGGCGGATAAACGGGTGGTCAGGCGAAATTCCGGCGAGATAATCCACCGGAGAATTGGCGTACACCAGCTCATCCATGTAGCCGGGGAAGCCGTATTCGCTGGTGTAAATGCCGCTGAGCGCCAGCAGACCGTCGAACGTCTCCGGGAAGCGGAAATACAGGTTTGCCGCGTGCGTCGCGCCCAAGGAGCAGCCGAACGCAATGATGCCCGGCGTGCCGTCCCAGCCGTTGCGGTCGTTCGTCATGGACTGGATGAACGGCGCAACCTCCCGCACGATGTAGTTCATCCACGCTTCATGGCGGCGGATGCGGTCGTGCGGGTCGTAGGTCGCGGAATACGTTTCCTTATCCAGCGTGTCGATGGAAAAGACCATGCACTGCCCGGATTCAATCCACGGTGCCCATGCGTCGGTCATGCGGTAGTTCTCGAAGTCGAAAAAGCGCCCGTCTTGGCAGGGAATGAACAGCACTGGGCGGCCGGCGTGGCCGTACACCTTGATTTCCATCTCCCGCCCGACGGAAGGGCTGTACCATTTTGTGTAATATGTCTGCATGGGTTGCGCCTCCTATTATTCGCGATTGTAGAACAGAATGTGCATGAAGAAGGGAATCTGCTCTTCCCAGCAGGCTTCGCAGTGGTCACCGTTGGGGACGATGCGGCTCGTCAGCAGCACCTGCTTTTCCAGCAGACGGCTCGTTACGGCGGCGTACTGCTTGCGCATGTTGTCGTGGTGCGCCATCTCGCGCGAACCGTAGTCCATATAAATCACGGTGTCCGGGGCAAATTGCGCGTCGCGAATCAGGCGGTCAAGGCTGCGCGTGGCAAACCAGATGCTCGGCGAAAGGCACGCCGCGCGCGAATACACGTCGTTAAACGCAGTCACCGCGTACAGGCTCATCAGCCCGCCCATGCTCGACCCCGCAATCCACGTCGTTTCGCGCCCCGGCAGCGTCGGGTACTTTTCGTCAATCATGCCTTTCAGCGTATGCGCGAACCAGTCCATCGTCGTGCGCCCGCGCCCGCGGATGTAGCCGAGCTTCGGGTCTTCAAACGTGAAGGGGGAATATTCGCTCAGCCGCCCGTTATTCGGCGAATGGTTGCAGTCCACCGCAACGACAATCAGCGGCGTGTTTGTCGATTCAAGATATTCCTTCATCCCCCAGCACTTCCCGTAGGTCGCGTCGGAATCGAAGAAAACGTTATGGCCATCGAACATGTACAGCACAGGATAGCGCGCTTCGGGGTTCTCCTGCGCTTCATCGGGGACGTACACATAGACGGTTCGTCCCTCGCGCCCGCTCAGCTTCGGGATGGGGGTTGTCCATTTTTCAATCATGATGCTTATTCCTCGGTGTTGGTGTCGGGAAATGAAATTTTCCCAACGATAGTGTAGCACAGCGCGAAACAGAACTCAACCGTTTACACCGGAAAAAACAAAAAAAAGCATTTTCGGCGGACGCAAACGGGGCAACAAGCAGTTGCTTGCGCAGGAAAAGCGAATGTGATATAGTAAAGGCGAGGTGATGATACTGATGGAAGCCAAGGATGTGCTTTTGAAGCTGCGGACAGAACACGGGCTGTCGCAGGAGACGCTCGCGGAGAAGCTGTTTGTGACGCGCCAAGCCGTGTCCCGCTGGGAAAGGGGCGATACCCTGCCGAACACGGAGACACTCAAGCTGCTCTCGAAGCTCTACGACGTCTCGATTAACACGCTGCTCGGTTCTCCGCGGACGCTGATTTGCCAGTGCTGCGGCATGCCGCTTGACGACACAACCATCAGCCGCGAGCCCGGCGGCGCATTCAACGAGGACTACTGCAAGTGGTGCTACACGGATGGAGAATTCGCGTATGACTCACTGGAAGAATTGATGGCGTTTTTGGTGCCGCACATGTCAAATGATGCGTGGCCGCCAGAGCAGGTACGCGCGTATTTGGCGGACATGCTGCCAAAGCTGAAGCACTGGGCGAAGTGAATTAGGCAGATGCAGGCAGCAGGGCGGCGCGTTCTGCTGCTTTTTCGTGCTGCACCGGGATGGGCGGTCGCGCCCATTTGGCGCGACAATGTGCAGCAAGGTGGAAAGAGCAGCTTGGGGGCGCTCCTGCGGGAGCGCAAAGTTACTGGCAGAGACGCTTCGCTGCCTGCGCCTTGTTGACTTTTCCCTTGGAGTAGATTAAACGAGGAACAATTGGGGCGTTGCCCCAAACCCCACAAGGGAGCTCCGCCCCTTGACCCCTCCGCGCGATTCAGTTGGTCGCTTCGTCATACTATGCCCGCGTGTTTATCGCTTTTCCCGCGTGTTTATTCCTTTTAACCGCCCCTGCCCCTTGACATCCGTGAAAAAATAGACTATTCTATGGGGTGGGCTCGGACACCCGTCCCAGCCTACCAGATTCTCCCCGGTACTGTATTTTTTAAGGAGGATTTTTGAACAATGAAAAAGCCGGTTGTTCTCGTCGTCATGGACGGCGTAGGCGAAACCCCTGAAGAACTGGGCAACATGGTCAAAAAGGCCACGACCCCGACCCTCAACGAACTCAAGGAAACCTGCCCGTGGCAGATCATCAAGGCGCACGGCACGGCAGTCGGTCTGCCCTCCGATGATGATATGGGCAACTCCGAAGTCGGCCACAACGCGCTCGGCTGCGGTCAGATTTACTCGCAGGGTGCCAAGCTTGTCAACGAATCCATCGAATCCGGCAAGATTTACACCTCGGATGCGTGGAAGAACCTCGTCAGCGACCTGAAGGACAATGGCGCAACCCTGCACTTCATCGGTCTGCTGTCCGACGGCAACGTGCACTCCAACATTTCGCACCTGATTGCGATGCTGAAGGAAGCCAAGAAGGAGGGCGTAAAGCGCGTCCGCTGCCACATTCTGCTGGACGGCCGCGACGTGCCCGCCACCTCCGCACTGGAGTATGTGCAGGAGCTGGAGGACGTTCTCGCCTCCCTGAATGACGCGGATTTCGACGGCAAGATCGCTTCCGGCGGCGGCCGCATGACCATCACCATGGACCGCTATCAGGCGAACTGGCCGATGGTCAAGGCGGGCTGGGACACGCATGTGCATGGCATCGGTCGTCAGTTTGCGACCGCGAAGGAAGCCATTGAGACTTACCGCGCGGAAACCGGCGTGATTGACCAAGACCTGCCGGCATTCGTGATTGCGGAGAATGGCAAGCCCGTTGGCAAGATGGAGGACGGCGACAGCGTTATCCTCTTCAACTTCCGCGGCGACCGCGCGCAGGAAATTTCGATGGCGTTCGACGGCGACAGCTCGTTCGACAAGTTCGACCGCGGCGAAATGCCCAAGGTCAAGTATGCCGGTATGCTCCAGTATGACGGCGACCTGTGCATCCCGAAGTCCTTCCTCGTCAACCCGCCGGAAATCCGCAACACGCTGACTGAGCTGCTTGTCGCCAACGGCGTCAACGAGTTTGCCTGCTCCGAAACGCAGAAGTTTGGCCATGTGACGTACTTCTGGAACGGCAACCGCTCCGAAAAGTTCTCCGAGGAGCTGGAAACGTGGGTGGAAGTGCCCTCCGACGTGCGTTCCTTCGACGAATGCCCGTGGATGAAGGCGACCGAAATCACCGACCTGGTGGTGGATGCCATCAAGAGCGGCAAGTATGGCTTCATCCGCTGCAACTACCCCAACGGCGACATGGTTGGCCACACCGGCAACCTGCTGGCGACCGAAATCGCGGTGGAATCCGTTGACCTGTGCCTTGCGCGCGTGAAGAAGGCGTGCGACGAGTACGGCGCGATTCTCTGCGTGACGGCTGACCACGGCAATGCCGACCAGATGCTGGAGAAGAACAAGAAGGGCAAGATCAGCGTCCGCACGGCGCACAGCCTGAATCCCGTCCCCTTCATCGTGTACGACAAAGACGAGCGTCACGAACTGAAGGATGGCCACGGCTTCGGTCTGGCGAACGTCGCCCCGACGGTGGCGGGTCTGCTGGGCATCAAGCCGTTCGATTCCTGGGAAGAATCCATGCTGAAGTAAGCAAAATGGGGGAAGCTGCATAAGCGGCTTCTCCTTTTTCGTGCAATATAAATGCGCTGGAACGCGATTTTTCCGCGTCCAGCGCATTGTGGTTGTTTTATTTTTTCCCTTCATCCAGTAGCTTTTGCAGTTCCTGCATGAACGTGCCGATGTCAGTGAACAGGCGATACACCGCCGCAAAGCGCACATATGCCACGTCGTTTGTTGCTTTCAGCTCCTCCATCACCATGTCACCGATGCGCTGGGAGGAAATCTCCCCTTCCATGCTGGCATAGGCGCGCTGCTCGATGCTCGTGGTCATCGCGTCAATCTGCTGCATGGACACCGGAAGTTTCTCGCAGGCATGAAGAATGCCTGCCTTAATCTTCTGCGCGTCAAAGGTTTCCCGCCGGCCGTCGCGCTTGACAACCATCAGCGGCAGCATCTCGATTTTTTCATACGTCGTGAATCGCCGCCCGCAGCCCATGCACTCCCGCCGCCGACGAATGCTGTTGCCCTCTTCGGTCGGGCGCGAGTCGATGACCTTGCTCTCCGCGCAGTTGCAGTATTGACACCTCATGCCGTTCGCCTCCCTTGTGGCGCATCGTGATGTTTCGCTGCTATTATACCAGATTTGGTGGTTTCACGCAAGCCCTATCGTTATCATTTTATGCCTTTATGCAATCGCATTCGTCCATCCACGCCTTGTACTGCGCATCCGACGGCATCCGCCAGTCGCCGCGCGGAGACAGGGCAATGGAGCCGATTTTCACGCCGTCAGGCATACAATTCCGCTTGAACTGCTGCGTCCAGAAGCGGCGATAGAAATTTTTCAGCCATTTGAGGATGGTTTCGCAGCTGAAATCGTCCTTGAACGCAATGCAGCACAGCTCGAACACCTTTTTCGGCGGATATCCGAAGCGAATCGCATAGTAGAGGAAGAAGTCGTGCAGCGCGTACGGCCCGACGACATCCTCCGTCTGCTGGAGGATATTTCCCTTTTCATCCGGCGGCAGCAGCTCAGGGCTGATCGGTGTATCAAGGATGCTTTGCAGGCATTCGCGGCTGGATGAGAAGGCTTCGTTCTCCGCCGCCGTCTGAATCACCCAGCGCACCAGCGTTTTGGGCACGCCGCTGTTCACGCCGTACATGCTCATGTGGTCGGCGTTGTAAGTGCACCAGCCCAGCGCAATTTCGCTCAAATCGCCTGTGCCAAGGACAATCGCGCCGATTTTGTTCGCCACGTCCATCAGCACCTGCGTCCGCTCGCGCGCCTGACAATTCTCGTAGGTGACGGAGTGGTCGCTCTCGTCGTGCCCGATGTCGGCAAAATGCTGGCGAACCGCGTTGTGAATCGGGATTTCCCGCTGGCTGACCCCAAGGCTCGTCATCAAATCCAGCGCGTTGTGGTAAGTGCGGTCAGTTGTGCCGAAACACGGCATGGTGATGCCGAGGATGTTCGTGCGCGGCAGATGGAGCATGTCCACCGCCTTGCACGCCGCCAGCAGCGCAAGCGTCGAATCCAATCCGCCGGAGATGCCGACGACGACCTTCCCGCCTGTGACGGACAAGCGCCGCGCCAACGCCGTCGCCTGCATCGCCAGAATCTGCGCGCACCGCAATTGCCGGGACGCCTTGTCCGACGGGATGAACGGGTGCTTGCTGACGCGGTAATCCGGCGCTGCATCGTCCGGCAGCAGCGCGCTTTCCATCGTTTGCAGGATATTCGGCGCCTGCTTCCACATGGCGCGCACCTGTGCCGCGCAGTCCGCGAAGCTGCTCTGCTTCATGCGGTCGGCGCGGATGCGGTCAATGTCAATATCCGCCGTCATCAGGTAATTGTCCGCGAGATACCCCTCGCTTTCCCGGATGACCGTGCCGCAGGAAGCAATCACGCTATGCCCGGAGAACACAAGGTCGGAGGACGATTCGCCCATGCCCGCCGAAACGTACACATACCCGCACTGGCAGCGCGCGCTCTGCTGGCTGATGAGCTGCTGGCGGTACTCGCGCTTGCTCAGCAGCTCGTTGCTTGCGGACAGGTTCAGGATGATTTCCGCGCCTTCAACGGACAGCATCGTGCTCGGCGGCAGCGGCGCCCACAAATCCTCGCACAGCTCGATGCCGAAGCGCACGCCGTCCTCCGTTTCAAATATTGCCTGACGGCAGACATCCGTTTTCAGCTTCGGAATGGCGACCGATGCATCCCCGCGCGCATCACCCGACTGAAACCAGCGTTTCTCATAGAATTCGCCGTTATTGGGCAGGAACGTTTTCGGCACCGCACTGATGATTTCGCCTTTGTGCAGCACCACCGCGCAGTTATACAGTGCGCCCTCAATTTCCAGCGGCGCACCGACGACCGCAAGGATTCCCTCCGGCATTTCGTCCTTTAGTGCGAGCAGCGCGTCCGTCACATCGTCCAGCAGCCGTCGCTGAAAAAACAAATCGCCGCAGGTATACCCCGTCAGGCTCAGCTCCGGGAAAGTCACGATGCTGACGTGTTTCTCCTTCGCTTCCCGCATCATCGCCAGATGGCGCTTCATGTTCTCCTTCACGTTCCCCAGCGCCAGCGACGGAACCGCCGCCCCCACGCGCACCAGTCCGCGCATATCTTGTCCTCCTTCACGGAATCTCTGACTTATTCGGCAACCATCTGGCGAATTCCTTTCCCGCCATCTGGTCACCTCATTGCGTCAGTTTTTCCTCAAAATACCAGCATTTTCACTCTTGGGCGACCGTCCTCTACCTCCAGCATCGCCATCTGCTCCCGGCAGACCGCGCCCGGATTGACCAGCATCGGCACGCCTGTGACCATATCCGGCTCATGCGTATGGCCGTAGAAGGCAATGTCGCACTTTTCCTCCCGCGCCCGCTCATAGAGGAACGAACGGGTCAGCTTGACGCGCTCCAAATGCCCATGCGTCAGGTACAGCCGCACCCCGCCGAAATCCGTCACCCGGTAATACGGGGCGTTCGGGCAGCAGAAGTCGTTGTTGCCGCGCACATCCAGCATCAGCGCATCCGGATCGCGGCGGCGGATGAAGTTTTCCGCTTGTGCGAAGTCATCCACGCCGTCGCCCAGAAAGAAGTATCCGTCGATTTTCCCCGTCATCTTCCATGTTTCTTCCAGCATCCACCGCAGTTGGCTTTCCTCGCCGTGAATGTCGGACAACACCAGTGCGCGCATCATTCGTGCAGCCCCTTCATAATCTCGAGCATCTTCTCGCACGCCCGCGCGCGATGGCTGATTTGGTTTTTCTCTTCCTCGGTCACTTCAGCGAAGGTCTTGTTCAGCGGCTCATAGAGGAACAGCGGATCATAGCCGAAGCCGCCCGTGCCGCGCTCTTCCTCCAGCAGTACGCCGGGGCAGGAGCCTTCCGCAATCAGCGTCTCCCTGCCCGGAATCTTGAGCGCCAGCGCGCAGATGAACGCGCAGGAGCGGTCAGTCTTGCCCTTCATGCGGCGCAGCAGCAGCGCATTGTTCGCCGCATCGCCGCTGCCCTCGCCCGCCATCATGGCGTAGCGCGCGCTGTACACGCCGGGGTCGCCGTCCAGCACCTCGACGGACAAACCGCTGTCATCCGCAAGCGTCGGCAGTCCCGTCGCCGCGCTGACCGTCTCCGCCTTGATGGCCGCATTGCCCGCGAACGTCGTCGCCGTTTCCTCAATCGGCGCATTGAAACCTGCCGCCACCATCGAAACAACGGTGTAGTAATCACCGAAAATGTGCTGCAATTCGCGAATCTTATGCTGATTGGAGGACGCGACCACAAGCGTCGGTTTGGCGCTCAAATGCCGCTTGGATTCTGCCAGCGAATCCTTCTGCTTCTCCATCAGCGCGCGGATGCCCTTCGCGCCCATATCCAGCAGCGCATTCAGTTCCGCCTGCGTGAAGGAGCGACCCTCGCCCGTGCCCTGCAGCTCAACGAACTCGCCCTTTTCGTTCATGACGATGTTCATATCCACCTGCGCGCGGCTGTCCTCTTCATAGCACAAGTCGACGCAGGGCGTATCATCCACCACGCCGACGGAAATTGCCGCGATTTGATGCGTAATCGGTGAGCGCAGGAGCTTGCCCTCGTCCAGCAGCTTGCTGACCGCGCACACGAGCGCCACCATTGCGCCGGTAATCGCCGCGGTGCGCGTTCCGCCGTCAGCCTGCAGCACGTCGCAGTCCAGCGTGATGGTACGTTCGCCCAGCGCCGTCAAATCAACCGCCTGACGCAGGCTGCGCCCAATCAGCCGGGAAATCTCCACGCCACGTCCGTCCCGCTTCACGCCGTCGCGCTGCTTGCGATGTCCTGTCGAGGCGGGCAGCATGGCGTATTCCGCCGTCACCCAGCCCTGCCCCTTTCCGCGCAGGAACGGCGGCACATTCTCCTCCACCGATGCGGTGCAGATAACCTTTGTATTGCCCGTGCAAATCAGGCACGAGCCATCCGCCGTGCGCACAAAGTCGGTTTCAATCGTCACAGGGCGCCCCATTTCCGGCGCCCTGCCATCGTTTCGAGTCAGCATATCTCATTTCCTCCGTTATTCTGTACTTTCTCTGCATTCATTCGACGCGCTGCGTGTTTTTCCTGCCGAAACTTCCGCGAAAATCGTTGATTCGGCATCAAAATTCGCGCTTTGGGCTTTTCTTTCGGCGCATTTTGTGGTATGCTTAGAGGTGCGAGTTTTTACATAACCCGGTATTCCTGCCGGCAAGTTTATTTATTAGAAAGGACTTATTTCGTGGGTAGTTTCAGCAGCAAGTATCTCAAAGACATTTGGAATCTCCCCAACATCCTGACGATGCTCCGTCTCGTGCTGATTCCGGTTTTCGCAGGGTTATTTCTCGCCGGATATGAGAAGTGGGCGCTCGCCGTGTTTATCATTGCCAGCATCACCGATTATCTGGACGGGTATCTTGCA
>ENA-UESI01001199-UESI01001199.1-human-gut-metagenome-genome-assembly--contig:-NODE-1199-length-17403-cov-55.091596_pt1 | contig 17403 bp, 10 predicted proteins | sample MGYA00243005_ERZ508006 | MGnify/ENA primary metagenome ERZ508006 (study PRJEB26167, sample SAMN06115436) | human gut metagenome | host: Homo sapiens | place: China:Shandong | collected 2015-06-10... | reverse complement strand
CATCATGCAATTTATCATAGCCATACACAGTCAGGAAATCATCCAATTGTTTTTTCCAATCTTCCATCGTAGAAACTATCTGACGTTCCGCACGCGCTTCAGCTAAATCAAGAAACGAGGTAGTCAGACGGTTTAAAGAGGTTACTTCTTTATCCGATAAATAATTCTTTGCGATAATCGTATCTGACTTCTGTACTCTTCCTTCCGGTGCATTTTTCCATGTAGTAAGTCCCATATGAGGCATTTCTGCATCTGCTCTTGTATATACGATTTCAGCAGCTGTTTGATGGGTAACAGCCCAATGCATCATATTTTGCACCATTTTGAAGAATAGCTGAGTTGTCTCGGCCTTAGGATCATAATCGGAACTACATTCTGCATATACATCAGTGATTTTTTGATAATATCGACGTTCAGAAGCCCGTATTTCCCGAATACGCTCCAATAAGTCATCAAAATAATCTTTTCCAAAATATTTTCCTTGTTTCAAACGTTCATCATCCAAAACAAAGCCTTTAACTATCATTTCTTTAAGAACAGAAGTTGCCCATATTCTGAACTGAGTAGCTTGGTAACTATTTACACGATAGCCTACAGCTATGATAGCGTCCAAATTATAAAACAGTGGTGTGCGTTCCACTTCTCGTTCTCCCTCTGACTGAACTATCCCAATTTTTCGGATAGTTGCCTCTTTAGTGAGTTCGCCTGTTTCGTAAATCTGACCAAGATGATAATTGATGGTTCGTACATCTACCCCAAACAAATCAGCCATGCGCTTCTGCGACATCCAGAATGTTTCACTATTGAAGACTACCTCTATACGTGCTTCTCCTTGTCCTGTTTTATATAGTAAAATATTAGCAGATAGACTATTATTAATTAATTCAGGGGTAGATATCTCTTGCCTGAAATATTCCCTTGCCAGTTGCACTTGTGGTTTCTTTCCATCTGCATTTTCCGCAATAATCAAGCAAGCGATACGAGATAAATGGATATTTTCCACCTTGCGAAAAGAGCCAGAACCAACCTTAACCATTTCAACCGTTTGGTTAAAATGCTCCGATACATTAAGTCCTTTATTATTAGCTATCGCAATGGCTTTGTTTATAATACGAGTGAATTTTTGATATGTACTATATCCTAATACGGTACATAAATCCCTTGACGACCAATATTCTTGTCCGTCATCCTTCCTTTTCTTAATCTGTTCGAAATCAGAACTCAAAAATTCAACATTATCTTCTATCATATCAAAATATTATTCTTCTAAAGTTACTTTTAATCAAGACATAAAACCTTTCTTAATGGAAACTTTCATTGATTACTATTAATCACTAACCGATCATCACTAATAGTTATAAATTACTCTATTCTCTTGCATTTGATTTAGTGATTACGTTTATGACTTACACGAAGTTTATCATCATCTTCTCTATATGATGAGATATATCCAATAGTTTTTAGCTTCCCTAAAAGCATTTCATTCATGTGATTATTTTCTATAGTAGCCTTTTTTGATTTATCTGTAATACTTCGATAAGAATCGCCTAAAGACTCTATTAATTCTGTCACAATGTCAAAATCATCTCTATACTTTTCAACCAAGTCTATCAAAAAAGACAATCGCTCTGGCAAATTAGTAGAGGCGGCCAAAATGTTCTTCTCTATGTCATAATCAAATTTTTCAATATTGTTTTTCAACACAGGAAGAGTGATATTTGCCAATTCGTTATCCCACACAATATGAGGAAGAAAATGTTGAACTACACTTAGAGCTTTTCCACCGATTACTCTTGGATTTTTCATAAGATGCTTGTATAGCCTCATATCTGTAGGCAACTCCTCTATTTCTATAATACACTCATCCAAATACTTATCTACATAATAAGTAAGTACATCACTATGATTGTCTCTAATTGTAGTCGTATAATATGTGCTATATGGAAGCATATCAGCACAAAGTAACGACTTAAAATGAGCGTTATCTACACTGTTAATATCCGCATCCTTAAATGTAACTCCATCAAAGATTTTGACAAGTTTATCGTGTACCAAAATTTCAAAATCTGATGTCAATAAAGCACTGTGTGCCAGTAGTTCTTTCTGAGTATCATCCAATTCAGATATATCTGTTAATTCATCAATATGTTTGGTAATGAATATTCGCAAACTGGAAATCATTACATTATTCTGACTCTCATAAAATGCATATATCTCAGGCCATGCTGGTATAACAATATCAACTTCAATAGCGAACTCCCACTGTATATTGTTAACATCGGAAAGAGAAACTTTATTCTGTTGCCTAGAAAGGTATTTGCGTTTTGTGTCCTCTGTTATATCCTCAGAATTAATAATTTCAAGAATAATTCCCACACTCTCTTGTTTTGCCGCATCTGTAATAAATACATTATTTAGTGCATTGTCAAAACATTCATCTATATAATCTGATATAGATTTAGCTGATTTACAGCTCCTCAGTATTGTAACATTTAAAGGATAATTATCCAATGTTTCCACCCTCTCATTTCGATAATGAACAAATGCGCATACAACATTTTCTGGTGTCAACATATATGCTTTGTTTTCTACAACATACTCAAGCAAACACCTAGACTCTGCATCTATATCTGTAAAAATCAGTTTTCCATTCGACACAATTTGTTTGATTGTATCAAAACCTATGAGATCTACTCTATGAGATATAAATGCGAAGTGTTTATTCAACCAGTTACGACTTTCTTTGGTAGAATGGTTCAATTCGAGGAATCGTAACCAAGACTCGAATAATTCATCGGAATTCTGTTTCACGAAGATCTTCCATAATCCATCAACGATACTGCCCAAATGGTTGAAAAGCGAGCTTGAATCTTCAACTGATTTATAGAAGTCAATCAAAAAGTCCCACTTTTTATTATGCATAATAACTTGTGCTATCGAATGAAGTTTTGAGTTATTTGCTTCTTCAAGATGCTGACAAATACAATCGACCACCTGAATATTCAATATACTTACATCGTTGTAACATTTATCAGGAATGTTTTTTACGCACTGCCCTACTTTATCTATATGATAGTCATACGGCAAACTATGCCGAAGTTTTAATTCAAGGATAAAATCATGGTCGTGCTTATTAATTGACTTACCAAAAAAGAAAGATATATAATCAAAGTAATCTTCATTTATAAGTCCTTCTTTCAAGAAAACTTCAAGCATTTTAGAGACATTGAGTTCACTAAAAATTTTATGCGTCTGCATATCAACATCCAGCAACAGTTCTTGTATTGGAGTAGCATAATGATTATTACGAGATAATTCTAGTATCTTGATTTGTTCACGATATCTTTTTTCCCCTTCTCGCAAGGCTTCTAATCGCTCATGGTAGGTAAAGGTAGAATTAACTATTTTCTCTATTTGACTGAATTGAATATTGCAACTATCTTCAGATGTATCATAATAATATCTAACACCATAATATGTGTTAGTTTGATGCCTCTTAAAACATTGATATCGAAATGAGGATTGCGATATAAAGGAATTAAATAACGTTTCATTTTCTGCGATATCTTCAAGAGGTATAAAATTGTTTTCGACAAAAAACAAAAAGGCATTATTTTCATTTTGTTTTGATAATTTTCTACGATACCCTTCAATATAAATCAGCCTTAACTCTTTTTCTTGTATGGCATGTGTCGCTTCTAAAGATTGAAGTTTTTTAGTTATTCCATTAATACGCTCGTCAATCTGTCTATTGCGCTCAACCAATAATTCACTTTTCTTATGCAAACAATCATACAAAACACCCTTTCCTTTATGCAGATCAGCAAAATCCTTTGGATGGTAGTTTTTATATACAATCATTGCAAGAAGTTTGTTTTGATCAAGTTTCTCATCAAGTTTTTCTCTATATTGGGCATATTCATTGACAATATTCTTCAGTAATCTCATATCGTCAATGAAAAAAGCCAAACTGTCTATTACCTCGACATTAAGATCTGAATAGCCTTTTATCTCTAGTTCCTCTTTCAGTTTGTCTGCCGAGTTTGAAGAATTGATTATTGGGATTACAGTTGTGATATAATCAAAGAATTTAGTACGTTCTTCATCAAAAAACATATCATCTTTAACCGCATAAATGAACGTAACTTTACGCCCCACAGAGTTTGACTGATTCAAGAGTTGATTTACCTCTCTTAACTTAAGAAAAATATCCGTATTATCAAATCTATCTAAATCTTCTATAATTACAACATTATAATCAGTAACCTCAAAGAAATAGACAATCTCATCCATGTGCTTATTGAAAACGGATGTATCTTCTTTGTTTTCTTTTAATTCAATCTCTCCATTCTTTAGATTTAACTTATTCAGTTTACTATTACTCAATGATTTGACAGTCTTTTGAACGAATATTATTGTTGCAACAAATATATATGATAGAGCAAAAATATCAGACCATTTATTTAATACCGGATTATTTAAGCGATTGCAAATCCAATCCACTTTCAAAAACGATGGTTCAAATACAATAATTAAGGCAATAGTATAAAGTATTATTGCAATAGATAAAGCATATTGAGCCCAGTGTGATTTATGATAAATCCTTTTTAATCTAGAATTATAAAGCGTCTCTTGTTTCTCTTTATAAATAAGCTGTTGAAGAATGCTGTATTCAATACGATTATTCATCGTATCAATATCTATTTCATTCTTTTTGTCATCTAATGGCGACTTTAGTGTTGCAAGAGATATTGAAAGATATTTGTATTTAGGATAGTCTTTCTTCAAAGAGCGAAGAATGGAACTCTTACCGGATCCATAGGGCCCAGTAAGAGCAATGTTCAATATGTCTTTCTCTTCTAGTTTTCGTGCAAGATTCAAAACACTCCTATACTGCTTCTTATCACTTTCACTATCACGATTAAGCAGAGCAGGAGTTAATGATACTTGTTTATCATCCTCCATCGAATTATTTGCACATATTTTCTTCCAAAATCTACAGTTCATTTATTTTCAGCTATTTATTAATCATATTTTTCTAGTTTGTTACAGATGCTATCTATATTAAAGCAACACCAAATTCACGGATTGTTTCTTCGCTATCTCTTCCTGAGACAGATTTGCCTGTCGCTTGCTCTATTCTGTCAAGCAATTGTTTTGCTCGATCTATGAAATAAGCATTGAAATCATCTAATACAAGATGAGCATAATTTACCTTATGTGACTCTATGGCTTCCTGTATCTCAACTTGTTTTAATCCCTTATTTGCCATAGTCCCAATATAGGTACTTGGTGCATGTCCTCCTATTGAACGATTGGAAGATGCATAAATTGGGGTCTTATTAATGACAGAATTCCATTTTATACGTGGAAGGTTATTTTTCTCGCAATAAGTTTGAGGGAATATATGATGAATATCAGCATCTTCATCAATGTAAGATGCTATATCCATACGATGGCCTGTCATAAAATCAAGTGGTAAGTCTTGTAAGATAAGTGCCATAACACCTTTATACGCTGCACTATTCCTTGTCTGCATGGTCAACAAACGAGTTGGTTGTATATTGGAACGATATACAGTCTCTGGCATTTCACCACCTTCCATCCAACGGAATATGCCCATTATATCAGTTGCAAATCTAGCTTCATTGGCACCACCATATAGTTCACCCATTACGCCACACCAATACCAACGAGACAATAATTCCTGTTTGCTTCCAAGATGCAACATTTTTTTATTTTCATTGTCGTATGCAAAGATTGCAGCAAGTGGAATAAGTTGTGACGAATATGGAAGATCTCTGGAACGGAAAATCCCCTGATGTACTAAGAAATCAGCTGCATCACAGAAACCTTTAATCAAAGCATCACGATACTTCAAATAATCTTTCAATTCAAGCCTAAGAATGTCTTTTTTCTTACATGTTACAGCTACACGCTCATCATCACCTGAAACAACTCTTTTATAATATGATACCAATAGAGTCATTGCCGCCAAAAAATTGGCACCAGTGATTTCTTTTAATAATTCACCATTTACTTTTTGAGAAAAAATATAGCGAATAGTCTCCCAATCTTTTCGCAGTTCATGCCCATCAGCAGCAAATGTAGCTGTAACAAGTTCAAAAACAGTAAGAGGCACACCTCCAGTGTTTACATTCTCGAAAATCTGACAGACAGCTTCCTTTGGCGTTTCTTTATCAAGCTGAATTATAGGTATAGTATACTCCAAAATTGGACGAAGAATCTGCTGAGAAAAATCACGAAACAAATTTCGATACTCTCTATCCCCTTTGTAATAATCCTCCATATCATAATGCCAATCTTCCGTATCATTATGAGAAAACGTAATATTCAGGGGAAACATCAGGTTCTCAAATTCTTTCTCTCTTGTGGATAAGTCCAGCGTTACATCACGACCAATATTTGTTGTAAGCTGTTTCTTCTCTGATACAGATATGATTGCGTCCAATCTGTCCGCAGTAGAGTCTAGACATTTACGAATATCTAGATAATAATAGCGTTTGATAATTGTATCTCGATTGGTCTCTAATCGAGTATTAGTTGCTTTCTTACTCTTCAAGACCTGATATAAGGTTGTGAGTCGCTGTTGCCCATCGAGCACAAGCCATTCAGGAGTAACATCTACTTTAGAATCTACTCCCTCAAACTTACGATACTTAAAACGAATATGCTCACCACCATTAGCCAAAAACATAGCTGCACCCATCGGGAAACCTGACGTAATACTCTCTATGAGTTTACATATCTTCGTATCATCCCAAACCCAACTACGTTGAAAATCGGGTAATTGGGCCTTGCCTTCTTCAACCATTTTTAGAAGGTCCTCAAGTTTCTTATCATGTGATTCAACTGCCATAATCCATTTACTTTATTAACCTGATTAATAATACATTTCGATATACTGATAAGCCTTATCAAAAACCTCTTGGTCTTTAATTTGGTAATTAACCCACAGAATGGAACGTAACTTCTTTTTTATCTCTCGTTGAGCTGTAATGCTTTTGAAAGCATCTTTAAACTTACGTACAATTGCTACAACATTTTCATCAATATCAGTTACAACACGTTCTACGATGATAGGAGTATCTTCTGTTTTGATAGACTCAAATAGTTCTGTAAGAGCTGATTTAGCCTGCTCTCTCTTATCAAGAGGCTGATTTGAGTTTTTCTCTTCTTCCAATACTTCCTTGGCAAGAGTGAGCAATCCTCGGAGAAAATCAATGCTGGTTATGAGGTTCTCTTCCATGTGACGGCGTAGTTCATCCAACTTCTCAGCAAATGCCTTGTAATTAGGGTTTCCATGATGCTCTCCTAACCTCAAACGAAGCATTTTTTCTACTTCCAATATCTTTTTAGGATTGTCTTTGGCTTGCTCTAACACCATATCAATTACATCTCCATCTACCACAAGATCCTCAAGTGGAGTCCCAATATCAATTGTATCAATGTTACGATGAATGATTTCAATGGTTTTAGCACCCAATACGGTCCATATGAGTGATCCTCCGGTACTAACAGGACGTACACTTTGATATACCTGAGCCAGCCAAGTATAATCCGCCTGATAAGCAGCCAGCATTGCATCTGGGCTTACTGTTTCCCAAGCTTTAGCCAATCGTAAAAAATGTTTTGCAAAATTCGTTTTTGTAGACTCATCAAGTAAACATTGCTGGGCAGCTTGCAAACCTTCCCAACCACCGATTGTCCGGTCTACACCAGGGAAAAAGTCAATACACTCTTGCAAAAATTGAGGTATCAACACTTTTATCTCATCAATATTCTTTACAACCGTTTTTACCGTCTCCTCATCAAAAGCAAGGCTTTTGGCTACATTATCAAATACACCAACGAAATCTACAATCAGACCACATTTCTTATCAACATTGTACTTTCTATTCGTACGGCAAATAGCTTGTAACAACGTATGATCCTTCATTGGTTTATCAAGATACATACATTGCAAAATTGGAGCATCAAAACCTGTCAATAGCTTTGAAGTGACAATCACCATTTTAATCGGTGACAATGGATCACGGAATTGGTCAAGAAGTTTTCTTTCTTGTTCTCTATCACGACGGTATGCCTTATACTCATCAGCTTTATCGCCAGCCGTATGCATAACGATAGTGGTTGCATCTTCCGAACCCAAAAGAGCATCAATCGCTTGCTTATATTTCACACAGCAGTCTCGGTTATATACCACGACTTGAGCTTTCATTCCAGTGGGCTCTACATACTCTTTGAAGTGATTTACAATATAACGTGCGACATCGTTAATTCGCTTCTCCGCTGTAAAAAATGCTTCAACAGAAGTTCGTTTTACTAATTCGTTCTTTTCTTCCTCTGATATTTGATCGGTCAGTTCATCAAACTCTTCTTGTAATTGAGCTTCGTTAAGATGCATCTCTACCGGCACTGTTTGGAAATTCAATTCAAGCGTAGCTCCATCTTCAACAGAATTTTGGAAAGTATATTTTGAAATATATCCACCTTTCTCTAAATCCTCATCAGCTCCAAAAGATTGAAAAGTATTCTTATCTCGTTTATTGATAGGCGTTCCGGTAAGACCAAAGAAAAATGCATTAGGTAGTGCATTGCGCATTTTTTGTCCTAAATCCTTTTCCTGAGTTCGGTGTGCTTCATCTACCAACAGTATGATATTATCTCTTTCATTCAGTACACTATCAACATCTCCGAATTTGAAAATTGTCGTTATCAAAATCTTGCGCTGATCCTGCTTGAAAAATGCGACCAACTCTTCTTTTGTCTTTGCTGATTCTATATTGGGGATATCAGCACGAGTGAAATCGCCAGTTATCTGATCTTCCAAATCAATACGGTCATCAACGATAACAACAGTGGGAGCATGCAATTCGTTCTGCAAACGTAATTTCTGAGCAGCAAATACCATCAGCCATGATTTTCCCGAACCTTGGAAATGCCAAATAAGACCTTTCTTCGGACCTTGTTTCTCACGATATGTGTTTAAGACACGCTGAACAATAGCTTCACCACCTAGATATTGTTGATAACGGCAAACTATTTTTATTTTTTTGCCTGATGATGTTCCTGTAAAAACACTATAGTAACGATATATGTCAAGTAGTCGGTTTGGTTGAACTAACCCCATTACATTACTTTTAACCGACTCTATTGTGCCATGCTGACGACCTTCATCTTTAAACCAAGGCCCCCATTTGTCAACAGGAGCACAGATACCGGCATATTGAAGTTCTTTGCCTTCAGTAGCAAAGGTCAATATATTCGGAACAAACATTTCTGGAATGCTTTTTTCATAATGCAGCATATCGATGGCTCCGTCAGCCCATGTTATCTGAGGGCGAACAGGAGATTTTGCTTCACCAACACAAATCGGAATTCCATTTATCAGATAAACCAAATCCAAACGTTTACCTCCATCAACAGAGCTACGTGGAAATTCCCATTGATTGGTTACGACACAATAATCTTCGACCGCATCTTCGCTAAAGAATCTGATAGGTATATATTCACCATCCTTTCCAAAAGGCTCTGTGTTTTCATTAAATAGCAATGTACGAAAACGATCATTGGCAGTCACCAATTCATCATAATTACCTCCACAAGTAATAGCAGCACGGAGTTTATAAATAACTTGCTCCGCTTGTTGATGTGTTATCGGATTCAACCTAATAAGAGCTTCCAATAGCCATGATTCAACAAGGACAGAATCAGAACTACGAGGTATATCCTGTGACTTTACATACTGCCAACCACTTTGGGTTGCAGCTTCTATGAGCATTTGCTCCACTGTATTGTCTTCGTTAAACATATCTATGATTTTTATTGTTATCAATTTAATAATTAAGCGATTTTCCCTAATTCGTCACTTTGTATGTCATTCAAATATACTAAAGCTTTTTGAATGACAGATTTTGATTTGTCAGCTTGTTCTGCTATGGAAACAAACTTTAGTTGATCCCTCATTTGAGGGATAGCCATTTTTACTTTCTCCAAGTCCTTTCTTGTAAGACTTGGAAGAACCCCCTGTTTGTTAAGCTTCGTAAAATCGTATTGACAACACCAATAATAGAAGAACTTTGGATGAAGTTTAGCCTTGTCAACATCGATACTAAAGGCCGTATCAACTATCCAGTAACCTGATTCCATGAAGATTGGATTGTTGATATTTCCTTTTCTGCCAAGAATCGTAGTATTTCCATTACATAATTTCTTTTCACCATAACACATAATACCACCACTACCACAAATTGGATAAGCACCTTCTTCCTGATATTCTTCAGGATAAGCTTTTCCATTCGTAATAGTAACGACATCAGACCATGGTGTATCTTGACAGAGACCTCCAAACATCTCGATAAATTGCGATTTGAAGTCGCCAAATTTTGATTTATCGGCCTGATTATAAATTTGAGCAAACTCTTCTTGTAATGCTATTGGCGGAATAACAATCTTTGCATTTCCAATTGATTCTTTGTTAAGAGTCTGTCCTTTTACTGCTTGCTTCGCACCAAGAAGCCAGTTCTTATTAGCTATAAGGAAATGCAAGAAGTCAATATTGAATTTCTTCTTATCAAAATCAGTAAAAGCCATTATCGCCTCGTTGGTATATATGTCTTCTGAAGTTATAGCTGTTCTTCCAATAGACAGTTTAAAACTCATTATAATAGTGCCTTTAGGTACTACCTTAATTCCAGAATCTGTTATCGCATAGTCTGTAATATATTCACTAGTATCGCCAGTATATCGCGTATATATTGCCATATCTGAGATAGAAATCCATTTATGCGTACCATTCTCCCAGCACTCTGGATTACTGCGAGCGGGAGTCTTTCCCATTGATAGCTTAAATTCATCTTTTACTAATGATTCTGCCCATTGTTTATCATTAGTATTCTGATCCCCAAACATCTCGATAAATTGCGACATACTAACCAATAAATTTACGGTGAGACATTTTAACATTTGTCTGATTCACCATAGCATATTGCAATGTTGTATCAAGACTTTGATGCCCTAAGAGATGCTGGACCTGCTCTATAGGCATACCTTTATCTATCGCCATTGTTGCCAACGTGCGGCGAAATTTATGAGGATGCACCTTAGGAATATTCAATTCACGTCCCAAACGACGTAAACGAATTTCCACACCACTTATCTGTAGTCGATCATAAGGTGCTAATAACGAAACAAACAGCGCAGGATTGTCATCTATCCGTTCTGCCAAATAACGTTGTAAATGTATCTTTGTACGAGCATCGAAATAAACTCGGCGTTGTTTATCGCCTTTACCGGTAACGATGCATTCCCGGTTTTCAAAGTCTATATCGTTCCGATTAAGCTTGACCAACTCACCGACACGCATACCGGTAGAAGCTAACAAATCTATCAAAGCCAAATCGCGAATACCCTCGCAATGGTCACGCATTTGTTCCAACGCTTCATCGGAGTATGTTTCTTTGACCGTTTTTCCGACTTTTACTTTATGAATCCGACGTACCGGACTCTTCACAATATAATCCTCATCCTCAAGCCATGAGAAGAAGCTCGACAAGATGCGGCGTATATTGTCTACCGTAACCTTTGTAGCACCACTTGTCTGCTGATAATCATTCAAGTAATTACGCAAGTCATCAGTAGTGATATGGCGAATATTTTTCCCTATTTTTCTGATAGCATTATTTAATGTACTTCGATAATAGTGCATCGACTTATCCGAACAACCTTCGACTCGTTTAGCCGACAAAAAACTATCTATCAATTCACTATTACCACTGCACTCTTCATTGTTCTTAGACGACACGTTGATATCACGAAAGGCATAATCTAGCACCTTTCGTAATTGACTCATTTGCTCGTTGTTTAAAACTCCCAGCATAGCCTGCTCTATGTCATTAATCAGATTCTCTATCATATTATTAATAAATTAGTTATCCAATTAAGCCACAGCTATCAACGTATCTGTTTTATTCTATCCGTTTATTAAGCTCTTTATGACTTTATCAATATTTTCAATACACTGCTTCAGTTCAAATTTTGATTTATCGACCTGTTCTGCTATGAATACGAATTCAAGTTGTTTGTCCATTGGCGGTAAGATACAATCAAAGTTTCTTAACTCAGTGAGCGGCATTCGTGGCATTTTAGTACCTCCTGCTATATCATTTGCATAATTAACGAACTGATTACCCCGCAACAGATGACTCAAAAATACTTTATGCAATTTACTAGGCTCTGGACGTAATGGAACCAGTTCTGTCGTTGCCATTCCAGGCTCATCTGGTATCACAATCTTGTTTAAATAAGGCCTTAATTTTGAGAATAGTACATTCCCTTCATCAAAGGATTGAACAGATAAAGCATTCTCAACATCTTCATAAACCTTCTCTATTATCCTACCAGTATTTGATTCTATCATATCAAGATTCAATAGCCATATTTTGCCAGATAGTTGCTCTTTAGAAGGCATTTCCGGGGCGACATCTTTAATCTTAGCAGTCTTCCAACCTTTTGTATTCGTAACAGGATTACCAAACATCTCGATAAATTGCGATTTCACCATTTCGTCTGTTGCAGCAAGAAGTTTCTTGTAAGCCTGTTTTAAACGATATGCTGCCCATAATTTATCAGCAAGAACTTTTTGTTCCTCTAATGAAGGTAATTCGAATTCCTGCTTTGCCAAATCTTTCCAATTAATAGTAGGAGACAATCCGCCAACTGAAATACGTATAGCAACGTCCATAAACTTATCTGAGCTTATGAAAAAAGGGAAGTAATTTGCATCTATAACTTTAAGATTGGGTCTTAAGACCATTCCATGTGCAGAGAATATACCATCGAAAGGGGCTATAGCAACTTTACGCTGATAAGCTCTACGTTTGCCAAAAAGAACATCCCCCTTTTGCATAAGCAATTTATCCCCTGTCGGAGCAATATCTGAACCCCAACGAACAACATCAAAGCATCCCGGATCGATATGCTCCAGCCCAATATAATAAACCTTATCCTCTTCGGTAGGTTTCTTCTTTTGGGTACTATTTATTGCTATTTCATCGAATCTATATTTTGTCATTACTTAGTAAATCTATTAGAGTTTTATATTGAACATGAACCTCTTTCTGGCTATTCAACCATCTAGATATAGCACTTGAAAAACTTATTTCTTCTACTTCAGCATCTTTAATAAAAACATATTTCTGAATGCTTAAATCAAAGTCATTATTAGCTATATCATCCGTGGAAATAGACAGCTTAAATTGTTCTATATCTTCCTGAGAATGGAAGGCTTGAAGAATTTTTTCAATATGATGTTGTTCTAAATAACTCTCTGCATTTTTCCTTGTAACCTCCTTAACTGCATTTATGAAAGTAATTCTATTTTCCCTTTCTCGAGCTTTATTCTTATTGCAGAATAATATACAAGCTTCCATTGGAGCATTATAAAACAAGTTTGGTCCAAGTCCTATTACAGCTTCTAAAAGGTCGCTTTTCACTAAGTTTGTTCTTACTTCTTTTTCCTCATTTCTAAATAAAATTCCATGAGGAAGCAATATTGCACAACGACCGTTTTCATCGTTCATTGACGCTAAAATATGCTGTATAAAAGCATAATCAGCCCTCCCTTGCGGAGGCGTTCCCAAGAAATTACGTCCCCACTTATCATTCATAAATTTTTCACGGTTCCACTCCTTAATAGAATATGGAGGGTTTGCCAAAACTACATCAAACTTACGAAGATGGCTGCCATCCAAGAATGCAGGATGCTCCAACGTGTCAGCACAAACTATTGAAAAATCCTCTACGCCGTTCAGATAAAGATTCATTCGCGCAATAGAGGAAGTCAAACCGTTCACCTCCTGTCCGAACACCTGCACACTCTGCCACTCTTCACCTTTGTTACGCAGATAGTCTAAGCATTTGACCAACATTCCCCCGGAACCGCAAGTCGGGTCATAAATACTTTCATTCGGTTTGGGCTGCAGTATTTCAGCCATAAGTTGAACGACAGTTCTATTCGTATAGAATTCCTGAGCTGTATTCCCGGCATCATCGGCAAACTTTCCAACAAGGTATTCGTATGCCTGCCCCATCTCATCGGCAGGACAAGCCTTCAGGCTCAACGTATATTTAGAAAAATCCTCAATCAACGAAGTAATGATACTATCGGGCATCTTAGCCTTATTGGTCCAGCCGTCCTTAGGTCCGAAAATACCTTCTAATCCTCCGATTTTTCTACCATCCATTTCCTTGGCAGGATTGGCTTGTTCTATGGCAATAAATGCTTCGACTAATTTATTACCAACATTCTCCGTCACCTCACGAACATCTCTCCAGTGCGCACCATCAGGAATGCGAATGGGAAGATCTTCTACTTGCATACCCGCATACTCAACTCCTCCTTCACACACGAATCCTTCAAACTGTTCATCATAAACATCGGAAATGCGTTTGAAAAAAAGCAAAGGGAAAATATACTCTTTATATCCTGCCGCATCAATCTGACCACGCAAATGAGTGGCAGCCGCCCAAAGGAAACCTTTAAGTTCATCGAGCGTAATAGGGTCGTCCGGATGACGATATTGTTTTACTTTTTCTGCCATATTGATTATGCGTTAATGAGTAATGAAAATTCTTTCTCCAATCGCTTCACATCTTCGTATGCTTGTTTGAACTCTGCCAACACTTCCGCATAAGGACGAATTTCCTCCTTGTGGTAAACCACATAGCGATTGGGCGAAAGATTATACTCTTTATCTCTTATCTCCTGCAACGTAACGATTCGAGAATAGTCCTCTTCATCGGAGTAATTTTGATAAAGTGAATATAACCTATCTATATCATTCTCTGCTAAAATATTCTGCGCTCTCTTTTGAGTTAGAATTTTGGAACCATCTATCATCAGAATCCGTCCGGAATGATGAGCCGGTTTCATTCTTCGTATTATCAAAAAGCACGGTGAAAGTCCAGTACCATAAAACAATTTATCTCCTAATGTAACAACGGCTTCTATCAAATCACTTTCGACTAATTGTTTCCTTATTTCTACTTCTTGATTTCCACGAAACAGAATACCTTGTGGCATTACAACAGCCATACGCCCCTTGCCAGAAGACATTGAACATATCATATGCTGAATCCACGCATAGTCTCCACAACTATCACTCGGTGTGCCATAAATGTTGCGCTTATATTTATCTGAACTCCATTCCGTTGCTCCCCAATTTTCAAGAGAAAATGGAGGGTTTGCTATAACACAATCGAATTTGGCGATATTACCACCTTGAAGAATTTTTGGGTCTCTCAATGTGTCACCTTGCATTACATTGAAATCGGATGCACCATGAAGGAATAGATTCATTTTAGCAATGGCCGCATTCACGACATTCTTCTCTTGTCCGAATATACTTCCACAACAAAGAGAATCATCGTGCATATATCGTATAGCTTCGATAAGCATTCCTCCACTGCCGCAAGCCGGATCATATACCGTTTCCCCTGGTTGCGGATCGAGAATATGTACCAATAATCTCACAACAGAGCGAGGGGTATAAAACTCTCCGGCTTGAGCCTTACTGTCATCGGCAAACTTCTTCAATAGTATCTCATAGGCATCACCCATTAAATCCGCAGGGTAATCCTTATTACCAAGTTTTCGCTTTGATAGATGTTCTATAAGGTCACGAATCTTACTATCATTAAGAATAGCCTTATTAGTCCATTTCTGAGATGAAAACATAGATAGCACACCATATAATGTATCTGGATTTGCTATCTCTATCTGCCTCATAGCACCGACTATGGCAGCTCCAAGATTTTCTGTGCGTTCTCGGACTTCTTGCCAATGACAACCATCAGGAATAACAAAACGATGCTGCTCTGGCAGAGACGCATATTCCTTATCACCACCACTTGATATTAAAGCTTCTTCCGTTTCTTCATCGTAAACATCAGATATCCGCTTATAATAAAGCAAAGGCGTGATATAATCCTTAAAATTATCTTGACTTACAGGACCACGTATTATATTACAGGCCTCAAACAAAAAATTGTATAAGTCCTGTGCACCTGTAAGTTCTTTATTTGTCGATTTCTTTGCCATTATTCGTATTATTCTGTTTCTTTAGATGTTGAAAAAGGACTTCCCAATGTCCCCCAAAACTTGGGCCAACTCGTTGAATAACATTCTCTGCTTTCAAGCGTTCCAGGGTTATCCTCATTGCTTTCTCCGAGACTTCGCATTGTTTCGCCAATGCAGAAATGCTGATTTGAGGGTTTTCTGCTATAAGAGAAAGTATCTTGTTATGCCCCTGTTGTGCCCCTATTATGCCCTTGTTATGCCCTTGTTATGCCCTAACTGGTCGCCTTCCGGGTGCTTCTGGGCGGAATGGTTAGTTTCTTGTCTCTCTTCTAAAACCTTCGCACAAACAGTGGCTTTCATAATAAAGGCAACCAAGTTGTATTGCGGCTCTTTGACACCTAATGCAGACAATTCACGACACATACGGTCAACACCCTCTACTCTGCGAGTCTTGTCGGATATACCCACAGCAATCATTCCACCATCTGCATTCGCCATAGCTACTATGATCGTGGCAAGGTGTTTAGGCTCAATGAGGATACTTTTACAGTCAAAAGTCTGACCTTCCTGCATCTGCCGTATTTCTTCAATTGTATATTTCATATCCTCTATTCTTCTTTTGTATGGCAAATCAATCTGTGAATATCTACATCCAACACTTCTGCTATCCGCGCCAAAGTGTATAAATCAGGCTGAGAATGATTGTTGCACCATTTTGATACCGTTGCCGGATCTTTCTGCAAAGTTTTAGCAAGCCACTTGCTCATGATACCCTTTTCTGCCAATACTGCCTTTATACAGTTCAAATTCGCCATATTGCATTCAATTATAGATTGCGTCAAATGCAAAGTTACATATTTTATTTGGTTCGCACGCATAATCGAAGAAATAAAAATCTTTTGGCAAAAAAAATAATGTAAAGTGATGTGAGAATGGGATTTATTTGCTAATTTTGCATCGTTTTTACGACAATATAAACATTAAGATGCAAAGAAACGGAATGAACATACTATCTATGACAACCGCAATTCAGCAAAATAAATGCGCTGAATCTGTGTCGAGTGTTCTTGTTTCATGCATTGAACCTCGTATAGTAAACACTTTCCAACGACCATAGGAAGTACTTTATTGTACTTTGAGAGAATAGAAACTGAATAGTTGGAGAGCCCTTACCAAACTTTCCAACTATTTTGTTTGTACGCCCATTTGTGACAGTCGCCTTTGTGATGCTCTTCTGCCATTTCCGTCTGATGGGCTGTTGGTAACCAGATTATTAACGTGCAGTGATGCACATAAATTGA
>ENA-UESI01001186-UESI01001186.1-human-gut-metagenome-genome-assembly--contig:-NODE-1186-length-17588-cov-4.006110_pt1 | contig 17588 bp, 11 predicted proteins | sample MGYA00243005_ERZ508006 | MGnify/ENA primary metagenome ERZ508006 (study PRJEB26167, sample SAMN06115436) | human gut metagenome | host: Homo sapiens | place: China:Shandong | collected 2015-06-10... | reverse complement strand
TTTCACCGGTTCCCCACGTTCCACGGCAGAGAGGTTGAAAGTTTCCCAACCGCCGAAACCGGTGGTAAACATGGCATTGAATTACGGGAGCTCGGTACGATTTTACGTGAATGCTACAGCATTATTATAGGCACCGACACCGACATTGACTACGAATTAATGGATCGTTTTGGAATCGCGTCCGCAACGCCAGAGGATCTACGTGGTGAACTCTCTGAGAATGCAAGGGCGATTGCCAATATGCTAATTTCGATGGGCTTGGCAAAGCGGTATGCCGATGGTGTGACAATCATTGGTTGGGGGTTATAAGCATGAAAACTCTACTTACTGATGTTATTGCTGCAATCGTAAATGATAAGCTGAAAAAGGACAATAGCTTTGGTGTGTCAATTATCAACCTTCCAGATATTGATATCCCTGCGTTTGCGGATTGCCTGAGGAGCGAGAAAAAAATAGAGCTCTTTTTCCTGGGGTACACCAAGGATGCACAGACACAGCTCAGAGCAAGCCTTACTGATACAGAAAAAATCAGCACCTTTTACACAGTAGAAGAGGCTGAGGCTTCACGTAATCGTGGCAGCGATGATATTTACCGTATTCACTTTATTAAGAATACCGAGCTGGAGAAGCTGTCCTCTCTAAGATGGTATGATGAAATAAGCATGGAGCAGGTCTATAAAAAGAGCTGCCGGATCGCCCAGGATAAGCTCTCACAAAGCAATGATGCAATTAAAAGTCTTATGCAGGCATTGGGACGCAAGGATATCAGGGCAATTCTAAATTTTGAACGAGTGCTAGATTACCTTGAGACCCTGATTGCCACAAGTGCGACCGAGCTCCCTGCGGCGGTATCTTCTCAGCTATATAAGCTTGGACTTTTGGCAGATCCTACCTTTGCAATCGGCTCACCTAAAACCGATCAGCTTAGAGAACAGATAAAACGTAATTATGCCATTGTGAGGCGCATTTCCAATCTCGAACAAAAGGAACGCCAAAATATTGCCAATTATCTCTCAAAGAATCCGGGAAACAAAACTGTGCGGCTTGTCATGGACTATTATCGTTCGCCCTCCGTTGAGTTATTAAAGCAATTAGAGCTTAGCGAGGTTGAGCGCTGTCTAAAGGCGGTTGCCGCTCCCGGTCCACAGCCGCCTAAGCCCCCTAAAAAATCAGGAAGCAAGCCTACCGTTGCAACCTCCCAGCTGATCTTTGATGGGCAAGAGGAGTTGATCTCTCGTTTTGTCGAAAAAGCTCAGCAGGAAATTGATGCGCGTCAGGATGCAGATAAGAGCGGGCTTAAAACGATTGAGATTGATGGTGTAAAAATTGATTTTCCGATCCATACAACTACAGAAAAGCTTGTCGATGTGGCTGTGTCTGATATGTATTGGGGTGGAATCATTGAGGCCGATGTAGCCAGTCCCAAAGAAGCTCTCGATAACGCCGGTGATGACTGCTTTGATCGCTTTGATAATTCTCATATCAATGAGATACGAGAATATCTTCAGCGTGCAGCTGAGTTTCCAGAAGCGGCCGCTGCTGCGAACGCAGTTCTGACTGCGTTCAACAGCTTCCTTTCTGCCAGAGCTGAGCTGCTGCCCTATAGCAAGCGGCTTCAGGATATGCCTATGCTACAGGTCACTATAAAGAGCGATCTCTTCTCCAAATATCTACGTGCTTATGAGCATCTGCTTTCAGAGATTAAAGACAGCTTTAAGGATTTGTACGAGCTTGATGCTGGTGGAGCAAAGAAGGTAATTACTACCATCATTGCACTGGATATGGTGTATATTATTGGACGTTCCAATTCTCATGCAATTCCTACGCCACTAAATCCACTATACCTTTGGAAGTATGTAAAGCTTGCTGAGGAAATGCTAAGCTCACGAGGTGTTCCCGAGGGCGAGGCTTGCTATTTGTCTGAAGAGGATAAAGACTTTATCATTAGAAAAGCAGAGGATATTCCAGATCCTCTTGCGCTGATCATGCTTCCCAAAAATGAGATTTCCAGAACTGAGTGCCTTCCGTATTCAGGACGGCTTGGTTGCATGCCGATTTATTCCTCAAAGCCACAGGTCAGCGATAGTAGTGCAGGCTTAGATGCTGTACGGCAAGGAATTATCCGCTATATGTGCCTATACCCGCATTCGAGTATGATGCTGAGAATCAGCATTATCAATCCGCCTACGGTAGAGGCAGTGGTTACCATGCTTAAGAAGCTCGACAAGGATAAGGATTTTTCTTCCTTTGGCAATGTCGGCATTGATTTGACGATTTATCGCACAAAGGAAACCTCGCCGGATTGGATTGAGCTTGAAGACAAGGTTCTAAATGAGGGTATGCTCGGCAAGGTTCGTGGTAAGAAAAGTGGTAGCTTTAACCTCTCTATCAAAAATCGCTGCCTCACCTATCCAGATATTTTGCAGTTAATCAAGCATGAGCAGCATATTGTGGTCATTTTTGATCCTAACGAGCGTGAGATCGATATTGCTCGTAATAGCCGTAATATTCATATTCACCCCTTGTGTGTCCCGAAGGTTTATGAATATAACAAGATGCAAGGAAGCGTGAAAATCCGGGCCGCTAACGAGGGTGGCATTTTTGCAGACTATGCCAGTATTATTGAAAAGCTTTATGAGCAGCCCTCTACCTTCGGCCACCGCAATGTGTTTGTAAACTCTCCGCTAAAAAAGGAAACCTATGAGGCTTTGCTGCACAAAACAGACTGGCTTATGATTCTTGATCAGAATCTAAAAAGCTGGGATGTTTCCCTGCAGTCTACAAGCGAACGCCTCTATTACAAAAGCTCAGACTATCGTTCTATTGGTATCTATTCTAAAAATAGCCGAAAGTTCGCAATGGGCTATCAAGAGATTATTTCTGGCCTTGGGAACTATATCCCAAGCTCGGCTGGTATTCAGAAAATCATCTCTGCGACTCGCTCTATCAATGATGACGGGCTTTTAAGCATTGTATCTCATTCTACAAATCAGATTTTTGACCAAAAGCACGGAAAAGGCAGTCTGGGCTTGGCCATTACCGCTCTTCGCTATAAGCAGCAGCATCCGGAGGCGATTATCGTAGGCCTAGATACTCAACTTGCACGAGAATGGTTGGCAGACAGAGAAGATGGCAAGCTGCCTGATTTAATTGCGATTCGATTTGATGAAAACGATGGAATTCCACCAACGGTCGATGTGATTGAGGTAAAAACCCATGCAGACTATTCGATTGATGCTGCTGGCATTATCTCCGGCCACGCTGTCGAGCAGGCATCTGCACTAGAAGCGTTGATGCTCGAAATGTTTGGACGAAGCGAGAAAATTACTACAGTATCCAGACGTGAAATCCTAAGAGAGCAGGTCTTCGAATGCTTGTTCAATAACGAGCGGTACACCGCAAATCAGAAGCAAAGTGTTAGTCAGAGAATGAATAACCTTTTTGCAGGCCTATATGCACCTGTAATTAAGTGTCAGATTTGCCATGTCGACTTTGATGTGGCAGAGAGTTCTTCTGATGAGTATCAGGATGATCGGGCACGGTTGTATACGCTTACTAAGGTTGGTGCCAAGGAAATTCAGGAAATTCTTTCCCGTACAGAGCGTGCGACAGCAGAAATAGCAGATGCATCAATAAGTGTTCGATCTGATAGTATTCCGCAAGAAGCGTCAATAGCGGAGACTCCTGCAACTGAGCCGGTCTGTGAAACAACTAATACAACGAACATCAATCCCGAAGCGACGCCAAGAGAGGTTGAGCTAGACATTCCTAACGCTAATACCTCAAATGTATCAGCCTCCGATTCAGACCTGCATGAAAAATGTGTCCGTCTAAATGTTGTTCTGAAAAGCTACGGCATTCAGTCAATGCCCGTGGATGAAGCCCTTGTTCAACAGGCGGCAAGGTTCACGCGGTTTAAGGTTGAACTGCGCCCTGGGGAAACAGAAGCAAATCTTATTAGGAGAAGCAGTGATATCGCAAGAGAGCTAGAGGCGGTCGGCGAAATCTTTATCTCGAGAATCAAGGGAACACGATATATAGGAATTGACGTTCCCTTTTCTGATGGGGGAAATGCGCTACCCTTAACGGATAATCTGTATCGTCTGAAGTCTGTTGAGGGGTCTTTGAACTTCCTTGCGGGACAATCCCCAGACGGAGAGTACCATGTGGTTGATTTGGCAAAGGCTCCCCATATGCTTGTTGCTGGCACCACAGGCTCTGGCAAATCAGTTTTTCTGAATTCCATCATTGTGAGCTTGCTCAGTCAGTATACGAGAGAAGAATTAGAGCTGATTATCATCGACCCTAAGCAGATGGACTTCTATGTTTACAATGATTTGCCTTATCTCAGAAATAAGAAGGTTTACACTGATGCGGAGGAGGCAATTGAGCTTTTAGAGCATATTCGCACAGTCGATATGCCAGAGCGTATTAAGAAAATACAAGGCTCAGGAAGCAAAAATATCATCTCTCATAACGAAAGAAATCCGCAGGATAAGCTAAAATATCTTGTTGTCGTGATTGATGAATATTCTGCGCTGGTGAATGCAGCATCAATGAAGGGCAAAAAGGTTAGGGATACTTTTGAAAAAAATCTTTGTACGCTTGTCTTTATGGCGCGCTCCTTCGGAATTCACATTGTTGTTGCGACACAGTATCCTACGGCCAACTATGTCACATCTGCACTGAAAGTGAACCTTCCGTTTAGAGTATCCTTCCGCTTACCCTCGCATACGGATTCTCAGACGATCCTAGATCGCTCTGGTGCAGAGGACTTACTTGGCAAGGGCGATATGCTCATGATGACGGAAAGCGATGTGCTTCGAATGCAGGGCTTTTTTATCTCGGATGAGGAATTGATCGACTTTATCGAAAAAAAGAAGGATTAATATATGCAGACAGTTGGCACACAAACAGAATATATTGAGGGGGTTTTCGTGCGGGAATTGAAAAATCGTTTCCTGTGCGAGGTTCTCATTCATGGTGTGCCAACTGTTTGCTATGTACCATCATCCTGTCATCTTAGCAACTTCCTTTGCCTGAAAGGGAAAAAGGTTTTGCTCGTTCCTACACAGGCTCCCAACGCCCGCACCCAATATGCACTTTTTGCCGTCAAGCATAAGCGCAGTTACATTTTGCTTAATACCTCACTCGCAAACCGTGCAGTAGAAAACAGCATCAAAAGTCGCCGCTTTTCGTTTTTGAAGAAGCGAAATACTGTATACAAGGAACATTCGATTCAAGGCTACAAAGCGGACTTGTACTTAGTAGATACTGGTACCATTGTTGAAGTAAAGAGCGTAATATCCACCGAAAAATGTGCAGTCTTTCCAACGGTATTTTCGGAGAGAACTCAACACCAGCTCCAGCAGCTCCAAGCGCTCTTGCAGCAAGGCATTCCAGTTTGCTTTTTGATTGTGTCACTCTGTCCGTATGTCGAGGAAATTGTGCTTGATACAACGACACCATTTTATGAGCAATTTGTCAAATGTGTGAATCTCGGTATGAAGGCTGCAGCCTTCTCTTGTAGGCTAACAGGTGATAATATTCTGATTGATAAGAAAATTGGGATTAGGTATTAATTTGCCGTCGCAGAACAACAATGCAGATTAAATGTTTTTCTTCTGTGCTTCGGTAATATGTCTATCATCGAGAAGCCTCCATTCAGTCAGATTTCGACTTTTCATTCAGTCAAATTTTCAATTTCCATTCAGTCAGATTTTTGAAGCTATGGAGAAACTCCAACTATACAGGCGTTCCGCATTTTGCTAAACTAACATTGTATTTTGGGCCAGGTGAATCAAAAAACGACGAGGGATGGTTGCAAGAACTGCACCTATACAGTGCCGCACATTTCTGATAAACTAAATCTGTATTTAGGGTCATGTGGATCAGATTCGTGGGGCAACTATGCAAAAAGTGCAAGTAGACTATCCTGCGTAATTTTGATAAACTGGACCCAGATTTTAGGGCGGAGTAAGTTAGGGAGGAACAGCGACGGGTAAGGGCGAAGTGCGCCCATCCGTCTCCTCAAAACGACCTTGAACAAAAAGAACCAGCAATTAAACTGAGTAGAAATTAAATAACCAAGAAATCAAAAGACAGATCAAGTCTACCATCACCCTGATCGGGTGCGGAGCTTGACCTGTCTTTTTGCATATTGATCGCTGTGGGATGCCAACCACGGCCCGGCAGGAATACTTGAAAAATTGAAACCTTATCGATCATAGAGCAAGCCGTCAGGACGGTACGGCAGGAATACCGTCAAGGGAGTCTGGCAAACTCCCGGCCTGCGGGTCTCGCAATGGCGCGAGCCCGGTCCCGCAGGAACAGCACTCCCCGATCCGCAGCCGGACGGATCATTTGACACACGCAGTCGGTGACGTTTTGTCCCCAACTGCAACCGAGTTCAGCGGTGGTGTCAGCGGTTGCTCGTCAGAGCAGAGGTTGCTACCTCCATGCCGCATTTGTACTGACCGTGGCAAAAGTAAAAAGAGACAGGAATCAGGGAAAGGTCCGGAAAGCCCGGAGTTGCAAGGCTTTTCAGTTCTGCAAGAGCCCCCTGTTCTCGGAAAGCAGCCGGAAACGGCGGCCAGTGCCAACGGGCGAAGTGCGCCTATCTGAACAAACACTATGATCGATAAGGAGTTTTACATATGGCAAAGAAAATCATCAAGCTGGGTACATACCGCACTCTGGTGTCCCAGTTGGACAAGCTGGCGCGGCACAACCGACAGGGCAGCTTTCAAACCAAGGCGCGGTATTACGAAGCATTCAAGCGGTTCTGTGCATTTCTGGCGGACGAGTTCCACCTCCAGAAGCTGACCAACATCAGCGGCAAGCATCTGGTCAGCTATGTGCTGTACCTACAGGAAAACGACCTTGCTGCCAGCACCATCAAGACCGATCTGGCGGCTATCCGTTTCTTCCATGATAAGATGAGCGATCCCAAGTACGAGCTGCCCACCAACGATGAATTGGGCGTGGAACTGGAGCGGCGGTGCTTCGGTGGTGTAGACCGCACTTGGAGCAATGTGGAGTTCAACAAGATGCTGGGCAGGGCGTTGGGTGATGATCGCTGGGATTACATTCTGGCCCTCTATCTGGGCCGCTTCGCCGGCCTGCGCATCCACGAGTGCTTTCGCATCGACACCGCTACTGCCGAGCAGGTTCTGCGTGAAAACGCCATCACTATCAAAGGCAAGGGCGGCAAGGTACGCACCATTCCCGTTGAAGACGAGCGCATTACCACACATTTGAAAAAGCAGTTGGAGAGAACGGAACGTGGACACAAGCTGCTGGTGCGGGACGGAATATCCACCGACCGGGCCATCCATCAGCTTCAGCTTTTCATCTATTCCAATCGTGGTGATTTTCAGGAGGACGCTAGCCGTCCCCTGACTTTCCATGGGCTTCGACACACCTACGCCGCCGAGAAGTATCAGAAGCTGATTGACAGCGGCATGGGCAGTCTGGACGCTCACTTTGCGGTGTCCCGTCTGCTGGGTCATGAGCGGGCCGATGTGACCGACATCTATCTGGCCTCTCTGCCCAAGGAGGGCCGCCATGGGAAATAACGGTATGAATCCCAAGGCCCCGGGTCAAACTAATCCCGGAGGCGAATGTATGGATTATCAGGAAATTACCCTTGGGCAGGTCACCTATGAGATCCGCCGAGTCTACACCGGTGAGCGTTCCGCGGCAGATTTGGTCTTGGAACGGCTGTCTCAAGCCGCTTCGGAAAAACCTTCTTTTGACGTTGACACCAACCCTGCGGTATAATATGCCTGTGGGTTAATTTGTCGTGAGGAGGCGAATATGAGAAACGACAAATTAACGCTGGGATTTGCCTACCTGCGTCTCTCCAACGAAGAGGCTCAGGGCGGGGAATCGTCCAGTATTACGAACCAGCGCATGATCGTACAGAACTACTGCAAACAGAACGGCATCACTCTGGTGCGGGAATTTGTGGATGACGGCTATTCCGGCGGCAACTTTGACCGCCCGGCCTTTCAGGAGATGATGAAACAGCTCCAGCAAGGCAAGGCCAACACAGTCATCACCAAGGACCTGTCCCGACTGGGCCGTGATATGCGGGAGGCCAGCTACTATGCCGAGCAGTTCTTTCCGGAGCACGGCATCCACTATATTGCCATCTCGGACAACTTCGACACCGAGCGGGAAAACCTTATGGCTCCCTTCCTCTTCGCCATGAACGAGGTTTATCTGCGGGACAGCTCCCGCAAGGTCAAGGATGTGATCCGCAGCAAGCGTGAGAACGGCCAGTACTGCGCCTGCCCTCCCTACGGCTACCGCAAGGACACCCAGAACAAGCACCGCTTAGCTCCCGATGAGATGACGGCTCCCGTGGTGCTGCGGATCTTCGAGCAGGCAGCCAAGGGAGATTCCTCCCGGAAGATCGCTCTGGATCTCAATGAGGATGGAGTCATCCCACCGCTAAAGTACCGGGTGCTGTACCGGGACGAGTTCAGCGAGGAAGGAGCGGCCCGGGCATCGGATCTGTGGAATTATACGACGGTCAAGCGCATTTTGAAAAACCCGGTCTATCTGGGTCATACTCTTCTGGGCAAGAGCAAGAAGGTCAGCGTCAAGTCCAAGAAAAAAATCCCGGTTCCCCGGGAGGATTGGGCGGTGACAGAGAATACCCATCCGCCGCTGGTGTCCAACAATCTCTATGAGCGGGCACAGGCCAACCTTGGACGGGGCTCCCGGGATTACCGGGCTTACGACCATGTGCGCAAAAGCATCTTCTCCGGCATCGCCGTCTGCTCCAAGTGCGGCTATTCCCTGTGTTCCTGCGGGACAGTCTACAAGGGAGAGCGGGAGAAGTACTGGTATCTCTCCTGCACCCATCAGCGGCAGGACATCGCCGATCCCTGCACCGGCGTCCGGGTGCGGTACGCCGACCTGTTGGAGATCGTGCGGCAGGAATTGAACAGCCTGCTGGCGCTGACAGACAAGCAGGTAGAAGATCTCGTCAAAGAGGCTTTGCGGCGGGCAGGCGCCAACGAAAACCCGAAGGTGCTGCGGCAGAAACGGGAGAAGATTGAGGCACGGATCGGCACCATTGATAAGATCGTCACCAAGCTCTACACCGACAATGCGGCGGGCGATCTGGACGACGACCGCCTGCGGCGCATGGTTGCGGATCTGGAAAAGGAGTCCGTCGGCCTGCAGACCGCATTGGATTCGCTGACCATTTCAAGGTCGGCGGAGGAGATCGAGTCTAGCTATGCAAACTTCTTTTCTCTGACCCAGGAATATACGCAAATTCAGGAATTGGACCGCGAGACCCTGCTGACCTTTGTGGAGCGTATCGAGATCGGTCCCAAGAAATATCCCGAAGGAACGGTCAAGGCGACACACCGAAATCAGCCCTACCGACAGAGCATCCGCATCGTCTACAAGTTCATCGGAGAGGTGGCTGAGGAGCCTGTCCGGGAGCTTCCGGCAATGTCCGGGAGCGAGGCAAATGATACGCCAGCCTGAGTTGTTAGAAATTTGCGATCCCGCAAACCCTTGCGGCGCAAGGGTTTCAAAATCGTAAGATGGAGAAGGAACATCAAGGGAGGTTGGCGTCAACCTGAAGGAGGGCTACAATGGCGACCTGACCTCTCGCGAGGCCGGCTCTGTCGGTGGCCAGATGGTCAAGAAGATGATCGAGTCCTACGAGAAGAGCCTGTAACTTTTCCCTGGATTGAAACACGGACCGGCCTGATTGGGCCGGTCCGTGTTTTACCTTGGGATTCCCCTGCTGCGGTCAGCTTTTGGAATTGACATCCCAATAAAATTCCCGTACAATAAAGCCGCATACTGTTGATGGATGATGGAGAGGAGCGCACAAACTATGGATTACGCAGAAGAATCCCTGCGCCTGCACTATGCGTGGAAGGGAAAGCTGGAAATCACTCCGCGTGCGGCGGTAGACAGTAAGGATGCTTTATCTCTGGCCTATACCCCCGGTGTCGCCCAACCCTGCCTAGAAATTCAGAAGAATCCCCACAAAAGCTACGAGCTGACCCGACGCTGGAACACGGTCGCCGTGGTCACAGACGGCTCCGCTGTTCTGGGGCTGGGTGATATTGGTCCGGAGGCCGGCATGCCTGTTATGGAAGGTAAGTGCGTTCTCTTCAAGGCCTTTGGTGATGTAGACGCTATTCCCCTGTGTATCCGGAGCCACGATGTGGATGACATCGTCAACACCGTGGCACTGCTGGCTGGATCTTTTGGCGGCGTGAATCTGGAGGATATCTCCGCTCCCCGCTGTTTTGAAATTGAGCGGAAGCTGAAGGAGCGCTGCGACATCCCCATCTTCCATGATGACCAGCACGGTACTGCCATCATCACGCTGGCGGGACTCTCTAACGCTCTGAAGTTGGTTGGGAAGCGTCTGGAGGACGTGCGGATTGTCATCAACGGCGCGGGTGCGGCAGCCATTTCCATCACAAAGCTGCTGCTCTCGGCCGGAGCAGGGCATGTCACACTCTGCGACCGAAACGGGGCCATTTACGTCGGCCGGGAGGGGCTGAACTGGATCAAGGCAGAAATGGCCCAGGTCACAAATCTGGAGAGAAGGCGTGGTACCCTTGCAGATATGCTTGTAGGATCTGATATTCTGATCGGCGTGTCCGCCCCTGGCGCCGTCACCACGGAGATGGTTCGGAGCATGGCCCCCGGTGCTATCATCTTTGCTTGTGCGAACCCAACGCCTGAGATCTTCCCTGACGATGCCAAGGCTGGCGGCGCGGCGGTGGTAGCCACAGGCCGCAGCGATTATCCCAATCAGATCAACAATGTGCTGGCCTTCCCCGGTGTTTTCCGCGGTGCTCTGGACGCACGTGCCAGCGACATTAACGACACCATGAAGCTCGCTGCCGCGCGCGCTTTGGCCAGCTTGGTTGGCGAGGATCTCTCCGCCGATTATATCATCCCTGCTGCCTTTGACCCCCGGGTCAAGGATGCTGTAGCCGCTGCTGTGGAGCAGGCCGCTCAGGATTCCGGCGTCGCCCGTACTTTTTCTTGAAAGAAACAGTACGGCAAAAAGAAAGTTTGTTCGCTCTGGGAGTCTGGTAAAACATCCCAGGGGTCGCGTTAGCTATGTGGTATGGAGAATGCTGAAAGCTGAGTGTTTATGCAAGCGTTTCTCTCTGTAAAGAATTTTCCCTTAACAGGAGTTCCTCTATAAAAGAAGCGGATGTCTTTCCTTTGGAAAGGCATCCGCTTTCTTGTCTGTTATCCAAGGAGCATGCGGTCGTTGTCCAGATTCTTACCGGCCTCCGCCTTGAAGCGGAGGAGCAAGTCCGCCACCGTGAGGCCCTTGCGTTCCTCGCCGGACACGTCAAAGAGAATCCGACCTTGATTCATCATCAGCGTCCGGTTTCCCAGGGCCAGAGCCGACTCCATGTTGTGTGTCACCATCAGGCAGGTAAGGTTCTCCTCCTCTACAATCCGGCGGGTGATGTTCAGCACCTTTTCCGCCGCTCCAGGGTCCAGCGCCGCCGTGTGTTCATCCAGAAGCAGCAGCTTCGGCGGATTCATCGTGGCCATCATCAACGTCAGCGCCTGACGCTGGCCGCCGGAGAGCAGACCCACCGGCTGCTTCATCCGGTCCTCCAGTCCCATGTCCAGCAGAGCCAGCCGATCCCGGAAGCGCTGACGGTCCTTTTTGGTCATGTGTGAGAACCAGCCACCGCTGCCAGCCGCCAGGGCCAGATTTTCCTCAATCGTCATCCCGGGCGCACTGCCCCGCATGGGGTCCTGGAACAACCGACCGATCTTCCTGGCCCGCTGATACTCCGGCTGGAAGGTGATATCCTGCCCTGCCAGCTCAATAGAACCTGCGTCTGTGAAGAAGCTGCCAGAGATCGCGTTGAAGAGTGTAGACTTCCCAGCCCCGTTGGAGCCAATGATGGTCGCAAAGTCCCCAGCTTTTAACTCCAAGGACAAATCCGCCAGCGCCTTTTTCTCATTGACGGTCCCGGGGTTAAAGGTTTTATAAATATGCGCAATCCGCAGCATGACTTACTGCCCCTCCTTTTTTGCCTGATGATGGGCCAGTCTGCGGCGCACAACAGGCCACTGTCCCCGCAGATAGGGTCCGGAAATCGCAAGAATGATGATTAGAGAGGAAACCAGCTTCAGCATGTAGGCGGGCATATCAAACCGCAGTGCCACGGTATAGACCAGCCGGAAGATGAAGGAGCCAAACACCATGCCCACAGCCCGCAGCAGGATGCCGCCCCGCCCTAAAAAGGTTCCCCCGATCAGAAGCGACGCCAGGGCAATTGTGACCATGCCGCTGCCGATGTCGATATTCACAGACTTTTGCATCTGTCCCAGAAGACAGCCGGAGAGACCGGTAAAGGCGTTGGCAACGCACAGGCCAACGGTTGTAGTAAACACCGGATTGATGGAAGAAGATCGTACCATGTCCGGATTGTTGCCGGTAGCCCGAATAGCCAGTCCCAGTCTGGTATTTAAAAATGCCGCCAGAAAAAGGATCACCAGGATGACAGCCACCGCCGCCACTACCAGAGACTGTTGACCCTCCAAGGGGGTGTTCTCCAAAAGCGCCTTGGTCTTGGTAAAGACTGTGTCTGTCTTATTTAAGTTCAGCAGGGATTTTCCGCTCATCACCCAAATGTTGATGGAGTAAAGCCCTGTGTTTACAATAATACCGGCTAACAGGCTGTTCACGCCCATTCGAGTTTGCAGCAGTGCGGTGACATAGCCGGAGCACACCCCAGCCGCCATCGCTGCCGGCAACGCCAGATAGGGGTGGCCGGAAATCGCCACCACCGCTCCCACGGCGGCGCCCAGCGTAAAGCATCCGTCTGTAGAGAGGTCGCAGACATTGAGCATCGAATAGCTCAAAAACAGCGCCAACACCGTCAACGAGCAGATTAGTCCCAGTTCCAGGGCAGTCTGTATCAGAGAAAAGTCCATGTGGTTGCCTCCTCTTCTTCCCACTCAGCGAAAAGCAGGGGGAAATTCTCCCCTGCTTTTCCTCAAACGCTTACTGCGCCAGGTCCTCAAAGCTCTCCGCGGTGGTGATGGGCGCAACCTTGGTGCAAAGCGGTGCGAACAGCTCCGCCATTTCGTCATAATCCATGCCCAGTGCCGCGCAGGTCTCCGTGTTGATCGTGGCGGTACCATTGTCAAAGGTCATCACCGGTGTGGAGGCGGGATCAGCACCGTTCAGCAGGATATCCGCCACCATATTGGCAGTCTCCACGCCCAGGTTGGCATAGTCCACGCCATAGCCCAGGAAGGCGCCGTTCAGAGCAAAGGAATCTGCTCCTGTGTAATGGGGAATCCCGGCCTCAATAAAGGTCTCATAAATGGCCAGTTCGGCCGTCATGATGGTATTATCCGTGGGGGTAAACACTGCATCCACCCCGTCCGTCACCAGGGCCTCGGCAGCCAGCATCACCTCATCAGTGGTGGTGCCGGTACGCTCCACATAACGGATGCCGTTGGCGTCCAGAAATTCCTTGGCGTGGGCGATGGGGGTGGCGGCGGAGTCCTGGCCCTGATCATAGAGCAGGCCCACTGTCTGCACATCGGGGTCCGCAGCCAGAATCAGGCTCATCACTGCGTTGGTGTCCAGATAGTCGGAGGTGCCGGTCAGATTGGCGCCGGGGGCCTCCAGGCTGGCCACCAGTCCGGTGCTGACGGGATCGGAGACGGCAGAAAATACCACAGGAATCGGATCGTCCTCCGTAGCGGCCTGCATCGCCATCGCTACAGGAGTGGCCACACCCACCATCAAATCCACATCATCGGCAATAAAGTTCGCAATGATCTGGTTGAGTACGTTGGCATCGGCATTGCAGATATCATAAGAGATCTCAAATGTAACATCATGCTCTTTCCCCAGTGCCTCCAGCTGCGTTTGAAGGTTTTCCACAATCTGGTTTAAAGAGGCGTCATCCACATAGTTGCAGATACCCACCTTGTAGGTAGCAGAGGTGTCCCCAGTATTTTCAGAGGTGTTAGAATCCCCGCCGCAGGCGGTCAGGAGCATGGCAACAGCCAACAGCATTGCAAAATACTTTTTCATAACAGTATGTCCTTTCTTCATGAAAATGATAAATCTGAATCGTTTGGATAAAGTGCTTCGGCCCATGGGCGCCATCGTTTGAACTTGAGAAACATGAAATCCCTCCTGAACATAAAAAAACTGTCCCAGCTTATCAAAAAGCTGGGACAGGAAAAAACTCCTGCGGTGCCACCCGGCTTGACGTGTCCAAAACACGTCCACTCTGCGCATACCAACATATGCCGGCCTTTTTTCACGGAGGGTCCAACTCCGTCGCACATACTCCCGATCCACCGCGGACCGGTTTCTGATTGCCCTCGGAAGTCCATTCAGCTTCATGCTTTTCGCCGCGTTCCCAGCATCGGCGGCTCTCTGGTGAAAAGGAGACGAAGCTTACTCACTCTTCCTCAACGGTTTGGTGTATTATAGCATCGCCAAACCGGTTTTGTCAAGCGGGCCTCACAATTTTTTTCGGCGGTCTCTCTCAGGGAGCTCAACCAGTCAGCAGGAAAAGGTCTCCTTCACCATAGTGCCAATGCTGTCAATGACCCGCTGTGCCCGATCAAATTCCTCCCATAACAACAAAAAGCCGTGCATCATTCCGGGAACGCGGAAGAGCGTCACATCATTGCCCGCCTCCAGCAGCCGCTTTGCAAACGCTTCCCCATCATCTCGCAGCGGGTCATATTCCGCTGTGATCACATAGCTTTTGGGAAGACCAGATAGATTCTTTGCCCTTCCTGGATTGAGATAGGGGTCCTCCGGCTCCGCCTTCCCCTGGGTATAGAGCTGAAAAGCCATGGACATAAACGCCTTGGAGAGCACATAGCCTCCCCCGGAAAATGCCTGCATGGACTCAGACTTCTCATCGGAGAGACATCCGCCGGACCCGTAGCAGAGAATTTGCAGCTTGACGTCCGGCCCATGCCGGTCCCTGGCTAAAAGACTGACCACCGCGCTGATATTTGCCCCCGCGCTGTCACCGGCCAGGGCGATCCTCGTCCGGTCCATTCTCCAACGTGCGGCATTGTCGTGGACCCACTGCAGCGCCGTATATCCGTCCTCCATACAGGCCGGATAGGGATGCTCAGGCGCCAGACGGTACCCAACATTCACCACCACGCAGCCGCACACCTTGCAAAGCTGTCGGCAGAGGGAGTCGTGGCTTGCGATGTTATGCATGATAAAGCCGCCGCCGTGGAAATAGATGAGTGCTGGATATCCATCCTCTTCCCCGGGCGTATAAATTCGCACGGGAACTCCCCCGCACGGACCGGGAATCACCGTGTCCTGTACGTCAAATACCTGCGGAGACCGGCTCTTGTCATTGTAGATACGATCTGCATTCGCGCGGATTTCCTCAATACTGATTGGCTGCGTGATATCCCCTGTTGCCCTTTGTGCGGCATAATGGGCGGCAACCTGCGGATCAAGCGGCATCCTCATCAACTCCTGTCGTATGTTCACAATCAGCATAGCAAATCAGGTGGAGCTTATGCAATAGGCGAAAAGCTATGCGGCTATTACCTTTTTGTTATATAGATTCTTGCAGGATTTGAAAAAAGTCTGGAAGAGGTATATACTAAAGTATCTGTTCTGTACAAACTGCCGTTTGTCGATCAGCCATCAGGAATATGAAAACGGGTTTGCAAGGAGGCTGCACATGGGATTGGAAAAGCTGGAATATCTGTTGACCGTGGAGGAAACCGGAAGTATTTCCAAGGCTGCGGAGATTTTGTACATGTCCCAGCCCTCCTTGAGCAAAAGCATTGCCTCTGTGGAAAGCTCCATCGGCTGCAAAATCTTTCAGCGCACATCCACCGGCTTAAAGCCCACCGTAGAAGGGAAACGATACCTGCTCTATGCCCGCCAAGCAATTGAGCTGCAAAGTGAGATGTTGGCGGATTTGAAACGCTGCTGTGGCGATGGGCTGCCCCGGAAGCGGTTTATGCTTGGCCTGACACCTATGCGGAGCACGGCGACTCTTTCCAAAACATTATTTAATTTTTCCAATTCCGGAATTCAGGTTGAACTACGCTCAACCATTGCCTCGGATGACGAGTTGATCAAAAAGCTCTTGTCCGGAGAAGTGGACGTCGCTGTGGTCACATTGACTCCCGACACCAGATTGGACCCAGCTTTGACCCGGCACCACCTGTGCAGCGAGCGGCTTTTACTGGCTGTCTCGGCTCAAAATCCAGTCTTGCGGAAAGCAAGATTTGATTTGAAAGACGATTTTCCCTATCTGAGTCCGCAGGATTTGAGAAGCCAGCATTTTATTCTCAGTACAGAGGGCACCAGGCTCTACGAGATGGCGAACAGTTTCTTTCAGGCAGAGGGTCTTTATCCGCAGCGCACTATGATCTATGAGGATAATATTGACATTGCAAGGGCTTTGGTTGCCAAGGGGCTGGGCATTTGCTTTATCAACGAACGGCTGGCCAAGGCTGACCCCAGGGAGGACACCTGTTACTGCCGGACAGAGGGGACTCTTCCCATCCGGCATGTCTATGCTCTTTGGCGAAAATCTGATGCTCAAAGGCCAGATATGTCCATCCTTTTTAAGCTTTTTTGCGAGGAATGGCGAGAGGTTCAGTGGCATATGGATGAATCCTACTCCTAACTCCATTTTCTTGAATTCAGGCCGCAGGACAACTCCTGCGGCCCTGTTTTATACGGCCATGCTGAAATGGACTCGTTCCGTCAGAGGCAGTACGGCGCTGGATTCCATCGCGCGGGCAAAGCCCCCAGATACGCGAGGCTCCGTACTCCACTGACTTTCCCTGTTGTTATGGAAGCTCCAGGGTGTATGAGGCCTTATGCTGCAAAGTGAATGAAGCTATAACTTTTATCTTATGGAAAAGCGAAAAGACCGCCGCTATAATGATAGGTAGGAGGGGTCGGTCTGTGCATGCAGCCAGAGCTTTTCCGTATAGAAAGAAGGGAGAATTTATAAATGGGAGTTATGACAGCAGTTGGATGGATTGGCGCATTTTTCTTGTTGGCAGTTATCATACGTGCAAAGATCAAACCCATCGGCAACATGTTGGTGCCCGCGTGTCTGATCGGCGGAGTCATTGGCTGTGTCATCATCAATACCGTAGGGCTTCCCTGGACCACCACGGCCGACTACTCACTGATTTCCGGGCAGATGTATAACTTTATGTTCATCAACCTCGGCATCACTGTGGCAGCTAAGGCCGAAGAAAAAAAGAGGGACAAACGCAGCTTCAGCATCCGGGAACTCCGCCGCAAAATGGGGGACAGCCAGCTCTCCGGCATCTTCGGCATGGGATCTTACTGGGCGTTGGCCTATGCTTTCCAGGCGCTGATCGGCTTTGGTATCTTATATCTCATCGGCGGCATCTGGGATATGGACCCAGTATATGGCCTGACGATATCCTTCGCCTTCGCACAAGGCCCTGGGCAGGCGGTCACATTTGGTTCCGGGATGGAGGCCGCCGGCAAGCCGACCTATGTATACGAATCCGGCGGAACGATGTTCTGGGATACCGGCAACCACGGT
>ENA-UESI01001185-UESI01001185.1-human-gut-metagenome-genome-assembly--contig:-NODE-1185-length-17609-cov-8.137235_pt1 | contig 17609 bp, 15 predicted proteins | sample MGYA00243005_ERZ508006 | MGnify/ENA primary metagenome ERZ508006 (study PRJEB26167, sample SAMN06115436) | human gut metagenome | host: Homo sapiens | place: China:Shandong | collected 2015-06-10... | reverse complement strand
GGCAAGCATAAGGACTGGATGTTCAATCTGGTACTGGCCATTGTCGGTACTTTTATTATCCAGTCTGTTTTAGTATGGCTGCGTGCCTGGTGCCTGACCAAATGGCAGGCGAAGCTGACACTGTCAGATTCAGCGCGTTTTTTCTGGCACGTGCTGCAGCTGCCGATGGAATTTTTCCAGCAGCGCTTCGGGGCCGAAGTCGCTTCGCGTGTAGCCTTTAATGAAGCTGTTGCTTCGGTTTTGACAGGCTCTGCCGCTACGGCGGTGCTTGACTTTCTGATCGCCCTTTTTTATTTACTGCTGCTGTTTCAGTATAACGTTACGCTGACCCTGATCGGACTGGCATTCAGCCTGGTAGGCGTGGTTTTATTCTTTTGCATCCGCGGCAAGCTGCTGGAAATGTCGATGAAGGTACAGCAGGATGCCGGCAAAGAATATGGCGTGGCCATGAATGGCCTTTTGATGATCGAGACCTTAAAAGCCAATGGAAATGAAGGTGAGTTTTTTGCTAAATGGGCCGGCTACAGGACGAAAGTGCTGGCAGGCAGCCAGAAAATAACCCTGTATAACACGACGATGCAGATGCTGCCGCTGCTTTTAAGCGGTATTAATACAGCGCTGATCATGACTGTGGGCGGCTTTGCCATTATGGACGGGTTGATGACAGCCGGTATCTTTATGGCCTTCCAGAGCCTGATGAGCAACTTCCAGACGCCGTTTAATAATCTTTTGAATCTGGCTGATACACTGCAGACTACAGAAATGCAGATGAAAAGGCTGGACGACGTGATGTGCTATGAAAGAGATAAACTTAATTATCCGGAAACACCGCCGCAGCCGATAGGTAGGGCCAGACTGTATGGCGAGGTCTGCCTGCGGAACGTGCGTTTTGGCTACAGTCCTTTGCACGCGCCGTTATTTGAAGCTTTTAATATGACACTGCAGCCGGGTAACTGGATCGCCCTGGTAGGCGGCAGCGGCAGCGGCAAATCGACGTTGGCCAAGATCGTTACAGGTATTTATCAGGAATGGGGCGGTGAAGTGCTTTTTGACGGTATCCCCCGTGCGCAGATCCCACACGAAGTGATCTGCAATTCGGTTGCTTCGGTCGATCAGGACATCTTCCTGCTTTCCGGCACGGTAGAAGAAAATATTACCCTGTTTGATGAATCGATCCGGCACAGCGATGTAGTGCGTGCGGCGCAGGATGCCTGTATCCATGACGACATCCTGAAGCTTGAAGGCGGCTACGAAGCCCGGGTTGGGGAAGGCGGCTTCAATTTCAGTGGCGGCCAGCGGCAGCGGCTTGAGATAGCGAGAGCTTTGGCTGTTAATCCTTCTGTATTGGTGCTGGATGAAGCGACCAGCGCGTTAGACCCCCTGACGGAACAGCAGGTCATGGAAAATATTCGGCGGCGCGGCTGTTCCTGCATCATCGTTGCACATCGCCTGAGTACGATCCGCGACTGTGATGAGATCATTGTCATCGAGCACGGAAAGATCATTGAACGCGGCACGCATCGGGAGATGATCACGGCAGCGGGCCCTTATCAAAAATTGTTGACGGATCAGGATGCGCTGGCAGGAAAGGGTGGTGAGGTCTTGTGATATTGGAAAAAACCATCAGCCTGCGGCAGGGAGAGCGATTTTATTTTGAACAACAGGGCGCGCTGGGACTGATAAGATCCGGTGTGGCGGAGCTGTATGCCGCTACTGCTGACCGGCATGAAAGAATGTTCCTGCTTACCCGTACGGAAGGCAGCTATTTTTTCAGCGCCTTGGATGAATTTCAGGCCGTTGAATTTTATCTTTTTGCTAAAACTGATATGATTTTGACCTTGTATCCGACCGAAGCTGTAGCAAGCCTGGTGTCCGGGCAGGGCGAAGCGCTGCGCTGCGGAATGCGGGAATGGTTCGGCGCGCTTTTGGCATTGCCCTGGCTGCGTTTTTTTGCGGTGCGGAAAGATGATTTTGTAGGCCAGTGGGGGCAAAAAGATTTTCTGGCCAATTTGCCGGATATGGAGCTGTGGGCGTATTTTCTGGAACATCAGAATATTCTGGCTTTATTAGTGAGCGGTCAATTCCATTCGCTGCAAAAGTATTTTGCCGACAGGCTGCAGCAAAGGCAGGAGAAAAAAGCAAAGCTGTTGGGATCGGCGATCGGGACTTTGATTGGCAGGGAAGACTTCAGCTTTTGGTTGGAAGCGACTCAGGGCAAAGCCAATGATAATATTGTTTATATCGTGCGTAAAGCGGCGGAATTTTTCCGCATGGACACATCGGTGATCGAGCTGCCGGCAGATATTCTCCGGCAGCTGCACGGCCTCAGCCTTTTGAAGCGCCTGGCAGGGAAAGGCGGGATGCAGCTGCGGAAGGTAGTGCTGGAAGGAGCCTGGTATGAGAAGGACAGCGGCGTTTTTTTCACCTGGTACGGTGGTGAAATGGTGGCCGCAATCCCTGAAAGTCCGGGCAAATATCGGATCTACAGTGAAAAGCAGCCGCAAGGGCAGGCTCTGACGCAGGACAATGCCGAAGCATTGGCTGCGGAAGGTTATGCCTGCTATGCCGGGTTTCCAGCACGTAAATTAAAAATAAAAGACCTGCTGCTGTTTATGTATCATCAGTGCTGGAAGCTGGATTATAAATATATCCTGATGGCCAGTTTTATAGCCGGTCTGATCCCTCTGTTCACGCCGGTGATCACAGAAACTATTTTCAGCGATGTTATTCCCGTCGGCGACAGGCAGGGACTGGCGACTATCACGCAGGTCATGATGGTCGCAGGTTTTACCAGCGCTGCTATTTCACTGGTCAGGGCTATAGCGGTGCTGCGGATCACTAATCATCTGGATATGGCGACGGAAGCTGCCCTGTGGTCGCGCCTTTTGGCAATGCCGGCCGGATTTTTTAAAAAATATCAAACTGGTGAGCTGGTCCAGCGTATGGGCGGTATCGATGCCGTGAAGTCGCTGGTGACGGGAGAGTTTGTCGGCAGTATCTTCAATACGTTTTTTTCGTTTTGGAGTATAGCGCTGATGTGCTACTATAGCATCAGGCTCACCGGTGTGGCTTTGTTGGTATGGCTGGTTTATTTTTTTGTGACAGCCTTTATCTACCGCCGCGTCTACGGCTTTCAGAAGAATGCCGTCAGCGCAGCCAATAAAACCTCGGGGCAGGTACTGCAGATTTTTAATGGCTTAGCCAAATTCCGTAGTCAGGGAGCCGAAGAACAGGCTTTTTATCTGTGGGCAAAATGCTTTGGCGAAGAATGGAAATGGAACCTGAAATTACGTTGGCAGAATAATTACAGCAGTATCATTAACGCGGTGCAGCCGCTGATCCTGACCTTACTGCTTTACTATACGGCTATCTACGGATTAGAAGGAAAAACGCTGGTCGGAGGGCAGACAGCCATGAGCTATGCCGAATTTATGGGCTTCCAGGCCGCGTTCAGTTCCTTCAATACTACTTTGGTCAGTATGATACCTTTAGCCGTAAAATTTTTCAGTATTCGTCCTCATATCGAGAACCTGCGGCCGATTTTGGAAACTGAACCGGAAACGGACAACGATAAATTGGAAGCAGGACAGCTTTCAGGAGAAATAGAAATTCGGCATTTAAGTTTTGCTTATAGTGATGACGGGCCTGAGATCCTGCACGATATCAATTTACACGTAGCGCCCGGCGAGTCGATCGCCATAGTTGGGCGCAGCGGCTGCGGCAAATCGACACTGATGCGGCTGCTGCTGGGCTTTGAAAAGCCTAAACGGGGCGCTGTTTATTATGATGACTGCGATCTTAATGAGCTGAGCCTGGCCTCGGTGCGCAGTCAGATGGGCGTAGTTTTGCAGAACGGGCAGCTGATGGCCGGCGATATTTTTACCAATATCGTAGGTACGACGGCGCTGACGATGCAAGATGCCTGGCTGGCGGCAGAACGTGTGGGTCTGGCCGAGGACATCAAAAGGATGCCGATGCAGATGTATACTGCTATCAGTGAAGGCTCCGGCAATATTTCCGGCGGCCAGCGGCAGCGCATTTTGATCGCCCGCAGTATCGTCAATAATCCACGTATCCTGCTGCTGGACGAAGCTACCAGCGCCCTGGACAATACGACGCAGACAATAGTGACCAGCAGTCTGGAAGCCATGCACTGCACAAGGATCATCGTTGCACACCGTCTGAGTACGATCAGGAATGTCGACAGGATACTGGTCATGGAGGCAGGCCGGATCGTAGAAGAAGGCAGTTATGACGAGCTGATGGCGGAAAATGGCATTTTTGCACAGCTGGCGCAGCGGCAGCTTGTTTAAAATCCCGGTTCGTAGTATAATAATTATATTCCGAAAAGATAAAGTTTAATGCCAAAAAGAATAGGCACGAAAATTTCTCTGGGCGGCTTTAAAAGCGAAGCTGAAGCCAGTAAAAAGGCCCTGGAATTGATGGTTCAGTATTAGGGCGGTTTTGCAGAAGATTTGTGACAGCCGGTGCTGTTAAATAAAAATATTAAAGAAGGTCGGTGTTGATGATGACAGAAAAATTTATTGCTCCCGATGCAAAAATAGAAATGATGAGTGATGAAGAACTGGACCTGGTTGCCGGTGGGTCAGCTACTATGTATTATTCGCAGCCCTATGTTAATGATCAGGGAACTCTGATGGTAAGCACTGTAACTGTCAGCGGCAAAATGACGTATGATCCTCTCAGCAGGAGTGTTCAAGGAATCATGGACCAAGGCAGTGGTTTCTCGGGTGCGCTGCCTGTCCCGTATGCCAAATTCAGCGCATATAAAGAGCGTGTTGCAAAACGCGGTACTACTCTGGTCGGGCTTGATATTTCCGGGCCTTTGGTTCTCTAAAAAATAAAAAAGTCTATCAGCTTTTGCTGATAGACTTTTTTTATTCAGGACTGGCGTTCCAGCCATAAAACCGTGATATCATCGCTTTGTTCGGCGCCCTCGCTGAATTCCAGCACGGCAAACAAAATATCTTCAGGGATATGTGTCCGTTCAAACCGTTGAGCCAGCCTGTCCGTACCAAAAAATTCATGCTGCCTGTTTTCGGCCTCGGTAATACCGTCAGTATAAAGCAAAAGCCTGCTGTTATAGGGCAGCTCGGCCGTATGATCGGAGAAAGACAGATTGCAGCATACGCCCAGGGCCGGGCCGCTGCGCTGACAGAGCTGTTCGGGCCGTTGGTCGCTGATCTGCAGCAGCGGATAGTTATGGCCCGCATTGGCATAAGTAAGCCTGCCGCTGGGAAGATGGACGATCCCCAGCCAGACTGTAACGAACATCATACTGTCGTTGTTTTCACACAGCGTATTGTTGGTTTGTTCCAAAATCTTACCGGGACTGGCAGAAGCATTGTTTTTTAAAAGCGCTTTTGTGACCATCATAAACAGCGCTGCAGGTATGCCCTTGCCGGCAACGTCGGCAATCAGGATCACCAAATGCTCGTCATCCAGGAAAAAGCAGTCATAAAGATCGCCGCCTACCTCTTTGGCCGGGAACATCCCGGCAAACAGCTGATACTGCTTGAGCTGCTGGTTGATTTTTGCAGTATCGGCAAGCATATTCTGCTGGATCTCAGCAGCAATGTTCAGCTGCGCCGCCAGAGTTTCCCTTTCGGCAATAGCCGTGCTGAGGTCGCTGACGTAGCGTCTGAGGTCTGCCGTCATTTTGATAAAGGAATCGTTAAGGTCGTCGATTTCGTCAACCGTCTGCCCGGCGTTGCTTTTCTTGGGTACAGGTGCCGGCGCAGTCAGATACTGACAGTCGGCAAATTCCCTCGCGCTCTGGCTGAGCCTGATCAGCGGCCGGACGATTTTTTTCTCTGTCTGCCAGAGAATGAATAAAACGGCAATAAAAATAATATTGATGCTGAGCAGCAAAGCAGTAAAAATGGTCTGCCAGAGATCAAGCTGCTGTGAGGTTTGCAGCAGAGCCGGGTTAGTAATGAAAATAGAAAAACCTATAAAAAGCACGGAAAGGATCGCCAGCTGTAAAAAACCGGTAGTAGCTTTGGCCCCGATAGAGTAGAAAAAACGCGGATCATTGTTGAAAGGCTGCGGGTCATAATTAGCCGGCAGATGGGATACATAGATAAGCAAAAGCGTTGTTGCTGCTAAAAAGAGTGTGTCATCAAATTGCTGACCGGGGCTGCCTGCAACTGCCGCAGCTAAAAAAATCATACAGCCAACGGCGGCTGCCAGAAGTACCAGCAGGTAGGGTCTGGCGGATTTTTTTTTAACCGGGGGCAGCACAAAGGTCAGGCGGCTGCCGCGCAGTAAAAATAACAGCGGGATACCCAGCAGAAGCGGAAAATCAAAATTATTGGAAAAAAAGATAAAAAAACTTTCCAGCGGTGCAGTATTCCCCATGGACAAAACGATAGCAGTCAGCATGGTAGCAAAGATCAAAGAGGTTACCAAAATGATCCCCAGAAACTTTAGAAAGCTGCGTGTATCATGGATGAAAAAACAAGTCTTGGCGTCGGCATTAAAGCCGTACCAAAGCTTGTAGGGCAGATAAGCCAGAAAAAAATTGGCGGCTGCCCCCCAAAAACAAACGTAGAGACTGTCGCCGGCATAAAAGTCGCCTGCAAAATTGCCCAGGGCGCTGCCAATGGCGCCGGCAGGCCCCCACAGCATCCCCATAACGACAGGGATGCAGGCAGCAAAGCGGACTTCTGCTCCGGGCAGCAGCATCAGCAGTAACTTTGTAGGAATGATTGCCAGACTGTAGATCAAGGCTGTTATCAATACCCTGCGGCAGGTGAGTAAGCTTAGTAAAGGTGGTTGGGGTGTAAAACGCATAGCGGTACCTCGAGGATTTTTCTTTTATTTTATCACAAAATCCAGCGCTGAAACTATATCAGGCAGGATTTATTTGCCGAAAGACGAATAGAAAAAAGAAAAAAGAAAAAAGAAAGTATTATTGGAGGCTTATGATGGAGATAAAAAGTATAGAAGAACAGGGCCGGATCATTCTCGAGGTCAGCGGCCGCATAGATACGACAACGGCCGGCAGTTTTGAAAAGCAGGTACTGCCGTACTTGCAGAGCGGCAGCGAGCTGGTGCTTGATTGTGACCAGGTAGAATATATAAGCAGCGCCGGGCTGCGCAGTCTGCTGATCCTGGCCAAGGTCGCGTCTGCCAGAGACAGCCGCATAGTGCTGTGCCGTCTTTCAGGACTGGTACGTGAGGTTTTGGAGATATCCGGGTTTGATTCCTTCTTTGAGGTTCGCCATGAACGGAACGCCTGAAAAATATTTTCAGGCTGCCGCCTCTGAAATACCGGCCATGCTTGCCTGGGTCGAGTGCCAGGGGATAAAAGCCTTAGCCAGGGACAAGCTGCTGCGGCTGCTGCTGGCGGCAGAAGAGATCTGCACCAACATTGTGCTTTATGCTTATGGGCCGGAAGTAAAAGAGCGTTATCTGCTGTTGTCTTGTGAGGTAAAGGATCAGAAACTGCTGCTGAAGATCACAGACAGCGGCAGGCCTTTCGATCCGCTGGCGGCGCCTGTTAAGAGAGCTGAAACGGATTTGGCTTCTGCCGAACCGGGCGGCTTTGGCAGAACCTTCATGCAAAGCTTTGTAGACGGCATCAGCTACAGCCGTGAGCAGGGGCAGAATGTTTTGCTTCTGACGGTAAACTGCGTCGGGGCAGAGAAGCCTGACGAAAAATAAGCAACTAAAAATAAGGAAAAGAAGGGTGAAAGTTTATGATAGAAAAATGGCAAGAAATTGTTAGATCGTTCCCTACAATTCCATATCTTTTTATAGGTTCTGGCATTACAAGGAGATATTTGAATTTACCAGATTGGGAAAATCTGCTTAGATGTTTTACGGAAAGAGTATCTCAAGATAAATTTAAATATGAAAGTTATAAAAGCATAACGAGTGATAAAAAGGAGAAAATAGGAGAAATATTAGAAGTAGAGTTTAATAAAAAATGGTTTGATGATGAGTCCTTTAGAACAGCTGCTCCAGAGATAGATGAATTTGTGAAGGCAGGAGCTTCACCATTTAAAGCAGAAGTATCATATTTTATTCAACAACAATCTCAAATTAATAGGGAATTCGAAGAGGAAATAGAAACATTAAAGTTTCTGACTAAGCAAAATATATCTGGATTTATTACTACAAATTACGATGATTTTTTAGAAACTATAGCACCTGATTACAAAGTGTATGTTGGACAAGAAGAATTAATTTTTTCACAAATACAGGAAATGGCAGAAATTTTTAAAATTCATGGTTCAATTTCAGATCCAAATACTATTGTTATAAATGAAAAAGATTATAGAGATTTTGCTGAAAAAAGTGCTTACTTGGCAGCGAAGCTAATGACGATATTTATAGAATATCCAATTATCTTTATTGGTTATTCTATATCAGATACTAACATCAGAAAAATTCTTGAATCAATAGTAAATTGTTTGTCAGAGAAGAATATTTTTAAATTGGCCAATAGATTTATTTTTGTGCAAAGAAATTCTAATTATAATGACACTCTAAAAATTAGTGATCATACTATGGATTTTGGTGGCAAAATTATACCTATGACTAAAATAGAAACAAACAATTTTCAATTAATTTTTGAGGTCTTAAAAGAAAAGAGAGCAGGATTGCCTGTTAAAACTTTACGATTTTTGAAAGAGCAGTTTTATAATTATACAATAAGTAATATCCCGTCAAAACATGTTGTTGTTAATCCATATGACCCTGAGATACCGGAGGAGAATATTGGTTTCTTTATTGGGCAAAATTGCAATGAAGTACTTAATGGTCTGGTTGGAATAAAAACTGATCAGTGGTATAAGAATATCCTGTTTGAAAATACCTTGCCATATTCTGCTGATGCTCTTTTAAAATATGCTTTTCCGGTGCTTTTTAAACAAAATAATAGTTTGCCTGTGTTTAAATACTTGTTTCAAGCAGATGAAGATCATAGCAATGTTTTAGAACAAATTGGGATTAAAAATTTTGATGATTTAATAAGTAGTAGCTTTAAGAAAAATCGTGAAATAAAAATATTTCCTGACCGCAGTGTAAGAGGCCTTATTAAGCAATATTCTTTAAGGGATGATTTTGATAAAAATCTTCTTATGTATTTAGCATATCTTAAAGAAGATGAAATTATAGTAGAGGATTTAGAAGATTTTTTAAAAAAATATTTTGCATTGCATCCAGACATATTATCGAAGGAATTTGATCAAAGTATAAAAACAAACATTAGGCGACTAATAAGGATATATGATTGGTTGAAATATCACAAGTAAGAAAAAGACCCCGGAAAAGTGAATACAAACTATTCACCTTCTGAGGCCTTTTTCCTTGTGGATTGAAACAAAGGATTATAATTTTAAATACATCAAACCGAAAACCCGAAATATAGTAACTTCCTAAAAAGTGACCGCATTCAAAGTTCTCATCACCTACATTATACATCAAATAAGAAAATTGTCAATTATCAGCACAATGATATTTTATAGCATTAAGATTTATCCTTAAAGAATGTTTTGTTGCATATGGTTTTTGCAACGAAGTAGAAGAATAATAAAAGTTGCGAAACCGGTTGGATAAACTGAAGAAGGATTGGAACTATACCCAACTTGTCGTGGTGGGTGGTATTAATAAGAGCGATCTGTTAGTGTAAAGTTTTTCTAATTCATTTTTCGTTGACGATCAGCGCCATGACCAGCAGGTCGTCGTCGCCGATATTTTCGATGCTGTGGCTCTTGCCTTCGGGGCAGAAGGTAACGTCGCCGGTATGCAGCGTGCTTTCCTTGCCGTTGTAGTTATAAAGGCCGGTGCCCTGTAAAACGTACATGGTCTCGCTGGTACCTTCGTGTTTGTGCAGACCCAGGGAACAGCCTGGTTTTAAAACGACACGGGCATAAGTGATGATTTTCCCGCCATACAGCTTTTCGTCGACGATGTGTTCCATGATGGTGGCTCCTTTGCCGCCAGAGCGTTGGTTAAAAACATCGGTTTTTCTTTCAGTTACGATCATAATAAATTCCTCCCCATAACATCACGAAGTCCTTATATTTTAAATATTCCGCAGGCAGAGGGCAAATTCCTGCAAAAAATTTCAAAAAAATTTCAATTTATCTCTTTACAAATTTAGCATACTAAAGTATAATCATAAACATAGCAGGAAAACAACACCTTAGAGGGGGATGGATGATGAAGAAATTTTTACTTTTAGCAATGACGCTGCTGATGGCGGTATCTTTGGTGGCTGGCTGCGGCAGCAGCGGGCCGAAAAAAATGGTTATCGGTCTGGATGATAACTTTGCGCCGATGGGCTTCCGTAACGAGAAGAACGAGATCGTCGGTTATGACATCGATCTGGCTAAAGAAGCCTGCAAACGTGCCGGCATGGAAGTTGAATTCAAACCGATCGACTGGGCTTCCAAAGAAGCCGAAATGAAAGGCAAACGCATCGACGCGATCTGGAACTGCTTTACAGTCAATCCTGAACGTCAGGAAGCGTATACCCTTTCCAAACCTTATATGGTCAACGCGCAGCTGGTAGTCGTGCCCAAAGGCTCTGCTATTACCAAAATCGCTGACCTGAAAGGCAAAGTGCTGGCAGTGCAGGACGACAGTACCGGTTCCTATCTGCTTGATAAAAACGACGCATTGAGAACTTCGCTGAAGGATTACAGAAAGTATCCTGATTTTGCCGCCGTTTATATGGATATGGACGCCGGCCGTATCGACGCTATGGTCGTTGACGCTGTTCTGGCCCGTTATTACATGGTCAAACACCCCGATAAATACGTAGTGCTGGACGAAAATATGGGCGACGAAGTGGTAGCTGTAGCCTTCCGTAAAGATGACAAAGAATACAGTGAAAAGATCAACAAGGCGCTGGACGAAATGAAAAAAGACGGCACCATGAAAAAGATTTCCGAACAATGGATGGGCGTTGACATCACTAAATATTAATAAGCTCCGGGCCGGTGGCATGAGCTGTCGGCCCTTTTCCTCTATTTATTTTGCATACAGATACGGAGACTCATCATGGACTATATTATTTCCATCCTGCCGCAGATGTGGTTGGGGACGATCGAAACTTTAAAACTGTTTTTTATTACGATCATTTTATCGATACCTTTGGGTATCCTGCTGGCGCTGGCCAGGGTGTCTTCCCTGAGCAGTCTGCGCAGCGCGGTCGGCGTCTATGTCTGGCTGTTGCGCGGCACGCCGCTGATGCTGCAGCTTTTGTTTGTTTATTACGGGCTGCCCTTTATTCCCGGTATCGGGATCAGGCTGGATGACTTTCAGGCCGCTATTTTTGCTTTTGTGCTGAATTACGCCGCCTACTTCTGCGAGATCTTCCGCGCCGGGATTCAGGCGATCCCCAAAGGACAGTATGAAGCGGCCCGCACCCTGGGCATGAATTATGTGCAGACCATGCGTCGGATCGTCCTGCCGCAGGTGTTCCGCATCATTCTGCCGCCGGTCAGCAATGAGACGATCACGCTGGTCAAGGATACTTCCCTGATCTATGTGCTGGCTATGAACGATCTGCTGCGGACGACACGCAATCTGGTGCAGCGCGATTTCAGCATTACGCCGTTCTTAGTGGCGGGCGTATTTTATCTGTTGATGACGCTGGTACTGACTTACGGATTTGATAAACTGGAAAAAAGATTTTCGAAGTACGATTGACGGGAGTAAGCCATGAAAAAAATCGAAGCGCGTAATATTCATAAAAGTTTTCAGGAACTGGACGTTCTGCAGGGCATCGACCTTGATGTCGAGGAAGGCGAGGTCATTGCCGTCATCGGCCCCAGCGGCAGCGGCAAAAGCACGCTGCTGCGCTGCCTGAACAAGCTGGAAACGATCAACAAAGGCACGATCATTATCGACGGTGAAACGCTGGCAGAGACCAACAGCGCCGGCGAAGTGATCTATGCGCCCGGTGACGAAAGCCGCCGCATCGCCTGCAAAATGGGCATGGTCTTCCAGCAGTTCAATTTGTTCCCGCATATGACGGTATTGCAGAATCTGATCGAAGCGCCGGTGCAGGTGCAAAAGCGTGAACGGGCAGAGGTCATCGAAGAAGTAAAGATCCTTTTAGGAAAAGTCGGATTGTCCGAAAAAGCGGACGTTTATCCGCGGAAGCTTTCCGGCGGGCAGCAGCAGCGTGTGGCGATCGCCCGTGCTTTGGCCATGAAGCCTTCGATCATGCTTTTTGACGAACCGACGTCTTCCCTGGACCCAGAACTGACCGGCGAAGTGCTGCGCACCATGCGTGAGCTGGCCGAAGAAAAAATGACCATGGTGGTCGTGACCCACGAAATGGGCTTTGCCCGTGAAGTGGCGACCAAAGTTATTTTTATGGCCGATGGCAAAGTGCAGGAACAGGGACGGCCGGAGGATATTTTTACCAATCCGAAAAATGAACGTTTGCAGGCATTTTTACAGACGGTGTTAAAATAATTGTGCTAAAATAAGAACAGCGCCTTTGGGCGCTGTTTTCGCTATCGTTACGACTAGCTAAGAAAGAATAAGGAAGTGTTATGGGATGAAAAGCAAAAATATCAACCAGCTGGTGGTAGCTGGGGTCTTGTGCGGCATCGGTATCGTAGTGCCGATGTTGATGCCTAAGGTAGTGATCGGGCCGATGTCTTTTACTCTGGCCAGTCACGTGGCTATCTTTATGGCGATGTTTATCTCGCCGAAGCTGGCAGCAGCCGTTTGTCTGGGAACGACGCTGGGCTTTTTTATGACGACGCCGATCATTATCGCTCTGCGGGCGGCCAGCCACATTGTTTTTGCCGTTTTGGGAGCGCTGCTCATCAAAAAGATGCCGGAGATCATCGAAAAGCCGTTATCCGGAATCATGTTCAACGGCGGGATGGCTCTGGTGCACGCTGCGGCCGAAGTGGCTGTCGTGTCGCCTTTTTTCCTGGCCGGCAGTATCTTCAAGCCGGAGCAGCTGGCTGACGGTTATGTTATGAGCGTGCTGGTGCTTGTCGGAGTCGGTACTTTTCTGCATTCGCTGATCGACTATACGATCTCGATCATGCTTTGGAAGCCTGTGCGGGCAGCGTTGCCTTCTCTGGCCGAGCTGCGTGAATGATCTGTTCAAAGTTATTGTGTGTTTGAAATAAATATAAACGATAGATGTTTTATTTATTTTAAGAATTGACTAATGCGTCAGAAGGTGTACAATTAAAAGCAGATCATACAGAAAAGGGGCTTTTTCTTGGAAGAACGTGAGTATATCAAAACAGGTTCTCAGGTTTACTGGCGCACGCTGTTTATTATTTTTTTAGGGAGCATGGCGGCTTTTGGCGCGGAATACTGCGTGCAGCCGATCATACCGGTTATTGCCGGCAGCTTTGGACTGAACGCTGTGCAGGGCAGTCTGGCTGTTTCGTTGGGGTTAGTGGGCATGTCGGTCGCGATGCTGTTCATTGCGGGGCTGGCACCGCGGTTTGACCGTAAGCTGGCAACGGCGGCAGGCCTGATCGGCGCAGCCATACTGACGATCCTGATCGGCCTCAGCGGCAGCTTTGAAGTTATTCTGGGCATGCGTCTGGTGCAGGGGCTGCTTTTGGCTGCCTTCCCTTCGCTGATCATTGCCTATATCAATGAAGAATTTGAGCCGTTCAATGTTGGTACCGTGATCGGTATTTATATCAGCGGTACCACGGTAGGCGGTCTTTTTGGCCGGCTTGTGGTCAGCGCTGTCACCGACCTGGCCTCCTGGCGGCTGGGACTGATCGCGATCGGTATTTTATATCTGGCTGTCGGCATCGCTTTTTATCTCCTGCTGCCCCGGCCCAGATACCGGCGTCAGCGTCCGCAGGGCGGGCTGCAGCTGGGCAGGACCTTTCGAACGGCTCTGCAGGATAAACGCTTGCTGTGGATCTATCTGGTCGCATTTCTGATCATGGGTTCGTTCGTCGCCGTTTTTAACTTTATCTCTTATGTTCTGCTGGTGCCGCCGTATTCTTTGAGCCAGACGGTAGTAGGTCTGCTGTTCGTCGTTTATCTGTTCGGTACCTTCAGTTCTACCTATATGGGCCGACTGTCGGATAAGCAGGGCAACGGGCGCGTACTTATTCTGGGGCTGCTGATCATGCTGACCGGCGGGCTGATCACCCTGCTGCAGCCGCTTTTGTTCAAATTCATCGGCTTGGCCGTCTTTACCTTTGGTATGCTGGGCTCGCATTCCGTAGCCTGCGGCTGGGTCGGCAAGCTGAACAAGGGCGACAAAGCGCAGTCCTCGTCGATGTATATGTTTTTCTACTATGCCGGAGCCAGTTCTCTGGGCACTTTGGGCGGGGTATTTTTGGAAGGCTACGGCTGGAGCGGCGTTATCGGCATGGTCGCCGCTGCGGTTTCTATCTGCCTGCTGGTGGTAGCCAGACTGGAGCCGGCGGTCAAACAGCATTTACTGTGGCATCATTGAGTAGTGGCAATTCTATAAAATCAGTATTTAAAGTAACAGACGGCCAAAAGTGGCTGTCTGTTACTTTAAATGGCAGCATAGCAGTTGTATTTGTGGATGGAACCTTTGCCGTTAAGGCCAAGCCGGCCAATAAAAAACTCCCGCATTTGCGGGAGTTTTTTATTAAAAGTGCTTCAGAGCCTGGACTGCAATTTGGCAATAAATTTAGCTTTGTCAATAATGAAACGCTCGTGCGTACCGGTACCGATCGGGCCGTGGTCGTCGCAGGCGCCGACTTTAAAGGTCAGCTTACGCCCTTCGACAGCTGTCAGCTCGGCTGTGGCAATAACTTTTTTGCCGGGCAGCGTAGCCGCATCGTGGGTAGTGTCCATTTTGATGCCGACGCTGCTGGTTGCTGCGTCAAGACACGGAACAAGCGCGTTGCATGCGGCCTGCTCCATCAGGGCGATCATGGCCGGGGTAGCAAAAACATCCAGATCGCCGCTGCCCATAGCTGCTGCAACATTGGTCGTGTCAACGATTGCTTCGGCTCGTCCTGTTAGACCGGGTCGTAATTCAACTTTCATTCATTAAACCTGCCTTTCTGCGAATAGTAATTGTATCTGCTGTTTACATCTTAACCTGATTTTTAGCATTGTGCAAGTGGGTTTTTATTTAGTATAATAAAGAATATACTGCTGCCGCAAAATCTGTTCGGCAGGCAGTTGAGTTTATGCGGCTGCTGCCGCAATGGGGAGCGAAAGTTATGCTTTTTTATGAAATAATCGACAGTCATCCGGCTGCTGCGCCGGCCTTGATCTGTCAGGATAAAATGCTGACCTACGGTCAGATGCGCGAGGAAGTGACTTTATGGGCGGCGCATCTGCAAAGCTGCGGTGTGCGTCAGGGCGACAAGGTCGGCCTGTTCAGCAAAAACTGCAGCGAATTCGTGCTTGCCTATCTGGCGATCATCAAAGCCGGCGGCGTTGTCGTACCTTTTAATTTTCAGCTGGCTGCGCCTGAGGTTGCTTATATCGTACAGGACGCCGGAATGAAAGTCATGGTGACGCGGCAAAAGCTGGAGCTGGAAGCAGCTTTGCGGGAACGCGGTTGTGGCGCTTTAAAGCAGCTTGATTTTGAAGAGCTGCGGCAGCCTGCTGCAAGACCTTATGAAGCTGTAGCCATGGACGAAAACGACAACTGCACGATCATTTATACCAGCGGCACAACAGGCCAGCCTAAGGGGGCTATGCTGTCACACCGCAACCTGCTGGCTAATGCTGCTGGTTTTACACAGCGGGTACTGATGTATCCTGAGGATAAAACGCTGTGCGTACTGCCTATGTATCACTGCTTTGCCTGGACGGTGTCTGTTACCGGGCCGCTGCTGCACGGCGGCAGCATCATTATTCAGGAAAATTATACGCTGGTCGAAGCACTGCGGCTGATCGAGCGCTATCAGATCACCCAGTTTGCCGGCGTGCCGACGATGATCCAGATGTTTGAAAAAGGCGCGGAACCGCAGCAGCTGGCGTCGCTCCGCTTTTTTATCTGCGGCGGGGCCTCGCTGCCGCAGAAGCTGGCTAAAGATTTTAAGAAAAAATTTGCCAAGCCGGTCCAGGAAGGCTATGGGCTTTCAGAAGCCTCGCCGGTCTGCACCGTCAATCCGGCCGCTAAAATCAAGGTCGGCTCGATCGGGCCGCAGCTGCCGAATGTAATAGTCGAGATCCGTGATGAAGCTGACCGGAAGGTGCCGGATGGCACGGTGGGAGAATTATGTGCCCGGGGCGACAATGTGATGCTGGGCTATCTGAACCGGCCGGAGGAAACTGCCGTCACTCTGCGCGGCGGCTGGCTGCATACAGGCGATCTGGCCTATCAGGACGAAGAAGGTTATATCTTTATCGTAGACAGGCTCAAGGATATGATCATTACCGGCGGCGAGAACGTCTATCCGCGCGAGGTCGAAGAAGCGCTGTACCACCACCCCGCAGTGCAGGAAAACTCCGTGGTAGGCGTGCCGGATAAACTGCGTGGTCAGGCCGTTTGCGCCTATGTGGTGCTGAAGGAAGGTCAGGAAGCCACCAAACCGCAGCTGCGGCGCTTTCTGATGGAACGTCTGGCCGGGTACAAAGTGCCCAAATATTTTTTCTTCTGCGAACAGCTGCCTAAAAACGGCACCGGTAAAGTGCTGAAAACAGCTTTGCGCGAAAAAGCCATTGAAGATTTAGTCAATCGTCAGAATTAAGACAGGCGGTGTAAAATGCAAATAGAATTACGCAGGAAATATACACATTTACTGGAGCTGCTGCGCGGCTACGGCAGTGTTGCCGTGGCCTTTTCCGGCGGCGTCGATTCGTCGCTGCTGCTGTATGTGGCGCACGAAGCCCTGGGTGACAACGTGCTGGCGGTAACGGTAAGGACGCCGAGCTATCCGGGTCATGAGGCCAGAGACGCGGCACAGCTGCTGCGTGAGCTGCAGATCCCCCATTTTGAAGTTGGCGTTGACCAGCTTGCGATCCCCGGCTTTGCCGAAAACGGGCCGGAGCGCTGCTATTATTGCAAGCGTGCTCTGTTTGAAACGGTCGCCGAGATGGCAAGGATGTATCACTGCAGCTGTGTAGCCGACGGTTCCAATCTGGATGACGAAGGTGATTACCGTCCGGGCATGAAAGCGACTGCGGAACTGGGTGTCAAAAGTCCCTTCAGGGAAGTGGGACTGACCAAAGCGGAAGTGCGGCAGCTCTCGCGCGAGTTTGAGCTTTTTACCTGGAACAAGCCTTCCTATGCCTGTCTGGCGTCCCGTATACCTTACGGTGAAGTGATCACGGCAGAAAAATTGCAGATGATCGAAAAGGCGGAACAGCTTTTACTGGATCTGGGCTTTGCTGAAATGCGTGTGCGCTGCCATGATAAACTGGCGCGGATCGAGGTCAGTGAGTCTGCTATTGAAAAAATAGCGCAGCCGCAGCTGCGCCGGAAAATAGTCGCCGCTTTCAAGCAGGCGGGCTTTTTGTATGTAAGTCTGGATCTGGAAGGCTTCCGCAGCGGCAGCATGAACGACGCCCTGCCGGAGCAGGAGCTTTAAAAACACCTCGGCCCCTTACCTCCAGCGGGTAAGGGGCCGTTTCCAAGGGATTACCGCCTTCTCAAGACGGGAATTTTTATATCAATTAATCATTTCACG
>ENA-UESI01001170-UESI01001170.1-human-gut-metagenome-genome-assembly--contig:-NODE-1170-length-17914-cov-8.214610_pt1 | contig 17914 bp, 16 predicted proteins | sample MGYA00243005_ERZ508006 | MGnify/ENA primary metagenome ERZ508006 (study PRJEB26167, sample SAMN06115436) | human gut metagenome | host: Homo sapiens | place: China:Shandong | collected 2015-06-10... | reverse complement strand
ATTTCGGATTGATAAACCGTTTGTAAATATCATTAGAAAACAGCGTACCTGCCGAAAGCAGCAGATTGCAGGCAGTCGACACGTCTGCCGCCCATAAAGCAGCCAGTGTAACACCGGCCAGCGCCGGCTGCAGCCCTACGATGACCTGCGGCAGTGCCAGAGCAGCCTGGGCATCAGGATACATGGATTTGGCACAAATACCCAGCAGCGCCGCCAGCACGCCTACCGGCAGCATGATGATACCGCCCCAGACAAAGCCTCTTCTGGCAGTAGCGGCGTCTTTTGCCCCCAGCGAGATCTGCAATATACTCTGCAGCGACAGATTGACGGTGACCAGCGTGATGATCCAGCTGGTGATCGTCGTTAAGCCCACGCCTTCAGTGAAACTGAACCACGGTACGTTCGCCGGCAAGGTTTTGGCCAGCTCGCTTATACCGCCTACTTTATCAAGCTGAATAAAGGTTGCCGCTACGATGCCAAAATAAATCAAAATTATATTCAGCACATTGGTCAGCGACGCCGACCACATACCGCCGATAAAGGTGATGCTGATAAAAGTTACCGCACTGACCAGCATACCTGTTTTGAAATCAAAAACTTCAGGCATAATAGCGTGCAGTATACTGCCGCCGGCAATATATTGCAGCGAAATAATTACCAATTGAATAACGATCTGACAGAACACACCTAAAATAACGGCATTCGTACCATGGTGACGTTCAATCAGTTCAGAAATAGTAGTAATATTCTGCTCGCGATATTTTTTCGCCATAAAAATACCCATCACGATCGCGCCTATTGCCCAGGCAATAGTATACCAGCCGGCAGATAAGCCGACCCTGAACGCATGCTCCGAGACGCCGATCGTCGAAGCGCCGCCGACAGCCAGACCAATAATCGTAACCGCGATCAGCGGTGCCGATAACCTGCGGCCTGCCAATGCATAATTTTCCGCATTGCCTTCACTGCGCTTTTTTGCAAACCAGCTGATACCAAACAAGGCAATAATGTAAAGTATCAATATCGCCAAAGAAACTGACATAAGAATACCCCTCCCGATTTTTGGCAATAAAAAACGCCCGCTACTGAGGACGGCCAAAGAGTAACTTTATTGTATGCAAACTTTACAACAAAGTCAAGCAAAACTTGCCTGTTTTCGGGCAAAGCTGTTAAAAGACAATATATTATAAACATTTGTTTCTACAGAAAGCACCTATTGGTTTTCCATATAAAACACTTCTTGCACAATAATTTATACAGTGATATAATTAATTGTGTTTATTTTAGCCCTTCTTTGATTATAATTATTAATTTTAGCAATTTATTTGTGAATATCGAATTTGTGAATATCGAAACCTAAGGGAGATGATTATCATCGGCAGAAAATCACGCAACACAGACCAGGCTTTAATTAAAGCTGGTATAGAATTAATTGCTCAGGGTAATTACGACCCGACTGTGCGTGCTATTTGCACTCTGGCAAATGTTAATCAGGGTATGTTTGTTTACTACTTTGGTTTTAAAGAAGAATATATGAAAGTCATTTTCCAAAAAATTTATGAAGACTATTTGTCTAAATTACAGAATTATCCCGACAAAAATGCCAAAGCCGTCATTCAACTGCAGCAGATTTTTTACCGTATGACCAAATATTTTATAGAAAACTTCAATACGGCGCAATTTCTGACTGATGCTTTATATCATCACAAAGCTGCTGCCTACTTTACCAATTACAGAGTCCAGCATTTTATTTTTGTCCGGACACTGATCGAACAGGCACAGCGCGATGGCGACCTGTGCAGCGATATGAACAGCTATGAGATCTATACGACCCTGCAGAGTATTCTGATCCAGCCGATCGTCATCAAAAATACTATCCTGCAGCAGCATAAAAACGAACCCCTGATGGATAAACTAAAACTTATCGACGTTAATTCAGAAGACAGTCTGCAAAAAAGACTGCGTGTTGCTTTTAAAGGACTGCGTCCCTAACAGATATCTGCTGACAATATTTTTTAAAAATCAGTTGACATTTTTTCATAATCATATATAATAATATCGTTGCTTAGTAATACAGGCAGCATCAATGACTCCGTAGCTCAGTTGGATAGAGCGTTTGACTACGAATCAAAAGGTCGCAGGTTCGAATCCTGCCGGGGCCACCATTAAAATGTAGACACCGCAAGTATTTGCGGTGTTTTTTATTTTTTGGGGAATAAATGTCAATTTAGCTAGGGGAATATTTTGGGAAGAATATACCAATTACTAAGAATACGATATAAAGCAAAATTATGCTATAATTTAGATACATCAAGTTATAATAGAATTAGGAGGCTAAAATGACAAATAACAGAATTAACGTAAAAGGTTCTATAAATAACTCTTTTATACAACAGGCAACCGATAATTCCACTCAATCAATTGTACAAACCGTAAATCCTGATTATAGTAAATTTCTTTCTACATTACTAGAGATAAAAGATTTATCAAATTCAAATTCATTCCACAAGGAATTTGATACTAACGCTACTGAAACTAAAATGCTAATTGACAAAGCAATTATTCTTATTAAAGAAAAACAAGAACCAAAAAAAGTTATTCCACAAATAGTTCGCTTAAAAGAAATGGCTAGCAATGTTGGTTCAGGAATAATAGCCACTGGCATATGTAAATTATTGGAACAATTATTATAAGGAGAATCATAAAAGATGAATCTTTTAGAAGATTTGCAACAGGAACTACTAAAATCAGATTGTGACCTAACTGCTACATTAAGAAAAGCCCGTGTAATCAGCCATAAGTTAGGTTTAAGTGAATTTGAAAAATGGGTGAACAGGGAACTCGCTGGCTATGAGAGTAATGATACTATTCCTCTTTATAGAAAAAATATACATGGCAAAGTAAAATTCAAAAATCCGATCCATGGATTGTGTCCTATACAATTTCCAAATAGTAAAAGCGAAGATATTTTTTCAAAGAGAAACATTACAAGCTCTATATCCAAATTATTAGCTTTTTCTAATATTTCAAGTAACGAAGTATTCGCTATGGACTTTTCTCCAGAAGCTCTTGATTTAATATGGGCGAATAACAACCATCTAAGAATGGATACCTATTTAATAATAGATAAAAGCACTATCCAAAACATTATTGAACAAGTAAAAAATGAACTTTTGAATTGGATTCTTCTATTAGACGATAAAGCATAATCGGTGAAGGTACATCTTTTTCGTTTGAAGAAAAAGAAAAAGCAATAGGTGATCCGCAAATAATCAACCATATAACAAATATTTATGGTAATGTTGAATCTTCTCAACTACAACAAGGAACAAGCAATTCAAATCAAAAATTTTAAGAATTAGACTTGCAAACATTATTTTATGTTAGCAAGTCTAATTTTATATTTTCATGACGACACAAGCCATCACATTACCTTTCCGTACAGAGATCCAGCCACCAATATTATTTTTAACAGAAAACCCTATCATACCAACAGCGCCATCTTTAGGAGCTCCTATGCCAATTGGCCAGTTCCTAGCCTTATCAATTACAGGCACTGTTATATTCAGATCAGCTCGGCTTGTTTGGTTTAGCTGTAGCTTATATTTATCAAAAACATACTTTTCATCATCAGCCTTAAATATACCTCCACAAAAGGAACATGGTATCTTTTTCACAAGTTTTTTATGTTGAATATTATACTATGTTACTTTATCGTGACGGCAAGTAGTTTTATCAAATTTCTTATGATTTTTATTTACGGATTAAAGATTTCAGAGTAAGATAATATTGATAAAAATTTAGGAACTGAGCACATGAACGAAAAAATATTACCATTAAAACAAAGTTGGTTAATATATGTTGATTTTGACAAAAATTAGATGAAGGAGGACTATACAAATGGCTGATATTATTATATACAATACAGCAGACGGTAAAGTCAGCATTAACCTTTACGCAGATAATAATACTGTTTGGCTGACCCAAGCACAAATAGCAGATTTATTTAATGTAACTAAACAAAATATAAGTTTACATATCAATAAAATATTCAGTGAAGGTGAACTTGTTGAAAATTCAGTTGTCAAGTATTACTTGACAACTGCCACTGATAAAAAAGATTATAATGTTAAATATTATAATCTTGATATGATTTTAGCTATTGGTTTTCGTGTACGTTCACCACGTGGCACCCAATTTCGACAGTGGGCTAACAGTACATTAAAAGAATACCTTTTAAAAGGGTTTGTGATGGATGATGAACGCCTAAAAAATCCTGACGGACGGCCCGACTATTTTGATGAATTACTGGAACGTATTCGCGATATTCGTGCCAGTGAAAAACGCTTCTATCAAAAGTTGCGTGATCTTTTCTCACTTTCAAGCGATTATATCCCTAACGAAAACACTACTAAATTATTTTTTGCAGAAACACAAAATAAACTTATCTACGGCGTTACAGGACAAACTGCAGCAGAGTTGATTATAGCACGTGCTAATGCTGATAAGCCCAATATGGCTTTAACTTCATGGCAAGGTTCCATAGTTCGAAAATCAGATATTATCACAGCTAAAAACTACCTCCTACATGATGAGTTAGACTCATTAAATCGTTTAGTGAACATCTTTTTAGAAAGTGCTGAATTCAGGGTAAAGAAGCGCAAAGATTTAACGCTTGAATTTTGGCGTGCTAGTGTAGATAAACTTCTTCTTGATCATGATGTTCCTTTATTACAAGCACATGGTAAAGTTTCACATAAACAGGCCATAGCTCACGCTAACAAGATTTATAAAAGCTTTGATGCACGGCGTAAGGCAGTAGAAGCTAAGGAAGCTGACCACATAGATCTACTGGAATTAGAACAAGAAGCCGCTAAAATAAAATCTATTAAAAAATAACTAAAACCGCCCAGCGTTACCAGCACTGAGTGCAAACCGCAGATATTACCAAGTATCAACGGCAATATAATAACTCCACCGCTGTATTCATGCGTTTTTAGGGCCTTTTAAACACAAAATTTTATCCTGCAACCCTTGCCCACGAATCAAAAGGTCGCAGGTTCGAATCCTGCCGGGGCCACCATGGCAATCGACGCATTCCGAAAAGGAATGCGTTTTTTATTTTGCCCATAATCAACTAATCCTTCAAACCATAATACCGCCACCTGCAAGCCTACCCATTATCTTTTATTTAATATTTTTAAATAAAAGATAATAAACAATGTTATAATAAATACATACTATATTTAAAATTCAAGATTTACTTGCAAATGAACGGAGGGGTACTATGATAAATTTAGCACAGGAAAAAATTAAGGCAATCAAAGATTTTGCCCATCAATATATCTATAAATTACTTTGTGACCAGGATCTGCCTTTTATTCTCAGCCATCTTGATCCGCAGCTCATCGGCATCGGCGCCGCCGAGCATAATTATTATAATACACCTGAAGCAGCCCGCGATTTTATCGCTTCTTTAAATGGTCAGATCCCTCCCTGCCGGCTGTTAAATGAAGAATGGACTGTTATCCCATTGGCAGAAACCCTCTATCTGGCTCAGGGGCGTCATTATCTGACAGCAGCAGAGGACCAGCAATTGCTCGTTCAAACACACCAGCGTGCCACTATCATTATCCGTGATCTTGGCAGTGATTTCAGTTATATGTATGTCAATCTTTCCCATCCATATCAGGAGCTGCAGGGCACAGAAAACTTTCCTTTTCAGGTCGGGTCACAAACCTATCGATATATGGAAGCAGAACTTGCTAAAGCCAAAGAACAGCTCCAGCAGAAACAGCAACAAATGGAAGTCGTACTGCAGTCCGTCAATGGCGGCGTCAAATGCAGCAATGACGACGCTACCTATTCTTACGCTTATATCAGCGAAGAGCTGCCCGGCATGTTTGGCTATTCTATGGAAGAGTTCCGGCAATTTACCGGCAATAACGCCACAGGGCTTGTTTATCCGCCGGATCTGCCTAAGGCGCTGGCTGACTGTAAAGAATGTTTTAAAGACGGTAATCCTACCTACTCAACGAAATACCGCGTCCCATGCAAAGATGGCAGCCTGAAATGGATCATAGACAGCGGCCGGAAAACAAAGACTCCGGAAGGTAAAACTATTATCAACAGTATTTACCTGGATATAACAAAAGATGAGGAAGCCCGCCAGAGCGAGCTGGATCACGAACGCCGCACCCGACAGCAATATTATGATCTGCTTTCCAGCATCAATTCTAATTATTATTTCATCTATCTGGTCAACCTTGAAGACGGCTCCGGCATTCCTCTGCGTCTGCCGGAAACAGATTGCTCAGCTTTCGCGCAATACCGTACAAACAGGAGTTATGACATCGAACCGCTGATCCGCAGCCATTTTCATCCTGATGACAGCACAAAAATTTTAGAGCATTTCGCTCTAAGCGGCCTGCGCCGTCAAAAACAGGACAGGCATATTGACTTTGCCATGGAATGCCGCAGCAGCCTTTGCAGCACAGAATATCGCTGGACAGCCTTCAATTCGACTTTATTAGCCCAAAGCGACGGTTACCACCAGATCATCCTTACTCTGCGCGATATCCATGAGGATAAATTGAAAGAGCTGCGGGAACAACAGGCTCTGCAGGAAGCCTTTAATGCTGCCCAGGCTTCCAATATGGCTAAAAATGAATTCCTTTCGCGCATGAGCCATGATATACGTACCCCTATGAACGCCATTATAGGGATGACTGCCATTGCCGGCAAAAATCTGGAAGACAAAGCGCGGCTCCAGGATTGTCTTGCCAAAATAACTACTGCCAGCAATCATCTTTTGACCTTGATCAATGAAGTGCTTGATATGTCCAAAATCGAAAGCGGCAAGCTCAATCTTCTAAATGAAGATTTTTCTCTCAAAGAGATGCTGGAGGAGCTGCTTGATCTGGTCAATCCGCAGCTTTTGAACAAAAAGCATACTTTTACTATGAATATAGCGCCTGAGCTTTGTGTCAACGTTCTGGGTGACAAGCTGCGCTTGAAACAAATGCTGCTCAATATTTTAGCCAATGCTATCAAATACACGCCTTTCCATGGCCATATCTCTTTGGAAGTGCGTGAAACCCACGTCCGGCTTCACGATACCATCGGTTATGAATTTATCATTACAGATAACGGTATCGGTATGACGCCGGAATTTACAGCAAAAATTTTTGAGCCATTTGCCCGCGCTTCCGACTCGCGCACCAGCGAAATAGAAGGAACTGGTCTAGGTATGACGATTGCTCTCAACATCGCCTGCATGATGAACGGTACTATCGAAGTCCAGAGTGTCTTAGGCGAAGGTTCTACTTTTAAAGCCATCGTTTATTTACAGCCACGCGAGCAGGAGGCAGGCCGCAGCAAAGCTCTGATGCAGACAGCCAGTATTGATAAACTGCAAGAATTGGCTTTTCAGGGAAAACGGGTTTTGCTGGCAGAGGATAATGAACTCAATCTGGAAATAGCCGTAGAATTATTAAAGTATGCCGGTTTGGAGATCACTACCGCCAAAAACGGCCTGGAAGCACTGGATAAATTTAAAGCCGCACCGCCAGGCACCTATAACCTGATTTTGATGGATATCCAAATGCCTGTCATGAACGGCCTGGAGGCCGCTAAAGCGATCCGGTCGCTGCCCTGCCAAGATGCCCAGACTGTCCCTATCATCGCGATGACGGCAAACGCCTTTCCTGAAGATATTGCAGCCACACTGCAGGCAGGAATGAACGAACATCTCAGCAAGCCGGTCAATTTAGAACAATTTCAGGCCATGCTGCAAAAATGGTGTCAGTAATTTTCGTAAAAGATGTTGACAACAACACTGCAATCAGATATAATATCATCGTTGCCTAAAGATTTAGGCAACCTCAATGACTCCGTAGCTCAGTTGGATAGAGCGTTTGACTACGAATCAAAAGGTCGCAGGTTCGAATCCTGCCGGGGCCACCATTAAAATGTAGACACCGCAAGTATTTGCGGTGTTTTTTTATTTTCTGGGGAATAAATGTCAATTCAACGCGGGGAACTTTTGGGGAAGAATCTTTGCACCCTTACCTTTCCAGAACGGCATAAATGCTAAATTTTATTCGTAACCTACCTAATAGTATAGTCATCTATTCCGAAATATCCTTCTTTTACAATTACATTTTTATCAAAATTTTCTATCTCATCAATTAAATAATCACTTGTATTTTCATTAATTTTAATCCTATTTTTCAAAGTTGGTGTTGCTTGTATTCCAATTATAATTTTCTCGTTAGCAGAAATTTTTGCAGGCTTCACATTCACAATAGTATAATCAAAATCCAATGTAGTCTCCAAATTATGTTTTTCAAAAACCTTAAAAACATAAGATTTAAAAACTTTATTCCAAAATTCATCAAGTTTTTCGTGATAGAACATATCTTTTTTATAATTATGTATTGGAACATTAGGCATTATATCCCAGCCCGGCAAAATGTATCTAAATGAATCAAATATCTCAAGCGCAATCTTCATTCCCTGAATAACATCTATGATATTACAAAATACTGGTTTCTTGGAAAAATTTGTTTTTTTAAAATTAATAGCCTTGTTATTATAAGTATCATGAAATATAACGCTTCTAAACTCTTGAAATTCTTGCAATTCTGGTAAGACTCCACTTTTCCTAAAGCTTGAGGAATCAAGCTCCGCTAAGTCAAATACTTTAAAAATTCTTTTGTGTAAATTCCATGCTTTGTATTTATCAAAATTGTCTTTTTTCATTAAACAAAATAGTTTCAATAAACTATTAATAAAAGACTCAATACTTAAAAACCATAACGTGGACATACCCATATATGAAACATCATTATGAATATAAAACATATTTTTAGGATTTTCTATTCTCTTTAGCATTTCAATAATATCACGATAACCCGACTTAACATAAACTGTATGGGGGCAAGCTATCCTTGTAGCAGGCTTATTTTCTATTCCCCAAATAATATAACCTAATTCCTCATTTCTAAAGTCTTCCAAATTCATACTAAACAGACTCCTTTTGAATAATAAAGTAGTATAAACAGTATTATACTACTTTATTATTTAGTATGCTCTTGTTTATCACATCAAAACTACTAATGATTTCAAATATCCTTTATATCTTCACCATAGCCCCAACCATCACATTACCTTTCCGCCCTGCTATCCAGCCACCAATATTGTTTTTGATCGGAAAGCCTACCATGCCTACAGCACCATCTTTAGAAGCTCCTATGCCAATTTCCCATCTCTTAGTTTTATCTATTACCGGTACTGTAATATTCAGATCAGTTCGGCTTGTTTGATTCAACTGCAGCTTATATTTATCAAAAATATACTTTTCATCATCAGCCTTTTTTATTTCAAAATCTTTGCCATTTACTTTCACTGCCAGCTCCTGCTTACCGACATTTACATCAACATCTGTTTTTTCTGTGCTGCCGTCTTGGTAGATATACTTAGGCACATAAACAATTTCTGTTTTAGTATCAGTTTTATACTTTACTTCTGTTTTTATCTCCGGATCTGCAACCGGGCAGATGTGCAACCATGCACGTGCATACCAGCCGAGGAAAAAAGCAGCCACACATAACACTACTGTAATAATTTTATATTTATTTTCCACAAACATACCTCCATAAAAGTAAAAGGGCATCGTTAAGATGCCCTTTATCAATTTTTATAACAAATAATTACCATCAAAAAGCTTACCCTTTATGTCGTAGCTATCAGTAAACTGCCACATTGTAGCATTAGGCCAATCACAGCTGCGTCCCCATTGAGCTACCCAATAAGGCACATAATCTGCCAGCTGATCTGTATAAATTTTGTTTTCCAACCAATCTAAATTAGCATAAATACCACAGCTATATCCAGCTTCATTGCATGTAACAATAAAATCACTGCACATATTTGTGATAGTTTGATTCGTAGGCATACCATTTCCAGACTTATAACCGTCTGCGTCTTCCATATCAAACCATAATCCCATTTCAATCTTATCTTTTGTCAGCCCCGCATCTTTTAAAACAGATATCATATATCTAGCTTCTGATCTTGCCGCTGGTTCATCCAAGGCATAGCTATAATAATATACGCCAATTTTCAGGCCAACTGCCAACGCTCCATTTACATTTTCATAAAAATTAGTATCCAAATGCCTATTTCCAAAACCAAGCCGAATAATGGCAAAATCCATACCAGCAGCTTTTACTGCATTCCAATCTACATAACCATTGTTTTCAGATACATCAATGCCTTTTAACATTTTCATAACCGTCCTTTCAGTTTTCCGATAAGCTTATCCAAAACATCAACACCTGCATCACTTAAATTTTCAATTACCGATAATACTTCAGTAACTACCATATAACCAATAACAAGACTTACCATCCATGTAGGCGTATTCAATATGTGCATCATTAAATCTCCAACGCCAGCAACAAAAGCACATATAACATAAATTGCAATCTTTCCTAATCCACGTTCTTTCATTGTACTGCTATTTATTCTCCCTGCTTTTCGTGCAGTTTTGGTGCCTTTTATACATGCAAGAATAGAAGGATTTTCAACACCTTTTTCTTTTAAAAATTCATAACTTATAGCAACCCATTTGGTTATACAATCAACAAAAACCAAAAGAATAAATCCCATAAACAAAATAAAATGTTTGTGCAAAAACAATGTTAAAACTGCTGCCATTAAAATTTTAAAGCTAAATAATTCAAAAATTTTATTACCAGCATGTGTCATAGCATTAAGCACAGTTTGCAAATCCATTATTCAGCCTCCTATCGGAAAAACTTCTTCCAGCTTTTCTTTTCCTTCTGCTTCAGTAACAGCAAGCAGCTTTGCTTTTATATCTTCATACCAAGCATAAGCGGCCAGTTGACTGCTGCGAACAGTATCATACGCTTTTTTCATGCCAGCATAGTTGAACATAACAAGGCCTTTTTTATCTTTGTCTAGCCAAACCTTATAGCCTGTTTCTCCATCTTGCTTGACCATAAGCGGCGTATATGCAGCCATAAAGTTAGTTATATCTTCAGGCGCACAATCAAAGCCATAAGTAACACCAGCAATTTCAATCCAACGCACTTCATCACGACGATTAGCAAATTCAGCTCCCGCTGCGTTTATGTATCTGTTTTTAGCATAATCAAACGGCTCAACATCTGTGTATTGCTCCCACAGTCGATTCCACGGATAATACTGGTGCTCATTATCAGCAGTTGTAATATCAACATTTACAATATTAATAATTTTGTTATCATCATTTAATACGCAGATCATAATTACATTACCCCTAGTTCCTTAATAAATACAATACCAGTTCCACCTGCAGCGCCCGAAGTTCTCCCACTCCCTCCGGCTCCACCTGCTGCAGTAACTGATCCATAATTCATTATTGTATCAGCGACCATAGCTACCATTCCTCCACCGCCACCACCACCACCGCTTCCTTGATCATTTCCTGTAGAAGATCCGTTAGCGCCATTTGCTACAACGATACCGGAATTATAAATGCTAGTGGATACTATTGCTATGGCGCCACCGCCCCTACCACCTGCTGCACCACTATATCTACTGCCAGATGATGACCCACATCCACCACCACCACCGCCTGCACCAAACCCAAAACCACGTAAAGTCATAGCCAATTCAATAGTAGAAGGGCCGTTCAACGGCACGTTAAATGCTGCACAACCTCCTCCAGCACCAGCTGCACCGTGATTTGATCCACCTGCACCTCCAACTCCGCTTATAGCACTCGCACCAGCACCGCCTGCATTAGTATAATATCCGCTACTAGAATTTCCAGCATAATATCCACCTGATCCACCATATGCGCCTTGTCCACTGGCAGTTATCGTACCATGATTTATAAATGCCCCTTGGCATTTTATTATGGCATAACCACTAATCGTCACAGTAACGCCAGAACGAATAATAACACTTCTATATTGCTTTACTCCACTTATTGTTGTATTGCCAGTAGGTATAAAATCTCCGTCACTGGAATCACCACGATCAAGCCACCACGACGGAAAACGATTATTCTTTACGCCAGCAAGTGTCCCCGTCCCGGTATAACTTATCTGAACGACATTGGTAGCATCTGAGCTGGAAAACTCAATTAAGCCGGTGTTCCATTCTTTGTCACCAACTGCATTAGTCGAATAGTCTAACCGATATTCACCCGCACCCGGTGTTGCAGCAACTTCTGTCAAAGTAACTCCCGTTGGCTCTCCTGTTGCACTTCCGTCAATATACTCGACCTTTATATTACTTGGATCTTGCTTTTCCGGAACTTCGTTAAGCCGTATAACAAACGGACTAACTGCTGGAACAATATGTTTTTCTATAAAATTCACATAATTAGTCGTCCCACCGTCACCTATAAACGGATTTATCCGTATATTACTTGGAGCTGCCATATCATCACATCCTTTTCATATTATTTGACAAGCTGCGTATTAGCAGCCTGCTGTAAAAGTTCATTATTGCGGGCATTCCGCTCAATATCCAGCAAATACTTTGCCGTAGGCGGATACGGAGGCTCGCCCAACTCCATAAAAAAATCAATACCCTTTTCACCGCTGATCGTATATTTTAACTTCGTTATTGGATACTTACGTTCTTTACCTTCCTTGTCAGTAATAAGCGCCTGCCCATCTGTAGATAAACGCCGTACCCAAAAAACACCGTCCGGCTTAGGATATTTCAGCTTAACACCTGTTGCTTTAGCAGAAAGAACAGGATTCTTGTATTTTGCCAATTCAGACTGTCCCCAGCGCTCAGCATCAGCAGCAGTATAAGCGGTTGGCAGCGTCCAAACTTCTTCAGATACGCCGTATAAGTCTTGGCTTTCTTTATCCTCTACAGTAGCCAACCAGCTCTCACCCTCACCGTCAATGGCCGCACCTTTGATACGCGCGTAATTTACGATCTTATCAATGCTTTGTGTCGGTTCAAATCCGTCCATATGCTGCCCTACCCAAAAGCGTGCTTCTTCATTGATCTCATCAACACGTGGCCTGAAGAAAAATTCCCGGTATTCATCAACGCCATAAACAAAATCTGTTGCAAACTCTGAAAGCTGTTCCAGCGCTTCCTTAGCACTCACACCGTCAAAAACGATTTTCTTAATATCATAGCCAACGTCATATATTTTGTTGTCGTTATAAACAATACCAGTCTTAGCTTCAACCTGCCGACAAATATTACGCACAATATCAGCAATCTCCTGATTCTCATAAGTGCCAAAAATAAGCACCTTTTCCAGCTTATCAAAATAGCCATAACAGGTTATTTTATAATCTGTTCCAGTACCGCCGCTGTCAGGACGCGTTAAAACATGCCCGCTGTACCACGGCCGCTTATCTGCAAACAAATAAATATCAATCCGCTGTCCATAGCTTATTTCTGCAAAACTTGGAAACTGTTTGAAATTGAGCGTTGCGCTGCCGCAGCCTGTTTTAATATTTTCAAACTCGATTTTATTAAACGGATTATTTTCAGTATCCCTTGAAAAAATCGCCGTTTTCGTACCATCTTTGTTATAAAAAATAACCTGAACGTAATCAGGTATATATTTTACTTCCGAAGGGTCAGGCCCCGGCCCTGGCCCGCTTTGCTTTTTTACAGACGCTGCCCAAATATAACGTCCAAAAAGTTTATTGCCAAAACGCAAATTCATGCCAGCCACCTGTTACGCCAGCGTATTTTTACTGTACCGGCAGCACTATTAAACAAATAAGTATTTTCACCCGGTTTGGCAGTCAGAAACTGACCACTGAAAGCGTTAATAGCATTATATGTTCCACGGCGTACAGTTCCGGCTTTAGTATCAACAATAAGCGTTGCCGGTTTAGTCAAAAGCGTATCCGCTACGCGCATACTATACCCGCTTTCAACATGCGTAATAGTTACGTCATTCATCGTTGTAAGCGGTATTAATTCAATGGTCAGCGGCGTTTCAACGCTACCGCCATTGCTGATAACAATTTGGGCATCTTTAGCAGCTGTTGCAAATTCTGTAACCAGTTCAGATTCAGCGCTGTCATAGCGGAACGGGTCAGATAAAAGCAGCGTTATATCAACTTCACCTTTAGTCCCTTTGAAGCTGTCCACCCATTTTTCTTTAGTGCTGGCCATGCAGGCAATATTATAGTACCCACGCCCGCTGCCTGATTGCAGCTGATAATCACGCTGATACATGAGCTGATACAGATCGTTAAGCTTGGCATCGTGTTCAGCTGGCGTACTGCCTTCAATAACAAAGCCTAAAGTAATTTTTTTACCGTCAATAAAGCCATCACCTGAAATAGTGCTGCCGTGACTGTAGCCGCGCTTTTCGCTTTTAGCACGCACAGTGATATCAGCAGCACCGTCAAAGCTGTAGGCATATGGCAATGCAGTTCCGTTGATAATAAGCTGTTCTGTAGGCTTTACCTGCTTACGTACAGGAAAATATTCACGTCTTATGATCGTCACTTTATCACCCCCGCACACCCATAGCCAAAGAATATTGAATGTCCTCCATAAAGGTATCGTAATCAGCACCGGTATTAATATCACCATAATTAATTATTTCAACATTAGCACCATCACCTGAAGAAGCTCCAAAGTCCACACCATCAAACAAAAAGCTGGTGATCTTTTGCAATACGCTGCTGCGCAGAGGCAGTACCGCTTCAGGATAAGATTTTTCACCAATCAGCGCATGAGTAGGCGCAGTAACAACGCCACCGGCAGCAAAAGGAAATGTTTTTTTACCTAATCCACTTTCACCAAAATCATAACCACTTAAATCTGTCCCTTTAAAAGACCCACCAGCTCCGGCACTACTAAGAGCAGACAAAGTTCCCAATGCTGTTGTTATAGATGTAGCTGCCAATGGTGCCAAAGTTCCTCCCGAAAGCATGTTGGCATACAATGCTGCTTCACGCGTACCAGCAGCAATAGTTTTACCAGCAGCAACTTGCATAGCGACATTTTCCAATATTCCTGTTTTTAAAAGCCCTTGACTCATCAACTGGTTCGCCTTCCATTGGATGAACATATTCAAAATCTGTTTACCCAAATTTTGAAGGTTTTTCCCAAGATTATCACTATTTGTAATTGCATTAGCAAACGAAGATGCAAATCCCTGTTTCAAGGTATCAATAGCTTCCAAAGAAAATGATGCAAAGCTTTCTTCCGCCTCCATTCTCCAATCTTGATAAAGTTGCATTGCCTCTTGTTTTTCTGCCTGACTTTGGAGGAATGCAGCTTTTTCTTCATCTAAATAAGCAATATATCGCTCCAAATCCCCTTGCTTAGAAGCCTCGTCCAGCTCAGCTTTATAGGCTTGTGCCAACGTAGCCTGTGACATAATTTCTTCAGTATATTCTTTTTCAATAATGGCTTTAGCATTTTTAGCTTCTTCTGCCGCTGTAATTTCTGCAGCTTTACGTTCTTCAAGCATTGCCAACGCATTAGCAATTACATTAGCATCTCCTGTTTTCATGGCACGTTCATATAACTGCTGTGCTTCAGCTGTAGCATTCGCAAATTTATTTTTCCATTCATCAACAGAATTCATACGCAAAATGCCTTCTTTGGCTATATTTGCATAAACTTGCTCAAATTCACTAAGCCCACTTATTTTAATATCAACAGCAAATTCATTAAAATCACGTTGCATATCCAAAGTTTTCTCTTTAGCAGAATTAAGTTTTTCATTGATCCTGTCTATTTCACGGCTTATTTTGTCGATACCAGCCGCTTTACTGCCAGTTTTTCCAATACCCGCTGCAATGTTGCCTCCTATACCCAAGTTGTTTACATCAGCATTTTGAAACACCGGTTTATTATCATTCTTTACAGGCTCTATATCCGGGCGATAACTGAACATCATTTGCTGTGCATCCATTTCGGCAAGTTTTACATCAGAAGCCATTAAAAGACTTTTACCGTGTTCAGTCATTTCAGCACTTATCTCAGGCGTCCCGCCTACAGCCTTTGTTATAGCCGAAGAAGCTACACCAGCATAATAAATGATACCGCCCAAAACTTTCTGTATATATGCTCCCATTCTTCCTGTAGCAAGGCTCATTGCATTACAAAGCATATCCCATTGTTCTGATAACCAATCCCAATTTTCAAACATAGCATAAGCCACACCACCAACGACAGCACCCAATGCAATCACAGGCGCAGAAATTATCCCTGCGCCGACGGCAAGCGTTCCCATAGTACCAACAAGTGCGACTATGGCCGGTATGGCAACACCTAAAGCAGCACCTGCAATCACTGCCATTGAACCAGCAAAACCTGACGGTATTTCACGGATAGCATCAGCAAGTCCTATACTTTTTACTTTTTCAGTGAATTCCCCCAATGCATCCTGCGCACCTTTAAGCTTTGGTTTGATGTCAAATGCTTCAATGATTTTATCACCAATGACAACCATGCTTTGAGTAACGCTATCCTGAATATTGCTCATAATACCGTTAACAGTTTGCGCCTGCTGTTCCATCATGCCACCAAACTTACTGTTCATGCCGCTAATAACAGCCTGAATACCTTCTGCCGCAGATATTTGCCCTTTGCTGGCCTTATCCATAGCTGTAGGTATATCAGTGCCAATCTTATTTGCCAGCATTTCCCATGCCGGAACGCCAGCTTCAGCAAGCTGCAGCATTTCTTCTGCACTGACCTTGCCTTTGGCCTGCATCTGCCCTATTGCCAAAGTCAAACGCTGAATGCCTTCTTCACCTATACCCAAGGCCGCTGCGCTGTCACCTACAGCAGTCAATATAGGAATTACCTGTTCCGCACTGAATCCGAAAGCAAGAAGCCTTTTAGAAGCATCCAAAACGCCCGGTAATTCAAATGGTGTACTGGCTGCAAACTTTTCAAGTTCACTTAAAAAGCTTTTTGCCTTCTCACCATCTTTCAAAAGTGTAGTAAAAGCAATCCGTGTCTGCTCCATTTGCCCGGCAGCTTTTACTGAAGCAAGGCCCAAAGCACCCAAAGCTACACCTACACCGGCAATAACACCTAACGCGCCTTTATTTATGCCTAAGTTATCACTGGCAAAGGTGCGTTTAACGTTTTTCTGCAGCGCACCCATTTCTTTATTAAATTCATTTATCCGTGCGCCAATAACTACTTGTAAACGTGCTACTTCTGCCATCATTTCACCTCCTATTCATAGCCAAATTCTTCAAAAAGATCCTGCGCTATTTCAGATTGTTCCTTAGAGGAATTACGCTTTTTCCTGTGTGCAAAAAAGCTTTTCAGTTCCGGACGCTTCTTTTTGCCTGAAGCTATGCAAACATTTGGGTATGTGATCCAGCTGATAACAATATCTTCTAAATGGTCATATCTGCGCTGCCATCCGTCCAACATCAAAAAAATATCTGCAAGGCACAAACGTTCTACTTCCCACGGCTTTAAATTCAATTCACCATAACACCACGGCAAAAGTTCATCCAGCAATTCTGTAAAGCTTTTTGTTACTTCCCCACTTCTTCATCATCAGGCGGCGCTTCAATTTCCAGCGTATTATTTTCAGTTTCCAGCACCTTCCTGGCAAACCCAAAAACACCCGCTTTGCTCAAAGCGATAATAACAAGCGTCTGCAAACTTTCACTGCTGTTATCCAGCAGCCACTCATCCATCCAGTTATAAACCTGTTGGATAGTAACTTTTTTGTCATACGCAGCCAAGCCGACATACAGGCATTTTGCCAAATCGCCTAAAGCAATAACGCCGCCGTTTACCATTTTGTAAACATTGTGATCATCCAGCATCCTTTCAAGCTGGCTTACACCCAAAGCATTAAACTTGATTTTTCTTTCTTTGCCGCCTAAATTGATCGTCACATTTCTTTCCAAACTCATTT
>ENA-UESI01001159-UESI01001159.1-human-gut-metagenome-genome-assembly--contig:-NODE-1159-length-18092-cov-15.048182_pt1 | contig 18092 bp, 14 predicted proteins | sample MGYA00243005_ERZ508006 | MGnify/ENA primary metagenome ERZ508006 (study PRJEB26167, sample SAMN06115436) | human gut metagenome | host: Homo sapiens | place: China:Shandong | collected 2015-06-10... | reverse complement strand
TTCGACTGCGAACTTTTTAACGAGTTATAAATCGAAGTCTGCACGCCACCGTATTTAAATACTGCTTCCTTTATCTTCTCATAATCTTTTCCATCGATGATCTGCATCTCCTGCACATGTTTTACAGCAGTAAGATCCGGCGTCGTTTTGTTATCTCCATATGGATCATCCTTTTCTAATACCGGACCTTTCCATGACGCAAGATACGCCATTCCCATCGTGTACTCACCACCATCGTCCTGTGTCAGATGAAACCCATTATTCAATGTCATATGATCCACCGAAAACTGATAATTCTGCTCCGGTAAAAGAACGGATTCCATCGCACTTAACGCTGCAAACGACCAACAGGTTCCATATGTTCCCTGATTTCGGATAGCAGAAACCCTCGCTCTGTCCCTCAGATCGTACTTTGTCGGAATAATCGTTGCACTCTCCGACACATCTGCTGCCTGTGCCTTGTTTTCCTGAATATTCCAGGTGTAGGAATAGTCCAGATAATTGGACAGATCATTCAGGCTCACATAATACTCTTTGTTTTTTTTGATCAGCGGAGAAACCACTTTTTCCTTCTTGCCATTGACCTCTATCATATCATTGTTCAGAGAAAAGGAAAGTTCACTGTTATGCTTCTCTACCAGAAGTGTATCCTCATTATAAATATGTGCGCTGCAGTTTAATGCATCCCGTAAAATGGATACCGGAACCATGATGTCCAGATTCGCATCCATGAAAAAAGGATATTTTTCATTCGTGTACTCTTTGTTGTCAATGACTACTGAAAGTAATCCATCATTCACGCTCTGCGCGATCAATGGATTCCATGTTGTCTCCTCAAGTTGTGCCCCGCGGAAACGGTTCACTGTCTGATATTGTTCGCCAAAATTATTAAATTTTATCAAAAGTGCAACTGCCAGCCCATGCCTGTATCGTAATTCATTACAAACATATGGTCGGTGAAGATGTGGCCGAAACCGAGCTTGGTCTCATCGGTAGGTTTTTCCTTAGGCGCTGTGGTACGTTCGATTTTAAGATCTAACATACAAATCCTTCTTTCATAATATTTAATGAGTATGTACGCGGTGAAAGCCGCCGCATAGCGAAAATGACTTATCCCGCCTCGGCAAATTCATCGCTGTTAAGTATATTATATAACAAAACGATAAATTTTTCAAGAGGTTACATATAATTTTAATATTTTTCACTAATTTTTTTATCTTTTATGCGAATACGATGAATTATCGTCAAGTAAATCCTGCACTTTTCCCGAAAGCGGTTAGTTCTCGCTAATTTGCGGGGCTGCATATTGCACAATCGACATTACTGAAATCACGCGTTTATTTGTGCAAATGTCTGAAAAATAAAATATCCCCTAAAACCTATTGACAAAGTAGGAATGACGTGATATACTAGTATCATCGAAAGAAAGCAAACACCGTTACAGAAAGGCGGAGATGAATTATGACTTTCATTTCAAGATATACTTCATCAGAGCGAATGCGGCGATGTATGAAGTTCATCGAAAAGTAAGATTTTTTACTTACAGCAAAAAGTACGAAACTCACACGCAAAACCGACCCATTTGACAAAGCCGGGGCAGCACCCCGAAAACGAAAGGAAGATCATCATGAGCAATTATAAATTTGAAACACTTCAGCTTCACGTAGGACAGGAAAATCCCGACCCCACCACTGACGCAAGAGCGGTGCCGATATACGCTACCACCTCTTATGTATTTAAAGACTCTGCGCAGGCGGCGGGCAGATTTGCGCTTTCTGAGGGCGGCAACATCTACACCCGTCTGATGAACCCTACTTCTGATGTATTTGAGCAGAGAATAGCTGCTCTCGAGGGCGGCGCTGCTGCTCTGGCTACCGCTACCGGTTCGGCCGCTATCGCCTACGCTGTACAGAACATCGCGCTGGCAGGCGACCACATCGTTTCCTCCTCGAACCTCTACGGCGGTACTTACAACCTCTTCGCAAACACCCTTGCAGATCAGGGAATCGAAACAACTTTTGTAAACCCCCACAACCTCGAAGAGATCGAGGCTGCTATAAAGGACAACACCAAGCTCATCTACGCTGAAACTCTCGGCAACCCCAATTCCGACGTTATCGACCTCGAGGCCATTTCCGAGATCGCACACCGCCACGGTATCCCGCTGATAGTTGACAGCACCTTCGCTACTCCTTACCTGCTCAGACCTATCGAGCACGGCGCAGACGTAGTAGTACATTCGGCTACCAAGTTCATCGGCGGCCACGGCACTGTAATGGGCGGCGTTATCGTAGACGCAGGCAAGTTCGACTGGGCGCAGAACGATAAGTTCCCCGGACTCAGCAAGCCTAACCCCTCTTACCACGGCGTAGTATTCACCGAGGCCGCGGGCAACATCGCTTACGTCCTCAAGATCCGCACCACGCTGATGAGAGATCTGGGCGCTACCATCTCACCTTTCAACTCGTTCCTGCTGCTTCAGGGTCTGGAAACCCTTTCGCTGAGAGTAGAGCGCCACGTTGAGAACGCACTCAAGGTAGTAGACTTCCTCAAAAATCACCCCGACGTAGAAAAGGTAAACCACCCCTCGCTCGCTACCGGCAGAGAGAAGGAGCTTTACGATAAGTACTTCCCCAAGGGCGGCGCTTCCATCTTCACATTCGAGATCAAGGGCGACGCTGAGAAGGCTAAGAAATTCACCGAATCTCTCGAGCTGTTCTCGCTGCTGGCTAACGTTGCCGACGTTAAGTCGCTCGTTATCCACCCCGCTTCCACCACACACTCGCAGATGAACGAGCAGGAGCTGCTCGACGCAGGCATCAAGCCGAACACCATTCGCCTTTCGATAGGCACCGAGCACATCGACGACATCATCGCCGACCTGCAGCACGGCTTTGACGCAGTAAAGAACGTTTGATAATAAATCGACAAATTGACATACTGAAACGGAGATGTATCCATCATGGCAAATATAGTAAAAAGTGCAGACAAACTTATAGGCAAAACTCCCCTGCTGGAGCTTGACAATTTTGCAAAGGCCTACGATGTGCCCGCTACCATTCTCGGCAAGCTGGAATACCTCAACCCCACAGGCTCGGTAAAGGACAGAGCAGCGCTGTATATGATAAACGACGCTGAAAAAGCCGGCAGATTAAAGCCCGGCGGAACTATTATAGAGCCTACCTCCGGCAACACAGGTATAGGCATCGCTTCCGTAGGCGCTGCACGCGGATACAAAGTCATCATCGTAATGCCTGAGACCATGACCAAAGAGCGCCGCGATATGATAAGCGCTTACGGCGCAGACATCGTTCTTACCGACGGCAAGAGCGGTATGTCGGGCGCGGTAGCAAAGGCTAAGGCTATGGTAAACGAGATCGAGGGAAGCATTATCCTCTCGCAGTTCGAGAACCCCTCTAACGCGCAGGCGCACTACGAGACCACCGGCCCCGAGATCTGGGATGACACCGACGGCAAGGTCGACATTTTCATCGCAGGCGTAGGCACAGGCGGTACGGTTACCGGCGTGGGCAAATACCTCAAGGAGAAAAATCCTAACGTTAAGATAGTAGCGGTAGAGCCGCAGACTTCCTCCGTACTTTCCGGTGGAAAGCCCGGCCCTCATAAGATACAGGGTATAGGCGCAGGCTTCGTGCCCGACGTTCTTGATACAAGTGTTTACGACGAGATCCTCCCCATTTCCAACGAAGCTTCTTACGAGGCGGCGAGAAAGATCGCTACCACGCAAGGCGTAATGCTCGGCATCTCCTCGGGCGCGGCACTTTGGGCAGCTACTGAGCTGGGCAAGCGTCCCGAAAACAAGGGCAAGACCATCGTGGCTCTTCTCCCCGACTCGGGCGACAGATACTTAAGCGTACTTTTTGCTTGATTTTATATTAAGCTTTGTCAGAGCGCTCTCCGCTTCACGGCGGAGGGCGTTTTGTATTTGCGCAATATGCTTGCAATCGGCGGCGCGATGTGTTATAATAAGGTCGGTGATGTTTTTATGAAAAGATTATGCGCCGTACTTCTCGGCACTTCGATATTTTCCGCGCTGGCAACTCAGCTTACCATCTTCATCTTCGGCAAGCTGGATTTCGTGCCGCGCGGCAGCGCTTCGTTTTACCCGATGCTCTTCGCGCTGACCATGACCGCCGCCGTGCTGGCGGTGCTGAATATCGGCAAAGAGCCACGCTACCCCGCCGTGAAGCTTTCGCGGATAGCCGAGCGCGAGGGCTATTCCGACCGCTATTTCGCCGAACTGCGCCGCTGGTGCGAAAAGTGCGAAAAGAAAAAATGCGGCGAAACTGCCGCGCTGGTTATGAGCGAAACGCTTGCCGAAAGCGGCAGGCTGAACGAAGCTTTCGCGCAGCTCCGCAGGATAAAGTTTTCTGAGCTTACCCGCCGTCAGCGGCAGGTGTACTACAACACATGGCTGTACGCCGCCGTGCTTTGCGAGGATATTTCCGCTGCGGACGAGATCTACCGCAGCGGCCGCGGGTATTTGGTATCGGTAACGTCGCGCTCGCTGGCGGCTTCGGTAAAGCACACGCTAGGCTGCTACCGCTATCTGCGGGGTGAGCTGCCCGCCGCTGAGGAGCAGTTTTTCCAGTCGATAGAGTCGGCGCGCGGCAGCATTCTATGCGAGGATTATCTCGCGCTCTCCGCCTGCTATTTGGATACCGAACGTCTGCCGCAGGCAAAGTCCGCCGTGGAAAAAGCCGCCGAGTACGCCGACGGTTCGCGTTTGGAGCGCAAAGTCGTCAACGCCCGCGAGCTGGTAGAACAGGCATATTCGCAGTACATCGCCGATCGCGGTGAACGATCAGCATAAATATAACGCAAAAAAGTCCGCAGACCACGCAGCCTGCGGACTAAATTATTATCAGCTTTTATAAGTTAAGCCACCGGACTCTACACCTTTCATTTGATATTGAAAAGTTTAAGTTCTCATTGGACTCGTTCCCTTCATTGGAATTATGATCGTAATGTCAAGCTAAAGTAACCTTCGGACTCACTCCTTAACTTAGAATATTTTTCCTAAATACCGTGCGCATGATTTTCATTCCGCACCACTCCTGTTCTTAAATTCCCCCGCCTCAGCAGGTTCGCAGTATGTATGTATATTCGGAGAAAACATCTCTCGCAAGACCCTTTAGCGCCCCGTCCCCGCCGCGTTATCGGCACTGCCGTGACATTATCGGCGCGCCCTGCACGCGTAAGCCTTATGGACTATGGGCTTCGGTCAACTTTAAAATCGTAATGTCAAACTGGATTTTCCTTCGGACTCACCCCTTATCGGCAAATATTCTTTCGGTAAAATGTGCGGAGAATTTTCATTTCGCACCACTCCTTATATTATGCCCACCCGATCATCGGACGTAGGCTCGTAAGATCCTATACTGTAAGTATTCACGCTGTTTCGCTTCGCTCACCGCCGCCCGCGGACTGTGACATTTTCAGCCCACGCCGGTCGCTGTACAAGCTTTGCGCCGCGGATAAAAGTCTTTAACTGTTAGGTGGAAAAACCGCCTTTCTGACGCTTGTGCATCGGGATCACTCCTGACTAAAATTTATTCGCTGTCCTTATCGATCTTGGGCATTTCATGACTCAAGCACTTCCTTCGCGAATAATTTGTATCGGTAAGTTTCCTTAGCAGTACATGGGTAACACTCCTGACTATTTAGTATTCGTAAACCTCGTCCGTGCTTTCATTGGGCTCACGTCCTTTACGAATTTATCTCAGCCGCCCTCGGCAGCCTGTCATAAGTCTTAGATCCTTAGTACATGGGTAGCACTCCTTTTCAAATTTTATTAGATGTTGCTCTGAATAAAATCATTTTAGAGAACCCCTTTTTAAAGATTTGCGGTACTCGCCGCATATTCAGTTGTAATTTTTATAAGCAGAGCCATTTAGCTACAATGTTGTAGTTGTAAATTAGTCCTCAGCCAAAAGCTCGTATAAGTCTTCGATATGTCTTGCTAAATAAAGGTCTGTCAGCTCTTATCGTCTGCGTCTTGCCTTCTCTTTACCAGACCTCAACGAGTCTTGGCGAACTCTGCTTGATCTCTGATGCGTCCATCGGACTCGCTCCTTTCACGCCGTATTAAAGTATTTTCGGTACCGCCCCCGCATTGCTCAAACTTTGCACCGTCTTGCGAGATCTGTATACCTCCGAAAACCTTCGGCTCACTCGAGTAAAAGTTCTGTGACCGTTTACCGACCCGACCCTCTGCCGCTTTAAGATACTTCCCGTTCTTTAGCATCTGCTCTTGTCTGATCTTATGTGGTCTTTTCCTTTTCTCTGACTATAGTATATCACACTTTTTGTACGTTGTCAATAGTTTTTTTCAAAAAACTTCTGATTTTTTTATTTAATATATCCTTTAGAAAATGTGCTTGACATCGCAGGCGGTATGTGATATAATTGATTTGTACGGTGCGCAACGGTGCGCGTGAGGTTTTAGTAAAATGCCTGCGCGGCGTATATATTATTTAAGGAGGCTTTTATTTATGGCTGACGAAAAAGATCTTAACGGTTTAGACGATTACACACCCGATATTTATACTCTTGAAGATGAAGACGGCAACGAGCAGGCTTTTGAGCTTCTCGATGTTATGGAGTTTGAGGGCGAGAAATATTTCGCACTCACGCCCTACGCTGAGGACGCCGAAGATATGCTTAGCAGCGACGGAGAGGTAGTTATCCTCAAAAGCGTTTACGAGGGCGATGAGGAAATGATGGTCTCCATCGACGATGACGAAGAGTACGAAAGAGTAGGAAAAGTATTCATCGAGCGTCTGGAAGAAATGTACGATTTCAACGACGATGAATAATCAGCCCGTCTTTTGGGTACTATACTAACAAATAAAATTACTGCTGTGTTCGTTTGTGTGGGTTCAATTTAATCCAACACTTATGAAATAGGGATCCGTTCTCCGGAAAGCCGATCGCAGACCTCCCGCCTGACACCGCGAAAGCCGTGCAAAACAGGCGGATGATGGGAGCACAGAGCTAACGGGACGTTTTACCCGCCCTGCTGTTATTACGCGGGTTTTATTTCCCCGCACGACGGCACGGCGGTTTTTTTATGCCTATTTTTAAGCGGCATGCACATATTTAAGATAGAATTAAGAAAAATCACATATCGTAATTAACAATTAGCGTTTATTATAATCTGTAGAATAAACGACGCATGATGTATAAATTGTATGGAAAGTAAGGAAAAGACAAAATGAACAAGATCTTCAGCAAATTCGTCAACTACGGATTTGGCATTTTTTTTGCGCTCGCGATGGCGCTCTCGGTGTATTTTCTCGCGGACTGGCTGCTGGTAGAACATTACATAGGCTCGCAGGCGGCGGTGTATGGCGTGATCCTGCTGATAGCCTTGGCCGCCTGCGCGGGCTGTTTGGCGCTGCGAAAGCTCGGCAATGTTTTTGAAGCGCGGCTTGGCGATGACGCTAAAAAGTGCGACCGAATATTCGCTATCATGGCGCTGGCGCTGCTTGCGGTGCAGATAGTTTTCGCCGCCTGCTCGCACTTCACGCCGATAAACGACCTCAGCTACATATGCACCTCGGCGAAAAACTACATTCTCACGGGCGCGGACACCATCTACGAAGGCTTGCCCTCGCGCCATCAGGAGTACTACGCCGTTTACCCTAACAACCACCTGCTGTTTCTGATAGTGCTCGCGCTTTACAAGATACAGTACGCGCTGACGGGGCACATTACCAATGTTCTGCCTACGGCTTTCAATCTGATCGGGCTGAACGCTTCGTACATACTGATGTATATGTGCGCGCGGGTGATCTACAAGCCCTCAAAGGCGCTGCTCTGCGCGGTGCGCGGTCTGCTTTTCACCCCGCTGGTGACATACGTCATGTACTTCTACACCGATGCACTTGGTATGCCTTGGCTGACGGGCGCGCTGTACCTCTATCTGAAATGGCGCAGTCGGCGGGCGGCGGGCGAAAAGCTGCTCTCCGGCAAAAGCATAGCCCTGCTGATCTCATGCGGCGCGGTGCTGGGAATTGCGTACAAGATAAAAGGCAGCGCGGTGATACTACTGCCCGCGATACTGCTCGACCTGCTGTTTCAGCAAAAGGGCGCTAAGGGTCTGCTCTCCGCTATCAAGGCTAAGCTTGCGCCGTTCGCCGCGATACTCGCCGTATTTGCAGTAGTCAGCACGCTTATCGGCTCGCTCGCCTGCTCGGTGCTGAAAATTTCCAAAGACGAGCTTTACAAGTACAGCTTCCCCACCATTCACTGGGTAATGATGAGCGCCGACGGCAAGGGCGGTTACAGCTACGATGATTTCATGTACACCCGCAGTTTTGAGGGCAAGGACGAGAAAAAGCGCGCCGACCTCGAGCGGCTGAACGAAAAGCTCCACGAGCAGGGCGCTTCCGGTATGCTCAACCACTGTATGCTAAAGCTGACATACACCTGGAAACTGGGCACATACATGATAAATTACTACATGACCGACTCGAATCTGCTGACCTCGAAAGCTTTCCTCGTCATCTGCACGGCGCTGCATTTCACGCTTATGCTCTCGATGGTGAGCACCTACCTCTCGCGCCTAAAGTCGAACGACGACGTTTTGCAGGGTGATTTCATACTGAAAGTCACGCTGATGGGGCTTACGGTGTTCCTAATGCTTTGGGAGGCGCGCTGCCGCTATCTGGTAAGCTTCTTCGTGCTTTTCGCACTGCTTTGAGCTAGTCAATATGCGTATAAAAATCTAACATATACAAAAAGGCTTCCGCATTTTTCCGTGCGGAAGCCTTGATTTTTTTATCAATTACCACTCTATCTGCTCGATGGGCGTGGGGTTTTCGTTGAGCGTTACGCTCTCTACCCCGCCGCTTTTCATGCGAACTACTCTGTCCGCCATGCCGCAGAGCGCGGAGTTGTGAGTCACTATCACCACCGTCATGCCGCTGCTGCGGCTGGTGTCCTGCAAAAGCTTCAGTATCGCCTTGCCGGTAGCGTAGTCGAGCGCGCCTGTCGGCTCGTCGCACAGCAGCAGCTTAGGCTTTTTCGCGAGCGCGCGGGCTATCGCCACCCTCTGCTGCTCGCCGCCCGAAAGCTGAGCGGGAAAATTATCCATACGCCCCTCAAGCCCAACGCTTTTCAGCGCTTCGCCGCTTTCGATGTGGTCGCGGCATATCTGCGAGGCTAGCTGCACGTTCTCTCGCGCGGTGAGGTTCGGCACAAGGTTGTAAAACTGGAACACGAAGCCGACGTCGAAGCGGCGGTATGAAGCAAGCTGTTTTCTGCCAAAGCTGCTAATATCCGCGCCGTCTATCACCGCCCTGCCGCTCGTCAGCGTATCCATGCCGCCGAGTATGTTCAGCAGGGTGGTCTTGCCCGCGCCCGAAGCACCGACTATCACGCATATCTCGCCCTTTTTTATGCCGAAGCTCACGCCGCCCAGCGCCTTTATCTCCACCTCGCCCGAGCGGTAAATTTTCTCTACGTTTTCAAAGCTGATAAAATCGCTCACTTTTCGCTGCCTTTCTTTATCTCGTCCAGCGGTCTGCCCTTAGCGTCGTAGCTCCAGATGATTCCGATAACGAGGTAGAAAAACGGCGTAGAGCAAAGCGCGCTGATGTTAAAGAAAGCCTGCACTGCGTATGCGAGAAACGCTGTGAAAAGTCCCGCCGCCAGCTTGTCAGCCTTGCCGAATGTGCGGCGGAAGATGCGCGCCGCCTTGATGAGCGTTACGATGATAACAGCCGCGTAGAAAGCCAGCCCCAGCACGCCGCGCGTAACGGCTGTATCGAGGTACTCGTTGTATGTGCGGTCTATCTCCATGCCCTCGCCGCTGTTCCACATAGCCGCCCAGTTGTCAGGGCCTACGCCGATAACGGGGCTGTTCTCGAAAGTGAGCGCGCCCTCGTACCAAAGGGTCGGGTAAATGCCGTCCTCGTGCGCCGAGTGTGCGCCGTAGGCTATGCCCAAGCGCTCGAAGGAATCGGTGTACATTATATGCTCGTTCCTCATGCGGAAGTTATCGGTAGCGAATATGCCGCCGAATATCGCCGCAGAGATCACGCCGCAGAGCAGCACCATTAGCACGGGCGCTTTGCCGAATCTCTCGCCGCCCTCGCTTTCGGTATCCGCCTGCTTTTCCTTTACCGCGCCGACTATCGCGAGAATAAATGCCGTAAGCAGTACTACCGCTATGCCCAGCATCGCAGGGAATGTCTGCGTAGCTATCGCCGCGCCCGCCATGAGCGCGCAGGCGGCTGTATTGAGCACTCTGCCGATGAATTTTCCGTAAGCGGCGTTATTGAGAGCCAGCGCGAAAGCTATGGTAAGCAGTGCGCCCAGCGCGAAAGGCGAGCAGGTAAAGCCGTCCGCCGCGTATGAAGCGTCGTAGCCGGCGTATCTGTTGAAATACTCCGCCTTTGAAACGTTGTTTATGTAGTCGATGAAAAGATAATTGTAGTAGCCGGGTATCCACTTTGCGAGGGCGGGTATGCTCTGCAAAATGCCCATCAGCGCGTTCGCCGAGCCGATAACTACTACGGTATTAGCCGCGCGGCGGCGGTAGAGAGCATTTGTAAGCGTCATGCCGACCGCAAAAAAGCCGATGTAGCCGATTATGGTGATAAAGCCCTCAGCCCTGTCGAGGTAGCCGAAGAAAGCCGTGCCTATATCGTCCGCCGCAAGGGTGGAGATCAGCGCCGAGATCAGCACGCCCGCAAAAAGCCAGAGCGCCTTGTTTTTTCCCACAACTATCTCTTTTTTTACGCACGCCACCATGAACACCAGCATGCCGATAAAGCCCGCCGCCACCAGCAGCGTCATTATCAGAAAAGCCAGCGTCTGCCCGTCGGCGCTGTTCAGCATATTGTATTCGTCGCCGCTCTCCACCGCTTTTGCGATGTAGTAAGGTATCGAAGAAAGCGCGACGAGAAGTATAGCTATTATGCTGTACACGCCGCAAAGCTTCTGCGCGCCCTGCGCGGTCATGTTTATTATAAAGTCTGATTTTCCGCCCGAGCCAAAAAGGTGCTTATGCTCGGCGTGGCGGTCTGACTTTGCGCTGTATGTAGCGCCTTTTTTTGCCATGTTTTTGTCCCTCCCGATAACTATAAAAAGAGCGGACACTTTTATAAAATGTCCGCCCCATTTTTGATTTTTTTACCTTGCGAATTCAACGACGCGGCTCTCGCGGATCAGATTTATCTTTATCTGTCCGGGATAATTCATTTCGTTTTCAATCTTCTTCGCGATCTCTCTCGCTACGATAACCATTTTCTCATCGTTGATCTTCTCAGGCTGTATCATGATGCGTACTTCGCGGCCCGCCTGTATAGCGTAGGATTTTTCTACTCCGTCAAACGAAGTGCATATCTCCTCCAGCTTTTCAAGACGCTTGATGTAGTTCTCGTAATTCTCGCTTCTTGCGCCGGGTCTTGCTGCGGATATAGCGTCTGCAGCCTGTACCAGCGCCGCTACTACGGTGCGCGTTTCTACGTCGCCGTGGTGAGCCTCTATCGCGTGGATAACGTCGGGCGATTCCTTGTATTTCTTACATACGTCTACGCCTATCTGAACGTGCGAACCCTCTATCTCGTAGCTGAGCGCCTTGCCGACGTCATGCAGCAGGCCTGCTCTTCTCGCAAGGTTTGCGTCTACTCCCAGCTCCGAAGCCATCATTCCTGCCAGATGTGCCACCTCTATCGAGTGGTCGAGAACGTTCTGGCGGTAGCTCGTTCTGTATCTCAGTCTGCCTATCAGCTTGATAAGCTCGTGGTTTATGCCGTGTACGTTGGTCTCCAGAACGGCGCGTTCGCCCTCCTGCTTTATCCTGTGCTCTACCTCGCGGCGTGCCTTGTCCACCATTTCCTCTATGCGGGTGGGGTGTATGCGGCCGTCGGCGATGAGCTTTTCAAGCGCTATGCGCGCTACCTCGCGGCGTACCTGGTCGAAGCAGGATATTGTGATAGCCTCCGGCGTATCGTCTATGATAAGGTCTACGCCCGTCAGCGTTTCTATCGCCTTGATGTTTCTGCCCTCGCGGCCGATGATCCTGCCCTTCATATCGTCGTTCGGCAGGGTAACTACCGATACGGCTGTTTCGGAGACCTGATCTGCGGCGCAGCGGCTTATCGCGAGCGAGATGTACTGTCTTGCGCGGTTCTCGCACTCGTCCTTTATCTGTGACTCGTAAGCGGAGATCCTGAGAGCCTTTTCGTGAGTAAGCTCATCCTCCAAGCTGTTTAGCAGGTACTCCTTAGCCTGATCTACGGTAAACTGCGAGATCTTTTCGAGAACTTCCAGCTGGCTGTTCTTTATCCTGTCAGCCTCGGCTATCTTCTCGTCGGCGTTTTTGAGCTTTGCCTGAAGCGAATCCTCCTTGCGCTCAAGTGAATTCATCTTTCTGTCGAGCGTTTCTTCCTTCTGGTTAAGTCTGCGCTCTTGGCGGGAAACCTCGCTCCTGCGTTCCTTGATCTCTTTTTCGGCCTCTTGGCGTTGCTGATGGATCTGGTCGTTTGCTTCTACTAGAGCTTCTTTTTTCAGGTACTCAGCGTTTTTCTCAGCTTCTTCGCGTATCCTCTCAGCTTCTTTTTCGGCTGAGCCTATCGCTGCTTCGGCAGTTTTCTGGCGGTACTTTACGCCCTGCTTGAACGCAACGAAAGCGGCAGCCGCGCCGCCGACGATCAAAGCTATGAGCGCGGCAAGTATCACCGGTATCAATGTACTACTACCCATGTGTATAGCCTTCCTCCTTCTTTGAAAGTCGGGAACTTGCGGGGCAGTCTTTAAATTGTGAAGTGAATAATAGTATCAATATCCCTGCATATCATACATAACTAATCCATAAATATATAAATGCCGTTACACAGACCGTTTTGCCCGAAGTTCCTTTTCAATATAAAATTTTAAAGATTCAATAAGCATTTTTATTTTATAAAATAAATCACCGCTCATCACGATGAGAGAAATAATATAAAAAACATAATGCATAATTTAATTTTACTATATTTTTCTTCGCTTGTCAAGTATATTTTAGTCCAAATTGCCCTCAGATAAAATTTTATGCGAATTGTACAAAAAAACGCCCCAAAAAAAGAAAGGCAGTCCGGAGAGACTGCCTTCTGACTTGTGTAAAAATTTTGGAGAGGATGAAACGAGCTAAGGGTATTTCACTTAGTAATTTCATTCTTTTCTTTCTCTGTTCTACCATTTTATTATACAACACATTTTGCGCCGCCGTCAAGAACAATTGCATTACATAAGATTACAATTTCATTACAGCTTCAATATGTATTGTAATCTTTCTGTTATATATCAACATATTGTGCCGTATACGAAAAACCGACCGCCCTGTCCTAGTCAGCAAAGCGGCCGGAAAATCTATCAATTTTCGCCGAGCACCATTTCAAATGTCGCTCTGGGGTTGCCGTCGGCGTCATCGTCTATCATCTTAGCCTCTTTGATGACGATGGGCGTTGTGGGCGATGAGATCGCACCGTCAGTACCGGTAACGCGCTCTACGTTGAGGAACGAATCAACTACCTCCATGCCCTCGGTCACCTTGCCGAAAGCCGCATACTGTCCGTCGAGGAACGAGCAGTCGTCAGTATAGCAGATGAAGAACTGCGAAGAAGCGCTGTCGGGGTCTTGCGAACGCGCCATCGATACTACTCCGCGGGTGTGCGAAAGCTTGTTGTCAACGCCGTTCTGCAAAAATTCGCCCTTGATATTGCTGTCGCTGCCGCCCGTGCCGTTGCCGTTCGGGTCGCCGCCCTGCGCCATGAAGTCCTCTACCACGCGGTGGAATGTCAGCCCGTTGTAAAAACCGTCATTCACCAGCTTCTCAAAATTCTCGCAGGTTATCGGCGCGTACTCGGGGTAAAGCGTTATCGTGAACGTTCCGAGCTGGGTCTTCGAGTCCTCAGCGGAAGAGATCTCTGCCGCCGACTTTGTTTTATCCTCGCTCTTAGAGCTGTCGTCTGTGTTGCCGCAGGCCGCGAACGTAAAGCAGAGCGCCGCCGCCGCAAGACCTGCCGCTATTCTTCCCAATATTCCCATTTTCAAATTTCCTTTCGTTGAGCGTTTATTACTTGGCAGCCGAGGTTATCAGCGCGTCTACCAGCTCTGGGAACTTCCATTCGGGTATCATGCTTCTGTCCATCAGACCGAAATTCTCGCCGTTGCCGAATGTCGCGTTGTTGTCCCACCAAAGCATAGGTACGCCGTACTCCGCGCCCTTGCCTACATAATATTCAGCGCAGGCTATACGGTCATCGAGGTTGTCTTTATTCACAGTGCCGAATTCGCCGATGATAACGGGTATCTGCTTCTGCAAAAACAGCTCGTCGAGGTTGAGGAAGAGGGTGTCTATTTCGCCGGTGTTATTAGCGTCCCACTTGTCCGTGCCCTTGGTGTCGAGCGCGAGGGAGTAAGGCAGGTATGCGTGTACCGAAACTATCACCTTATCGTCGTCCTCAGGCAGCCATACGTTCTCAAGGCACTTTCTGCCCGATGAAGCCGCGTAGCCCGTCAGCATTAGGTGGCGCTTAGCGTTGTTGCCGCCGCTGTTTCTAACGGTCTCATAGAAAGCCTTAGCGTACTCCTGTACCACCGCGCGGCTCTCGTCGTCGCCGCCTGTCCACTCCATCGGCGTTTCGCGGCAGCGCGGCTCGTTGAGTCCCTCAAAGATGAGGTGCTCGTCGTAGCCCTTGAATTCCTCAGCTATCTGCGACCAAAGCGCCGTGAGCTGCTCTATATCCTGATCTTTATTCTCGTTGGTCGGGAAATACCATTCCTCGTGGTGGGTGTTGAGGATAACGAAAAGTCCGTTGTTTATGCCGTAGTCAACTATCTCATGCACGCGCGCCATCCACTCGGGGTCTACGTTGTAATTTTCGTCCATATGTGTGCCCCACGATACAGGAACGCGCATAACGTTAAAGCCCGTATCCGCGAGCAGCTTCGCCATAGCCTCGGTAGTGACGGCGGGCTGCCAAGATGTTTCAGCTTCAAGTCCCTCGCCCGTAGCGTCCATAGTGTTGCCCAAGTTCCAGCCTATCTTCATTTCCTTTACCAAGTCCCAAGAAGATATGTCGCGTATCTCCATATTCACTTCTTTTTTCTCCGCTGCGGAGTCGGTCGCCGACGCGGCTGAGCCGTTGTCAGAGTTTTTATTGTCGCTGCCGCCGCAGGCGGTAAGGCAGCCGAAGCACATAGCGGCAGCAAGCACGCCCGCCGCAAATCTTTTTGTTTTCATATTAGTATTCCTTTCGTCATAAATTACAGTTTACCTTATTAAAATTTAATTCCCAAAAATCCGCACAAATTCCAATTAAATAGATCGTCTAAAGCTTTTGCTACTGGATATATGTACAATTTTATACCGCTGACATTCTGCCCTATCGCAAATTCTGTCAATAATGGTTTTACAGCCGTATTAAAAAGTAACACGAATATAACACAAAATGCAAATAGAAGAATTAAATCTGTTACCACATAAAGTACTACTTGTTCCGTAGCTTTGTTAAATTCTTCTTCTCGCTTGTGCTTTATCGCTGCGCCAAAAAAAGGTATTGCACATATAAACTTATTCGGACTAACTTTTTCTGCATTCCAATCACAATAATACGCAAACGCTTTTGCAGCAGCGTGTAAGATATTTCCCCTTGATGTAAACAAATAATAAATAAACTGACTCATCGCGATAACGATCTTATACATTTTTATCCCAATGAAAAATGTCATAACAAAAATCGCTATATCAAACCACATAACAGCAGTATAAAGAACAATAATTCCTTTAGAATAAAGCGTTTTTATCAGCGAACAAATCACCACTAAAGTTATCAAAGAGAATATTTGCCAAAGAGCTGTTTTGGACAAAGAATTTAATATGGAGTTCTTTTCATTTAAAACCCAATCGCTTACTTTTCTCGACATACTTCTAGCCTACTTATACTGTTCGGGCACATAAAGTCCCGCTATCTTCTTATTCTTCACAGCGTCAACGTACTGCGCTATATCGGTTATAGGCTCTTCGGTGAGCACTCCGAAAAATCTGTCGCCGCCTATATGGTGACAGTCGCTGCCCGCCGTCGCGGTAAAGCCGTACTGCTCGGCGTACCACTTCGCGCGCTCGTTCCAGACCTTTTCAGCGTTGCCGCCGTTGTAGATCTCCACGCCGTCGGTGTGCCACGGCAGGAATTTCAAGTCGAAAATATACCAGTGCGCCTCGCGAAACGGGTGAGCGTGCACGATAGCCCCGCCGTTTGCGTGAACCCTGTCGCAAAATTCGCGCACGTTTATCTGCATAAGGTCGGGGTTTTCCAGCAGCCACTTTTTATCCACGCCGTAAACGAGGAGATCTGCGCCCTCCCAGGCGTATTCCAGCCCGAAAAGCACATTCAGACCTATCTCGTCGCCGCGTTTCTTAGCGTTTTCATATCCGCTGCAAAATTGCTCCACCATGCCCTCCCACGGCTGCGATCTATCCACCGCAGTATTGCCGTTAAAGAAATGGTCGGTGATTATAATAGTATCGTAGCCCTGCGCCTTATACTGTTCCGCCTGCTGAGCGCCCGCTGCGGAAGCGCAGGCAGAGTCTTCGGCGGTGTGCATATGCGTTTCGGTTTTGTACATCAGAAGTCTATGCCTCTCTTGATGACTTCAAGACACATTCTGCCGTTATGGTAGGGGCACTTCCAAGGGCCGGTAACTTCTTTCCAGTCGTGCGGCTTATGGTCGAAAGATACTTCCGAGTACCACTCGCCCTCGGGGCGCTTATCCACGATGTCCGACTTGATGTATTCCCAGATAGTGCCCGCAGCCTTGAGGTATTTCTCATCGCCGCTATGCTGATAAGCGTTGATAAAGCCTACGACGCCTTCCGCCTGCACCCACCAAACGCGCTTTTTATCTATCTTATCGTTCTCGCGCTCGTTATTCAGCGCGCCGTCCTCCAGGGCGATGTTATAGATATTTTCCGCAAGGCGGAGGTCAAGAGCATTGAATTTCTTAGTAAGCTCCTCATCGCCGAGCATTTCCACCGCGCGGTCGGTAAGCCAGCTTGCTTCTATATCGTGGCCGTAGGAATGTATATTTCCGATAACGTCGAACTTATTATCGAAGAAAACTTTGAGCGCGTTATTATCGTGATCGAATATCTTATTTTCAACTATATCGAGCTGATATTTCAGTCTTTCTGCCACCTCTTCCGAGCGGTTAGCGCGGTAAAGCTCAGTATAAGCCTCGATAAGGTGGAGAACGGTATTCATAGTCTTTTCAGCGTGCAGGCCGTTTTCCGAGAGGGCTTCGTTATCGGCAGGCTCCCACTCGCGGGTGAAAGCTTCCACGCAGCCGTACTCATCGGGGGTCTTAGTTTCAATATCCTCGAAGAGTTTTTCGGCGAGGTGCAGGGCTTCGATATTTCCGCTTGCGTTATAATAAGCGCTGAGTGCGTAAACTGCGAAAGCGATATTATAAGTATGTTTCATACCGTCGGCTATCTTACCATCGTAAGTAGTCATCCAGTAAACTCCGCCCATCTCGTAATCTATGCAGTGGTTCTTCACATATTCGTAAGCGTGGTCAGCGAGCACGGCGCATTTCTTATCGCCCAGCACTTCGTAGCACGAAGAGAAGAACCAAAGTATACGCGAGTGGAGTATAACGCCCTTATCCGCCTTTTTATCTAGCACAAGGTCAAAGCCGCGGTAGCCGTAAAAGCCGCCGAACTCATCGTCTTTCAGCTTTTCCCAATAAGGGATTATATGGGTGGTCAATTCTTTTTTTACTTCTTCTATGAACATTTTCATCAACTCCTGAGATCTTTCTTTTTGATCGCTTTTTGGGTTGGGGGCTTTTGGTTTGTTCGTTCAAGGGCGTGCGCCCTTGAAGGTCGCGTTTGTTGGGCGACGAACAAGGAAAATCCCTCTATCGCAGGGATTTCCCTCTTGTATAACAGTCCACCGGACTGTTATACAATTCACCTTTTTCGGAGCTCCCTTCGGATTGGGGATTTCGCGCTCTGCGGAGCGCGCCGATGGGCTCTGCCCCTCGACCCCGCAAGCGGCTGGCGCGCCGCTTGAGCA